>Ga0131853_10000306_pt1 | contig 88457 bp, 64 predicted proteins | sample TergutLab28metaG_FD_92764 | JGI IMG/M metagenome (GOLD analysis project Ga0131853, IMG submission 92764) | Labiotermes labralis P1 segment gut microbial communities from Petit-Saut dam, French Guiana - Lab288 P1 (version 2) (version 2) | ecosystem: Host-associated > Arthropoda: Insects >...
ATCTTTTCACACTCTACCATGCGATAGTGTATGCTTATTTGGTATTAGCAACCATTTCTGGCTGTTATCCCAAAGTTCGGGGCAGATTATCCACGCGTTACTCACCCGTCCGCCGCTAAAATAATCAAGGACTCGGTGCAAGCACCTTGTCCAGCGATTATCTCCGCTCGACTTGCATGTGTTAGGCACGCCGCCAGCGTTCATCCTGAGCCAGGATCAAACTCTCAAGTTTATTTCTTTATTGCATCTTTCGATGCCACAAAGCTTTACCTTTTTTACTGGCATTGCTTTTTTGATTCAGCTATATCAATGAAACTAGCTCATCAATATCTCCGAATCAGGTTTTTGAATCAGGCACTTTCATACCTGTTCAGGGTCCCTTTTTTTCGTGGTTATTCTGTTTTCAAGGGGCAGGTGCTACATATTTCCTGTCGCCTCAACGAGTGAAGCGAGCGTTAGTATAAGGCCTTATTCGTGCCTTGTCAACACTTTTTTGAAATAATTTTGAAATATTCTCTGGCCAGTTTATGGTAATTATTTTTTTGCCTAAGGAACTGCCTTTTATTTTCAAAAGCTTCCTTTATATATACAAATATTAATTTCTTTTTTTCTTATAGGAGGCCAATGAATTTTGCGGCTACAAGGTTTTATTTCTAAAGCAATGGTGAAAACAACCTAGAAATAGCCTCTCTAATCTTTACTCTGCGAGGCCGTTGGTTGTAGGCATCAACTGTCAATTCGCGGCAATCTTTCATGTCTTTGTAGAATGCCCTCTCCATCCCCTTGGTAACTTCCCTATCTTCTATAAAAGCATGGGTTTCGAAGTTTATTTTAAAGCTTCTAACATCCATATTAGCTGTGCCTACTGCACAGATTTCTCCGTCTATCATTAGAGTTTTGCAGTGAAGGAAGCCTTTGGTGTATTCATAGCCTTTTACTCCTGAACCTAGCAGCTCCCCCAGTAATGACGAGCTTGCCCAGTATACGAAGGGGTGATCTGGGTTACCTGGGTACATTATTCGCACATCTACTCCATTTAGGGCAGCAATTCTTATACATGTAAATAGCGCATCATCAGGAACGAAGTATGGGGTTTGGATGTATACGGTTTTTTTTGCTTGCATTATTAATTGGCAGAATGCGTATAACACACTGGAATACTGAGTGTCTGGGCCGCTAGATATGATGGTCACTCTGGAGCCTGAAAATACTTCTTCACGATTGGGGAAGTATTTTGGCCCAGGCACAAGTTTATCTCCTGAGGCGAAGTTCCAATCCATCATGAACCGTAATGTGATTGGGTTTACCGCACCTCCTGTTAGCTTCATGTGGGTATCCCGCCAATTGCCAAAGCGCTCGCCCATTCCAAGATATTCGTTTCCGATATTAGAACCGCCGATATAAGATATTTCTCCGTCTATTATCGCCAGCTTGCGATGATTGCGAAAGTTGACTCGAACTAGAGCCGGGGGCATAAACAGTCCAAGCTTGCCTTCAGCATCTGTTAAGGGTATAAAAGTTTCTTTTGCAGTAAAGGCACAGCCCATACCATCTACTAGAAGGCGAACATCCAGGCCTTCCATCGCCTTTTTTGCTAGCTGACGCATAAGGCGCTGACCGGTTTCGTCTCCTCTTAAGATGTAATATTGGATAAAAATGAAATCCTTGGCATTCTCTATATCTTCAAGAAGGGCATCAAACTTTGCACTTACATCATGAAACATTGTTATTTCGTTATCGGTTGTGGCCTCGTCATCTGCGGCACCTAGGTTCATTTCCTTATATACCGTATGTAGATCCTTGTCTACTGCGGATTTTTGTATAAACACCTTTTGCTTACGCCTATCTTGGCCTACTATCATATAAATCACAAATCCGCCAATAGGAAGCATAGCTACTGCCACCATCCAGGCCCATGTTGCGGCGGTGTTTCGACGCTGCGCGAAAATTACTATGCACATAAACCCTGTATTAAGCACAAGAATCGATATCAATAAAATTACGAGGAGGTACACTCCGCCTCTCCTTTCAAATCAATGGCCTTCCTTGGCCAAACAGAAGAAATCACTACATATAATAAAAAGCAACCCAGAATAACATTACTGGCCGAGATAGCTCTCACAACATCGTAGCGTATTTCCATACGCCTGACCCAGTGCAATATCTCAAGACAGTTGTAGAAAAATGTTACAGAAAGCCCAACATAAATAGCCAGCACCTTCCTATCCCGCTTCTCAATAGCAGCAAGGATCAAAAATGGTAGCGCTGGGAACATATATCGGTCCAACATCCTAAAAGAGAATATATAAATCAAAGAAAATAAAGAACCGACAATAAGAAAATAGTTATTACCGCCTCTTTTTCGGTCTGCAAACAATGCTGCCATTGTGCCCCCAACAAGAAGAAGCATCACTGTCATTCCCATAAAGCCGTAGGGGATTCCAGCAAAACGGTAAGTCATTGGCCTAAAGCTGCCTCCTATAAGAGAAAAGAAATTGAAGGCATTGACTGTGCTATACGGCCTAAGCCCCAATCCATCAAAAAAGAACCTAACAGCCCGCTCCAAATCAAATGGAACAAACATCAGAATCATCAGTGCCATAGCAAAAAGAATACATCCTCCCAGCCAAGCAATGCCCTTTAGTGAAAATTTTGTTTCTTGAAGATAGTCAATTGCCGAAAATAGATACACCGGCCCAAGGAATAGAGACTGGGGCTTTGTAAGGATGGCAATCCCAAACAGTATATATGAAGAAAGCAGTTTCTTTTCCCGAAGCAAAAGTAGTGAAAGCAGAAGAAGCAATACGAAAACGGACTCAACTTGCCCCCATACGCTGGATATTAATATAATGGCCGGGTTAAAAATCCAAAAGGCCGTCAACAATGTAGGCATCTTTGGTCGACTGTAATCCCTCTGACTTTTTTCTGCGCGACGATGTAGCACATAACCAATACCCAAATCACACAAAATAGCTGGTAAAAAGATAAAAAATATGAAAGCATTACTACCTCGTTCCCATTCGAAGTAATGACGCAGCCAGCCAAGAAAATACAATACATATAAATAAGCAGGGGGATAATCCGTAAGGTGAAAATCTGGGTGACCATAGAAGGCCGCAAAGCCATCTTCGTAGAGTATCGTAGACCAGCCCGTAAACTGACCAATATCAAAGCCAAAGCCGTAGTCAATATGCACAACCGCAATTACACGGATCAAAAACCCAAGTGCAAGCATAATCCAAATATAGTATTTTATAGGGATAGTATCTCTACCCTCACTAGGAGGAGCCATCCATTTATAACTAGGCCAAATAGATTTTATCAAAACTAAAACCATGGCAATAGCTAAAGCAATGTTTAACGTAGAGATAAGAATCATAAAATCTCGTGAAAAATGGAACCATTGATCCCCAATGCCAAGCATTTGATAGCCATTAATCAATAAAGACGCAGAAAAGGCGAAATAAAGCCCAAGAACTCGGCCATCTCGCCTTTCCATAAAATGAACAAGCAAAAACACTAACCCAGGGAACAACGCACGTGCCTGCATCCCTGTAGAAAATACAAATAATATAATAAAGTACGTACCGATAATAAAGTAGTAGTTCTTACTACCACGCTGGAAATCCGCAAAAAGCGCAAGAGCCGCACCCGCTACTATAAAAAGAACAAACACAGCCCCCCATATATAGTACGGAAACCCTAAAAATACAGTTTCAAGAGGTCTATTCATCCCACCTATTAGCGCAAAAAAGTTGAACGCACTTAATGCGCCATAATCAACCCCATCTAGCCAGTTGCGAAGCTGAAACATAACAGGGAGTATAAGAACCAACACTGAGCTATAAACTTTTCCTTTAAGAAGAAAAGCAGTCAGCAATATAAGCAATACAAAAATCGGCTCTATAAGACCGGTAGACGATGAAATAAATAAAACCACCGGGTTAAACAACCACAGAGCTGCCATGACTAAAGGCCAGGCGTTATCACCTAAGCCTTTGTTAGCAAGTGCAATTTTCCCCAATAGATAAATTACATATCCTATAGCAAGGTCGCAAAAGATAATCATAGCACCCATGGCACTTGCATTGCGGTGGCTGGATATAAAGTAGGCAATCAAGCGCGCAATAAGAGCCACCCCTAGTACAACCCAAATAGCATTACGGCTCTGCAGTCGTTTACTCATTAAATCTCCTTAGTAAGTCCAGAAATTTTACTTCCCGGAAATTGTTATGCCGTCAAACATAAACCACGGAAGAACCGTGATTCCGTTCACGCATCTTTCTTTTGAAATTGCAGGTATATTCTGTAGTATATCCACAACATTGAAAGATAACATAGTTTCTGATACGGCATCAGTTACTTTGCCGTTTTCTATTAAAAAGCTGTTCTTTGCCACTCCAGAGATATCCCCACTTGGGCCTGGAGATGCACCAGAAAAACGATTTATAAGTATGCCTTTATCTACGCCTTTTATCATCTCAGATAAAGAAGTGTCTCCCGCAGCAACTTCTATATTATATAGAGCTGAGTTTGCGGCACGGGGTTTTCCAGTTTTATTTGCACCATAAAGATTAAGGGCATATGAGTTAAGCATCCCGTCCTTAATATAGTCGAAGTCTTGGCTTAAAAAACCGTCACTAGTGAATCGCTCGCCGACAATCATATCTGGGTTAAGAGGAGAAGAGGAGAATGTCAACTTTTTGTCGGCAACCAAAGTACTTAAGGCATCTTTCCAGCGGCTAGTTCCGCTAATCATTGAGCTTGTATCTAAGAAGTTCCAAAGAAGAGTGTACCAAATCATATCATCACAAGCCGGAGTTAAAATTATTTTGCCAACAAACTTATCATCAACCATCCTGGTCTTTACGGACCTTTCTGATTCGGCAATTAAAGTACGAAGCATCCCTAAATCCATAAAGGGCTTATCCAAATTATCGGCAGCTACAGCGTAATAATTAAATGAAGATGAGGCTTCCCCCTCTTTAGCACTAAACATAGGCTGTGCATAATACCACTCAGCTTCGTCGTTAAACTCTACGCCGTTACTGTTGAGATATATAGCCTTGGTGTGATTAAATTCCGTTTGCATATCTGTGGATACTGTCGGATATTTATCTTTAAGCTCTTGAATAAATTCTTGGGTGCGACTAAACAGTTTTTGCTTATCAGCTCCACCTATGGTGCGGCTAAAGTTTTCATTTTTTACGAGTGGCGCAATATCTTCGGCCTCATCTGGAGCTGAGGCTTTGGCCATTGCTATACATTCTTCTACTGCACCATCTACAGAATCCTTATCCAACTTATTTATGGACATGGTTCCCTTACGGTTATTTGTTATAACTTTGAGAGTTAACTCATCTTCAAAAAGGGTGCGCATAAGGGAAAAATTATTGGCTTCAATGTTAAATTCATCTTTGCGGCCATTTGATACTTGAACAGATACCTTATTCACACCTGCTTTTAGGGCTTTTTCTAACGCATATTGAGCAACATTATTCATACTATTTCCCTCCAAGGTTGATATCACAGCGCATTGCGGGGCCACCCATACCACAGGTCATTGGCTGTTTTTTACCGCAGAAGCCGCTGATGTCCCAGTGCATATCATCTGAAACCATATCAATGGTTTTAAGCATGTCAAAGGCTACACCGGAAACTGAGGTTTCGCGAAGAGCCCTTCCAATCTTACCATTTTTGATTTCATAGCCCTCCTCTACAGAGAAGGTAAATTCACCGGTTTGGTCTGCTTGACCATTACCGCTGGATACCAAGTAATATCCATCATCAACACTGGCAATCATATCTTCCAGCTTGCTGACACCTGGAACAATTGCGGTATTACGCATACGGATTAGTGGCTCGTCAGAGAATGTAAAGGCTCTTGCGTTGCCTTGAGGTTTTGCGTTTAACTGGCGGGCTGTGTCTCTGTTATGCATATACCCGGTAAGAATGCCATCCTTGATTAATATAGCATCTTCGGCGGCAATGCCTTCATCATCTACATAAACAGGCAATGGACAGGGTTCGCCATTATAAGTGTGGGCATAGTCCACCATGGACACAAGCTCACTTGCGACTTGTTTATTCAGATTAAATGACGCTACAGAGCCATTTAATACAGCGTCAGCTTCTACAGTGTGGCCAATTGCTTCGTGTGCTAACATTCCTGCCATTTTGGGGCCAAGAATAACCTTGTTTAATCCTGCTTTTGGGAATATCCCATCGCGCTTTTTCATTAGAGACTCATAAAGGGTATCCAATTCACGCTCCAATAGATTTGGGTCTGTAAATATTTCATTAAAATGCCCTAATCTGCCTAGCGGTCTATACAACTCTACAGGAACACCATCGGATGTATCTGCTGTCATAACCACATAAACCATGCTTCTCGGTTGATAAAAGTGGCTATTGGCACCATCGCTCACGACAAGCTGCTTTTCCATGTTAAGTATATTGGCAACTACAGTGCGACTGCTTAGATTTCTGAATTTCTTTACAATCATTGCGTCAATAGCCTGGATGAAATCAATCAAGTAACTTTGAGGTACAGCCAAACCAGGAGATATGACAAGACCTTTATTGCCAGAGATAGTATCAGGCAATGGAGGCTTACCTTTTTTTACTTGTGAATCCATAAAAATCGCGTTATCTGCTGCGGCTGATAATACGTTTTTTACGCCTTCTGGGGTGTAAGTAGCACTGGAAGCGAAGCCAAAGGTACCGCCGCGGTAAACCCGAGCGGATACACCTCCTTCTGAATCCTGGGAATTGGCTACCATGTTTCCTGAAACCAACACAGCGCGTTGATTTGTGTTAATTTGCGCTCTAAGCTCTGTGTAATCTTTGAAAGCGCCCTTGTGTGAAGATAAAAAGTCTCTTAGCATTTTACATCTCCTTTAAATAAGCCAAATTATTAGAACTGTAATAAAAAAGGCCAATCCAATCAATCCCATAATAATTTGCCACTTACCATACTTGGCAAGCTTGAAGCAAGAAATCATAAGAATACCCACAATAAAGAATGTCACCGTTAAGGCCCATACAGGAAAGTTAGCGTAAAGTATCGCCCATGTAACAATAACAACAATCATCATTGCCCCAGGCACAGGAAGTCCGGTAAAAGACTTGTCCGCTTCATTAATATTATAGTAAGCCAATCGCCAAAGGCCGCAGATACAATAAAATACAAGACCGATACGCATGGGCCAGTTGTAAGCCATAAATGAGTGGACAATCCAAACAGGCATAATTACGCAGCTAAAAAAGTCTACTAATGAGTCTATGGCCTGGCCAAAACGAGATTGCTGGTTGAGCTTAGAGGCAAACCAGCCATCTACCAAGTCGCATACGCCTGCAAAGAACAAGCACACCATCGCCGCCATAAAATTGCCGCCAACAAGATAATAGCAAGCGGCAATGCACAGAACCATACCAATGGTAGTAATTGCATTAGGAACGTTGAGGTTACCAAGCGCTGGGAAGTACTTAGAAATTATTTTCATTTTTTAATTCATGCCTCCTTCGTCGGCGGAACAAATAGGTTGGCATGAAATTTTGCTTCGCAAATATTTCACACTTCCCCCTCTAGTATGAGTGAAATGCACCGCATAAAGTGCGAGCTTTTACCCAAAAAAACAAATCACATAGGCTGCCGCCTTAAACGGCAAATTGAGAATTTATTGCCCCAATGGATGACCGATTAAAGATTTCGTTTCATACCCTGCATCGGTTTGGGTAAGAATATCCTTATCTGGAACGAAAGCGCCAGCCTTAAAAAACAGCAATACCAAAGATCCTCCAGGCAAGAAAAAGCTAGCCTGCTGCCCCCGGTTAACCCGCTGCCCTATATCAAAGCAATGAACAATACTACCCACAAAGGTAGCCCCCACCTCAACCATAGCAACCTCGCCAAAATTATTAGATTCAAACTTAACGAGAGCCCGCTTATTGCGGCAATAAAGACGCCGAACCCTATCAACGGCTAAAGGATTAACAGAATACAAATCCCCTTTAAGAAATTTAGCACCAGTCACGACCCCATCATCAAAAAAATGCATTCTATGATAATTGGTAGGGGTAAGGCGTATCCGTACCATAGTGCCGCCTCGATAGATTTCTGCCAACTCCTCGTCTCCAAATAGCTCCGCCAATGAAAAATCCGCACCCTTTGCAGCGATAAGCTTTTCAGGGGCAATGTTCGTGTTAATAGAAACCAGACCCTCGCAAGGAGACCCCAGCACTTTAGGCTCCTTTGGGAAACTAATGTCGGCTTTTTCTCTGGAAAAAAACTGAGCAAAATTCTTATACGAAGGCTCGCAACCCGTCATATCAATTTCATTTTCCATAATAAACTTAGGAATTTTACGCGCAGACAAAGGGGTACGGCAATATAGACCATACAGCCGACTGACAGCCTTACGCTTCACCCACCATAACATTGAAGCCCGTCCAACTGGGTTTTCATATATAAGGCGCATCCAGCGTTCTGCTACTATTCTCTCTTGCTCTAACTGGCCATTATTGTATACCCAAAGAGGCTGACCTGCCTGCCTAGTGCCTCGTCTAAAGCGAAGACGTCTAAGTCTTGGGGGGCGCAACTTAACCCAACGATTATTTTTCCTAATCCGTCTATGGTTCATTTTTCATCTCCCAGCGAAGAAATACACGAATTAATTTTGAGTCGTCATATGTATTACATTATATATATCGTGAATGTTTCACGAATTATACCGCGATTTTATGAGAAAAGCCAATATGAAACAATGGATATAAAGAAATATTATTGTGTTGACCTTTCAGTCTAAACGCAATAAACTGGATTTAAAACAGTTAAACTCGGGAGAATGGACATGAATGAATGATAATTACACCCTAACAGTTGCAGAGGAAAGACTTGCAGATATTATCTGGCAGAAAGCACCTTTGACTTCGCCAGAATTAGTAAATATTGCCTGGGAAAAGTTAGAATGGAAAAAGTCTACTACATACACTGTCCTCAGAAGACTTTGCGAAAAAGGGATTTTCGTTAACGGAAGTGCTATTGTGAAAGTTGCAATTACTCGCGAAGAGCTGATTGCAAGCCAAAGCCGCCATTTTGTAAACAGCTCCTTCGGAGGCTCCCTTCCCGGATTTATGGCATCTTTCTTTGGTGGAAAGAAATTATCAGCCAAGGAAGCAGATGAGCTAAAGCAGCTAATAGATCAGCACCAAGAGGAGTGATAGTATGAAAGATATTTTTCTAGATGTTTAAAGAGGGACATGCGACTTGGCTTTCAGATCCATATCTAGTAGCTGCCTCTTTCCGCGATTCAAATGCAAGTTGGCAAGGATTCCCCATCACTGACTTATATCCAATTCCGACAGGAACTATCAACCCCTTTGATGCTTCTCTCCAATCTAGCAATGAAATCACATATTCATATTCAGAAAATACTTGGATGAGAGATATGCAGCTGCACCACGAAAATGCACTACCAGAGCCTATTACAATAATTGGCAACACTTTATATCTCGACCAGGTAGAGGCTATCTTTATATCTGATAGAGAAAGAATTGAGTCACTTTGGCCGGATATAGACTTACATCGCAACGACATCTTCGATATAATGCCAAACGGTTAGTATATTCGCCACTTCAACGTAGAAATAATATGGCAGAAGGTATTGGAGAGCCGTATGTGAATATGCTAGGCAAGGAGCCTTTAAGATTTGAAATTACTAATTCAACAACTTTCGAGTTCGTGGATTATAATCTTAGCTATCTGACACTTCAGAGGAAGGCAACCGCTTGCGTATCACTAACATGGAAGATTTTTTGACGGCAAGACCTAACATAGTTGATGAATCATTAATAGGCGCATCAACTTTCCGGTGAGTAGCTTTGTTTGTACAGATGAACGAAAGCGGCCAAGTGATAAGCGTAGTTGAGGAATTTCTCCTAACTCAATAAAACGTAATAAGCCTGTATCTAAAACGTAATCATAACCCTCTAGAATTCATGAATCTTCCATGATACATTTCTGGGAATAGAGGGTTATTTTTTTGCCCTGTTTTTCACAAATGTAACAGATGTTTAAGAATTAACCAATTGACACCTACAGCTGTGGATGGTACCTTACAAATGCAGCATAGGCGGTAGGAGGCATAATATGAAAAATAAAGGTAAATTGATTGCAGCTATATGCACACTATCAATACTAATGGTGGCAATTCCTCTTTTTGCTACATATGCAAATAGACCCGTTACAGTGACAATAGATGGACATCAAGTCAGCTTTCAAGATCAAGACCCAATTATGCGTAGTAACAGAGTACTCGTACCTGTTCGTGGTGTTTTTGAACATATGGGCTTTGAGGTAACCTGGAACTATGAAGAGCGCGTAGCAAGATTAGAAAACCATGAAACTGACACAGTTGTAATAATACCAGCTGGAATGAACTCTTTTGTTGTCAACGGAAACGTGATTACACCAGATGTGCCCCAGCATATGGTAAATAATAGAATGTTGCTTCCACTACGTGCAATCTCAGAAGCCTTAGGCGGCTCTGCCGAATGGAATGACGCAAACAGAGTTGCAATGATTACGAGCCCAAACTCAAACGATGTCGAGTCAACACCTGAACCGACTCCAGAACCAACACCAGAACCAGAAGACACTGACAACACTCCTGGGCGAAATCAGGCGCTAATTGGCACATGGTATTTAGCTGAACTTGAATATTATGTGTTTGAGTACAATGGAAGAGGTTCTCAGGTAGGAGTACTAGATTTTTATTGGTCAACATATACTGATAAGTTGATGCTGTGCATAACACCTGATTTGTGTGGTGACACCTGTATTGCACCAGTAGAATGGTATTATTATATATCAGATGACAATCTAACCTTAACCAGCCCATTATATCCTGATTTGTCTTTTGTTTTTTCAAGAACTCCAGACGCAGCCCCCCCAACCCCTGGGCCTGATTACCCAGGAACCCAAAAAGAACGGAATCAAGAGTTAGTTGGCTCTTGGTATTCTCATGGGGTCGAGCATTATGTATTCGAATACAACGGACGAGGCTCTCAATTTGGAGGGACTAGTATTATTTGGTGGACAACAAGTGACCGATTAATGCTTTGTATAACCCCAGATTTATGCGGAGAGACTTGCATTGCCCCTGTACCATGGTATTACAATATTGAAGAGGATACACTAACCCTGACAAGCACAACAATACCAGACATATACTTTATTTTTTCTAGACCATATATTCCAGAACCAACGCCATCTCCATCGCCTCCTACCCCAACGCCTACCCCTGCATCAACACCTGCGCCGGGAGAGAGCCCTTTGCATGACCCGTTTCTAAGCACAATGTCCAATATACAAATACCGGACAGACACCAAACACCTGAAGAGAGAGATGAGTGGATAAATGAATATCACAGCAATGGTGGCCCAAGTGCTTTTGAGTTGGCAGTTGTTAACTTGATTAATAATGTCCGAGAAGAGCATGGTCTTAATCGATTATATATAAATGATAATTTGATGCAGGCTACCCGCTTCTATGCTCAAACAATGGTTAACTTAAACTTACCTCTTGGAAGCCGTCAAGGCCCTTACGGAGGATCTATTGGAACAGCATACTCATTTGGCGTAACCATTGAAATGTGGAGTGGAGGTAATGGAAATGGAGGTGGATGGACTCCGGCTGCAATTGTAAGCAGATGGATGGATTCACCAGGGCATAGGGCCTATATTCTTCATCTGCGCCATACAAGTATTGGATTCGGCTCTCATTTGGGAGGACGTTTTGGGGTTTTCCATTACTTATTATTAAGCAATTAGCTATCGGTAATTGTTAATTTTGTTTAAAAGGAGCAGAAGTGCTCCTTTTTCATTATCACCAACTCAATATTAAAAATTGAGTCTGAAAAAGACAACTTCTCCTATCTCAATTATTAAGATTGTGTTACATGAGGATGTCTTTGATTTACGCAATAATTAAGATTAAGATGTGCGCATATTACAAAGAGAGGACTTGATTATTTGAAATGGACTAAGGCTGTAATCACTTCCCCACCCTCTGGAACAGAGTTAATCATAGGGCTCTTGTTGGATTTAGGGATTTATGGCATTGAGATAATTGATCCTTTTGAGAGGCAAAAGCATCTCGCCGAAACTTCACAATACTGGGACTATGTGGATGATAGTCTTTTATCCTCCACATCATCCAATCTTGCAGATATTGTCTTCCATCTTGGAACCGACACTGAAAGCATGAACACTCTTCGCCTTGTATGTAATCAGCTTGAAAATATATCTAATCAGTTTCCTGACATTTTTACTACCAAGTCCACCCTTTCACATGAAGTGGTTTCAGATTCAGATTGGCTTCACGAATGGAAAAAGTATTTTCATCCTATAAAAATCGGCAAGGTTTTAATTGTGCCTGAATGGGACATAAATACTTATGAAAATGACGTTATCTTTAGAATTGATCCTGGCTCTGCTTTTGGCACAGGCCAACATGCCACCACAATGCTTTGCGTCAAAGCACTAGAAGAGAACTTGCGCGCAAATGATTCTGTCCTGGACATTGGCTGCGGCAGTGGGATTCTATCAATTATTAGCCTGCTCTTGGGGGCAAGATTTGCATTAGGATGTGATATTGATCCTGCTGCAGTTGAAGTCACCAGGAAAAACCTTCTTCTTAACACTGCTGATCCATCCTTACTTGATGTTTATGTAGGAGATATTCTCACTTCTAGTGAATTGCAAAAGATCGTTAGTCAATTCAAGTATAATATCATTACTGCTAATATTGTTGCAGATGTCATTATTAATCTTGCATCTCTTATCCCTCCCCTACTTTCAGATAATGGACTATTTATTACCTCCGGCATCATTGATGAAAGACTTCCCAATGTGAAAGACAATCTTTTAAAGAATGGATTCACTATTATTGATGAAACAGCTCATGAAGGCTGGTGCTGTCTGGTTGCTACTCATGGGTAAGCACTTTTTCAAACCACACAATAAAGACGGTGACAGTGTATTCTTTGATAATGATACAGCACACCATATGGTTAATGTTCTTCGGCTTTCTTTAGACCAAGATGTACTTCTTTGTGACGGCTTTGGAACTGATTACACCGCAAAGGTTACCTCTGTCACAAGAAAGCCGGCATCTATTACACTTACTTTGCTTAACTCCTTCCCTTGCCACACTGAGCCTCCTATTCCAGTTACTCTTTATCAGAGTATTCCCAAGGGAGATAAGATGGATTGGATTATTGAAAAATGTATTGAAGTTGGGGTTTCTACGATTGTTCCAGTATATGCTTCTCGTTCTGAGGCTAAATTTAAGGATCCAATCAAGAAAATGGAAAGGTATAACCGTATTGCATATTCGGCAGCAAGTCAAAGTATGCGTGGTGTTCTACCAAAGGTTTTATTGCCTATGAGTTTCAAAGATGCACTTAGAAATGATACTGCTCTCACTTTGGTTGCTTATGAGAAGGAGCAAGGCAATACTATAAAATCGACATTGTGCAAAATTCCGCCTGAGCCTATTTCAGTATGGATAGGGCCGGAGGGCGGCTTTGAAAGTACTGAAATTAACTGTTTATCCAGAGAAAAGTCCGCTTTTTCTGTGAGTTTGGGCGCTAGTATTCTCAGGACTGAAACTGCAGGAGTTGTAGCTCTTGCACAAATATTATGCATATGGGGCCAGTGAATTGATATATTTTGATAATGCTGCAACTACTAAGCCTATTTCGTCTAGCAGAGATTTTTATAACCCCTCTTCACCTCACGGCCTTGGCCTTAGCGCTCAGCGCACACTGAGGGAGGCCAGGAATAAAGTCTTGGCTGGGATTCATAAAACACTTGATTATTCAGGACAAAACAACATCCCTGAAGGGGATATTATTTTTACTTCTGGGGGCACTGAGGCAAACACTCTCGCTATTGTTGGATATTCCCTTGCACATTCTAGGCAAAGTTTACGTATTGTTACAGCTAATTATGAGCATCCCTCCATTCTTTCTTCTGTCCAGTTTTCATGTGAAAGAGGCTGGGCTATCTCGGTGCCTTTGGACAATCTGCCTACAGATGGAGCCGTTTTGCTTTCTATTTCCCAGGTTGGACATGAAACTGGTGATATTAATGATATAAGAAAAATTGCGCAGGAAATCAAAGACAAGAATCCTTCCGTTGTTATTCATGTCGATGGGGCTCAGGGGTTTTGCAAAGAGTTGATATCTCTTGATGGGGTAGATATGTACAGCTTTAGCGGCCACAAAGTCCATGGCCCTTATGGCGTTGGAGGACTTTGGGTTCGCAAAGGGGTTAGATTGGTGCCACTACAGCCTGGCGGAGGGCAGGAAGGCGGACTTCGTGGAGGCACTGAAAATGTGTCTGGTATTGTTCAGATGGCTGAAGCTGTTGAAAACCTTGCACCTGCGCTTGATGATAACCGCTTGCATGTCGCTAAAATTAAGTCCATTGTTATGGGCATAATAGATGATTTGCCTGATGTTTTAGTTAACTCCTTGGGAGATACATCACCATATTTACTTAATATGAGCTTTCTTGGTGTTAAGGGTGAAGTCTTAGTTCATGCCCTTTCTGCTAAAGGGCTTTATGTATCTATGGGTGCTGCTTGCCGTAGCCGCAGCAAAGCCAAATCGGACTTAGAACTTATGGGGTTTGAGCGACAGGTTGCAGAGTCTGCTATTCGATTTAGTTTTTCTCCTTATAATACAATCCCGGAAGCAGAAATTGCAAGGGGATTGATTACTGATGAAGTTAATAGATTCCGAAAGATGAGAGGATGACCATATGTGGTAGATACTAAGACTGTTTTGATAGTAAAATATGGAGAAATTGCTCTACGTAAAGGAAACCGGGCATTTTATGAGCGCCGTGTTATGGATACCATCCGAGCAAACATTAAAGGGCTTCCAGGTGGTTTACGAGTTATGCGTGAGCAAGGGCGTTTTCTTATTGAGGCAAAGGATGGGGATATTAATGTCCAGCTTGTTCTTGAACGGATTAAGAATATTTTTGGGATCGCTGGGTTTTCCATATGTATTAAAACCAATGCTCGTGATATTGATGAACTTTGTGAAATTGCTATCAAATATTTTATAGATTCCGGCCTTAGCGCAAAGTCATTCAAAGTAATAACAAAGCGGAGCGATAAATCATATCCACTGCTTTCCAATAATGTATCAGCTCGGATTGGCGAAGCCATTTTTGAATATTTTCCTGGTATTAAGGTGGATCTGCATAACCCTGAGACTACTCTTTGGGTTGAGATTCGGAATAGTGTTTATTTCTACGTAAACTCAATTGAAGGTACTGGTGGACTGCCATATGGATCTTCCGGTAAAGGAGTACTCCTGTTATCTGGTGGACTAGATAGCCCTATTGCCGGGTATGTTACTGCTAGGCGTGGGGTTGAGCTATCTCCTATTTACTTTCACTCACCCCCATTTGTGTCAGAAGGAGCCGCTGACAAGGTTCGAGATTTAGCTAAAGTGATTTGCAGATACACTGGGGCTATCAGCGTTAATATTATTCCGTTTACGGATGTTCAGATGTTTCTGAAGGAGCATGTTCATGAGGAGAAGCTAACAATTTTCTTGAAACGTGCCATGATTCGCATCGCCAGTATGTATGCCAAAAAAGTTGGAGCGCAGTGTCTTATTACCGGAGATAGCATTGGACAGGTTGCAAGTCAGACTATCCAAAGCATTGCAGCAGTAGAATCTGCTGCGCTGTATACAATTTTGCGACCTCTTGCCGCTATGGATAAGCAGCAAATTATTGATATTGCTAAGGATATTGGCACCTTTGATATTTCAATACGACCTTTTGACGATTGCTGTACTTTATTTGTTGCAAAGCACCCTGAGAGCAAGCCTAACGCTGCTGTTATTGAACGTATTGAGGCTAATCTTGAAGAGGAGCTTACTCCCTTACTCCTTCTGGCGCTAGAAAATGGGATTACTGAAACAGTTAGCTAACGCTACAGATACTTTCCTGTCTTGTATTCTGATTAAGGCGCTAAAGAATGTAACACCAAACGAGTGATCGCTTCTTTTTGACGAGGGAGATTTATTTTGAGATTATTTCATGTAAGTGAGGATCCGAATATAAAGGACTTTATTCCTCGGATTCCCTATCGGCAAGACTTGGATCAATCACAAGGATTGGTATGGGCTTTAAATGAGCGCTGTTTGCCTAATTTCCTTACTCCTAGGGACTGCCCTCGAGTGGCATATCATGTAGGGATTAATACCAGGGCTGATGACATTGATATATTCTTCTCGTCGGGCGCTCGCCATGTTGTAGCTATTGAACATGGATGGTTTTCTATTATAGCTTCTGCTAAGTTATATTTATATGAATTTGATCCTATAAACTTTCACTTACAAGATGATACTGCTGGCTATTATATTTCTCATCATACTGAAAGGCCTATAGATATCATTGAAATTCGGGATTTATTTGGCGCATTGTTTGAGCGCGATGTAGAGGTTAGGATATTAAACAGATTATGGGATTTACGTGATAAAGTATTAGTATCTTCCCTTAATTGGTCTTTCTGCCGCATGGGTAACGCCCGCCCTCGTTAATAAAAAAGGAGCAATCACTGCTAGTTGGCATGATTGCTCCTTTTTGTTGAGAGTTTATTCAGATTCGGCTATCTGTCGCTAAAACTGCGGAAATGCTTGAGATTTTTAGCTCAAACGGGATCCTTCCTTTAATTTACAATAGAGACTATTTTTTAGCTATGAATCTATATGCTACCACTGCGAGGATTGCACCAACTAGTGGGGCTAAGATAAATATCCATACATATGACAGGGCATCACCACCAGCAAAAATCGCGGGACCCAAGCTTCTTGCCGGATTTACTGATGTTCCTGTTAGTGGGATTCCTACTATATGAACTAGTACCAGCGTGAGACCTATCACTAAGCCGGCCACATTTGCCATTTTTTCTTGGGCTGTAACGCCTAAAATTGCTAGTACGAAAATGAAGGTTAATACAATTTCCACAATGAAGGCACCACCTATTCCTAAGTCCCCTACGCCATTGGTTCCTAGACCGCCAGTGAGATCAGTCATTCCAAAAGCTTCCACCAATGCAAATAATAACGCCGCTGCCACGATGGCCCCTATCACTTGTGACATTACATACCCTATAAAGTCTTTTATTGACAAGCGCTTATCTAGAAGCATTGAAAGGGAAACTGCTGGGTTAATATGGCAACCTGATACACCCCCGATTACATAGGCCATAGCCACGATTGATAAACCAAAAGCAAAGGCTACAGCCAGGTGTCCTCCTTCCGCTCCAGCTCCTAGAAATATTGCGCTTCCGCATCCTAGAAATACCAATGTGAAGGTTCCTATTATTTCCGCAACATACTTCTTTGTTCTCATGTTTCCATCTCCTTTATTTTTTATCTTTATTGCAGATTAAATGAGAAAATAAAATCTTTATATCATTCGTATTCCAAATAAATTCATATGCTTTTTACTTGTAAACAGTATCAGTCACATAAGAAAATGCGGATATCCTCCTCTTATATAAGAAGGGGATACCCGCATTTATTCTAACATAAGTTTTCCATCCGTAAATAGTAATGTTGGTGCCTATTTACACTCTTCTTTTTCAACTTTCATGTGCTCATAATAATCAACAAAACTGTTAAACATATCTATCAAAACCGCAACAATTGGGATAGCCACAAGCATACCCAAAACTCCCGCAATTGCCCCTCCTATTGTTATACTGACTATTACAAGATAAGGGCTAATTTTAAATGAATCACTCATCAATTTTGGTTGAATGATATTGACATCAAGAATCTGAATTATCAATAGCGATGCAAATGAAATGGCACCAATCGTAGCACCTTGGGTAAAAGCGACTATGATTATCGCAAGTATTGTTCCTACTATAGATCCCAAAAATGGTATATAGTTTAATATAAACAACACAAGGGCTAAAACCAAAGCATAGGGAGAGCCCATAACAAATAAAGCAACAAATGTTAATAAGCTGACAATAACTCCATCAACAGTCTGGGTTCGTATATATAGCCTGATGTATCTATTAAGTCGTATTAAAACCTCATTTACTAATAGGCTGATGCTTTCAGATGCGAATATCCTCAGCAGTTTACGGGTTAGCGATATCAATCTATCTTTTTCTAAAAGAACATAAATTGATGAAATGAACGCAACAAGCCCTGCAATAATAGATGCTCCAATGTTTTTTAGTGGTTGTAGAAAATCTTCCACAGTAAAATCACCAAACATATTTCCTAGTTGATCAAATACTCTTTCTTCGCTAATATGCCATCCCATCAGCCCTAGGTTATTGATATAATTAATAAATGTCAAAATATTTTCTCTATAAACTGGAATATTATCAATGAAGAGCGACATGCTTCTTCTTATAGACGGGACAACTAAACCAATGGATGCAACAATAATCGCTGTCAAAATCAATAGTACAATTAATATACCTAACAGCTTGCGGTTTTTTATGATGAATTTATTACTTGATTTTGCAAGCCACCTTTGAATACAACTGGATGGTATATTAATAATATATGCAAGTAAAAAACCATAGAAAAATGGAGACGCGACTCTCCATACTTCCCAAAATAAGTTGAACTCACCTGAAACCCTGTATACCGCTATAATTGCGACAGCTAGCAAAAAATAAGGAAATAGAGCTCTAAATCGATTGAATTTAATTGCATTATGCATCAAGCACTTTATCCCCTGAAGAATGAGGCCTATCCCAGGCTCTCGTCACGCCAACTATTCCCATTTTTATTTGTCGCATTGTTTGCCTCCCGGTTTTATCTATCACTTATATATTAACTAGCATTAAATTATACTTTGCAGAATGTTGATTAATATTCATAATTTATGGGTAGTTATCGGTATCGGGTTTTCATGTGTGGCTCGCGATTTCTGTCTCAGTATAACCATAACACCGCAAGGGTGATATAAAATCCTTTTGGATATCCGGAACGAAGCTTTTTAATAAAATGCAGGATTCGTTACTTGGACGTATTGTGTATCTGCCTAGTCCTGCCGGGATGAAAATCGACCTTCCTGCTGAAAGCCCACAGGATGCAACTTCTGCATCTCCCTCTACACATGTAAAGATGCAAAAGGCTGCTGGATCGGATATTTCTTCCTGCTCCCCGGTAAGCTCATATTTAATCACAGCAAAATACTCATTGGCGATTGCATATACCATATTGCAATTGCCTTTTTTTATGCGTAGGCCTGGGACAGCTGATTTGGGGATTGTATTACTAAAGTCCGTTACCGCTATTGTATCATCCACATGAAGCTGGCGCGGCTTTCCATCAAGGCCAACACGGTTATAGTCATAAAGTCGGAAAGTTATATCCGAGTTTTGCTGCACTTCAGCTACCTTTACCCCAGGGGTCAGGGCGTGGATTAATCCCGGCGGAATGTTGATAATATCCCCTACTTTTACATGGAGATGATTAAGACAGTCTTCTACGGTACCATTTTCGTAAGCCTGGCGCAGTAATTCTGGGGTTATGTCAGGTTTTAGGCCGATGATTAGCCGACCGTCTGTAGGTGGGACTAGGATATACCACATCTCTGACTTACCTGTATCGGCAGGATGCCAACTACCTGGATTGTTCTTTTGGGTAAACCCTGAAAAGTAACAATCATTGGGGTGGACTTGCACGCTTAGCCTGTCTTTGGCATCTATTATCTTTACCAGTAGTGGGAATCTGTCCATATGGGCTAGACGGGTCCCTAGTATCTTTTCTTTGTCTTGGTTGATATAGCTTTCTAGTGTCATTCCGGCGGCGGGACCATTTTCTACTATGCACATCTCATCAGGGCGGCAGGATACATCCCAGCTCTCACTGCCCCATATCATTTCCTTATATATAGAAGAAAGAAGCAGTGGATAGATTACCATGATGCTATCGCTCCATCCGTGCGAGACTCTGTGCCACCAACCAGCACACCGCTAATAGGGTCACGAAGTATAATTTGCCCCCGGCCAAAACTACCGCTTTCCAACGGCATAGTTATTCTATGCCCAAGACTGGTAAGTTTCTGAGCTATATGCTTGGGAAATTGGTGTTCTACTTCGAAATGCTTACCTTGTAGCCATTGCCATCTTGGGGCATCTAAAGCAGCCTGCGGGTTTAAACCAAAGTCAATCATGTTCATTACAACTTGCACATGTCCTTGGGGCTGCATATATCCCCCCATTACCCCAAATGGCCCAACAGGTACGCCACTTTTGGTTAGGAATCCGGGGATAATCGTGTGATAGGTGCGCTTCCCACCTTGAAGCGCGTTGGCGTGGGTTGGATCTAGGCTAAAATCCGCCCCTCGGTTTTGCATGGCAATACCCGTACCGGGTATCACGATCCCAGAACCGAAACCCATATAGTTGCTTTGTATAAAACTCACCATATTACCGTCACCATCTGCGGTGGATAGATACACAGTACCACTTTTAGGCGGGAGAATAGATACTGGTTCTTTGGCTTCAGCACCGATTTGCGTACGCAGGGTTTCCGTAAAACTGTCACTCAGCAGTTCTTTTATGGACATTTCCATATGGGCAGGGTCAGTTATTACCTTTTTTCCTATAGAAAATGCAAGTTTAATTGCTTCGAATTGCTTGTGATACATATTCTCTTCCGGCTGAAAACCCTTCAAAATATTAAGGGCAATTAGAGCAACCAAGCCTTGGCCATTGGGAGGCAGCTCCCAAACGTCGTAGCCTCGATAATTTACTGATATAGGGTCTACCCATTCCGGAGAAAAATCCGAGAGATCATCCTCCCGCAAAAAGCCTCCTGTTTCTTCGGAAAAGGCGGTTATTTTTTTTGCTAGGCTTCCGCAGTAGAAGCTTTCTGCTTGAGTATCGCCTATTTCTTCTAATGTTTTGGCGTGATTGGGGGATGACCACATTTCCCCAATTTGGGGGCAGCCAAAGGTTTCGAACCAGGGAGCATATTCTGGTCCTTTAAAGTTTGCTTCGTAATATTTATATGCCCCTGCCCATCCACGCCCCAGCGCCGGAGAAAGTGGATAACCGTTTCTGGCATAATTTATCGCCGGGGTAAGGCACTCCGCTAGCGATAGTTTTCCGAAGCGTTTACTAAGTGCCGCCCATGCCCCAGGTGCACCAGGCACTGTTACAGGTATCCACCCGTTCTTAGGCATTTCTGTATGGCCTAAGGCTTTTACGGCATTGATGGATATGCCCTTAGGTGCAGGACCAGAGCTGTTGAGGCCGTGCATTTTTCCATCAATCCAAACAATGGCAAATGCATCGCCGCCTATTCCGTTGGATGTGGGCTCTACCACAGTAAGGCAGGCGGCGGTGGCTATAGCGGCATCTACGGCATTACCACCTTTTTTAATTATTTCCAGCCCAGCTTGAGCCGCCAATGGTTGCGATGTTGCCACCATCCCATTGCGGGCATAGTGGGCATTCCGCGTCTGCGGATACGGATTTACATAAGGGTCAAAGGATATCAACATAAGAAATCTCCCTCCAAATTTATATTATCCCCAGTATGATACCTACAAAGAAAGCGGTCAAGCACCCAAAAATCATCCCCAAATCGCGCAAGGCGCGATTCTATAAAGTTTTTGGTTAAGCTTTTTTCAAAAAGCTTATGGGGTTTGGGGCAAAGCCCCAAGGTCTTCCCGCCAACCTTGTATTATCGCAAAAATCATCATAAAATAACTCTGGTCCAAAAATTGGACACAAAATATAAAGGGGTTGCTTTATGTTTCAAGATTTAAGCACGTTAACCATTGCAGTAGTTTTTGTGGCAATCAACGGGCTAACCATGTTGGCCTGGGCAGCGGCACAGGGTTATAAAATGAAACCCACTGCCTTTGCCTTCTTAGTAGGGGCAATTGGCAACTGGATTACCGGGTCGGTTACACCTATTTCCGGACAATCCTCCATTCTTACCGTTTCACATTTCATGAAAAATGTAAATGAACGGATTGCCGCCCTCCTTCTTGCGGTAATAGTAATGGTTCCACTGGGCCTAACCGGCTCAGTAACCCGTATTGCCGACTTTGCAGGCCAGCCCGTACTATGGGGCATGATGGCCGGGGTTGGCCTTATGGTTATGGGCATCAGCTTTGACATGCTAAAACAAGAAAAGCGCACGGGAATTATCGCTTTTGTTGCCGCCTTAGCCACCCACGCCGCCTTTGTTGTATTCCCCTCTACTCCAAACCCACATGCACTGGTTTATGTAATTGCAGTATCTGTAACATTGGCAACAATCGACTTCGCCTTTATTCAAGGCCGCAGAGTTGACCTATTACAAATGGCCAAAGACTCAGGCTACGAAGGCGATATGGAGCAAAACGAAAACCCCAAGTTTTGGACTAAGGAATACTGGGAAGACTTTAAAATAATGAAGCCCAAACTTACCATTAACGCAATCTATTTCGCACTGGCTTTTATCTGCTTAAATATCGGCACCAATATCGCCTTTGGTAATATCACTGCCGGGTTTACATCCCCTCCAGGATACGCCCCTGCAATACCACAAAATATGGACCACTTAACGGTTATCAACAGCCTGGCAGATATCCCAAGCGTGCTGTTTGGCGGCGCACCTGTTGGCGCAATTATTTCCGCTACGGCCGCATCCCCATGGCCTGTTATGGCTGGCATAATAATGATGCTACTCTGTGCCCTACTTCTCCTTCTGGGGCTTATGATCAAAGCGATAAAGTATGTTCCAATCCAAGCCATCGCCGGCTTCCTGTTTATCATCGGCTTTTTCTCCACCTTTGTACCTCAGCTAAGAAACGTATTTCTTATGAACGGCGGAAGTCCTTCTGCCCAAGACACTGTACAAGCCGCAACAGCAATGGGTATCACTGCCCTTACAAAGAACCCATTCCTAGGCCTTGTAGCCGGGATTTTAGTCAGGTATATCGGTCAGTGGTTCTTCCCATTCTTAGGCTAATTAATGCGAACGACATTGAGGAACGTGATTGAAGGAGGGTACCCTAAAACGCGAAACAAGCGTTTTAGGGCGGTTTGCCCGACGCACAATCACGATTCCGAAAGTTGTTCGCTATAAATAAAAGGAGTATGACCAATGAAAAAAGTATTAATGAAAGCAACTGCCTTATTCCTGGTGATTGCCCTACTGCTAACAAACGGTATCGCTGCCTTTGCAGATGCCCCTGCAGTAGATGATCCACTAATATCTGTTAGAGAATTCTTTGAAGAATCTGGCGGAGAAGTAACCTGGGATGATGACAATCGTCGCATTACCGCAACTTTAGAAGATGATACATTTATTCTATATCCTCTCTCGACACGAGCATATCGCAACGAAACTCCTGTTAATCTAACCCGCCCAATCATCATGCAAAACAATATAGCCTATATCTTTATCAGTGACCTGCTAATCCTATTTGGCTTAGAGCTTGAAGCCCATCTTCCGCTAACTATAGCCCAAACCATGGAAATGGCCCCCGTATTAATGGAAATGTTCGGGGTGCCAGGTATGACAATAGCTCTTGTTGACGCCCAAAATGACTTTACCTGGGTACAAGGGTTTGGCTATGCCGATAGTGCAGCAGGTGTTCCGGTAGACGAATATACCCTTTTCTCCCTAGGTTCCATTTCAAAGCCCTTTACCGCGATTGCGGTAATGCAATTGGTTGAGGATGGACTTATTGACCTTGATGAGCCGATAGTGACCTATCTTCCGGATTTTTATTTGCCATCAGATCCATCAGGCCTAGGCGATTACCGCAATATCACAGTAAGGATGCTAATGTCCCATGCTTCGGGCATCCTTCCAAGCTTCCTTGCATCAGGGATGTTCTCCCATGTAGAAGCCGACCACAGCCATATGAATAACTTCCTCGAGCTTCTGGCCCAATTCCCTATGTCCACTCCAGAGGAATTTATGTATTCGTATGCCAACAATGCCTTTACCCTTCTTGGTGTTCTTGTTGCGGCCATAGCCACAGACTATGACAGCCACTTCGAAGGATTTGTAAGCTACACCCAAGATAATATCTTCACCCCGGCAGGAATGGGCTTATCCACCTTCGAAATAACCGAAAGGCATCTGCCGCATATATCCCAATCCTATGCCACAACAGGAGTACCAGAAGACTTTGTTTTCATAGGAGCAGCCCCTACAGGTGGCCTTATGTCCAATGCTGCTGATATGGCACAGTTTATGCATATCATCCTAAGCGGCGGCGAACCACTTCTTTCTCAAAACTCCTTACGTCAAATGTTTACCCGCCAGAACTTTAACATGGCATCTGGTATTGACTTCCTTATCCCTAACATGGAACCAGCCCTTGGCTTTATTTATACTACTGACTTAGCTGGCTTTACCCGCTCGGGACATGGAGGCAATATTATCCACTTCCACTCGTATATGGCTTTGGATTTAGACACCGGAATAGGTGTTATGATTTCTGTAAACAGCATAACAGGTATGCCGCTTCCTTCTGATTTAGCCGCGTTTATGCTTACAAGCGCCATACAAGAAAGAACCGGAACCCTTAATCTACCAGTGTCTGACCCCTCAGTAGAGCCTATTGAAATGGACTTTGATGCCCTTCAGGTATTCGAAGGCTTCTATTCCATTCTTGGAGGCACAGAGTTTGGACGAATCCTAGCCTCAGAAGAAGGCCACCTTTACCTTTACGGCCTGATGCCTACAGCAATGACACTAGTTCCGCTATCAGATGGCAGCTTTGTATGCCCAGAAACCACATTACGGTTTTGGATGGAAGAGGCGGAGGGTGAATTCGTCATTGTTTTAGGGGAATTCCAAAGCATGTTGTTAGGTTTGCCGTTAGACCCAGGGCTAGTTACAGCCCCAGAAGGCTTTGAAAGATGGATTGGCACTTATGAAATCGTGCTAGAGCAAAACCAGGTATCCAATTTAGTCCGCTTATCTGTTGGCATTGACGATAATGGTTTCGCTTATATACTAACATCTACCCTTAATGGAGCATCTTCCATTATGCCTTTGATTGCTTTAGGTGAATATAATTTCGAAGGTGGTATTAGCTTTGGTCAAGATGATGATGGCACCTGGCTTACAATGGCTGATGGTCACTTCTTGAGAGTAGAATAATCGGTACAAAAAAGCCGAGATACCCCGACTATGGGGTGTCTCGGCTTTTATTATATAGCGGACTAATTCACTATAGCCGGTTCCTTTGGGGTTACATACACCGTCCGGTGTCTATCATAAATCACAAACCCAGGCTTAGCGCCTGTAGGTTTTCTTACATATTTTTTTTGCACATAATCCACAGGCACTTGGCTGGAGTTACGCCCTTTACTATAAAACGCCGCCAAATTTGCGCCTTCTAATATAGTACGTTCGGGGACATCTGAGCCGCCGGTTATTATTATAACGTGGGACCCGGCGATATCTTTAGTGTGCATCCAGATATCGTGATTTTTTGCTTGGCGAAGGGTTAGATGATCGTTTTGAGTATTGTTTTTTCCTACATATATTTCAAAGCCATCAGATGATGTAAAGCGCAGAGGCTTTACGGGGATTTGCTTTTTTACATTCTTGTTGCCATTCTTCCCATGGCCTTTGATAGCGTATTTTCGCTTTACGAAGCCGCCTTCTGCCAGCTCTGCCCTTATTTCGGCTATATCTGCTTCTGTTATTACGGTTTCCATGGCTTGGGATACGCTGTCTAGGTATGCAATATCTTCTTGGTTTTGAAGGATTTGTTCCCGCAATGCCAAAAAGGTACGCTTTTGCTTATTGTATTGTTTAAAATAGCGCTGAGCATTTTCTGTTGGGGTTAGATTGTGCGATAAAGCAATTTTTATTGGATTATTATCGTCGTAGAAATTTTCTAGGGTAATGGTTTCGGCGCCTCTTTCTATCTGATGCATATATGCTGTCAAAAGCTCACCTTTTACCCGAAGCTCGTCTCGGCCTTCAATATCCTTTAGGGTTTTATCATACATCAAGGCTTTTTTTATGCAGCGCTCTTGATGAGTGGAGATTAATTTCCGTAAATCAGCGGTTTTTTGGGATATTCTATACCCGGTATCCCGCTTTGCATAATACGCCTCTTGCAGCTTTGAAGGGGATGCATATGTCTCCGCATTAAAATGGTTATACATAATAAATGATAAAGCGGTAATATCAACCGCGTTGGCATCCAAATCATAATACATATGTGGAGAAAAATCTCCTGCCTTTATTTGCTCAAAAGTATCTAAAAAAGCCCTATATAGTCGAGCCTGCTCCTCCTTGCCAAGTTCACCGGAATGGGTTTCAGGCAAAACATTGGCCCTTATGCAGATTTCGCTAGCTAATATAGGGCTTAGGCCCGCGTAGTTTAGATACAGGGCCTTCTGAATAATCGAATTATCTTTGAAAACAGCATCCACAAAAAATGCCTCATCTGCCATCAGTGGATTAGCCTTGCTTCCGGGGGGGCGATTATATTCACTTCCAGGCAGTATTGTTCGCACAGAGCTAACACTTGGCGGCACATGCTTTATTGCATCTATAACCTTATTGGTATCGGGGTCAAGCAGCATAATATTACTGTGCTTGCCCATTATCTCAATAAGCAGGGTTTTTATTGACCTGTCACCCATCTCATTAAGGGCTTCGATATGAAGCTCGACAATACGCTCAAATCCTGGCTGGCGTATTTCCACAATGCGCCCGGCGCTTATATGCTTCCTAAGCACCATGCAAAACATTGGTGCCTGCATAGGGCTTTGCTTGCTAATATTAGTCAAATGCAAGCGCGGAGCCATTGCCTGAGTCGTCATTAATAGCCTATGATTAGCCCCTCCAGCTCTTATCGCAATTTGAATTTCATCCGGCTCAGGCTGGGTAATTTTATCTATCCGGCCCCCTATTATTGTCTTGGAAAGCTCATGAACTATGCTGCTGATTACGGTTCCGTCTTGGGGCATTAAATTCAGCCTTTCTTTTGTCCGGTACTTATTAATACATTCTTGCTATGAAAACTCCAGGCCACAAGTCCCAGAGTTATAAACAAAAATACCAGTCCTGCAATAAAGATTATATTCCAAATGCGAGACGTCCCATGATAAGCAAGCGGAACGGCCTCACCAAACTGACGCACACCATCATGCTGGGCATAATCTTGGATACCACCACCCGTGACAAAGGCTCCATCAATACCATCAGTATCTTCAGCTAAGTCATAATCATACCCATGTACGCTGCTCCTACCCCAGGGCTCATGGACATCATAAACCATTTCGTCTTCCGATTCGTGTTCCATGTCAAAATCCGCGGCTTCCGCCATTTGGGGCATCGCATATATATAAATATCATCCGCATCATAAATAGCTTCAACCTCCGCTACTACATCATCAGACAATCTATCGAAATCAGCTATAGACTCCTCTTCCGGCTCATCATAAAGTGGCATAGCATCAGTCGCCGGCATAACAGCAGCCTGTGGCGCAAAATCAACATAATCAAATGACTCATTATCCTCGTGCCTCATGGGCCAGTCAAAGGTATTGATTGCCCATATACTCATTAAAAGAAAACACGCAGCAGCCGCAACCCCTGCCCAACGGCGGGTTATTGCAGCGGATTTGCGCATACGTTCCTTCTTGCGCTTTGCTTCTTGTAATCGCTCACGGGTTTCAATCCCATTTATCAATTCATCTATTGCTTGATCGCTTGGGGGGGCGATTTCTCTTATTTTGCCCATTATGGTGTCGTGCAGCCAGGGAGGAAACCCCGGTTTGGGCAGAAGACTAATCTCTTCTAGCATATGCCTATAAGCCTCGTATTCAAGCATGCAGGCTTCGCATTTTTTTATATGTCTTTCTAAGGCAGCTTGCTCCCTGGCTACCCCGTCATATATTTCAGAAAATAGTTCCTGCACTAAATCGCAGCGCATAATTGTCACTCCCTGCTAGCGAATTAAATAAAATGCAAGTTAACCCGCGGCAATTACTGACCCTAGTATATATTAAGCCAGTTATAATTGGAATAACGGGATTATTGTTAGTTTGTTCCTATAGACATTGCGGATTTATTAAGAAAATATTACAAATTCGCTATACATAATTCGCAATAAAAAAACCGAGCAAGTATCACATTAAAATGCAATCCTCACTCGGCGTTTTTATGCACCCAAAAGGCGCGGACATGTCGAATCTAACTACTGCATTCGGAAGAGATTAGTCAACATCTTCCATGCTATTATTCATAGCAATAATAGCTTTAAGCATACGTAGTGTAAACTCAAGCTCGGCAGGGCCGAGACAAGTCATCAGAGATTGGATCTTTTCTCTATTGGCTTGGATGCTTGGATCTACATCATCACGCACTGTGTGGCCTCTTTTATGAGGACTGATGAAAAGATGATCAATGGGGATACCAAATGCCTTGGTAAGCAGGGAAAGAGTAACGGTAGTGGTCCCGCGCTCGCCTCTTTCAATTAGGCCTAGATGGGATGTAGTTACATTGACCATCTGAGCCAATTCATCGCGAGAAAGGTTGCGAGCTTCACGCTCTAGTCTGATATTGCCGCCTACTATAATATCTAAGCGGTCTTTTTCCAGCTTTCTGTCCATTGTGCTCCACTCCTTATATATGTTTTTTCTTCATGAGAATCAAGCTGATATTATTAATTTAACCTATCAGGGTGATAGAATCAATAGTCGTATATTTTAATTATTTGAGGAATTCTACGAGAAAAATGCCATAATTCAAAAAAAATAATAAGTATTTCATGCTAGTAATTGCTACTCATTCAGCAATATTTTCATTGTCTCTCAATACACTAAGCTCAACACCTCATTAGTGGGCTTATGTACTTGCTCGTAGTCACTTTTACGAATTCACGCAATTTTTTACATGATCATGATTTGGTAACTTCATTTTGGGATATTGCTCTTATTTAAAATGCGTTATGCGGAATTTAGTTTTTACTTCTTTAGCTTATTAGCATTGTGCATGCTAATCACTGCCTTAACCATCTGCAATACAAACACAATCTCCTCTTCGCGCAAACAAGTTATAAGAGACAACGCCTTATCTCGCTTAGACTGTAAAGAAGAACATGCTCCATCTCTGATAGACCCTCCATCCTCTTGAGGAGAGGAAAATAGATAGTCTATTGGTATTCCAAAAGCCTTTGTCAATCTCATCAAGGTTACACAATTTGCGCCGCGCTGCCCCTTTTCTATTAGACCAATATGAGAGGTAGTCACACCTACCATATTGCCAAGCTCTTCACGTGAAAGTCTTCGCGATATCCGCTCTAGGCGTATATTAGCGCCGATGATTTCGTCTATGCGGTCTTTTTCTAATTTGCGATCCATAACTCAAACTCCTTGTTATTATTTGTGAAGGCCAGTAATTTAAATGGCATCCCGTAAGACAACTATTGTAGTATCCATATTGAACCATATATATACATGATTGTCAATAATTCGACACGCAATTTGTTTGAAACTTTGTTCATGGGTATACTTGCCCGTTACGTGTAGCACTGTATTGTTTATGCCTCGTGTGGAACATTTTTAACTATCTTTTCTTTGTGCAAGATTGCTTGCCCCATTCTATTACCCAGTCTATAATTAAATTGGAGGGGCCGTATTGGAATAATATGGTTCAAATAAAACAAAAGGGGAACTATCCATGAAATTCATCACAAAACGGGATAAAAGACAAGTCCCCTTCGACGAAAGCAAAATCACAGCCTGTATAGACAAAGCATTTGCAGCCGCCGGGGGAGATGAAGGCAACAACCGCACCATTCCTATGACTTTAACATTGGAAGTGGTAAAGAAACTGGAGGAAACCTATAACGGTGACACCATTACTGTTGAAAATATTCAAGACATGGTAGAAACCGTATTAATAGAAGGCGGATATGCCAAGGTAGCTAAGGCCTATATCCTATATCGTCAAAAGCGCACAGATATCCGTGAAGCCAGAAGCGAATTAATGGACGCTGTTGCTGATATAGTAAAGGAAACCAACAAGGATAATGCCAATGTTGGCAACTCTCCATCAGCAAAAGTACTGCAAATTTCTGAAGCAGCGTCTAAAAATTACTATTTAAAACGTATGATTCCCCCAGACGAAGCTGAGGCTCATAATAACGGGGATATATATATCCAAGATCTAGGCTGGTATGGCAAAACCCTTACCTGCTTGCAAATCCCTCTTGGCCGTATGCTAAAAGACGGCTTCAATAGCGGCCATGGCACTATCCGCTCCCCTAAAAGCATCCGTTCCGCGGCTGCCCTTGCCGCGATTATCTTGCAATCGAACCAGAATGACATGCATGGCGGGCAAAGTTATGCATACTTTGACAGAGACCTTTCTGTGTATGTAGAAATAGAACGAGGCCGTCAAGAGCGTCTGCTAAGGGGCAACCTTGAAGAGCTTGGCCTAAAAGCCTCTGATGCTGATATACTAGCCTTGGTAGACAAGCAAACATATAACGAGACATTCCAGGCGATGGAAGCCTTCATATATAATCTTAATACAATGCATTCCCGTGCCGGAGCTCAAGTACCTTTCTCCAGCATTAACTTGGGTACAGATACAAGCCCCGGTGGACGCATGATTACAGAAACCTTTCTAAGGGCTTATGAGCGTGGCCTTGGCAAAGGGGAAAGCCCTATGTTCCCTAATCTCTGCTTTAAGCTTAAAGATGGGGTTAACATGGAGCCAGAAGATCCCAACTATGACCTTTTCCGCCTTGCAATGGAAGTTGCCTGTAAGCGCCTTTTCCCGTCATTCTCATTCCTAGATTCGAGCTTTAACAGCGTGTATGGAGACGAAGAAGTGGCCTACATGGGTTGCCGCACCAGGGTAATGGGGAATATTAACGGCCCGGAAGTTACCGATGGACGCGGGAATTTGAGTTTTACTTCGATTAACCTTGTAAGATTAGGCATCCGCTCCGGAAGGGATATGGCTCTATTTTGGAAATATCTAGACGAAACTATGGATTTTGCTGTAAAACAGCTCCATACTCGCTATGATTTGCAAAAAAACCTCCGCGGCAGAGACTTCCCATTCCTTATGGGTCAACATCTTTATATTAATAGCGAAAATATCGGCCCCAGTGACACTATAGAAGAGGCAATAAAACACGGTACCCTAACAATCGGATTTATCGGCCTTGCGGAATGCCTCGTTGCCCTTACCGGTGAACATCATGGACAAAGTCAGGCCAGTCAAGCCCTTGGCATATCTATAGTAAGTCATATGCGTCGCCGCTGTGACGAGGCAAGCAAGAAGCACAGTCTTAACTATTCTCTGCTGGCCACCCCAGCCGAGCAGCTAAGCGGTAAGTTTACAAAAATGGATAGAGATCGATTTGGGGAGCTTCCTGGCGTAACAGACAAAACCTGGTACACCAACTCATTCCATGTACCGGTAGAATATGAAATCACCGCCTTGGACAAGATAGCCATAGAAGGCCCATATCATAAATATTGCAACGCAGGACATATATCATATGTAGAGTTAGAATCTGCCCCTGGCCAAAATATCGAAGCCTACGAGCGGCTAATCCGCGCTATGGCAGAAGCCGATATGGGATACGGCGCGGTCAACTTCCCTGTAGATATATGTAGAGAATGTGGTACAAGCGGCCTATTGAATGAAGACAAGTGTACTAACTGCGGCAGCGATAATATAAGCCGGGTGAGGCGTATTACAGGATATCTCTCTACCCTGGATAGATTCAACGACTACAAACGTGCCGAGGAAGAGAACAGACACAAACACGATGAATAGAATTCGAATTAATTTTTGGACACTATTTACCCCGATACTTTTGAAAAAAGCGATCACAAGTAAAGGCACACAGGTTACATTATGTCCCGATGATTTGGCCATAAGCGATAACAAAAGAGGCATAACATGAGAATTTACGGTTTTTCCAGCGAAAGCTTCGTTGATGGCCCGGGTATACGAGTTGCGCTGTTTGTACAAGGTTGCGACAACGCTTGCCCTCACTGCCACAACCTAGATAGCTGGGATATTGACGGTGGCGAAGAATATACCGTTAGAGAAATAATTAAAAAGATAAAGGATGCAATAGGGCGCACTCATTTGGGGGTGCGCCCTATTAGTCCTTCCGGTGGAGGCAGGAAGGCTCTTAACCGCCAGGTTAGAGGAGTGACATTCTCAGGTGGGGAGCCTTTTTTGCAAGCTCGTGAGTTAGCGATTGTTGCCGAAGCGGTTAAAAGGATGGGGCTAGATATTACCACTTATACAGGTCATACTTATGAAGAGCTGCTAATGCGGGATGATGAGGATGTAAAATCCCTGCTTGATATAACCGATTATCTTATAGATGGCCCGTATATCCATGAGCTTAGGGATATTGGGCTCAAGTTTCGAGGTTCTTCTAATCAAAGGATAATTGATATGAATGAAACTCGCCGTCTTGGAGAAGTTGTTTTATTTGAGTCACAAGCATAAATTTACAATATATTAATGTTTCGTTTATTGCACTCGGCCTTATTGTATGCTACTGTCGTCACAATGCGCGCAGGTCGAGCACACCACTAATTAATAGCGTAGCGGAGGAGATTAAATATGAAGAGAATTATTGCGTTAGTAACAGGAGTGATACTTTTATTGTCAATGTTGGCCGCATGTGGTCAGTCGGAATCAATTGATCAAGCATATGAATCAGAATCAACCGATCAAACACATGAAAATGAAGCATACGAACATACCCCCATTGTGGTAGTAACCACTGCTTTCCCCCAATTTGACTTTGTACGCCAGATTGCAGGGGACAGAGTTGAGCTTACGATGCTGCTGTCTCCGGGGGCGGAAAGCCATTCTTTTGAGCCTACCCCACGGGATATGATTACTATGTATGGAGCTGATTTATTTATCTATGTAGGTGGAGACGGAGAAGTATGGGTTGATCCTGTTCTTGCATCCATAGGCCGTGAAGATATGCGCCGGGTGCGTCTGATTGACTTAGTGGATACGGTTTATCAGGAATTAGTCGAGGGAATGGAAGAAGGGCATCACCACCACCATCATGGACACTCTCATGACCATGACCATGACCATGACCATGACAGCCACGACCATCACCATGATGACTACGATCATGACCATCACGACCACGACCATCACCATGGTGACCACGATCATGACCATAATGACCACGACCATCACCATGGTGACCACGATCATGACCATAATGACCACGACCATCACCATGGTGACCACGATCATGACCATAATGACCACGACCATCACCATGACGACCACGATCATGACCATCACGGCCACGACCATCATCACGAACCCCATCTAGACGAGCATGTATGGACTTCCCCACGCAATGCCATCATAATCGTTCAGGCTCTTACAGATATACTTGCAGAAATGGATCCACACAATGCAGAATATTTCCGCGCAAATGCTATGGCATATATCCAAGATCTTGAGGCGTTAGACCAAAACTTCGCCGATGTAGTAGCCGATGGCGTACGTCAGACAGTAGTTTTTGGCGACCGCTTTCCATTCCGTTATTTCACAGATGCATATAACTTGACCTATTTCGCCGCTTTCCCAGGCTGCGCTAACGACACTTACGCAAGCCCTGCAACTGTTGCTTTTTTAATAGAGCGAGTAAGAGATGAAGAAATCCCTGTAATATTTACAATAGAATTCTCTCAAGGCCTAATTGCTAATGTAATAGCCGAGGCCACCGGAGCGCGCATAATGGAACTTCACTCTGTTCACAATGTAAGCCAAGCAGATTTTAATGCCGGAGTTACCTATCTAGAACTTATGACCCGTAATGTAGAAGTATTAAGGGAGGCGCTTAGCTAATGGCTTTAATTACATGCCGTGACGCAGCTTTTGCCTATGATGGACACACTGTAGTAGATGGCATTAATTTTGAAGTAAACACCGGGGATTACCTATGCATTGTAGGAGAAAACGGCTCCGGCAAGTCCACTCTTATGAAGGGCTTACTTGGCCTGATGAAGCCAAAAATTGGATCCATTCAAACAGGAGATAGTTTAAAACCCAACGAAATCGGCTACCTGCCACAGCAGACCTCTGCCCAAAAAGATTTCCCAGCAAGCTGCTATGAAGTGGTGCTGTCCGGGCGGCTAAACTCCCGTGGTATCATCCCTTTTTATTCCCGCAATGACAGGCAGATCGCAATTGCCAATATGGAAAGGCTAGGAGTTTTAACTCTTAAGCGCAAAAGCTTTCGCGAGCTTTCAGGCGGCCAACAGCAGCGGGTTTTACTGGCTCGTGCCTTATGTGCCACCAGTAAAATGCTACTTTTGGACGAACCGGTAAGCGGCCTAGACCCATTGGCCACAATGGATTTATATGCAACCATTAAATCCTTAAGTGAGGACACAGGCATTACCATAATAATGATATCTCACGATATTCAGGCGGCAGTTTCCTACTCCAGTCATATACTCCACCTGCAAAATAGGCAGATATTTTTTGGCCCAACATCCGACTATGCCGAATCTAACGCAGGCAAACGATTTTTAAGCGGTGAGCAGCATCCCAAGAGGTGTTGTACCTGTACAGGTGTGTAAGAGGGCAGAGCCCTCATTTAAATGGAGGGGTTACATGGTTGAACGAATCAGTTTTATGCTGTCATTTTCCTTTATGCAACGAGCCCTTATTGTGGGGCTTGTTGTGAGTGTGTGTGCATCTTTACTTGGGGTTAGCCTTGTGCTTAAGCGCTATGCGATGATTGGCACAGGGCTTAGCCATGTGGGTTATGCTGCGTTGGTTGGGGCTACTGCCCTTGGATTTGCGCCTTTGGCGGTTTCTATGCCTGTGGTTGTGGGCGCAGCATTTCTTCTTCTTCGCCTTAACGAAAACAGCAAAATCAAAGGAGATAGTGCCATTGCCCTCATCTCTGCCAGTAGTTTTGCTGTTGGCGTAATAATTGTAAGCCAGACTACGGGGCTTAATACCCATGTATGTAATGCCATGTTTGGCTCCATACTTGCTATGACTCGAATGGATTTAATGCTTAGTGTTGGGCTAAGTATCGCGGTTATTGTGATGTTTGTTTTATTTTATAAGCAGATTTTTGCTGTCACATATGACGAGACTTTTGCTCTGGCCACAGGTACCCGCGCCAATGCATATAAATCACTTATTGCTTTTCTTACTGCTGTAACGGTAGTACTTGGTATGCGCATGATGGGGGCTCTTCTTATTGCCAGTCTTATAATTTTCCCGGCTATTACGGCTATGCGGCTATGCAAGAGCTTCCTTTCTGTGGTAATAGTATCGGTTATTGTTGCTGTATTTTGCTTCTTTGTTGGGATGATGATTTCTTTCGAACTGGATTGGCCTACTGGGGCCAGCGTTGTTAGTGTTAATTTGGTGTTGTTTATAATTTTTAGTGCCGCCCAGTTTATTAAAAACCGTGTAGGCGTCGCATGATACGGGTTTCAATAAAAATTTATTTGGAATCCGCGTGAGGTGATTATTGTGAAAAAAATGCGTTTTTTTATTGTGATTCTTTCATTGGTGTTTGTATTTTCCTTGATGTCAGGATGCTCCGGCCCTGATGATGTGGAGGAAATTACGGATCGATTCTTTGTGCGGCAGGTGGAGAATATTTTAATGAACCTTGACAGCTTTACAGGCCGAACTATCCGAATGGAAGGCATGTTCTTTAGTTGGAATGATGGGGCTAATGAGTATTATTTTGTGCTGCGTCACCTAGATGACTGTTGTGGCGGCGGAGGTAGTGTGGGGTTTGAAATTTATCTTGGGGATGGTTTTGAACCTTTTGATGATGATACTTGGGTTACTATTACTGGGGTGCTGGATGTAAAAGATGGATGGCAGGCTAATAATCCGGTTTTGGTTATTACTTCTATACGGCAGACTGCTCGTGGGCAGGAGTTTGTTACTGTTTAGGAGCATTAGGAAAAGACCTTGGGACTCCGTCCCTCTTTTGCCTCGCTTTTTGTAAAAAGCGAGCAGAGGCTTAGAGACAGAGTCTCCACGGTCTTAACGAGACAGTTCCTTGCTTGATTAATTATGGTTGTTGTTTGTTTATTTTTTTGCCTACGGCCATTAGATTACGGGTATACCCTGTAGTTCTGGAATGGATTCTGTTAGCTCTATGCATTTTAGTAGGCGGGTGGATTCTTTTTCGTCTGTTGGAAGAGTGTAGTCTCCAAAGGCGTGGGCTATGCCTTCTACTGATATTAGATCTATGTTCCCAAAGCCTTGGGAGGATAGCTCCTCTTTTATTCCATCGGGGGTGTGGAAGTAGGAATGGGGGAAACTGAATCCTTCGCACATTCCGGTTTTAAGTATTCTTTCTAAGGTATCTATATCGTAGCGGTGGAATATGTTCCATATCCATGCTCTCGTTTTCATATGGTAGCTCCCTTGCATCAGCGCAGGTGTATGATGCAAGATTTATATTATTGGCTTTGCTTTTGTGTTTTGCTATATCTATGTGCTTTGGGGATAAGTCCAATAAATGAATCTTATGTCCTTTTTCAGCTAACCAGAAGGAATAGGGGCCGGTTCCGCCGCCAATATCGGCTATTTCCATATTGTCGTGGAAGAGATAACGGGAGATTATATCCTTTGACCTAGCGAACTCCTTTGTTTGGGTTTCAAGTCTCACATCTTCGTTCATTTTATCATAGAATTCTTTTACCCTTTCATTATCCTCCAGTTTGAATATTTCGTCTCTTGGCATTAGAAGGGTATCAATGCTGCAATCTAATGTCTTTGCCAGAGCCGGAAGCAATGCCGCTTCTGGCAGGCATTTGCCATTTTCCCATTTAGATACCGCCTGAGGAGAGACATCTAAAATCTCTGCAAGTTTTTCACCTGTAAAGCCCTTCTCTTTTCTTAGAAGGGCTATTTGCTTGCCTATTTTTATCAATTCAACCATGATAACCTCCTTCTGTTTTCCTGATTATATTTCGAAGGAGTAATCTAATCCATACATCATGGTTTAATAAAATTCTGGCTTCTCAACCTTAGGTTAAGATAAATTTTCCTCAAAACCCTGTGGGTGTGGAATCCGGCCGTTCCAAAGCTGCCCAATTGCGCACAGGAATAAGCGCAATCCAGCGCTCGTGAATATCGTCTGGGTCCATTTCAAAGGTATAAGAGTTGGATGCCGCTTGAATATATAAATAGTACCATACATCTGTATTTGTGTTATCTGGCCATGTTTGCATATCGGGCAGCATATCAGCCGCGGACTGTGGCAAGCGGTTGAAAATCCGGTTGATTATCGCTGCTGTTTCTGCACGGGTAATCGGGCGGTCTGGATTGAATACACCGCCTAGCCCTTGAGGGCCTTGCACCCAATTATACATTGCTGCCGTATTGATATACGCGCTTGCCCAGTGCCCGCGGATGTCACTAAATAGGTCTTCTCCTACATATGAAACATCAGCCGTATTCATAAAACGCACAACAGCCGCAACCAGCTCCGCCCGTGTAATGGGTTGGTTTGGCTTAAATGTTCCATCTGGCCTGCCCATAAATATACCGAGCTGTGTGGTAGTAGAAACTGCATTGTTAAACCAATTTTCAATCGTTATGTCGGGATATGGGTTTGATTGACTCCAGTTGGCTGTACGCAAATCATCGCTGATTAACCGGAATAAGATGGTTGCTACCTCAGCACGTGCGATATCGGCATTAGGGCGAATATGCCCTTCAGAACCGATCAGGTATGCATGCCGATACGGGACGTCATCTTGAGGTAATGGAAGCGGTGGTGGTAGCGGTTGCAGATAAGGAGGCGGTGACGGTGTGGAAGAAGGCGGAGGCGATTGTTGGGATGAGGGAGATGAGGGTGGCGGTGAAGTATACGGTGACGATGGTTGTGAGGGCGGTTGTGGCGATGGTAGAGAAGGCGGCGGTGATGGCGCTGGCGGAGACGGCGCCGGCGATGGTGATGGTGATGGCAACGGCGAAATAGGCGTTTCGCCAGCATAATTAATATCAAAATTGTTTATAGGGTTTAAATATATGCCTGACATCCAGATGCTGCTGGATGCATATTGAATATTTGGGTAGTCCTCATCTGCGTTTTCTGGCGGCTGATAGGCAGACAGGGCACTGTTTTGGCTTAGTACAACCGTGCTCGCTGTCGTCAGGTTATTGTAGTCCATCGTATATATACCGCCACCGCTTCCTTCCCCATCTTGAGCGTGGTTATCGATAATAGAACTTAAACCTGTAATGTTTAGCGCGGCATTATCAGCAACATAGATACCGCCGCCTTGCTCTGCCGTATTACCGCTGATTTTAGTATCGTTTACAGTAAAGAATGCATCTTGCTCAACATAGATACCGCCACCTTGTTCTGCCATATTGCCGCTGATTTCTCCACTATATACAGCAGATATGAAAGGAAAGCTTGAGAAAAATTCATCATAAATACCGCCGCCGAATGCTGCGGTATTGTTAGTAATTTTGCCATCATACATAGTAAATTGGCCACCATGAGTCGCTATGCCGCCCCCCAGTGGGGCAAAATTGCCACTAAATTCTCCACCGTGCATGTTCAAAATTCCATCCGCATCAAGAATAATGCCGCCGCCATACGAGTCCACCACGGTATTATTGTTGATTTTACCGTTCCACATATCAAATGTTGCATGCACCAAATAGACACCACCGCCATGGGAAGTTGCTATATTTCCAGATATTTCACCGCCAGACATACTAAATGACCCGATGTCAGTAAAAAATACGCCGCCGCCTGTGTCAGCCGTATTGCCACTGATCACACCGCCATACATCTCGAAATTACCCGGTGCGGCAAGTACGCCTCCGCCTGTATTAGCTGTGTTGCCACTGATCTCACCACCATACATCTCAAAAGTACCGTTCATGATATATACACCGCCGCCGCTATCTCCATAGGTAACAAAGCCGCTAACACTACCATCATTTAGCATCAGCCTGGCATTATCACTCACCAAAATACCGCGAAGATTTGTCGCGCCAGATGGGGCTTCTATACGCACGCCATTAATCGTTAAGCTAGCGCCCGCCTCAACAGTTATAAAGCTTCCACTTTCAATAGTATTTGCCCTGCTTAGGATGAAATTTCCCACTAATGTCACGTCGGCACCTGCTGGTATTGCAAGGTTAGCCCCGCTGATATTGATATTTGTCCCTAATGTAATGACAGCGGCACCCGCACTGATTTCAGCGATAAGCTCGGTTTCATTCATTACAACCGAAAGCGAAGCGGGGGAAACGGACAGCCCTGGGCTTTGCTCCAGATATTTAAACAGAGTATCTTCAGGCTTATATCCCTTCGCCGTTTCGCCATTCTCGTTCATCTTTGGCAATTCAGCTACATCGCCTGGGATAATGCTTTCTTCTGGTATGGATTGTGCAAGTGTGGCAAGTGGCATAAAGCTGATCATCACACAGATGATGAACAATAGCAGGCTGATACTGCACTTTTGTCCCGCCCTTTGATTTATTTTTCTTTTTAATATTGAGCTCATCCTTTATTCATATCTCCTTCATCTGCGGAATAAATAGGTTGGATTGCCGATTTCTCTTAACTTCATGATGATATATAAATAACTTTCCCATATTATTTAGAAAAATTCATTATCCTATTTGCCGAGCACTAAATACAGAAAGCCCTCCTTGAGCCTATCAAATCTCAGGGAGGGCTTTCCTTCTTCGAAAAAGGAGATATCAAAAAATAGTAATAATCAGGTTAAAGTCAAAATTATTGACATCGCCAGCAACATATCTCCTATAATCACAGCTTCTTTGTTTGACGTGCACTATTTAACAGTTTATAATTTCGTCGCAATTTGATAGAACATTATTATAATGACACAGAAGGAGGATATTAAATGAAAAAGAAATTTGCAAGCCTACTCTTGGTATTTGTCTTTGCTTTAAGCGTATTCATAACAGCTCCAGCATCAAGTCGCGACTGTGAAATGGAAGGTGAAATTTTAATTCAGTTACCAGGGCATATTGGTACATTCGAGTTTGCCCCTATACATTTTCCTGATCGCTAATAATTTTGTAATTCATCTTAATGTTGCATCCTTAGCCACCAGGGAATAATGGGAACTGTCGTAGCATTATCCATCACCAACCACTACCCATTATAAACCATTTCTATGAAACAAAAAAACAGCCCCCTTGAACAATTTCCATCCAGAGGGGCTGTTTCCATGCAGCATTAATCTTTAGTCAATGCCTTTTGAAACGCCTCAAAACTCGGTAGTTTTTCACCTTCAACGTTAGCTGCTTTAACGATGACATCATACGCCTCTTCAACTGTTTTTACTCACCCAACATATTCCGCGAGCAATGTCAATATCACTTTAGTCTCATATACCGCCGTAACGGATTTCCTTCCTATTTATCACCCTCATGGGCTACTGCTGCCCCCTCAATCTTAGTCGACTTCTTAGCCTTCCTCCAAGCCACTAACTGCCGCACATAGTAAATAATATTAGAAGAAATAGTCAAACAAGCAATAATTACAGCAATAGCGTTTCCAAAATACGCGTGATTGATAATGTTAAATGCCCTATTAGCCACAAAACTTACACGCATCAAGTCAGTACCGGTTATTACATTGCCAACGATAAGCCCGATAAGGGTTAGGCATATCGCCCATTCAACCCAAACACCTGAAACGTCCACCTGAATAACATGTACAAGTATAACTGTTGACGCAACGGTAGCGGTAATAAACACTGCCCCAAAGAAATACCAGACCCAGCGCGCAACAGCCCTATTTTTAAGCACACGCCATTCAAGATAACAAAATACATAATTTCTTATGGATGCCAGCATAAACAGTACCGTCAACGTCCAGTTACTAAGGAAAGCGGCGGACACAGCAAGGAATGTAGTCCCTAGCCCCAAAAGCAACATCATCTTTAACTTGTCTTTTATCTGGAAAGACCAAAACATAACGATAAGAGACAAAAACGCAAAGAACTGACTTACCCACCATACAGGTTGATAGATATGGTGATTAACAATTTCATTAAACGCTGTAGTAAAAAACTCTGCCATAATTATACGCTCCAACTATGATTTATTTTTATTTATCAAACTACACATTATACCGATTCCAATTAAAATCCTATCTGCCTATCGCGGCAAAATCGGTATTAGCACATCGCTACAGGATTCTACTCAACACATACTGCATCTATCTCAACAGCAGCACCCCTGGGCAGAGCACATACCTGGTAGCAAATCCTAGCAGGTGGGCTACCTGAAAAATAACTTCCATACACTTCATTCATTGCCGCAAAATCTGCCATATCTGTAAGTAAGATGGTAGCCTTTAGTACATTTTCAAGGCTGCTTCCGGCGGCTTCAATGATTGCTTTAAGATTATTCATCACAAGCCTAGTCTGCGCCTTTATATCTCCTTGCTCCATTTCCCCTGTTTCCGGGCACATAGGCAGCTGCCCAGATACATACAGCACGCCGCCGTGGACCTTGGCTTGGGAGTATGGGCCAATGGCAGCAGGGGCGTTCTTGGTTGCTACGGTTGTTACGCTCATATATTCATCTCCTCAGTATTGTTGAAGGTATAGTATCATAAGTTATACCCCTTTATAAACCCCAATTATTAAGTCACGATGAGTTGCCTGGTCTAGCCTGTGGGCAAAATCTGTTTCCACTACTGTAAGCCCATGTTTTTCAAATAATTCTTCCATCTGCTTCCGGCCAATCAAGAATAAATTCCACGCCAGCACCATTACACCACCAAATTTTAGCACCTTAATCCATCCTGGCATAGCCTCTTGTAAAAGCCCCATTGCGTTGCGGGTAAGCCCCGCTTCTTGGGGCTTTGTCTTTGCCCCATGCAAAACCCCATAAGGCAAATCTGCAAGTACTGCATTAAAGAAATTTTTCTTGTAAAAATACCCTACATGGCGGGTATCCCCGGCAATCATTTCATATAGGCATATGTTTTTATCCTTTTGCTCCTCTTTGCTTCTAGCCATCTCAACTTGGTAGCGAACAGCTGAAAATTTCTTTCCAGAGACATCAATACCACCTGTTTTTTCTGTATGGCTACTGTGTTTGTATCTGGCCAGTTCAAGATACTTCTTTATATATGTGAATGATTCATAAGCGGGCTTTGGTTCAATTTCCACGCCATACACATCCATACCGCGTACTAATCCTTCATATAGAGTTGTACCTTTTCCGGCCATTGGGTCCAATAGTTTGATTTTCTCGTCTGGGCAATAAGCTAAGGCCAAGTTAAGCATCAACCTGGTGAAAAGCTCATTAGTCTTTCCAGAATATTTAAGTATCGCGCTGATATCCTCGTCTATATAATAATCGGTATCCTTTATAACAGGCGCAAGCAGCCTGCCCTGCAATTCAAATATCGCATGTGTAAATGATAAACGAGACAACATACGAATATCTAGCTCTTTACAATCAAACAAAATATAAGGCACACCACCGATATCCTCTTCCCGGATATTCCTCCACGACCCACCCATAAAGGCCAGCTCACGGGCAGCAATACCTCCTGATTCATTTAAATACACCCGCTTATGCCTAGGGCTTTGCATTATTCCATATGTTGTCATATACTTCTCTCCTTAATATCTCTTTGATTCTATTATAATACATGAAAGGGTGGCCAGGCCATGAAAATCCAAGCCTCAGCAGAAGATTATCTCGAATCCATTCTTGTACTCACACAAAAAAAGGGCCGTGTCCGCTCTGTAGACATAGCCCAGCACATGGGCTTTTCTAAACCCACAGTAAGTATAATAATGAAGCAGTTTAAAGAAAACGGCTATATAGAAATCGCCTCAGACCGCACAATAACCCTAACAGAAAAGGGTGCCGCCATAGCCGCCAAAACCTATGAGTACCATATGCTTTTTGCTAACTTCCTGATGGACATAGGTGTAGACGAAGAAACCGCCTACGCTGATGCATGCAAAATAGAGCACAGCATATCCGAAACCAGTTTCGAAAAGTTTAAAGAATTTTATAAGGGCTATAAACCCTAGGGCAACCTGGAGTTTATGGCCTCTTTTATTTCTTGTGGGTTTTCCGGATAGATATTGATATCAAACTCCGCGCCTAAAATCCCTACAAGCAAAGCCCCCTGCTTTGCCTCCACAGATTTTATCTGACTATACATCAAAGAAAATGGTCGCAAATCCGACGTATTTATCCCAATCCCGGGGGGGACTCCCGTCCCGGCAATGCCCTCATTGTACACATTAATCTCTGTTTTTGCCATCCGCAAAACTACCAGTAACGCAGCACCAACCAAGGCAACGGCTACTACCACGCCAATAGCAATAAACACATAAAACCAAAATGTCCTGCCAAAACCTTGAAACCCCAAAAGCCCTGCCACCCCAACAGGCCGATATCCAAACCGGCTGGCAAGAAAATACCCCAGCCCAATAGGCACCACCATAAGCGCCAGCAGAATCATATAAAAATTCACGGACTTTACCAGATGCCTGCCGCTACCCGACGCAACGAGACTACCAAATGCGTTATTATCCTCGGTCATTTGTACCCTCTCCCCTACTCCCCCGCATTTCTACAAGGAATGTACCATATAAGCCATTACAAGCAAAGCCTTTTATGATATATTCTTTCCATAACAATAAAGATGGAGGCCCGTATGCGTAAAACAAAAATCCTAGCCACATTAGGCCCAGCAATAAAAGATTTAGCAACAATGAAAAAAATGATTGAAAACGGAATGGATGCCGCAAGAGTAAACTTTTCTCACGGTACTACTGAAAGCCGCACAAAGATAATCAACATGCTAAAAAAAGCCCGCAAAGAAATGGATAAACCTATCCCCCTAGTGCTAGACACCAAAGGCCCTGAAATCCGTGTCAAAACCTTTGAGCAAGATAAAATCTACCTGGAGCAAGGCGCGGAGTTTACCTTAACCACCCGGGATGTGCCAGGTACCCAAGATATTGTATCCGTAACCTATGAAGACCTGCCAAAAGACTTACAGGTAGGCAGCCGCGTTCTTATAGACGACGGCCTATTAGAGTTAAAAGTAACCAGTCTAACCAAAACCGATGTCAAATGCGTTCTTATAAACTCCGGGTTCATATCCTCTCGCAAAGGGGTAAACATCCCCGATGTATTTGTAAACCTGCCATCCCTTACAGAACAAGATATAGAAGATATAAAGTTTGGCATAAAAATGGAGTTCGATTTTATAGCTGCATCCTTTGTGCGCACCGCCGCAGATATCCTTAACATAAAGAAAGTACTGGAAGACAACGGCGGCAGTCATATCCATATCATAGCTAAAATAGAATCCCGTGAAGGGGTAGACAATATAGACAGCATACTAGAGGTAGCCGATGGCATAATGGTGGCCCGAGGTGACCTGGGTGTAGAAATCCCGCCGGAAGAAGTGCCCATGGTACAAAAAAACCTAATCCGCAGCTGTAACCAAATAGGCAAGCCTGTAATCACAGCCACCCATATGCTAGAAAGCATGATATCAAACCCGCGCCCCACCCGCGCAGAAGCCAACGATGTAGCCAACGCAATATTCGACGGCACAGATATAATTATGCTATCTGGCGAAACCGCAAGCGGCCAATACCCGGTAGAAAGCATTGCCATGATGGCCCGCATAGCCACAGAAGTAGAAGGCAATATAGATTACAGTCACATCTTACACAGCAATTTCAAACGCAATATCACCAACGCAATGTCTGTTGCCGCAGTAACGACGGCAGAAGAATTGGGAGCCGCCTGCATAGTCCCAATAACAGACTCCGGCTTTGCATCCAGAATGGTATCCCGCTGCCGCCCATCTTGCCCAATCTTGTCCATCACCTCAGACGCCTGTGTATGCCGCCAGTTAAATCTAAGCTGGGGCTGTATGCCGGTACTAAGCACCGCCCCAATAATAGGCGACAGCGAAGTATTTGATATAGCGGAAGAACTGGCAATGAAAACAAAGTTGGCCAAAGCAGGGGAAACCATCGTATCCGTAGCCGGGGTTCCGGTAGGAATAGCAGGTACAACCAACACAATGAAGGTGCGTACTGTAGGCAATGTATTGGCCCAAGGTAAAGGCAATAAACGAGGAGTAATACAAGGCATAACGAGGGTATTTAAATCCACAGAAGTAAACGAGCGCCCCTTTTTCGAGCAAGGGGACATAATCATATGTACTAAAACCAACGATAAAATGATGGAATATATCAAAAAAGCCGCAGCCATAGTAATAGGCTCATGGGAGCATATGGACACAAGCCACGCGGAAACCGTGGCAAAAGCATTGGATATCCCGCTGTTAAAAGTAGATGTGCGAGCAGTAGATTTTGTAGCTCCCGGGCTTGCTGTGACGGTAGATACTGATGAAGGCCTGCTAATTAACGGATATAAGTAAACGAGACTTGCAAAAGAGCTCTAGGAATAACAAATAATGAGACAGAGATCACCTGCTTATAAGATTTTTTACATCTTTTAAGTAGGTGATTTTTCATTTGGCTACCATTTATTTCCCGCGCTATTTGTTATCAAATCAGACAATCCAAGTCATGCAAATATGGATATTTAACCCATACATGCAGGGCTTTTTTATTTAACCCCAACTTGAAAAACTATGAAATATCATTTTGGCCAATCGTCATTTCCCAACGGAAACTATAGCATATTAGCTGATTTAATGACGAAAATAATATGTAAAATATTCCACCTAAAGTGTAAAATGACCATTGACGCATAGATTTTACTGGTTATAATGCACATATTTAACGAATCATTTTATGCCGCGCTAAAAGATGTTGGAAAAACATAGCTTTTCTTGGGCATTTCAGAAATATCTAGATATTTAAAGGCGAAATATGTAAGGGGGTGATATTGCAAAATCCTAGGAAATAAAAAAAAATGATTTTCAGAAGGGGGTGTACGGAAACTTGTTATGCTTCATCCATTTACTAATTGCTCATATGTTTGTTATCTATTGAGATAGAGAAAGGAGCCTAACGTGAAGAGAAAGCAATTAACGAGACGCTTATTGAGTTTTATTGTGGCATTCATAATGACATTTTCATCTTTAATCGCCGCATTGCCGGTGTCAGTATTTGCGCATAGTGCCGAAGAACCTCTTGGGCACTACCAAGATATAGACCTGGAGGATGAATGGTCAGATGAAGAAAATACGGACGAAACCGAAGACGAATATAATGACGATTATCCTGACTATAACCCTGATGAAAACGACGATGAATATATCTATGGCCCAGAGACTCCAGAAATTATGCCATTACCATTGGGATACGAAATTATGCTTTACTCATATCCGACGTTTATGGATTATGCCGTTTTCGACATGCTCGACCTTAGAGGGATTGAGATTCGCATAAGTAATGGCATGGGGATGACAGTACTATCCTACAGTGACATCACCCCCGAAATGATTTCATGGGAGAATGAGCGCGACTTAAATTACAGGGCCGACTTTATTGCAAATCAAGCCCTTAATAAGACATACCGGACACTTATTATCACACCCGTTGAAGGGGCATATGTAACGATAGACCTGCCTGTTCAGCGCTATGCGTTCAGAGAAGGTGTTATGTTTGTCATCCACCTTGCGCCGGGCAACCCGGTTAATGGTGGTATTGGAGAAATTCGCCGCAATCCCGCAACCACCGGGGACGCAGCGGTACAACACCATGTGTTCGGCAATATAACCACCCCAACTTTACTTGGAGAAGACGGCAAGCTTCTTCCAGGCGTTGATGCCAACGCTGTTTTTGAAATTGTCCACAACCGTGGCAATCAAGTGGGTTACGGAATTCGCTCTGTTTCCCGCAATACAATGATTGACACTTCTTGGGATAATCCTGGCTGGGCTTCTTGGGTCTGGGCAGACACTGGGCGCAGCCAAGGGCCAGAAACCATTAACAACGCTTTCATCTGGCGCATCATCCGCCTTCCCAACGGATTTTATTCCATTCAGTATGTAGATCGTGACGACCGGGTAGAGCAGTTTGAGGGCCCGCGTACCATGAGCGCTAATGCTATTGCGCCTAGCCTTGAGCCAGGGACCAATACCACAAGCAGAGTTCATGTAAATCGCGTTAATCTCAGCAACCCAAGCTGGTGGCAAAATCCCAACCTATGGTTCACTCTTGTTATGGGCGAGCCTTATGACGTGGAAGCAGAGGTTATCTCTATCGGAGACATTGAACTGACTGACGGCGACCTTTATGTCGGCAGTGTGCTTACCGCCGGAGCAGTCACTTTCAATATCCCCGGCAACCCCGTTACCAATATCAATTGGCAATGGTACCGCGGCGAATCAGAATATGGACCATGGACAGCAATCGATGGGGCAACTGCCAACAATTATGCCTTGTCAAATGCGGATGATAGCAAGTGGATTAGAGCTGGCGTTCATCCAGGCGGATATATAATTGGCGCATCTGCTTTCAGCAATCCTGTAGGGCCTGTCGGCAGCCCTGAGTTTGTACTTCATTCCGCTGATATATTAAGTATTCGCATGATTGAAATGGGTTGGATTGACATACGGTGGAGAAATCGCATGGCGTTTGACACCACGATAAGCCACGAACAAAACGCGATTAGAAGACCTGAAAACTTCCGCCTTACAATCGATGGCGTAGAAGTGGGCATAGAAATTGCCATGTACTACGAGTTCCCAATTGCCAACCCACACACTTTTATGAGCAGTATCAGGGTAGAAAATTGGCAATACTGGTGGGATAAATTTGAGATTAATCAAATCAACCACCCAAACAGCAGTACTCCGCTTTTCTATGACTGGCTTAACTACGATATCAACAATGACCCACTTGGAATCTTTGAGTGGTGCGACATAGACGGGATGTTCACATTCACAGGGAAAGCCGTTCCGTTTGACGTACAATTGCAAGTACTTGCGCCATTACCACGACACGCAAGCGCAGGCGGCGGGACAATTACGACAATGGATGTAGTCTATGACGTTCTGTATATACCGTACTATCAATTTATCGCTCCTATATACAGCTCTGTTTCACATCCTTATTCCCCTTATTCGGATATATATATCCGTATTGCCGGGACCATGTCCAGGACAAACGCCCTTGCAAACGCTGAAAGAGCCAGAATCATGCTGGTTCATACCCTTTACTATGACGATGTGGAATCTGACTTCCTCAACGGAATAATCACACAGTCATTGCAAAGACATGGGTTTAACAAAATCCTCACCGGCTCCGGGGAAAATGCTGTGTTTACACCGGAGTTTAGAGGCCGGACATTTGGCAGCTCACCTGCCGCCGGATATGGAGGGCGCAATAATTTCACAAACGCCGCAGGCGGAATGATGAGTGTAAACGTGTTTAACCACGAAGTAGGTCACGCAGTTGACGGTTTTGCAATTATGTATCTTGCCGATAACGCAACAGACCCAGAAATTCGCGAGTTCTTCAACGACATTAGAAGACGGCTTGCTTTCTACTTTGCTGAAATACAAGAGCAAGATTGGTTCAATCCAGGTTTTGGAGGAACTTTCCGCAATAATAGAGGTGAAATGTTTGCCGGACTCTTCGAAATTTGGTTTAACACCAGAACCCAAAACAACGCTCAGCCTACAGGCCGCTTGGCACTGCAAGGTTACCATCCGGAATTATACCAATTGGCATCATCATTCCTAGTTTCACAAGATTTTCCACACATCCCCGGATGGAACCGCCCAGCACCTAGTACTTTCCGCGGACAGCGCACTCCTAGGGCATTTGTACCCAACAGAGGAGCGGCTCACGACCTGACAACCATCCGCTATCAATTTGGGTCTATGTGGGAAGTTGAGCCTACGGCAGTCGGGCAGCTGGGCATACCAACCGCGTTCAACTCTCCCGCTCACAGGGCACCCACACCAGGGGCGCGCCCATACAGCGGAGGACAATATTTCAAAATCCTAGACAGCGTACGATACCAGTGGTGGACCGGCAGTATGTACGGCACACAACTAAACACATGGTTTGATTGGTCAGCTGGTACAGCCGCACCAATGCGCGGCACCTTCATAGTCACCCCGCATGAATTTAGAATGCCTGATGGTTCTTACAAAACCGTCTACAGCATTACTGCATCAGGCGACGATTTTGGCGCCGATGGCGGGCCTTTTGACCATAGATTTGGCAATGACCTTCATAATCTACCAGGTGTATTCGCTAACCAGGACGGCTCTGGCCGCCATTACGGAGGCAGCTCTTTTGGCATAACCAACCCAAGCTTAGTGGATGTACCCGAACCCCGTCCGGTTGTAAGAGGTATGCCACATAACCCATCAGACCCATACCAACTTTGGTACTTTGTAGGCATACAAGGCCGATATATGCAAATAGCCAATTTGGGAATGAATCTTAGGGGCCACCAAATGGTAATATCCACCCGCGACGGTTATGCACCATGGAGCGGCGGCACCTATTATCTCGAGCCATGGCAGATGAATCCCGAACCCGGCGCAATAATGCAGATCGTGCAAATGCGCCCGACTCCCGCTGCGGCTGGACAAAATACTCGCCTGACTCACTTTAGATACAATGTTATCCCCGGAGTCCGCTATGACTCAATAATGGAAGATGTCTGGATCGATGCAGATGAAAATGCTATTTGGATCAGATGGACAGACATCGTAGCGACACAAGATTTATCCATAGTAAGCTATGTCAATAACTTCCGTGTTGCACAAGCCGGCAACTATATAGAGCTTATACATGGGCATACATTAGGCAATATCACAAAGCTTTATATGGCAGAGCCTGCAACAGCAGGGCTACTGGGGGGAGCAGGACTTAACATCCAATTTACAGGCATAGCCTGGACGATAGACAACCTACCCCTTAATAACCAAAGAACTTTCAACTTCCGCGGCGAAAACTGGCCCGCGCCTTCAGACGAATGGGATACCCTTAACGAAAGAGTAGCATATGCGCAAGGCCTTCTTAATCTCCCAACGGAAGTAAGCGCGGATGGAACAGACGTACGCGATACCACTTACTGGGTAACCCGTCTGGTAATGGATTCTCTACTAAACGTGGTATCAACTGCTAGGGCAACTCTTCACCCAGCACTTAACGCATCCTCTGTGACAACGGCTGATATCGTAAATGCAACAGATGCCCTTAATGCTGCAATCAGCCAGTTTAGCACGGCAAGAGTGCTTGGCAACACCGAGCCTGGAGGCGGACACCCAGAACTAATTGAGGAACTTTCCGAGCTAATGGCCTATCTTCAAGATTTGGTCGATGACACTTATGTAAGCGAAGATGGAATGGATGTACTCGCGACAGAGTTCTGGGTAACACAAGAAGTGATGGATGATATCGAAGACGCAATGTACACAGCCGAAGGCATAGTTGCCGCCCCTCCAGAGAACGCAGCTATCATCCAAGCGGCGATAGATGACATTAACGACGCGATTGACCTCATAATGGACGAAAGCAGATGGGGACGGGAAAAAATTACTTTCCTGCCACCAGGAAGCCTTGGCGGTGTAATCGGCAATACATTTGTACGCGATTATGACCCCAACGCCCGCTGGAGCCTCTATCATAGCATCGTCACAGAACACTTCATAATCTTCTGGGAAAACACCGGAACATGGACAAATGGCGGCCCAAGCACCGCGCAATACACCGGAGTTGACTCAACCAACACATTCCTTCCAATGGCAGAAATAGCCGAAGCCCATGACAGAATTTTCGAGTTTATCCGCGACGATATCGGCTGGGCTAACCCAGAAAGAGCTAACCCAAGAAGAGGTGACCCCGATAACCGTCACCGCTGGGATACCCATAGAATGATTTCCTTCATCGACTATAGAAATGCATGGCACGCCAGCGGCGGAACAACAGGCTCAGGCGATAACCGCATAGGTACCATTTGGCAAAGCTTAGTCCCATCGCGCCCATCCCGTTATTGGCCCGGCTCTACTACAACTATTGAACCGTATCGCTTCCCGACATTTGTACACGAAATAGGCCACGCTTTCCAAGCAATGAGCCGTATAGAGTATCCCACCAACGTAACCAATAACGCAGGGCCAGGCGCAGTTGGCTCTCTTGGAGAAATTCAATCCCAACACAAAGTATGGCAAATGTATCCGGGATGGTTCTACATGGAACATCACGGGCAACTGTTCATGAACAACACTCATAGGGGATTCTTGCACCAAACAGTGCAGTGGTCAGCCCCAATGTTGTTTGAGTACTGGACATACCTGCACGGATCAACAATTGCCGGACGCTTGAATCGCCAAGGCGTGCCAAGTCTCCCGCAAGATATTGTGGCAGCGTATATCCGCTACACAGGTATTACTCAAGAACAATTCAACGACGAAGTATTTGACGCCAGCAGAAGATTTGTAACATGGGATATGCCCCGTATAAGGGACGTCAACGCGCCATTCGCAAACTCCGACCAATTCGCGACCGCCCTTACCACAGACGGACGCGACGGCTGGCACAGAATTTCCGAAATGCGCGCCCCCAACAGCTACGGCTTTAACGCAATCCGTTTAGACGTACCCGAAAGCGGAACGATTGTCAACCTGGAGTTCCAAGGCCTTGGACATCCTGACTTTGCAATAACTGCCGCAAGAAGGCAGCTTGCCGGATGGAGATATGGCTTTGTGGCAATGACATCAGATGGCACACGCGTATATGGCCCAATGAACTCCGCCTCCTACGCAAACCCGACGGGCAGCACCAGCTTTACCATCCCTGCCAATACTGAGTACCTGTGGCTTATAGTAACAGGCGCGCCAACACAGCATTGGAATGGCGCAATCGGACACGGCACGGAAAACTGGGGTTATGAAATAAGGTTAGAAAACGCCGCTTTCCATAACACTGTTGCCATTACCTTTGTCGGAACCGATTTCAGAATGCTTGACAATTCCATTGCCGCAGCGCAAGCCAGAGTTGAATCAAACTACCTCCCCCACAGATGGGAAGTAATGCAAATAGCGCTTACCGCCGCACTAGAAATCCGCGATCTTGGCGCGGACGCCGAGCAGGCAGATGTAAACACAGCCAGCAGCAATCTAATCATTGCAATCTTTGGCCTAACAGGAATACAGCCACAGGAAGTTGCTTCCACGCTTAGCGTACCCGCAGCGGTCAACGCCGCAAACGGAAACCTTGCCCGTGTTGAACACGGCGGCACATTAAGTCTAAGCCATGTACACGGCTGGGGAGCTAACAATCAAGCCTTCCATGATTCACAGACTGCGGTTTTGCGCAACGGCAACTTAGCTACAGGCCACTGGCACACCCACAATGCGCAAAATACTAATCCAAACCTGTTCAACAATGACCCAACAGCCCGCCACACCCTTACAATGACATGGCCACATCCCGTAACAATTAACAGTACAAGAATCAGATGGTGGAATGATGTCGTAGCAGGGACAACAACCGGCGTAGCACCTCCGGGAGCCGATACCTTTGTAGAGTATTGGGATGGAAGTGAATGGGTAAGAATTAACCTCGTAATCAACGACCAAGGTGTGGGTACAGGTGTTCTTGGTAATATATCCAACGGCACTAACTTCACCAACACACGTTGGAATGGTGTATTTTTTGAGCCGGTTACAACCACAGCCTTCCGCATTAACACAACCAGAGCCCCAGGGGTTGGAATGGATGCCGGTATTGGTGCTACCCAATGGGAGATATTTGGTGTGGTAGCTCCTTCTGCTGATGCAACACTGGAAACGCTAACGGTTGATGGCATTAATCAACTACCTTATGCAGCGCCACCTATGCAGGCTGATCTTACCGTACTCTATCGTATTAACAGCGTAACCGTAGCCGCCACACCAAACTGCGACGAAGCAGATGTTTCAATAACTGTATCTGGTGCGGCAGAGGTTAATCTGGCTGGGGAAGTATCCAATTTACCTGTAGGCGAAACAATTATCACAATTACCATTACCGCAGAAGATGGTACGACTACACGTATATACACCATTGCCGTAACCCGTCAAGAAGAACCCGAATGTGCACTGGACGAAGCAATAGAATATGCCCAAGCGCTGACGCGAGAGGACTACACATTCGTAAGCTGGACAGATATGCAAGAAGCACTATTGCGTGCAATATCTGTTAGGGATAATGCATCATCAACACCGGCACAAAGGACTTCAGCAACAACCAGACTATGGAATATGATTGAAGCGCTTGTTGATGCTCCCCCACCCCCACCAGTACCAGATAGAACTGCATTGATTAATGCAATTGAATATGCGGAAGGCCTAGTTCGAGATGACTTCACATTCGTGGGTTGGACGGACTTACAAGAAGCGCTAGGAAGGGCAAGGGCTGTCCGTGACAATCCAAATGCCACCGAAGCTCAAATTGCCTCAGCCACGACGAGGCTTAATGCGGCAATAGCTATGCGTTTGCCATAGAGTCCTTCGGGCGAATCCCTTAGGAAGCCGAAAATGCGTGTTCAATCGCATTTTCGGCAACTGATGGGCAAATATATAAAACTCAACAGAAAGGGAGCGTCGCCAAAACGAAACTTAAATGCGAAAGGAGTTATAAAAATGCAAAGAATGAGGAATAAAAAACGTCTAACAGGTTTAGTTATTGCCTTTTTATTGGTATTTGTAACCGGCTCAGCATTTGCTCTTGTACCTGGGCATCTTGATATCTTGGGTAATGTAAATTTACAAGCCCCTGGGTATGTGCGTTGGCACAGTGTTGCGGGGACAGTATCGCAAAATCCGGATGCCCCTGTTGTTCCTGCAGGTCTTCCGATAGGTGCTATGCAAGTAGCTGAAATCGTAGACAGGGCGCTACCTGGCCCCAATACAACCGACCAGCGAATTGCATGGGATATGTACTTTGCTGACATTGGTCATATACCTTTGGTTACATCTCATCGTGCTAGGCTAACAGCCACAGCAATTAACGACTCCAATATGCCCGCAGAAATTTTTGCCGCAAGCTATCATTGGGAAGATGCTGCAGGTGTTACTATACCTACCGCACAAATAATTGCAGATTTTGGCCTCACTGTTGATATCGACGAAATAAATTTCTCTGGCACTGCAAACGCGTTAGCCCCTGGGGGTATATCAGATGACCTGATAGTTACGGTTAACTGGAGCGGCATAACACCCAACAACTTTGGCCCAGGCACAGTGAATCCAGTAACAGGCCGACCACACGCGTTTGCCGCAAGGCTTGTCATAACGTTTGACTACGCACCACTGTAGGACCAGTAGCTTTTATCACCGCATTGTACTCTAAGTAATATCGTCATCGGAAATAGCATAATGGTTTTCCCTTTCGGCTGTTATGCTATTTCCGATTTTTTTATTCCGATTTCTTTATATTAGAGGGCTGATACTAATGAAAAACGATAGCTTGAAGCTTACTAAAATTGTATGTGCTGTGCTTGTACTTACCCAGACCCTAATCATGATAATCCCAGGCAGCGCGTTTAACCTGTTTAATATTGCCATGCAATTGCGCCCTGGAGTATACGCGGCGCTTACGGCAGCAATTCTCATTTTCATGGGCTTTGACCTCCGGCCTGTACATAAGGCTTATAGCGCCAACATGATTTCAGTTTTATCGGTAATACTGTTTGGCATTACCGTACTTATAGTTTCGATCCTTTTTGGTGTCGGCGCCAATGTTATGATGATTAATATTTCTGTTCCAATCCGCAACTTATGGGAGGTTGGCTTGGTTGTGGTTCTGGGTGAGTTCATTAGATATAAACTCATCAAGGCAACCAATCATCAAAATCGGACAGGCGTTGTAATTGCCGTAACAATTGTACTAGCATACGGACATATGACCGGTGTACGCACCTTTTTTCATGGTGATTTGGTCTTTTGGGATGCCTTTTTTCAGCGGATGCTGCTCCCAATTGTAGTTAGTGCAGTTGCCAGCTACTTTGCCATGGAAGGAAGCTTTTTGTCGGTTATTCTTCTATCCTTTATTTATACACAGGCAACATATTTTTTGCCTGTTTTGCCGGATATCCAGCCAACGTCCTGGGCGCTTATAAGCTGTGCTCTTGTGTTTATTTCAGCGATTATTTACAGGTTTGTAATAAGTGATAATCGCCGTGCAATACGCATACGAGATAAACGTGCGGCTAAATATACAAAGAGGCCCATCTTATTCAACGTGATTACCGCAGCAGTAATAGTAGCTATTATTGCGTTTTTCATGGGCGAATTCCCTATATACCCAGTGGTGATTTTAACAGACTCCATGGAGGGTACCCTTGATAGGGGCTCTATCGCATTTGTGGAAAGAGTACCCCAGGGGGAAGCCGCTATAATGGTTGATGAAGGCTATGTCATCCATTTTCTAAGCAGGGGAAGAGTTGATTATATTCACAGGGTTGTTGCCTTCAGACATGATGCTTACGGAATAAGGGAATACATAACCCAAGGCGATGCCAGCCCTATTGTGGATCCGGTCCCGGTTATAGGAGATGATGTGCTTGGAATTGCACGGGCATCTATACGATTTTTGGGATGGCCATATATTTTCTTTCGAGCTGTATTCGATGCATTCGGCTAGAATAATACTGCACAAAAAAAGGAGAAGGCATTATGACGAAAAAGATTGCAAATGTATTTAAAACCGCTGTCGGATATTGGCGGTTTGCAACTTCGACAGTGCTGATTTTTGTGGTGTTTATATTGCTCTTGGTATACGTGATTGCTCTGATGCGTGGCGAGACCAATACAGAAGTATCTGGGCGGGCACGGCTTGATTTTAGGGTGTTCTATTTAGAAAATGACATATTTGACGAAAACCCCATCCCTCAAAACCTCCACTTCCTTATGTCTTTTACAGACTATATTGAAGTGGATGCAGGTTTTAGCGCCTGGTTTGACGATGAATTTCAAATCTACTACGAGTACACAGCCACAGAGCATCTGGTTATCCGATATATGGCTACCGGAGACGCAAACATGAACCCTGTTGTATTTGAGGATAAACGGGAGCTTTCTAATTTAAGCGGCAGTACTCACGCGCGCTATATTAACTCAGCAGGCGCATCAAACGGCTTAGGTGGCAGCTACACCATCAATCCCAGACCCCATATAGACACGTATTTACACTTTGTGCATGAGCAAAGTCAGCAAATGCACGCAGAAAATCTTATTGCCCGGGGCGTGAGGGGCTTTTCCGCAGAATTGTTTTTAGACTTCACTTTCACTATAACAGTTCCTGAGTTAGATTTTAGGCAGACACTTAGTCACGGGTATCGCCTTTCTCTTTCAACTGAAGTTTACTCATTTATAATTACTGGCCATCCAACCTTTATAGAAACCATACCATTAACTGTTATCAACCTACCTTTTACAATGAGCTTTTTTATGGTTGTATTCTTGGTGGCCATTTTCACATTGTCAGTCTACTGCTTCTATCTTGGAGTTAAACAACTGCGTGCAGATACTAACGAGCGCAAGCAAAAAACTTTGGATATACTTAAAAAATACGCCAATGAAATAATTATCAGGGATATTCCTTTGAATTTAATAAAATATGAGATTTACAAAGTTAACGCATTTGAAGAACTTCTTAAACTAGCCATAAACCTTAACAAACATATTATGTGCCATCACAATGATAAACAGGCAGAGTTTGCGGTTATTGTGGAAGGATACGCCTATTACTTCATTACTAAATATACTGAATCTGATAAAGAAGAAGTGTTTGAAAAGAAAGAAGAGACATTTTCGTTTTAGTCTACATGCCAAGCCCGACAAAAAAAACTTTCCTTGCAAATGAAAAGATATTGGCAAGGAAAGTTTTTCTTTTATTTTTCTATGGCTACGAAGGCCAACTTTTTGGTGGCTTTTTTTGCATTAAATTTTTTTCAAGAAAGTTACGCTATAGCCAACTCCATGTTATAATATCCTTAAAAAAGGCGGTATTAATATGGCAATAGTTGATGTTGTAAAATTTAACGGTGGCCCGGATGTTTTCGCGTGGAAATTCCCAAGCGAAGCCCTTTCTACCTGGACTCAGGTCATAGTCAATGAAACCCAGGAGGCAATACTGTTAAAAGGCGGCCAGATAGCAGATGTACTGGGCCCCGGCCGTCACGTGCTGGAAACAGCCAATATCCCCATCCTTTCTAAGCTGGTCAACATCCCATTTGGCGGACGTTCCCCCTTTACCGCGGAGGTATGGTACATAAACAAAGTACACTCTCTGAGTATAAAATGGGGAACCCCTACTCCTATACAGCTGCAAGACCCCAAATACAAGGTCTTTCTTCCTGTGCGCTCCTTCGGGCAGTTTGGATTGCAAATTATCGAACCTAAAAAGTTTTTATTAAAGCTAGTAGGCACCTTGCCCGTGTTTACCAAAGACAGTATAGAAAAGTTCTTCCGCGGCCTATATCTTACTAAGGTCAAGGATGCCATTGCATCATATCTGGTGAAAAAGGGGATAAGCGCACTGGAAATCAATGCATACCTGATGGAATTATCCAATCATATGCAGGATGTTATGTTTCCAGTGTTTGATGAATATGGCATACGCCTTCTCAACTTCAATGTTAATAATATCAACGTCCCGGAAGATGACCCAGGTGTAAAGAAACTTAAAAACGCATTGGCAAAACGGGCAGAGATGGATATCGTAGGCTTTTCATATGTACAAGAGCGCTCCTTCGACACATTAGAGGGTGCCGCAACCAACCCAGGTCAAGCCCAAACCGGAATGATGGGCATTGGCATGGGGTTAGGGATTGGCGGCGCCATGGGTAATCAAATTGGAGCAATGGCACAAGGTATGAACACCGCAGGAACAAAAACATGCCCTGGCTGTAACGCGAGTATCCCACAGACGTCACGGTTCTGCCCAGAATGCGGCAATGATACTAACAGATCAGCCACATCAAGAATCTGCCCTACGTGTAGAGCGTCAATTGAAAGCGAACGGGCAAGATTCTGCCACGAATGCGGCGGTGCAATGGATAGAAAATGCCCCGGCTGTGGCGCAGCAATAGACGGAAACCCAAGGTTTTGCCCAGAGTGCGGCAATAACCTGCAAGGTTAGGAAGGTGAATTGATATGCTGTATATTTTGATCCCCGCGCTAATAGTTATTATATTAGTAGCGTTTTATGCTTCACGTCACGCGTTCCAAAAAGCCGAAAGCATCTCCCAAGCTCATTCAGACGCTAAAGCGTTAGTCAACGAATGGGAACGACGGATACTAGTTATGCAATCAGATATTGCCAACAAAGAACATTCTCAAGGCTTAAACTCTCTTTATGAATCCATTCGCTATTCAGATAAATCCGGAGAAAGCGAAGTAGATAGCCAAATAGAATCTACTTTGCTTAGGCTAGAAATGGCCCTAAAGGATAACGCCGTAGAAGATGCCACAGTAGTAATAGATGAACTTACAGCGCTACTAAAGCGCCGCAGTATTGACATTAGGGCTTCAAAACGAGGTGGATTTTAATGCATCATACATCAAAAGCATCAATAACCATGAGTACCATAGTAGGAAAGATACTTAGCCTAGTTGGCTTTGGCGCTGTAGGGCTCTTTGGCCTTGTCTTGATTGTAATGCTTGCCGAAGGCGATACAGAGGCGGTTATCGGTAGTGCGGTCTTTATTATTCCAGGTTTGTTTATGATTATACAAGGCAGAAAGATAAAAAATAGGATACGCAGGTTTAGAACCTATGTATCCAGTATATCTCGCGGCACTACATCTATAGATGCAATGGCCTCCTTCGTAGGAAAATCCTCAGATTTTGTTATAAGAGACTTGTATAAGATGATCAGCAAAAACTACTTCGTCAATGCCAGAGTTGATACCGTAACCAGGCAGATAATAATTGGCAGGCCAACACATATGCCATTTCATCCACAGCCACATATGCCCCCTCACTCGCAACCTCACATGCCTAATCCCGGCGGCTTCCCAAGTCCAGGTGTAGGCGGCGGACATCAACCTCCTGCCATAGATTCCTATACCTGCAACGGCTGCGGTGCAACAGGCACAAAACAACGAGGATTCCATATACAGTGTGACTACTGCGGTTCAATGATAAAATAAGATTTAAATCAAAAACTAAGCCCCCATGACCGCTGCTGCGGATGGGGGTTTTTTATTTACTATACACGCTTCATTTGCATCTGCCGCCATTTCTCTCCGGCAACAATTCCTAAAACCACCGCCGCAAACCCCATAATCACCATTCCGGCTACATTGTACATAAGCGAGCCGTATCCGCCGGCATATGGCAGCTCCAACGGCTGCATATTTATCACATACCAATGCTCGCCTTCCGGGGCAAAAGCCGGAATTTCTTCAAGAGGTATACTTGTGGATGACATAATCCCAGGCATGGGTATCCCACCAATGATTGTAGGGGTATTAAATCTATCATCATCTCTATTATAAGTAATACGCCACTGCCCAGCAGGTAAGTCAAAGCCCATAGGAGCAGCAACCGTAACCAGTTGATATACCCCGCGTGGATCCATAATAAATGAAAGATACCTCGCCTGGGAGCTTGTAAAGTTTCCACCTACAAAGCTTACTTCCACAAATCGCGGGTCGTTAAGCATCCCCTCATCATCCAATATTACAAGGCCGTCTCCACTCGTAGGCAAGTCTAAGTAAGCATCCACAACCCTAAACAATCTAAACTGCGCGCTATTAAGAAGATTAACCACCCGTGGGTTCATAAACAACTCGTAATCTGTTGTAAAAAAGTTGAACTGAACTGACCGATACCAGAAGTTGATATCTAAGTTGTTAATAGGGTGAATATTGCTTACTGGCGTGCCACTAGGCTGACTAGTTGAGTTAAAACCGATATGAGAGAGTGCCGCCACATTCCTTGGTGGAATGAAGCTTGAAAGGGCACTGTTATCCCCAAAGGTAACATCTGATAAGCTAAGATTTCCATATGCCCAACCTTCTAAGAGCGGGTCAGAGTAATCATAGGCCTCGGTAAATATACCGCCGCCAAGCCCGTTGGGGGCGTGATTTCCGGTAATATATCCGCCTTCAGCATTGAACATTCCGCTTTTAGCCACATATACTCCCCCACCACCGCCATCTATTGTCTCGCTGCCAATGCCGCTGGCAGTGTTTCCGGCGATTGAGCCATTGGGGATTTGAATTATTATTTCATCTTCATTAGAAAGCACTGACGCTGCTGACAATATAATAGAAAATCTTGCATCTTGGCCAACAAATAGCCCTCCGCCGGAACCTGTAGCGGTATTGCCATGATTAAGCTCACGGCTGCCGCCAATTACGCCGCCTGTCATTAAAAAGCTGGCATTTTCGTAGGATATATTAACTCCGCCGCCATATAAAGCCACATTTCGCCGGATCAAACTTTCTTCCCGTAGCGTAAACTCAGCGCCATAAGCTATTCGCACCCCTCCTCCATAACGAGGGGATATCCCTACAATGGTAGTGGCCCCATGAAAGATAGAACCAAGGGCAGGGTCAGGGTGCCCCAGTGGGTGTCCGTTGCCCTCTACAATACTTCCCCACATATCAAAGCTTGCGGAATCTCCGTATACAGCAACGCCGCCGCCGCTTATTGCAGCAGTATTATTCTCAATTACAGGGATAGAAATATCAAAGGTTTCCCAGTCTATGTCCGCCGCCATATTAAAGATGCTTTCATATACATAAACGCCGCCGCCGCTTCCGGTAGCGATATTTCCATTTATTCTGCCGCCCTTCATGTCGAAGGTGCTGTCGCCCTCAGCAATAACTCCACCACCGTTTCCACCAGTGAAGCCTTCACTATGCTCATTGGCAGTTCTGGTATAGTTGTTGCTAATATTGCCGCCGGTCATAGTTACAATGCTGCCGTCCGCAATATGCACGCCTCCACCGTTTTGGGCATGATTATCTTGTATGTTTCCGCTATTTAAAATAAAGCTACTGCCTCCTGTTACGCTTACGCCACCTCCGGCGGTTAATTCGCCATATGCCATAGACGTTGTAAAGTTGCCTCGTATTTCAGAGACATCCCCACCCATAATAAACTCACCTTGAGCCAGCACATAAACGCCGCCACCAAATAGCGTTGCCCTGTTTTCGATAATCCCAGCGTTGCCCATCATGGTCATATTGGCACCAACAGCGGCGCCACCGCCTCGTAGGGCTACGTTGTTATGGATAACCCCACCTGTCATCAGGAATGTAGCTTCGTTATGAACCCGGACTCCGCCGCCTATTCCATGTATTGCAGAGTTTCGCTCCGCTGCGGCTGAGCCGCCGACGCTACCCCCTTCCATAGTAAAAAGAGAAGAGCCTTCAACAAATACACCGCCACCGTCATGAGATTGTGCAAAATTGCCGATAATCCTGGCACCTGCTTGCATATCAAACCAAGCCCCGGCAACAACACTTACACCGCCGCCACTGGCTGCTATATTCCTCTCTTCACGGCCAATACCACCAATGGTACCTCCAAGCATTTGGAGCTCACTGTTAATCCCGGCAACATGTACTCCGCCGCCGAGTCCTTCGTGGTTATGCCCGGCAGAATTACCGATTATACGAGCATTGTCTCTGATTACAAAAACGCCACCTAAGACCATTACCCCGCCACCATTACCAGCGGCAGTATTGCGGGCAATAGCCGCTCTATCTCTCATTTCGAAAAAAGCACTTCCAAACATGGCAACACCACGACTGGCATTGTCATGGATTATAGAATCCTCAGTCATATAAAATCTTGCGTTACCCGTCATGCTTACAGCGCTGCCATGATAACGGGTAGGGTTATCCACATTGTCAAAGGTATTATCACTTACGCGGGCCTCACCCATCATGGTAAGCTCGGCCATACCTTCAAGATGCACAGCTGCACCCTGTATCGCGGCACTTCCGGAAATGGTGCCTCTACCGGCTCCCGCAATATACAAACCGGAACCATTGCCGCCGGCGAGGTTCCAATCTATCAAAGCCTGGTTATTCATATAAAAATTCCCGCCTACAACGGAAACACCGCCGCCGCTTGCACCGGCCTCTGCCCGGTTGCCATAAACAAGAGCACTGTTATTCATCAAGAAGGTTCCAAGAACCATATGAACCCCGCCGCCGCCGATGGTGGCGGAATTAGAGTTTCGTATTCTTCCGCCGTCCATAGCGAAAACACCGTCAGATATAAATACACCGCCGCCAAATCCAAAGGCACGGTTAGCTTCTATGTAGCCAGATACCATCTCAAACCTTGCACCACTGCCAAACCATACCCCGGCACCGTTATGAGCATAATTCCTTGCAACCAATCCTCCAGTCATATCAAAACGGCTGCTTGCATCCAACACGAATAACCCGCCGCCATTAATATTGGCTCGGTTGTTTTCAATAACCCCGCCTGACAGCTCAATCAAAGCACCAGACCGCCCCATAATGCCGCCGCCCCTTTCAGAGGCATGGTTATCGCTGATGGACCCAGCCTGCATAACAACATGGCCACCATCAAGAATATATACTCCGCCGCCATTTGTGGCATTGTTGTGATTAATATAAGAGTAGAATTCTATCGCAAGGGTGCCGCCGCGCATATAAACGCCGCCCCCATAATAGGCACGGTTATTTGATATAAAACTGTCACGACCTAAATATAAACTTCCGCCATGAACAGCAATGCCCCCATGATTAAAGTCAACATCTACAAGGCTACCTGATAGCACAACGCGAGAAAGCCGTAATATCCCCCCGGCTTCTATAATAAAATGTCGCTGATTCTCTGTTTCCTGAAATAAAGTAAAGCCATTGCCATAGATTTCAACATCCATACCAGCGGATATAACCACGGCATAATGATCTTCGCTAAAGATATCATCCCCTAAGACAATAGAAGTAACCCCCTGAGCTACAGCATCACGAAGCTCTTCCCAGGAGGTAATCCCCAAATTATCAGGCCCATCCCCTACATAAGAGGGCTCATCATTTTCATCATAATCGTTTAATCCTTCGTAATAGTAATCCGGCTCATCATAACCCTCTAAAGCAAAAACCAACACACCTGAAAAGGCAATAATAGCAACAAAAAGAACCAACACCCGCTTAACAGTCTCGCGATTGCTGGCAATAGACTTTATATACCTCCCCATGTTAGTCATATATATTGCACCTCATTTATGTACTGATCTTGGCTAACTCAAACAAATGCATGTATATCTGTTAATAAAAATTCCTTATTGCTATTGCCCACATGATAACTTACTTCGGCAATAATAACAAGGAATTTATCTTTACAATTATGTTACTATTTCCCGCAGATATAGCAATTCACCTTTAAATCAGCCCCGCCTGTCGCCGAAAAAGCGTTGATGCGTCCGCTATTTTCGGCTCGGGCGGAACTGTTTAAAGGGGGAATTGCTATACATGACTTTTTTTAAAGACACCCTCACAAAGCTCATCTGAGGGAACATCTTTCTTTACACAAAAAAGCCGCCGCACTAAAATCAGTGCGGCGGTCATATTGTTAAGCCAAACTTAAATTCCTATCCCCTAGCAACCGTAGGATAAATAGGCAAATCATCATCATCCGAGTCATCATATCCCGGCGCGCAGCCTACTTCAATGCTGCGGTAAACGGGCATACCCGTACCGGCAGGGATTAGCTGACCGATAATAACATTCTCTTTAAGGCCAATAAGCCTATCTTCCTTACCCCGGATAGAGGCCTCGGTAAGAACGCGGGTGGTTTCCTGGAAGGACGCAGCGCTAAGGAATGAATCCGTAGCAAGCGATGCCTTGGTAATCCCAAGAAGCACCCGTGACCCGGTAGCAGGCTCAAGACCCTGGGCTTCCGTGTCCTTATTGATTTGCTCAAATTCAAGCCAATCAACCATTGACCCGGGAAGAAGACCGGTATCACCATTTTCTTCTACCTTAATCCGTTTAAGCATCTGGCGCACAATTACTTCGATGTGCTTATCATTAATATCTACACCTTGCAGGTTATAAACCCGCTGTACTTCACGGATCATATAATCCTGCACTCCGCGCAGACCTTTAATTTTCAACAAATCATGTGGGTATATGCTACCTTCTGTAAGCTCGTCACCAGGCTCTACAATATCACCATCTTTAACTTTAAGCCTTGAACCGAATGGGATAAGATACGCCTTGCCTTCCCCAACTTCAGGGTTTGTGATAATAACTTCACGCTTCTTCTTATTATCGCTCATCGTAACCAGCCCACCAAACTCCGCAATTATCGCAAGACCCTTGGGCTTTCTGGCTTCAAAAATTTCCTCTACACGTGGCAGACCCTTAGTAATGTCATCACTTACAGCAACACCACCAACCTGGAAGGTACGCATTGTAAGCTGTGTGCCAGGCTCACCGATTGACTGAGCCGCAATAATCCCAACAGACTCACCAATCCGCACAATACGGCCAGAGGCCATATTAGCGCCATAACACTTAGAGCATAGCCCTATACGGCTCCGGCAACTAAGAACTGTGCGAATATGCACTTCTTTAATACCGGCTGCTTCAATGGCATCTGCTTGGTCTGGGGTTATTAGAGTATCACCTTGCACAATCAGCGCCCCGGTATCTGGGTGAGTAATATCCTCAAGGGCCCAGCGGCCGCGTACGCGGTTTGCCAAAGATTCTATTACCTCAACACCATCTACAAAAGCGGAAACCCACATGCCCGGTTTCTCATCATCCTTTGTACAGTCTTCTTCACGGATAATAATATCCTGGCTTACGTCTACCATACGACGGGTAAGATATCCTGAGTCAGCCGTTCTAAGTGCCGTATCTGAAAGACCTTTTCTGGCACTGTGACCAGAGATAAAGTATTCCAGAACCGAAAGCCCTTCACGATAGTTAGATCTTATAGGCATCTCCAATGTCTTACCGGAAGGGCTTGCAAGAAGCCCACGCATACCTGCCATCTGTTTCATCTGTACCTTAGAGCCACGGGCACCTGAGTCTAGCATCATAAATACGCTATTATCCTCACTTAACCCCTTCATTAGATCATCGGAAACTTTTTCTGCGGCTTCGTACCATATTCTTAGTACTCTCTCGGCACGCTCTTCGTCAGTCATAAGACCGCGGCGGTACATTCTATTCATATTTTCTACCGCGGCGTCGGCCTCTTCCAAAATCGTCTCTTTGGTAACAGGTACTTCCATGTCAGATACCGACACAGAAAGAGCGCTCTTTGTTGCATATTCGAAGCCTAAGTCCTTTATATCATCCAAGGTGACAGAGGTCTTTACAGAGCCATACTTATTAATACACCTGGTTACGATTTTGCTGAGGAATTTATTGTTAACCAGCCCGTCTATTTCATAAGAATATGGATCTACGTCCCTATCTACAAAACCTAAGTCTTGTGGTATCGCATTATTGAAGATAATAAGTCCTGGCGTTGTTTCTATTATCTGGGTTCCGGTAAAGCCCTCATCGGCTCTGTAATGGGATTTGCGCACCTTTATCCTTGCATGAAGATCTACCACATCATTAGCGTACGCGACAACAGCCTCTTCCGGAGAGCCAAATGCCTTACCCTCGCCTTTTTTACCGGTGCGTTGCAGTGTCAAGTAATAAATACCCAAAACCATATCCTTTGTTGGCACAGTAATAGGCGCACCGTCAGAAGGCTTTAGAAGGTTATTAGGGGCAAGCAACAAGAAGCGGCACTCTGCTTGAGCTTCAACAGAAAGAGGCACGTGTACCGCCATTTGGTCGCCGTCAAAGTCAGCGTTATATGCGGCACACACCAATGGGTGAAGCATAAGAGCGCGCCCCTCTACCAATACAGGTTCAAAGGCCTGAATACCAAGCCTGTGAAGGGTAGGAGCACGGTTAAGCATTATAGGATGTTCCTTGATTACATCTTCCAATGCATCCCATACCTTTGGCTCCAGCTTCTCAACCATACGCTTTGCGGATTTAATATTATGGCTTTCGCCGCCTTCTACCAGCTTCTTCATAACAAAGGGCTTGAATAGCTCAATTGCCATCTCTCTGGGAAGGCCGCATTGGTAAATCTTTAGCTTTGGCCCAACAACGATTACAGAACGGCCAGAGTAGTCTACACGCTTACCCAGCAAGTTCTGGCGGAAACGCCCTTGCTTACCTGTAAGCAGGTCAGAAAGGGATTTAAGCGGACGATTACCAGGCCCGGTAACAGGGCGGCCACGGCGGCCGTTGTTAATAAGGGCATCCACCGCTTCTTGAAGCATACGCTTCTCGTTACGCACAATAATATCCGGTGCACCCAAGTCAAGGAGACGTTTTAGGCGGTTATTGCGGTTGATTACACGGCGATATAAGTCATTTAGGTCAGACGTAGCAAAACGCCCACCATCCAACTGCACCATTGGGCGCAAATCTGGCGGGATAACTGGAATAGCGTCCAAGATCATCCACTCTGGACGGTTGCCAGAAAGGCGGAAGGACTCTATTACCTCAAGCTTTTTAATATAGCGAAGACGCTTTTGCCCACTGGCATCTTTAAGCAGAGCCTTTAGCTCTTCAGATTCACCTTCTAAGTCAATAGCCATCAATAGCTCTTTAACAGCCTCAGCACCCATACCTACTTTAAAAGAAGGTACACGCTGACCATTGGCCAGCGTACGATAATGGCCATACTTATCCTGGGCATCACGATATTCCTTGTCTGTTAGCAGGGTCTTGACTGCTAGGTCCGTATCCCCTGCATCCAGCACTACATAAGAGGCAAAGTATAAAATCTTTTCCAAGGCTCTCGGCGACATGCCAAGAATCAACCCCATACGAGATGGTATACCACGGAAATACCAGATATGGGACACTGGAGCCGCAAGCTCTACATGGCCCATGCGCTCACGGCGCACTTTGGACTTTGTAACCTCAACACCACAGCGGTCACAAACTACACCTTTATAACGGATACGCTTGTACTTACCGCAGTGACATTCCCAGTCTTTATTGGGGCCAAAGATACGCTCGCAAAATAGGCCGTCCCGTTCTGGTTTGAGAGTACGATAGTTGATAGTCTCAGGCTTTTTTACCTCGCCACGAGACCATTCCCGGATTTTCTCTGGGGAGGCTAGGCCTATTTTTATTGAAGAGAATGTTAGCTGTTGTCCTGGTTTAGGGAGTTGCTGCATATTATTCATCCTCCTCTGTGGGATAGATTCCTAAATCTTTATCTGTTAGCTTAAAATCGTCTGGGTCTTCCTCCGCTAGGCTTTCCAATTCGATTTCCTCTTTAATCAAATCTTCGTCAGTCGGATCAATATCCTCATCTACAATATCTGCTAGGTCAGATATATCCACATCAATGGTGCTATCATCATCAGCTTCTTCATCTTCTAGAGGTTCCTCACCAGAATCAAGCATTGCTGATATTCCTTCCAAAGAGGCCATGACCTTCTCGGCAAGACCGTCTGGCACATCCTCAGAAAGGCTTGAGGCCTTGCGTACGTAGCCATGATCACCTGCTGACTCTGCACCTTCGATATTGACGTTGAGGTCTTCCCCTTCTTCTACAGACTCCTTGATTTCAACTTCTTCGTCGTCTGCGCTTAGTACTTTCATATCTAAGCATAGAGCTTGAAGTTCCTTTAGCAGAACCTTAAAGGACTCGGGTACTCCGGGCTCTGGGATATTTTCACCCTTAACGATGGCTTCATAAGTTTTAACACGACCTACGATATCATCGGATTTTACGGTAAGGATCTCTTGAAGGGTATAGCTTGCGCCATATGCCTCAAGTGCCCATACTTCCATCTCACCAAAACGCTGGCCGCCGAATTGGGCTTTACCACCTAGAGGCTGCTGAGTTACTAATGAGTATGGCCCTGTGGAACGGGCGTGGATTTTGTCATCTACCAAGTGATGCAGTTTCAGGTAATGCATATATCCTACAGTGATTTTATTGTCAAATGGCTCGCCGCTTCGCCCATCTCTTACTTCGATTTTACCGTCACGGGTTATTGGCATACCTTTCCACTCTAGCCGATCATTTCGGTTGGCCTCTAGGTCTGTAAAGATATCTTCATCTATTATTGGCTGCCATTTCTCTGCAAACTCATGCCATAGCATGTTGGCGTAGTCGTTGGCCATATCTAGGGTATCCATAATGTCAATTTCGTTGGCACCATCGAATACCGGGGTTGCGGCTTTCCAGCCCAGTACTTTAGCTGCAAGGCCAAGATGGACTTCCAATACCTGGCCGATGTTCATACGACTTGGTACACCAAGGGGGTTAAGAACTATATCCAGTGGCCGTCCGTTTGGAAGGAATGGCATATCCTCAACGGGAAGCACTTTGGCGATTACACCCTTGTTACCATGGCGGCCTGCCATCTTGTCCCCTACGGAAATTTTACGTTTCTGAGCTATATATACTCGTACCAGTTGATTAACACCTGGGGGCAGTTCATCTTTCTTTGCCCCTGGGCTTAGATCGCGACTGTCACGGGCAAATACTTTTACATCTACTACTATACCGCTTTCACCATGGGGTACACGTAAACTGGTGTCGCGAACTTCACGGGCTTTTTCACCAAAGATTGCCCTTAGAAGGCGCTCTTCGGCGGTAAGCTCGGTTTCGCCTTTTGGAGTTACTTTGCCTACTAAGATATCATTGGGGCCAACCTCGGCACCTATGCGTATAATACCCATCTCGTCTAGGTCTTTCATTGCGTCTTCCCCTACGTTGGGGATATCACGGGTGATTTCTTCGGGGCCTAGCTTTGTGTCACGGGCTTCGGCTTCGTATTCCTCTATATGGATAGAGGTATACACGTCGTCCCGTACGAGAGATTCGCTTAAAAGGATAGCATCTTCGTAGTTATATCCATCCCAGGCCATAAACCCGATAAGTGGATTTTTGCCTAGTGCCAGCTCGCCCATGTCTGTGGACGGGCCGTCGGCTATTACATCACCGGCTTCAACTACTTGCCCCTTCTTAACAATGGGGCGATGGTTGATACAAGTACCTTGGTTGGAGCGCATGAACTTGGTAAGCTTGAAGCTCTTCTTTGCGCCTGTTGCATAGTCTCTAATAGCTATATTACTTGCTGTTACATCTTCTACAATGCCGTTTACATTGGACAGCAACATTACTCCTGAATCTACAGCGGCCTTGTGCTCCATTCCGGTACCGACTACAGGGGCTTCCGTGGTTATCAGTGGAACCGCCTGGCGTTGCATGTTAGAACCCATCAAAGCGCGGGATACGTCATCGTTTTCAAGGAAGGGTATAAGGGCTGTTGCTACTGATACAATCTGCTTCGGAGATACGTCCATCATGTCGATACGGCCCGGTTCAAACTCCTGTATATCTTCACGGAAGCGACCCGCTACCCTGCGGTTAACAAAGCGGCCATCTTCTGTTAATGGCTCATTGGCCTGGGCTATGATATAGTTTTCCTCTTCGTCTGCGGTTACATATCTGAATTCGTTGGTTACAACTGGCACGTCACCAGACTGATCTACTATACGGTATGGTGCTTCTATAAAGCCGTATTCATTGATACGGGCATATGTTGCCAGTGAGTTAATAAGACCGATATTCGGGCCTTCCGGTGTCTCAATAGGGCACATACGGCCATAGTGAGATGAGTGAACGTCACGAACCTCAAAGCCTGCCCTGTCACGGCTTAGCCCTCCGGGCCCTAGGGCTGAAAGGCGACGCTTATGGCTAAGCTCATCCAAGGGATTGACCTGGCCCATAAATTGGGAAAGCTGAGACGAACCAAAAAATTCCTTAATAGCGGCGGTTACAGGACGTATATTTATCAGCGCTGTGGGGGTAACTATATCCATATCCTGAATGGTCATACGTTCCTTTACAACACGCTCCATACGGGTAAGGCCGATACGGAACTGGTTCTGCAATAACTCACCAACAGCGCGGATACGACGGTTGCCTAGATGGTCAATGTCGTCCTTATTGCCAATTCCGACATCTAAGCCAAGGGCATAGCTTATAGCGGCCATAATATCTTCAAACTGGATTGTTTTAGGCACAAGGCGGTGCATATTAAGACGAATCTGCCTTGCCAGCTCTTCTGCGTCTTGGGCCTGGAGTAGAGATTCAAGGGCTGGATAGTACACCCGTTCCTTAATATTAAACTCCTGGGCTGTGAGGCCATAAGGCTCAAGATATTGGTCGATATTTACGGTCATGTTGCTGAGAATACGTGCGTTGCGGCCTTCTTCGATTACTACATCTACATGGGGACAACCCGCGTCTTGGATCAGGTCTGCCATTTCAACTGTAATCTCAGAGCCCGCAGTGGCAATGATTTCACCAGTAGAAGGTGCTATAGCATCAGCAGCAAGCACCATACCTGCTGCACGTGATTTCAGGGCAAGCTTTTTATTAAACTTATAACGTCCTACCTTAGCCAGGTCGTAACGCTTAGCATCAAAAAACATATTCCTAAGAAGGGTTTCCGCACCTTCCACTGTAGGAGGTTCACCTGGCCTGAGACGCTTATAGGCCTCTTGGAGACCTTCTTCATAAGACTTGGCTATATCTTTTTCAATAGTGGCTACGACTTTTGGGTCGTCTCCAAACTTAGCAAGAATCTCTTCGTCGGTACCCACCCCTAGGGAGCGGATTAGCACTGTAACAGGAACTTTACGGGTACGATCTATACGCACATAAAGCACATCATTAGAATCTGACTCAAACTCTAACCATGCGCCGCGGTTGGGGATAATGCTGGCAGAAACCAGCTCTTTGCCCACCTTATCGTAATCTATATCGTAATAGATACCGGGAGAACGCATTAGCTGGCTTACAATAACCCTTTCAGCACCGTTTATTACAAAGGTGCCATTCTCAGTCATAAGAGGGAAATCCCCCATGAAGATTTCCTGCTCTTTTATTTCATCTACTTCTTTGTTGTGAAGGCGGCACTTTACCCGTAAGCTTACGGCGTATGTGGCATCCCGCTCCTTACATTCTTCAATAGAGTGCTTGGGCTTGTCGTCCATGGATAGGTCGATCAAATCCAGCACCAGATTATTGTTATAGTCTGTTATTGGAGAGATATCTTGAAATACTTCCTTTATCCCTTCCCTTAAAAACCAGAAATAACTTTTTTTCTGGATTTCGATAAGATTTGGAATCTCCAAAACCTCGCCGATACGGGAATAGCTGGCCCTTATGGGCCCCCGGCCAAGGGAAGGACGTACTCTGTTTTTTTCCATGTGCAACAACCCCTTCATATTGAAGTATTGTGTTTTGTAAAAAAATTGTTGATTAGATGCTAGAAATGTGATATCGTGTGAAAAAATTCTTAGAACGGTTCATATTGACAAAATACGAATCGGTTTTCAAGCCTACCAGGACGGGGATTTTTTGTCAAGCATATATTTACCTCTTGCCAGCGCAAGAGGTTTTTTATTATCCAAGGCCCATGGGGTGTATATAATGAAGGAACACAAAATCATAGCGGTTGCCTCAGGCAGCATAGCCCAAGAACTAGAGCTTACGGCAGGGGATGTCTTACTATCTATAAACGGCCAAGAGATAAATGATATCTTGGATTATCGCTGGCATATGGCAGAGGAGAATCTTTTAATAGAAATAAAAAAGCCTGACAACGAGATCTGGGAGCTGGAAGTTGAAAAAGACAGTGACGAAGAACTGGGCCTAACTTTTGCTTTTATGAGCAGTGACAGGCGCTGCACCAACAACTGTATATTCTGCTTTGTAGACCAGCAACCTCCCGGCCTCAGGGACTCCTTATATATCAAAGATGATGATCCTTACCAGTCCTTTGCCCTTGGCAACTATATCACGCTAACCAACTTACGAGATGTCGAAATCGACCAGATAATTAAGCATCGTCTTTCTCCAATAAGGATAAGTGTACATTCCGCCAACATGGAGCTTAGGCAGATGATGATGGGAAACAAAAAAGCAAGAGAGCTGTTTAAAATCCTTGACCGATTTCACAAAGCCAATCTAGAAATGCATTTCCAGGTAGTGCTATGCAAAGGCATTAATGATGGCTATCAGTTGGATTTTACTATTGGCCTATTGCAACCACTAGGAAAAAGCTTAGCTATAGTCCCCGTAGGCTTAACCTGCCATCGGGAGAGCTTATACCCACTGGAAGGTTTCACTCGGGAAGATGCTATCAATGTAATCATGCAGGTAGAAGGATGGCAGTCACAGCTTAAAGACTCGGATGGCGGAAAATTCGTATTTTTGTCAGACGAGTGGTATGTACTGGCTGGACTTCCCGTACCGGCCTACAACGCCTATGAAGACTTCCCCCAGCTTGATAATGGCGTAGGCATGATGGCGCTATTCGAAAATGAGTTTCTTGAAGAAGTAAAAAAGGGGCAAAAAACTACACCCAAGAAAATAGGTATCATCACAGGCCAAGCCGCTGGTGATTTTATATATAAACTGGCAAAGGTCTTTACTGAGTCTTTCCCAGATATTACTATAGATATACATGTAATAAGAAATGACTTTTATGGTCATGAAGTAACTGTAAGCGGCCTAATAACAGGCCGTGATATAATCGCCCAGCTAAAGGGAAAAGTTAGTGGTCTTACGGCATTATTTATCCCGGAAAATGCCTTCCGCAAAGGCACCCATGATATGCTATGCGGCACTACACTAGAAGAAGTATCTGAGGCATTGGGGGTTAACGCAATAATAGGCAGCAGCCATGGCGGGGAGCTATGCAACCAGATGCGCATTGTCAGCCGCAATTAGATTTGTTTTTTGGGTAAAAGCTTTTATTAGGAGTTGAGTATGTTACAGCTTTGTGTATCTCAAGAAATATCAACAATTCCATTTACCTTCAAGGCCACAGGTATACGGGTGTATTCTATAGAAGAAGCCCTGTATCATGTCTATCATTATTGGCGCGAATCAGTTGATGATGTCTTATCATCTAAAATGACCGCATGGATAGCGGAGATTGGACTATCCAGCCTATCCACAAAAATGAAATCTATGGCCACCATGGAACCATTTAGTAAACGGATGCTGGCCTTTCTTGGAATAATAGATTATTTTAGCAACTTAGAGCTTTTGGCTATAAAAACAGACCTAGAAACCTGGGAACACCGGGTAGAATGGGAGAAAATAAAAGACCGTGCTGATAACCTAGTCTTACGCGGTGAGGCTGCAAAGGCCATCCCACTATATCAACGGGCATTGAAATACGAAGAAAACCCTATAATCATAAATAATATGGCCGTCGCCAATATGCAACTTGGGATTTACAAAGAAGCAGTAAATCTTCTTATAAAAGCCCATGCACTCGCCCCTGACAATACTTCCATCGACATGCACCTGACAGAAGCCGCAATCCTAGCAGATAATTATGACCTGGCAACCCAACTACTGGACAAAAACAACTCCACATACCTGCAAGGCTTAATGGCATATCAAAAAAATGATTATTCCAAAGCCCTAGACTACTTCGCAAAAGCGGGCGACAATAACAAAATAGCCGATACCTATGTAAAAATGGGTCAATACCATAAAGCCCTAGAGTCTCTAGATAAATCTACCCCAGGTTACCACGAAAAAATGGCAGATATCTATGCAGCCTACGGTCATGCTCACATGCCAGAAGCCATACAACACATGAAAAAAGCCATAACCGAGAGCTCAGGCGGCAAAAAAACCGCAGCCCTATGGACAAAACTAGCCACCTACTACCGTAAAGACTATGACTGGCAAAGGGCAGACGAAGCGATAAACAACGCACTAGCTTATGAAACAAACACAGCCTTACTAGAAAATACCCTAATAAAAAAATGTATGGGCCGTATGCGGGACTATAGGGCAAGTCTTGGCAAAGTACTACAAAAACTAAAAGACCAATATCGCACGTAATACCGATTCCAAATTAAAACCTGTCTGACAGAGTGGCGGCTTGAAACGCGAAATAAGCGTTTCAAGTAGTTTTGCCGCGATAGGCAGATAGGATTTTAATTGGAATCGGTATAAAATAAAAAACCCCGCCGCACCTGTAAAAAATACAGGATTGGCGGGGTTTTTAAGAGGAGGGGGGGCTAAGTAATGTTTTTGTCCACCAAGTCCATGATCCGCTTTTCACGGTTAAACCTGGCGACATCTGTCCGATACTGGCCTTCATTGGCCAGTTGCTTTCTTGTAAGCTTTAACATGCTGCATACGGCAATACCTGCCATCATTACAACTCCGAATATAATAAAACTTATACGTAATGGGCTAGTTTGTGGGTTGGGCCTTGTGCCTGTCTGACCCGCGGCCGGGGTTGGTGACGGATTGGGGCTTGGAGACGGGCTAGGAGATGCTGACCCAGCCACATTCCATATAGCTGTAAGAATCATATCACCGCTGACTGTCAAGTTTCCGGAAAGGGTATTACCTCCGGGAAGCCTCCATCCACCAAATGTATATCCGCTACGGGTAGGGTTCTGGGGCATGTTGGTTATAACAGCTCCGGCATTTCCGACACGGATACCCGTTTCCTGAGCATTTGCAAAGCTGCCGGGTGCGGGATTAAATCCGATAGCAAACTGCTGGGAGCTTTCTGTGTAGTCACCACCGTCAGATACCCATACTGCGGTAAGCAATATATCAGCATTAACCGTCAGAGGAGGGGTGACAATATTACCGTCACGGCGCCATCCAGAAAATGTATGCCCGGCCCTGGTAGGGATAGGCAGTGGATTAATAACCGTGCCATAAGGATGAGACTGTGCAGTATTTACTCCGGCAGGCATAGTGCCGCCTGATACATCAAAAAATACGGCAAATGCGCTTGCGCTTTCTACTTCCCCATCAGTACTGTTGACAGATGGGCTCATGATAGTAAAAGCCAATCTTCCGTCTGCATGAAGTATGGGGCCAAGGGTAACCTCAATTCTTTGATTATGGCTAAGGATGGTATTCTCATCAAAATATCTGCCTTCCGGCGGGCTTATTCTAAATTCAATTGTCGTATTGGTAGAAAAATCTTCAAACTCCACAATGCCTGAATACCCTGGGATATTTATGTTAACGCTGCCATCAGCACCGCCTACTGCGTTGACTGTTGCAACACGGGTATAAGACGCGGGAGGTGGTGAGGTTGAGCTATTGGCCCATGGATGGTCAAAAACCGCTATGACATTTGTATCTTCTTCTACTATTAATGAAAGCAAAGGAGATACTTGGCCACGATATGGCACTCCGTTTATTCTCCATCCAAGAAATTCAAATCCTGGGACATTAAGACCTATTGCTTCAAAAGTAACTTGAGTCCCTTCTGGTATTTGGGAGCCGCTTACAAACTCCCCATCAGTATTGTTCGTTGCTCGCACCTCTCCATACCCGTACACTGCAAAGGTAAGCATAGGCTGCAATTCCCCTACTATTTGAATATCGCTTCTATCTCTTATGTAGTATTCATCTTCTATGTCTTGGTCACTGGCCACTACTGCCCACATGGGAATCGCAATGGCCAGCAGTGCAAATATCAGCATAATGATGATGCGCTTGATTTTCATTTTACATCCCTCTCCCCGCTGTCTAATCTTTTGATTTGATGGGCATATTCTACAATGATATTCCGTACCGTGTAAAGTTAAGTGTTAATTACACACTTATGACAGGTCGGTTACAAGTATAGCCTTCATTAATCTTTGAGGATATGGAGTTTTACTGGTATTCTTAGAAAAATCTTTTATTTTTTTTGCCTGTGACTTTATTTTGTAACTTTATACTAAAGAAAAAACAGCGAGGAGATAGAAATATGAGAAATAGAAGAAGACGAATAAGAAGAAGACGCGGTTGCGCGCCAAGGGTTTTTGTACTATTTGCAATTCTTTTAACCTTGGGCTTTGGAGTATATGCAATGGTTGCAAATAATGATGAGGATTATATCAACGAAGAAGCCGAAGATTACTATATCCCTGACGAGTATACACAAGCATATGAAGAAGACGCTCTAATACCAAGCCTACCCCTAACCCCAATATCCACCCACCAAATTATAGACACTGGATATTTGGCTCTAGTAAACCACAACCATCCGGCCCCAGCTGAACCGGATCCAGCGCTTATTGCTCAAGCATGGCCGACAGTAGCAGTAAGCCGGATAGACGACATGTTCTTACATCAGTCTGCCCTACGCGCTGTTTCAGAGATGTTTACATCAGCCCGCGAGCTAGACGCAGGAGCGTTTTTTGTATCCAGTGGATTTAGGGATTTTTATCGTCAAGCCTACCTATACGGTGACGGCGGAAACAGCGACTATATAATGCCACCAGGATTTTCAGAGCATCATACCGGCCTGGCCGCTGATATTTTAGTTGTAGGTATAGGCATGCACGAGCTAGCAGATACAACAGAGGGCCGCTGGATGGCCGCAAACTCCTACCGTTACGGATTAATACTCCGCTACCCCGAAGGAACACAGCATATTACAGGCATAGCTTTCGAACCATGGCATCTTAGATATGTAGGGCGTATACACGCCTATTATATGATGCAAAATAACTTCGTACTTGAAGAATATATTGACTACATTCACAACCGGGGATATTTCTCTTTTGAGAAAAACGGGTACACCCATTACATTTTCCACCAAGTCCCCGAAGGGGGAATGATTTACGTACCAGAAGGGCTAGACTTTGTAGCCTCATCCGACAACAAAGGAGGGTATATTATATGGACTACACTATCTTAATCTGCGATGATGATCAGGACATCCTCAACGCTTTAGAGATTTATCTAAAGCAAGACAGCTACAATGTAATAACCGCAAAAGATGGCGGTGAAGCCATAGATATCACCAAAACAACAACCATCCATCTGATATTACTAGATATTATGATGCCAAGAGTAGACGGCCTACACGCCGCTATAAAGATACGAGAATTTAGCAATGTCCCTATTGTATTTCTTACCGCCAAATCCGAAGATACAGACCGCATACTAGGCCTTAATATGGGTGGCGACGACTATATAACAAAGCCCTTTAACCCGGTGGAGCTATTGGCAAGAGTCCGTGCCGCCCTGCGTCGCTATGCCCGCCTTGGAGGCATAGGCGGGATACCTCAAGCCAATACCTCAAAAGGAATATATCAAACCGGCGGCCTTTTTATGGACGATAATAAGAAGCTGGTGCAAGTAGAAGGGGAAGCCGTTAATCTGACCCAGCTAGAATACAATATCCTCCACCTGCTAATATCCAACATGGACAGAGTGTTCAATTCAAATCAAATCTACGAAGCCGTGTGGAATGAACCAGCCTTTAACGTATCCAAAACCATTAGTGTCCACATACGTCACATCCGCGAGAAAATAGAGATTAACCCAAAGGAGCCGAGATACCTAAAAGTCATCTACGGTCTGGGGTATAAGGTGGTGAAACTATCATGAAGCCATTGGCTCTGATGATAGTGCGATTAGCCTCGGCTATGCTGGGGTTTATGGCGGCAATATCCTTTATGCGATCCTTTAACCGGGCATATAATTTTTATTTTAGCAGGCTTATCGGCAACTGGTTTAATTTTGGCCTAATGCCTTCGGTTTTATTGCTTTTCGCCTGTCTTATTGTATTTGCTTTTTCAATTATTTTAAGAAAGGGCGCTTTTATATATCCTCTACGCAAAGTTGATTATCTATTTTTACTTGTATTTTGCAGTGCCGGGTTTGCTATATGTACTCGCATGGCATGGACGGCTTTTCTTCCATGGTGGGATGGGCAGACATCTTTGTTTGGATATATTGTCATACTTCCCTTTTTTGCTTACTGCCTGGCACTTTTAGCCTTTGGGGAACTGGTGGCACGACTTAGGGATCAAAGCCTTATAAAAACCACTTACTGGGTAGAATTTTTCCGCGTATATTCGCCATGGCAGCCACTTGGATTTATGGCTCTTTCGGTTTTATTTACACAGATTATTGTAATGATGTTGTTTATACAATTGCCCAGTGTACTTTTGGTTTCTATTTTTATCATGGGTGTGTTTACCTATTTTGCGGTACACATGATTACACAAGCAGCGGAGTATGATATAGCCAGTGCGGAAAAAATCCGAGGAGAGCGTTTCAAAAGTGAACTGATAACCAACGTATCCCACGATATAAAAACACCTCTGACCTCCATAATCAACTATGTAGACCTATTGAAAACAGAAGGCTTACAGGGCCAAGCCGCGGGATATGTAGATGTACTTCACAGAAAATCCGCCCGCCTAAAGGTGTTGATAGACGACTTAATGGAGGCTTCCAAAGCCGGAACCGGCAATCTACCTGTAGATATGCAAGTCATTAATCTTACCGAGATGATTGGACAAGTAGCGGGCGAGTTTGAAGATGTTTTTTTTGATAAAGGCTTAACCTTAGTAACAAGGCAGCCATCTGCGGTAGTTAATATATTGGCTGATAGTAGGCATCTATATCGCGCACTTGAAAACCTGTTCGCAAACGCGGCAAAGTACAGCCTGGGAGGAACCCGTGTCTTTTCGGAGATAATATATATGCCGTATCAAGGTAAAGCCCTTATCGCCTTACAAAATACCTCTACCCTTCCTATAGAAATATCAGGTCGAGACTTAACGGAACAGTTCATCCGCGGAGATAAAGCCCGCCAAACAGAAGGCAGCGGCCTAGGCCTTTACATTGCAAAAAGCCTGGTAGAGCTTATGGATGGCCGCCTGGATATCCATGTAATAGGTGACCTATTCCGGGTTGAAGTCTTTCTTACGGCTACAGCAGAAGAGAAATAAGTGGCACCGTAATAACGCAAAGCACAGTACTAACCACCACAAACCTAGCGGCTACAATGCTATCTCCATCGTACTGCTCCGCAAATATGGCGGTAGCCGCAGCCGCAGGCATTGCCATAAGAGTAACAATGACCCCAAGCATAATAGGGTTTACGATAAACCATCTAAGTGAAAACCAGGTCAAGATAGGAATAACCACCAATCGAAGTGCCGTAGGAGGTAATACCCGTACATTCATAAATGTCTCTTTAAGCCTCTGCTTAGCAAGAATTGCCCCGATAAGAATCATAGAAATAGGAGAAGTCATCCCGGAAATAAGAGCCACGCCGCCCTCCAATGCCGCCGGAAGCCTAAGCCCTGTAAGAAAAAATCCGAACCCTATAATAGTAGCCATTAAAGCAGGGTTGCGCAGCAAAATCCGTACAGGATTAAGCCCCGCTGACTTATCAAACATCCTAACACCCCAAGTAAAAGTCAAAAGATTAAATGACGCTAAAGCCATCGCAACATAAAAAAGCCCTTCATAACCAAAAACCGCCGATATTACCGGGATACCCATAAACCCAACGTTGCCAAAGGCAACCCCAAACGCGAAACATGGTTTCTCTCCAGGGGAGGCCTTGATCATGCGGGCCAGCATAAAACCAAGCACCCCGCCCAGTACATAAATCACACTAATAATTAAAAAAGTTGCCATACTCTCCAGCAATAGTTCTGTAGAGAATGGGCGCATAAGTGACATAAAAACGGAACAAGGCATAGCCACCTTTACCAATAGCTCTGCTATGCCTGAGGTATGGGTATCATTAATCATCTGGCTGCGCCGGCATATATATCCTACTACTATGCATAGTATCAAGGCTATTAGGCTATTGGAAAATACTACAAAAAGATCATTCATTGGGATTCACACTCCAAGATATAGGCGTTTCGATTTGAAATGAGCTGAAGCTCAATTTCAAACGAAATCGCTATAGATACGATTAAAGGCTATATTAAATATGAGATAACGTCAATCAAGGGTTTACAATGCAGAAGAATTGAGTATAATAACAAAGAAGACGTTCTCTAAAGAGAACGCCCTCAATGTTTAGTCGCTCTAGCTACGCGGCAGTGTAGCTGGACTCACAATTAAATTAACTGCGTGTCAAAAATAAGCTCTCACATGTGCGATGGTGGGCTTATTTTTGTGTGTTTTGTGAATATTTCCACGTGATATGGATTAATATCGCAGTCAGAAGTAGTGATAAAAATTCGTATGATACATATATTTCAAACTTAAATCAATACTGTCAGCAAGGAGCGTGCGTCTGCTGTGCCTTTTGTTTGCCCCTCCCAGAGTATTTCTTTTTTATAAAATTCCCCTTCTAAAAAAGGCTCTGCTATGGCATCATGCACTTGTACATATAGTGTGCATTTTTCTGTGTACATGACCTCTAAAACCTCGACTCCCCATTTATCAAAGTTGTACTTTACTTTATCAAACTGAGGATACTCGCAAATCACCCGGTAAATCTTCGAGAAGGCTTGCACAATAGGAGCAGCATCATCCATTGCCCCTTTAGCGGCCTTTGTGTATGCCCGCACTAGCCCTCCGGCTCCTAGTAGTATCCCGCCAAAGTACCGGGTTACTACGCATACCCAATCTATAACCCCGGCCTTGTCATATACATTGAGCACAGGCATACCGGCTGTGCCGCTAGGTTCTCCGTCATCATTGAAGCGAATGATATTGCCTTGGGTCACACTATATGCAAATACATTATGGTTGGCACCGCTTTCTATTTCACGAATCGCGGCTACAAACTCGCGCGCCTCAGCCTCTGTGGTTACAGAAGCACAGCGCCCGATAAAGCAGGACTTCTTTTCTTCCAACTCGAACCAACCTTCTTTGGGCAAAATTAAGGGCATATTGTCCTCCTGTTTGCTATAATGCTTCTATTATATATGAAAGGGACGATTATAAAAAATGAAACGCAAATTTACATTACCGGGTGAAGCCGGGCATGAATCTTTAACCCTTGAGCTGGCAAAACGTTGGGGGGCCGATGTAATCAGAGACTCTGACGGGACTGCCTTATCTGACGAGATTCTTTCCGCGGGCTACGAAATCTACTCCACCATCTGCCCAATAAGAGAGCATAACCCATGGATACGCCAAAACCTACATGCAAGACAGCAGAACTTCCTATCCACCACGCCAGTTACTGCCACAGGCTCACAGCTAACGATCCGGATATTGGATGGATTCTTTGAGGAGCAGTTTAGTGTAAACGACAGCGAAAACGCTCTTCCATATTGGCAGGTCTATGACCGTACTGCCGATGAACTGATACCCGCAGAGAGCTGGAAGTACGCAGACGGCACTGTAACCATCAATGCAATCCCTTTCCGTCAGTACACAGTAAGCTTCCTGGCATGGCGTAACTGGGAAGAAATCTCTATGTATAACCACACCACCAACAATTGGGACAAGGAAAAGCTAATGCAGTTTAACCCCTACCCGCCGGGGGCTATGGATTACCTGAAGCAGTGGTTTGTAAATTGGTGTGAAACCCATCCTAATTCCGATGTTGTGCGATTCACATCACTTTTCTATAACTTTGCATGGATATGGGGCTCTAACACCCGCAATCGCCATCTGTTTACTGATTGGGCCAGCTACGACTTTACCGTATGCCCGGAAGCCTTGGACGACTTCTATGAAGCATACGGCTACCGTCTTACAGCAGAAGACTTTGTGCGTCAGGGTAAATATAATGCCACACACCGCGTTCCCAGTAAGCAAAAACGGGATTGGATGGAGTTTATAGGCAAATATGTACGCAGCGCTACCCGTGAGCTTGTAGATATTATTCACGGGGCGGGGAAAAAGGCTTATGTATTCTACGATGATAGCTGGGTAGGTATGGAGCCTTATAGCGGCCATTTTCATGAAATGGGATTTGATGGGCTTATCAAGTGCGTATTCTCGGGATACGAAGCCAGATTATGCGCCCATGTGCATGTTCCTGTTCATGAAATACGTTTTCATCCGTATCTCTTCCCTGTAGGACTTGGAGGAGCACCTACATTTTCTCCTGGAGGTAAGCCCGGCTTGGATGCCCTTAATTACTGGGTAAGTGTACGCCGCGCCCTTCTTCGTAAGAAAATTGAACGTTCGGGCTTGGGAGGCTATCTAAGTCTAACCCAGGGTTATCCAGATTTTATAGAAGCTATGGATAAAATCCTGGCCGAGTTTGACTTGATATCCAACCTACATGATTCTGGCGCCCCTGCTACGTTGAAACCCAAAGTGGCCATATTACATGCCTGGGGTGCATTGCGCAGCTGGACACTTTCCGGCCATTTCCATGAAACCGATGGACATATGCTTATACATGTACTGGAAGCCCTATCCGGTCTGCCCTTTGATGTTACGTTCATATCTTTTGAAGATGATATCCCAGAGGATGTAGATATAATAATAAATGCGGGTGAAGCCGGAAGCGCCTGGAGTGGCGGTGAGTACTGGAATAACCCGGCACTAATAGAAAAATTGACCGAGTGGACAGCAAATGGCGGCGTGTTCGTAGGGATAGGAGAGCCGAGCGCACTACCGGGCTACAATACCTACCTGCGCATGGCTCATGTGCTGGGAGTAGATTTAGATAATGGAGAAAAAACCTGCCATGGACGATGGGCTTATGATGTTGATAAAGTTGAAGACATCCTTCCGGATAACTTCACGATACAAGCAAGAGACAATGTAATCCTAACCGATGGCAACGCTCATGTGCTTGCAGCAGATAAGACGCCATCTATCACAATCAATAAATTTGGCAAGGGAGCCGGCCTTTACCTCGCTAACTTTGCCTTAGGGGATGGAGCCTCTAAGGCCCTGATGAATCTGCTAATGTATGCGGCAACAGGGAATACCACTGCCGAAGGTGTATCAGACAACCCTAACGTAGAAGTTGCCGTGTTCCCACGGGGTGTAGTATTTATCAATAACTCAGATGAGCAACAAGAAGCCAGGTGCAACTGGGAAGGCAGTGCATTCTCTGTCAGGTTACCTGGTTACGGAATGGAAGTTTTAAGGAAGTAATAAACAAAAAAGCACGTAGGAGATTGGGAATGAATTGCCCCATCGCCTACGTGCTTTTTCTTACATATATCTATCCTTGCTGCACCATCTTTATTATCTGCCTAAGCACTTCAATATTATGCCCTGCGACTCCTAGATTCACAAGGGTTTCTTTCTTGCCCTTCTCATTAGGATGCCCTTCCAAAAGAATTGGCTCGCTTTCAGACATACTGTAGATAGACTCAAATGGGATTATGGTCTCGTTGGTCTTTCTCCACTTTCTTGTGGTAAGTACTAATCCGCCATTTCTTAGCTGTAGCTGGTCACCGAAGGAGATGTTGGTACTTGCTAGGGTATTAATGCTTAAATCTTTTAGCAAATACCTGGTAAAAGCCATATCCAATTCCCTAGTCATAAACTTATATCCTGGTGTCCTTCTATGCCTTAGGGCTGTCTGCTTAGCTCCGTTATTTTTTACAAGAATAAACTTGTGTACCTGGAAGATAGGAAGCATCCCTATAAGGCCGCCAACAAGAAACCCTCCGCCCACGGTATCAGACTCTCTATAAGTAGACGCTACTTGGCTAAAGGGTACGCTAATGGTATTGCCGCCACGGGTGTAGCTAAATCCACCTTCATATATTACCAGCTCTCCGCCCTTTACAAGAACATGAGCAAGTAAAATAAAAAACACAGCAACCACTGCGGATATAACCACCAACATAATCGTTTCTTCTCTGTAGACAGTGAGGGCATCCTCACCTGCAAGCATCAGCGCCCCAAAGCCTACGGCCAAAAGCACTACTAAGTAATACTTTATCCGCTTCCCAAATACCTGCCCCGATGTAAATGCCTCCCGTTGCAGCTCATTGCCAAAATTTTGCTCCATTATTACATCCTCCTTTATATAACCTTTTCGCCATTATACGGCGAGTGAACTTGTCAGTCTATTGCGAACCTTGCACAATTTTAAGATATTTTTATGGATTTATCCGCAAATCAAAAAACACGTACCCCTCAAGCAAACTCATATTGCCCAGCCATACATATGAAAATACCTCCGTATCCTCGAGCTGCTGCCGAATGAGCTCTACTTCGCTAAAGTCATCGGATATTCCTGTAAGCATAATCCCGGTCCCATCAAAGCTCATCGTAGAAAAGTGACCATTATCAACTTCTATTATCGCCCTAAGCCACTCAGGGTTAAAGTCCGCTACGGGATTGGCATTAAAAAAGGCCTCTTCCGCGGTATGCATAATCAGCAGCTGCCTTGTATCCGCAATCGCCAGAGATTCCGGGCTTTGCCGCAGTGTACTAATTTCTATTATAAGAAGACGGGACTCTGCTGCGGCTCGTTCATCCAATAGGTTAAGCCCTATAACCATCAGCGCAATAAATAAAAAAATAGCAACCTGAGCGGCTGCCAATTTTATTATAAGACTACGTTTTCCTTTTTGCTTTTGCACATCCTCAGGCAAAAGGTCAATAGTCCTTAATTTTATATTATTTTGGGGAGATTTCATATCGGCCTCCGTACTTGCTTCTGACTCTTACATCATCGCCAAAAAACTTTATCATCCGGTAGTAGCCGGTAAACCTGGACGCAATCCTCTCCGAGTAGCTACGCTCAAGCTCTGTGGGAGAAAGATTGGTGGAGATTACAGTAGACTTTTTAGCAAGCAAACGCTGATTAATAATATCAAATAACGCGGAGCTGGTTACAACCGTAACAAACTCAGCGCCCAAGTCATCCAAAATCAACAAATCCACATCTGTAACCGCATCCAGCATCTCATCAGGCACCGCTTGGGCATCACGGTTAAAGCGATAATCCTCAATTACCTTAAAAAGCCGGGGTGCGGTTAGATATAATACCGTATGCCCCGCATCCAATAAATCCTTGGCAATACAATGGCACACAAAGGTCTTACCAAGGCCAGTACGTCCATATAACAGCAGATTATTAAAGCTTGTATCAAAATCCTGTACAAAGTTCGTCGCTATACGGTAAACAGCCTGCATATTAACTAATGGAGAGAGCCCCTCCGCTTCATTTACCGCCGGATTAAAACAGCGATAATCAAAGGTGTCAAAGTTTTCGTCTTGCAATACTCCCTTTATATTAGAAAGGGAATAATACGCCTCAATAAGACGCTGTTTAAGGCAGCTGCACCTCTCGGCTATTTGACCCGCCGCCACAGCTTTATAACCGGTATCCTCACATTCGTTACATTGATAAACCGCTGCAAGATAGTCCTCTCCTATACCCGCGGCGGCAATTGCGTTTTTCTTCTCCAGTTCGAGGGCTGCAACTTGGTTGCGGGCTTTTTCTATGCCCTTTTCGTCCCCGGCAAGGGCAAGCTTTACCAAGGTCAAGCCTATGGCCTTAACCTCATTTTCTATCTCTTTAACCCGTGGGGCTTTAGCATACAATACCCCACGGCGCTGATCCAGAAGTTCCTGCGCCTGCTCTCTTAGGGATTCGTAATCCCTCATTACTTCTCGGTAGACAGATTTATATCCCATACCCCTACCCCTTTAGCTGTTTCAGAAGATACTGCCGTTCTAGTTGTTCTATTTGCGTATAGTCGTTTTCTCGCTGGTCAAAGTTAATAAATCGGTTGTTTTTAGGCTTTGGTGCCTTGGCGGTGACTTTTGCTTCTTCTTTTTCTTCCTTTTTCTGTGTAAAGGCCGCATCGTCTTCCTTTACACCTTCAATGGTGGTTATTCCCTGCTTATGCCATTTTACCAAAATCTTATCTACATAGGAAAGGGAAGGTTTGTCGGCGGATAAAGCCGTCCGGTCACATGCATCTAGTATCAGGCTTAGAGGCATATTCATCTCGTGAAGCCATTTATCCATCTGCTTGCGCTGGGCGGGAGTTGGGAAGCCGGACTTACCCAGTTGCTTCAATATACTCCGGTAGTTTTTATCAAAGGTATGGACATAGGTAAGAGCCTTGTCCAAGTCATCTATATCTCGTTCAGACCAATCCATAGCGCATTTTTCTATATAGCGCAGATTGCGGTGGCCATGCTCTTGACAATAGCAAAACAGGTATTCGATTACATCTAAAGGAAGCCTCAGCCAATCATAAAAGCCAAAGATTACATTCATATCATTGTAGGTCAAAAGCTTTCCTAGAGAAGTCTCTGCCTTAGAAAAAAGCCGTTCTACATCCTTGCTTTGTGTTCTGTAAACAGAAAGCTCCTGAACTGTATATTGGGGTCTTGTTTCGATTTTTGTTCCGGTCTGAGCTAAAGACTGAGTCTCGGGCAATTCTATTATCTTAGACTTTTCTGTCTCCACCTTTGGCTCGGTTATAGGTAAAAAGGTAATAGAAATATCCGGCGGGCACCCTTCTACTTCTACAAGCCCCACCTTTTCAAAATGCCGCCAGGCATTGACAACATCCGTATCCAAAATACCAAAATGTGCGGAAATATCCGCCATAGACACAGCCTCTCCCCCATAGAGCCGCCGAAGACTATATATGTAAATAAGAGGGTAAACCGGGGCGCACCCGGTTAGATAATTATCAATAAAAATATAAGGTAACTCTAAGGATGAAGCTTTGTACCCTAGTTTCATCTGTATAGCGCTCATTTTCTTCCCGCCTCGCATATTATTTTTAGAGGTCTGATTATAATAACCTATTTTAAAAGAAAATGATATTGACGAATGTATATTCGCGTATTATACTGCAAGTAAAATTACACAAAAGGAGTATTAAAATGCATATAATTCCACAGGTAGACCCAGAGTTCCTGAGCCTTATACCGCCGTTATCAGAGGAGGAGCGCAATCAACTAGAGCAAAATATCCTCTTTAAGCGAAAATGCCGAGACGCGATTATCCTATGGGGAGACATAATAATAGATGGGTATAATCGATATGAAATATGCGTAGAGCATGGTATTCAGTTTGAGATTATCCAGATGGACTTCCCATCCCGCAGTGAGGCAAAAATATGGATACTGGACAACCAGCTAGGAAGGCGCAATCTAACGGAGGCTATGAGAATTGAGCTGGCTCTTTCTATGACTGAGCTGCTGCGTGAAAGAGCTAGGAAAAAGCAATCCGATGGAGGGAAGTTAAAAGGGAAGCTTATGGCCAAAGTATCGGAACAGTCAGATGACCACTTTCTTGTACGAAATGCTATTGCAACTGATGCCGATACAAGCGAAGGAACCCTTCGGCGGTATATTGAGGTAAAAGAATCCGGCAATCAAGCCCTACTATCCCAAGTCCAAGAAGGCAAACTAAAAATAGGCACCGCTCACCGTATGCTGGGCAAAGAAATCCAAAAACAGCTAGCAAGGGCAGATAGGATGTATTCCTATATTTTTGATACCTTACCCACGATAACCGACTCCAAAGCAAAAGAAGAAATCCTGAGTCGCTTATCCAATTTACAACCTCAGCTATCCGCTCTAATAGAAAAATACGATGAAGGAGCCAAGCATGAGCATTAAGCTAAAAATAGACCCTGAATTTAAAGCCCTAATCCCGCCTTTATTGGATGATGAGTTAAACCAACTGGAAGAAAATATCCTATCCCAAGGAAGATGCCGAGACGCCATAACTATTTGGAAGGGGGTTATCCTAGATGGTCACAACCGTTATTCCATCTGCCAGAAACATAACATCCCATTCAACACAATCAATATACATCTAGCCAACCGCAAAGACGCATATATATGGATACTTGAAAACCAGCTCGGCCGCCGCAATATATCAAAGGCGATGAAGATAGAGTTGGCAATTCAGAAAGCCCAACTGATTAAGGAGAGTAAGTCTATAGATGTAAGAAAAACCGCAGCCAAAGACTCCAAATCATCAGAACGGACTGTACAGCGATATATGACCATAAGAAAGCTGGCAGACCCTGAGTTGTTGGCTAAAGTACAAAGCGGGGAAGAGAAAATTGGTACTGCCTTTGGGAAGCTGGATGTTACCACTAAGATAGTAGAACCTCTTTGTGATGAGGCCGGTGCAGGTGAAATAGATTATGAGCCATTCATAATAAGGGGCATGATGGATAACATTAATAGAATTGAAGCGCTGTATAGGTTTTTGCTGGATGCTCCGGTAACGGAAAGGGATGGATTTGCTGCTATTGGTAAAGGATTTAAGCGGCAAATGAAAGTGCTGCAATGCCATATATAGTAAATTGTGAACTGCACCCCGAAGGTTGGATAAAGTCTGACTTTTGGAGGTGCGGTTTTTTTTATTAGAGTTCTTCTGAAATCAAAAGGCGTGATTTCAGAAGAAGCAAAAGGCTTATAATGAAACCTACTTTCGAAATCATAAAACGTGATTTCGAAAGAGGTCTATTGGATACGTGGGGCTAATTTATATAATAGTGGTGTAAGGCTGCCGCGCGGGCGGGTAAGAGCCGGTTTTGGCGCATGTTCCGGCTATGCACGGAAGCCTCAAGCGGGGGAAAAAGCCGTTTATGTACGGATTGTCATCCGCATAAACGGCGTTTTCCCTCCGCTTGAGTCTCCCGTGCGCCTGCACAGGCGCCAAAACCGGCTCTTACCCGCC
>Ga0131853_10000307_pt1 | contig 88438 bp, 69 predicted proteins | sample TergutLab28metaG_FD_92764 | JGI IMG/M metagenome (GOLD analysis project Ga0131853, IMG submission 92764) | Labiotermes labralis P1 segment gut microbial communities from Petit-Saut dam, French Guiana - Lab288 P1 (version 2) (version 2) | ecosystem: Host-associated > Arthropoda: Insects >...
ATAGTATTCATTGTGTGGCCTCCCTTTGTTTGCGGTAATCCCGTCTTGTTGGTTTTCTTAGTATTACCAACTTTTCGGTAAATCCACGGTCTTACAATGTGGAGGTCACTTCATATTGTCTCGAAATGTATTGATTTTATTCTATCGTACACAGGTATAACGCAAGAACGTGCCCATATTGTTCAAGGCTATTATGTATTGCCGGATTGGTGGGGCGAAGATGAATATGATGGCATTATGGTATCGCAGGAAGAATGCATTGAGTATCCTCGTGAACAAGGTTTAATTTGGGAGTGGAGTATGGGTCAGAAGATTTCTATTGAATTTATGGGGGCTAGATGGCGGGAAAATTGGGTAACTATGGGACATCCTATTGATTCATCCGGAAGACATTTCTTAACTTCAATTCATAGAGGATTCCAATTTGAAGGTCGCCGTGTATTCGCATATGGTACAGATATAGTAATCGGCAGAATAGTAGAATCCCGCAATGTAGAACACATAGATTATGCAATAATAGAGTTAAATGAATCTCATAGTATCTCCCCGTATATATATGGGACACCAATCAGCGAATATAGAGCCGCTGCAAGAGCTGGCGACAGAGTTTTAGCCATTAGAGCTAGTGGAATATATATCCATCACGTGTCGAGTCCGCAAATATATCCAGCTCAATTGGGGGTATTACGTTTAATCATAAGATAGCAATTTATCCAAACTATAATGATGCCGGTGGAGACAGTGGTTCTGCCTTAATCAGAAGTTGGACAGCTTCTGAAAGGGCAGTGTTGGGAACTTACAATGCGGTGTATTTTGATGAAAATGACCTAGCGTTAGGAATCTTCACAAGCGTACTAAATTATGGCACGTCTATTGTTGGCGACTTAGACGGCGATGGACGAATAACCAGTGCCGACGCAACCGCTCTTGCTAGGTATCTTGTAGGTTACGCTGTAGCAATTGACCTACGCGCCGCAGACATAAACGGCGATAGACACGTAGACATCAGAGACTTAACTTTGCTCTCCAGGTGGCTTATTGGTGACAAAAGCAACGAAATAGTTAGTGTATGGTAATTCAAAATTATAACAACTTCGACTCTCGGTAGATTTAATCAATTCGCATATTTGACTTCCCAAAACCACAAAGTTATAATCAAGCGAAAGAAATTTTTCCGGGGAGCGTGACATAAAATGCAATCAGTAATTAAGCGCGATAATGTGGAGGTACCGTTCGATACGGGGAAAATAGCGGCGTGTATAGACAAGGCGTTTGAAGCGACGGGCGGATATACCGGCGACGGAAAAAGAATTTCGTTTGAATTGACGCTAAATGTTCTTAAAAAACTTGAAGAGCAATTTGCGGACAAGCCCTGCACGGTTGAATGTGTGCAGGATTTGGTTGAAAATGTACTTATTGAAAGCGGGCATACTAAAGTTGCCAAGGCTTATATTTTATATCGTCAAAAGCGCACGGCTATTCGCGAAGCACGAAGCGAGCTTATGGACGCTGTGGCGGAAATTGTACGCGAAACAAACCGTGACAACGCGAATGTAGGAAATTCGCCGTCTGCAAAGGTGTTGCAAATTTCTGAGGCCGCATCGAAAAGTTACTATTTGAAGCGTGTTCTGCCGCCGGAAGAAAGTGCCGCGCATTTAAACGGAGATATCTACATACAGGATTTATCCTGGTATGGGAAAACTCTTACGTGCGTGCAAATTCCCCTCGGAAAGCTGTTAAAGAACGGCTTTAACAACGGTCACGGTTCTATTCGTTCGCCTAAAAATATACGTTCGGCGGCGGCGTTGGCGGCAATTATTTTACAATCTAACCAAAATGATATGCACGGCGGGCAAAGCTTTGCCTTTTTCGACCGCGATATGGCGCAATTTGTAGAGATTGAATATGAACGTCAGGAAAAGCTTTTGCGTGAGAATTTGGAAGCACTAAATGTTACAGCATCCGATGATGAAATTTTAGACCTTGTGGACAAGCATACCCGCAAGGAAACGTATCAAGCGATGGAAGCGTTCATTTATAATTTGAACACGATGCACTCGCGGGCGGGCGCGCAAGTACCGTTTTCCAGCATAAACTTGGGAACAGATACTTCGCGCGGCGGCCGAATGGTTACAGAGTGTTTCCTTCGTGCATACGAACGCGGGCTTGGAAAAGGCGAAACGCCGATTTTCCCGAATTTAATTTTCAAATTGAAATACGGTATAAATTTCGACGAAGGCGACCCGAACTACGACCTTTTTCATTTGGCGATGCAAGTGGCTTGTAAGCGTCTTTTCCCGACTTTTTCATTTTTGGATTCGAGTTTTAACAGTATTTTCGGCGACGAAGAAGTGGGCTACATGGGTTGCCGCACACGCGTAATCGCCAACATAAACGGCGACACCGTAACCGACGGGCGCGGAAATTTGAGCTTCACCTCTATAAATTTACCGCGCTTGGGAATTCGCGCAGGGAAAGATATCGGGAAATTTTATCGGCTTTTAGATGAAACAATGGAAAAAGCCGTGCAGCAGCTTTTAACGCGATTCAATCTGCAAAAAAATCTGCACGTAAAAGATTTTCCGTTTTTGATGGGGCAAAAACTTTATCACGACTGCGAAGACCTTAAACCCAATGACCCAATTGAAAATGCCATTAAACACGGAACGCTTTCAATTGGTTTTATCGGTCTTGCGGAGTGCCTTGTCGCCCTGACGGGTAAGCATCACGGCGAAAATCAAGGTTCTCAGGCACAGGGAATTTCTATAGTTAGTCATATGCGCCGGATTTGTGATGAAGCAACGCAAAAACACAAGTTAAATTTTTCGCTTCTTGCCACCCCCGCCGAACAGCTTTCGGGCAAATTCGTTGCGTTAGATGCTGAAAAATACGGCGTTCTTCCGGGCATAACAGACAAGAAATGGTATACTAATTCTTTCCACGTTCCCGTGGAATGCGAGGTTACCGCGTTGGAAAAAATAGCAATTGAAGGACATTACCACGTATACTGCAACGCCGGACATATTTCCTATGTAGAACTTGCATCCGCGCCCGGTCATAACATTGAAGCATACGAAAAAATTATCCGCGCAATGGCAGAAGCCGATATGGGTTACGGTGCGGTAAACTTCCCGCTGGATATATGCCGCGATTGCGGAAAGCAAGGCCTTCATGCCAGCGAAACTTGCACGGACTGCGGCAGTAGCGACATCAGCCGCGTAAGACGAATCACCGGGTATCTTTCCACTCTGGACAGGTTTAACGACAGCAAGCTTGCGGAGGAAGAAAGCCGGATAACGCATGAAAATTGAGAACACGGAGAAAATTTCATAACACCATGAGGAGTTTTGTAACTTGCGAATTTCCGGCATAACATATGAATCGTTGGTTGACGGCCCAGGCATAAGGGTGGTTGTTTTTGTGCAGGGCTGTGATTTGGGTTGCCCGCAGTGTCATAACCAGGACAGTCATGCGCGGACGGGCGGGCGCGAGTATACTGTGCGTGAGGTTATTCGGCTGATGAAAAAGCCGGGTTCGGGGCGCAGAATGGTCAAGGGCGTTACATTTTCGGGCGGCGAGCCGTTTTTGCAAGCTGGCGATTTAGCGCAAGTTGCGTTTGAAGCAAAGCGAATCGGCTGGGATGTTACAACTTTCACCGGGCATACTTATGAAGAGTTGAAAAACCGCGAAGACGCGGACATTCACGCACTTTTGGAGCTTACAGATTATTTGATTGACGGCCCGTATATCCACGAAGAACGCGATTTGGATTTGAAATTCCGCGGCTCCGCTAATCAACGCATTATTGATATGGAAGCAACGCGCAAGCTCGGGCGGGTGAAGTTGTTTTATGGGTAAAGGCTTATTAAAAATGGATATGGAAAACGCATTAGAAGATATGGAGATGCTGGCAAAGGCACATGACACAGAACCTTTTTATGTATACATTTTGGGTGGTTCCGGTTGTGTTCTTGCGCAGTATCTAAATCGTGCTACCCGCGACTTTGACATTATTGATTTAGACTACAGCGCGTCCTTGGGGCGGGTAATGAAACCCCTTGAGCCGTTTGATATGATTGACCCTCAACTTGCCACTATTCCACCGGATTTTAAAAGACGTGCAACACGCTTGCCACAGTATACGTACCTTTCTGTTTATGTGTTGTCCCGCGAGGATATTATTATAAGCAAAATGGCAAGGCTGAATGAAAGAGATTTTAGTGATATATCAGAAATGCTTTCGGCGGCGGATATTGCACTTATTTTTAAACTTGCAAGCGATTTGCTTGACGGCGATTTGTTACCTATGGCAAAACACGCGTTGGTTGATAATATGGCGCGTTGCTTGGAGGAAAACCATGTACCGGATTATATGCAACAGCTTGAAGAACTACGCAAACGATTTTAACAACGACATAAACGACCCGCGTTATCATCCGGTGTATTTCCTTCGTCTGATAGAGAATCTTTCCGAATATTCCCTGAATAAAGCGGCAAACACGGAAGAATATCGTTTGCTTTCCGGTTTCTTGTGGGATGTACGCGACTGCGAACGCTCGGAGCAAATTTTGTATGAGCTTAAAATGCTCGGCATTGAGGGAGAACCTTATCATGATACGGATTTTTCTGAAACAAACCGCATTTGGCAATTATTTTTGAAAAAAGCCTATTGGCGGGATTTATAAAAATGATACTTATATGTATGCGGAAAATTTTAGTATATCATGAAGAAAAGCAAAGATATTACACCATGGTGAGGGATAAATGATATGAAAATATTCATTGGAAGTTCTAAAGAGTCTCTTGAAGTGGTAAGGGAGGTTTCTGTGATTATCGAAAGCATTGGTCATTGCCCTAAACCATGGAATAAGGACACATTTACTCCAACGATGCATGTATTTGAATGTTTAGAAAACACGCTCAATTCAGTAGATGCCGCTGTGTTTATTTTTAATGAGGATGATATACAATGGTATAGAGAAACCAAGGTTACAACAGTTAGGGATAATGTACTTCTTGAGTATGGTTTGTTTTGTGGCGCATTGGGAAGAAGTAATGTTGTTATTTGTGTTAAGGGCGAACCGAAATTAGCAAGCGATTTGAATGGATTAATTTATATTCCTCTTGATAAGATCCATCAAGCAGAATGTAGCATAATTAAGTGGATAGAGGGTTGTCAACCAAAAAATATCGGAGACTTTAAAAACTCGAAACATAATAACTTGGATTTGGAGTTAGTTGGTGCATGGAAACATGATAGTGGACATAAGTTGTTCCTCCAAGACACTAGGGGTGGCTCCTTAGTTCTTCTATCTACCGGAATGGTAGGAGGGGGCAGTGATATCCCTTGGAAAGTTGAAGATAATTTGTTCATGTTAAAAAGTAATGATTCTGATCGTTACGTAATCTACACATACAGAGTGGTCGATTCAACACTTACCCTGTACCGTCACCGTGATGGCAAAGAAGGCGTATACAGAAAAATAGGTTAGGCTTCACAATTTGAGCTGTCCTAACATCTTTTTATAAGTGTCAGTCGGCAAATCGTCAGCAATAATGATTTGAAATAATCCCGATTTATCGGGTATTAATGGATTTAGAGAGGAAAATTAAAATGGAAATGTTAAAAGATTATTTGGCTTCAAAACCTTTAGCGGAACTAAGCAATGAAATGGTGGCATTCACGGCAAATCTTGATATGGTTGCGAAAAAGAATCCGCAAATTGCAAAAAGCATTTTACAAGAGTTAATTGACCAGCGTTCGCATTTGAAATTAATAGCCAGCGAAAACTATTCTTCGCTTAACGCGCAAAGCGCGATGGGAAATTTGCTTACGGACAAGTATGCCGAAGGTTTCGTTGAGAACCGCTTTTACGCGGGTTGCGATAATGTTGATAACATCGAAAGAATGGCTTGCGATGAAGCGAAAAAGCTTTTCGGTGCGGAACACGCGTATGTTCAACCACATTCGGGTGCGGACGCGAATCTTGTTGCGTTTCTTGCGGTGCTTCGCAAAAAAGTTCAAACTCCTATGATGGACGAGCTTGGCGAGAAAAATATTCTTGCGATTTCAAAAGAAGAATGGGATAAAATACGTGCGGCAATGGGTAATCAGCGGCTTCTGGGAATGGGACTTTATTCCGGCGGGCATTTAACGCATGGTTACAGGCACAATGTTTCCGCGCAGCTTTTTGAAGTGTTTGATTACAATGTAAACGAAGAAACGGGGCTATTGGACTACGACGAGCTTCGCAAAATGCTGCATGAAATTAAACCGCTTATTTTTTTGCTTGGTTTCAGCGCGTATCCGCGCAGCATTGATTTTGCGTTGCTTAAGCAATACGCGGATGAAGTCGGTGCGGTGATGGTTGTTGATATGGCGCATTTTGCGGGGCTTGTTGCAGGCGGCGCGATTACAGGCAAGTTTAATCCCGTTGAATATGCCGACCTTGTTACGACTACAACGCACAAAACCCTTCGCGGCCCGCGCGGCGGAATGGTTTTGTGTAAACAGGAATACGCGGAATATGTAGACAAAGGCTGTCCGCATGTTTTGGGCGGGCCGTTACCGCACGTTGTTGCCGCAAAAGCAATTGCGTTCCAAGAAGCAAATTCTCCCGAATACAAAGAATACGCGAAAAAAGTTGTTAAAAACGCAAACACTTTGGCAACTGCGTTAATTGAAAAAGGCGTTCATGTGCAAACGGGTGGAACAGAGAACCATATTGTTCTCGTTAATGTGGAGAAACTTGGCTTAACAGGTCGTCAAGCCGAGCTTGCACTTCGTGAATGCGGCTTGACACTGAACCGCAACACACTGCCCGGCGATAAATTCGGCCCGTGGTACACAAGCGGTTTGCGTTTCGGAACACCTGCCACAACCTCTCTTGGCATGGGTGAAAAAGAAATGATTGAAATTGCCGATATTATTGCAACAACGCTAAAAGGAATCACCGCTGCGTTGGACAAAAAAGGTAACAAATCCAAGGCAAAATATATCATGGACGAAAATATTAAAGCCGCCACAATCAAGCGGATTCACGCACTTCTTGATAATTTTGTGCTTTATCCGGAAATTGATGTTGAATTCTTGAAGAAGTATTTTTAGCATGGCAGATTTTGAAATTGGAATAATAACAAAGGCGCAGGGTATTCGCGGTGAGTTTCGGGTTTTACCGACCACCGACGACCCTGCGCGTTTTGAGTTATTGGTTGGCGGTGAAATTCGCGTTGGCGGGACTTCATACAAATTAGTAAACGCACGTTTGCAAAAAAATATCGTGATTTTAAAGCTTGCGGAAATAAACGACAGGAATGCAGCAGAAGCATTAATCGGCGCGTCAATTTGCATTCCCGCGGAAAAAGCCCTTCCGCTAGATGAGGGCGAATATTACATTCGTGATTTAATCGGGTTGCAGGCAGAAACGGAAAGCGGCGAAAGCATTGGCGTTTTAACACGCATTCTGCATACGGGCGCAAATGATGTATATGTAATCGAAACCCCCGACGGTGATTCTTTTATGTTGCCCGCAATTAAAGATGTTGTGATAAATGTCTCCGTTGCAGAAAGAAAAATCATCCTTCGTCTTTTGGAAGGCTTGCGGGAGTTAAAGGTATGACATTTCATGTGCTTACCCTTTTCCCCGAAATGCTGACGCAAGCGACAAGCCACAGCATTTTAGGGCGCGCTTCGGCGGCGGGAATTGTTAAAATAAACGCGGTAAATATTCGCGATTTCGCGGTGAACAAGCATGGACAGGTAGACGACGCGCCATACGGCGGCGGGGCGGGCATGGTAATGATGGCTCCGCCTATTTTTGATGCGTATGAGCACGTAATGAAAAACGCTTCCGCGCCTACGACGCCCGTGATTTATTTATCCCCGCAAGGGCGAGTGTTAACACAGGCAAAAGCACAAGAACTTTCCGCCGAAAAAGAAGTAATTTTAATTTGCGGTCACTACGAAGGCGTGGACGAGCGCGTAATTGAAGAAATTGTAACCGAAGAAATTTCTATCGGCGATTATGTACTAACCGGCGGCGAACCGGCGGCACTGGTGCTTATTGATGCCGTTTCGCGACTGATTCCGGGCGTTTTGGGTAAAGAGGAATCTCATCAAAACGAAAGTTTTTCATGCGCGGAAAACCTGCTCGAACACCCGCATTATACCCGCCCGCCCGTTTTTCGCGGACGCGAAGTCCCCGAGGTTCTGCTTTCCGGTCATCACGGACAAATAGAAAAATGGCGGCGGGAAAAATCTGTTGAACGTACGAAAATTAAACGTCCGCATGGTTAGCTGTGTTTTTTAATAGAATTATAAACTCTCGTTCTTCGTTGCTTAAAAGATGAAGCTTGTTGGCTAATGCTTCTTCGGAAATATCCAACGGGTCAATTAATTTTAATTCACCACTGTCTATTTTGGATTGTAACGGGTGCGCCCTTTTGGTCATTTTACTGATGTCGTAATGGGTTTTCAAAATAATCACCTCCGCCAAAGTAGTCTTTCCTCTTTTGTAGCTTTTCTTGCGGAAATTATTCGGATAACGCTTTCGTTTTCTCTCATGCAGTGGCACACCATTAAAATTCTCAATTGACTACTCATGCCGATTGCGATAATACGTTCTTCGTAGTCTGAATGTTCGTTGTCGTCAAAGAACTCCGTTTGCGTGGCAATAAGAACAGTTGCGGCTTCTTCAAAAGTAACACCGTGTTTGTTTTTCTTTCATTGTCTCCATCACAAGCGTAGCATAAAATTGCTACGTTTTCAATATCTACCTAAGCGGAATATGCACGCTTGCGTTTACTCCGATTAAACGCGCCAAGTCAACATCGTCTGTTAGATGAATCTCAACGGGAATTAAAAGCGTAGCACGTGAGGATGTAATAAATCCTTCGGGAGGAATGGCGGCGGTTCCGATATTTACAACATAACCTTCAAACTGCTGTTTGCCGAAGGTGTCAATTCTTACATAAACTTTTTGACCCACATACACATTTAAAATATCGCCTTCTTCAATATTTGCCTGTACGTGAACATTGGCGGTGTCCGAAATAACCGCCACTGTTTCCATTGGCGAAACCGTCTGCCCTTGAACGGCGTTTGTTTGCACAACCAATCCGTTAACGGGAGAGCGCATGGCTTCCGCGCCTTCCACCCAGCCCAGAATTTCTCCCGTGCTTACGCTCTGCCCCTCCTGCAATGAAAACCGCTCCAGCACACCGCTACCTGTTGCGGGAACGGGTATCATGGTTGTTGCCACTTTCGCGTTATCTGTTGCAATAAAACCCGCGTTGTACCAAATGAATCCGGCAATACCCGCGCCGCAAATAATTGCCGCCGTCAAAATATACGCAACCGCTTTTTTACTCACAATAGTTCCTCCTCTTGATGAATGTTTTCCGTACACAAAAGTAAATACCAGAGAAAACACTGCTATGTTCGCCAAAATGATTGCGAAATTTTCTATGGCTTCCATGCGGGTTGTGTTTTCATCAACAAAGTTCATGGTGTAGAAAATTCTAAAAATTCTTTTCATGGTATCGTTTTGGCTCATGTTTGCGATGAACGGACCGAAGCTAACGACCATCCCGACAAACGCACCCATGCCGACCGCTTCTTGTTGATTTTTTGATGTCATACCGATAATCGCACCAATTAAAATTGACGCTGCGGCGCCTAATGTCATGGAGAGAAATAAAAGTAACATTTCAATAAAAGAAGCCCCCGGCATCATTATAGAAAACACGGCACTTCCGATTATTGCAATTGAAAAAAACACGCCACCCAATCCCAATAGATATTCGTGGGATTTAACCCCTGCCATCAGCAAAAACCGCAAAGAATTTTTTTCTATGTCTTCGGCGATTGCGGTCGCCACTGCACCGATAAACGCCATTCCCACAAACATTCCAGCAAACATGGTGATAAAATATGTCTCCGGCATTCCCGGCATATTCATATCTATTACGCTTGTCATAATAAACGCCATCACGGGGTATATGATAAATTGACTGAGAACATCCGAATTTTTTGTTATGTCCCTGAATTGTTTGATAAATATGGCGCGGGTGCTGTTAGTCATACAAATCAGCCCCTGTCATCTTTATAAAGACGTTGCCCAAGTCCGGCACGGTTCGCATGGATTCATGACGTTCGCAAATTTCCAGCGGTTCGCCCTGCTCTACTATTTGCCCTTTGTGAAGTAAAACCACGCGGTCGCAAAGTTTTACGGCTTCTTCCATGTTGTGCGTTGTAAGAAAAATTGTCGCGCCATTGTCTCTTATTCGCTCGATTAATTCGTGTATTCCTTCGGTTGTTCGCGGGTCCAGCGCACCTGTTGGTTCATCTAAAAAAAGTACCTTAGGCGAATGCAAAATTGCCCGCGCAAGCGCAAGCCTTTGACGCATCCCTTTTGAAAGCGTCGAGACGGGCTTTTTTGCGGCATCTGAAAGCCCTACGTTTTCAAGGGCTTCCGTGGTTTTTTCAGGTGGCATACTGTAAATTCGTCTAAAAACATCCAAATTATCTTGGCAGCTTAACCGAGAATAAAGTCCGTCCTCGTCAAGCATCAACCCTGTTTCAAAAGGGTTTGCGTTTACATATGTGCTGCCGCTGTCCGGCTCCAACTGATGTGTAAGAATATTAATAAGCGTGGTTTTTCCCGAACCCGACGGCCCCAGCAAACCGAAAATTTCTTTCTCTTTCACTTCAAAGTTAACCCCGGACAATACTTTTAGCTCGCCAAAACTTTTCTCCACATTATGCACTTTAATCACACGTTTCACCCCCGAATCTGTCCGGTTGGGCATTTAAAAACGGTTCAACCAGTCTCCATTTGGTTGCGAATTCGCCGGTTTGGTTTTTTATATCTTTTTCAAATTCTTGTAAACTGGGGATTAAATTCATATTTCCGTCCAAAAAGCCGTTTATGAGATTCCAAAACGCAGATATTAATTCTTCGCCTTCCGGGCTTGTTGGTTGAATATTTTTTTCCTGCGCTGTGATGATAGCGTCTATTATGTCTGTCAATTGCTTATTAAAATCAATTGCTTTTGCCGCGGATTTATTTATAAACTTATCTACAATATGGTCTTTCAAGTCTTCATTCATAGTGCTAAATCCCCACATACAATCCCAATTATCCCGTGCGCCCGAAAGAATTTTAGCGTAGCCGGAAAAGTTTACTTCCTCACTGTTTTTTATATCACGCTCCAACACCTCTATTGCGGATATGGTAAGCTGCAGGTTATTTATATTTTCTTGTATGCTTTCCTTTTGCTTTTGTAAAATTTCTAAAACTTTGCCCGGCTCGGACAAGGAAACCATTTGTTTTTTTATTTCGTTAAGCGACAGCCCAAGCTGTTTTAGCCCTTTAATTTGAAAAAGAATTACCAGTTCTTTGTCGGTGTATAATCTGTTGCCGCTTTCGGTGTATGCGGAAGGTTTCAACAAACCGGATTTATCATAGTATTGCAATGTACGCACAGATACATTCGCTTCTTTCGCGATTTCACTTACGGTCATGAATTTTTGCATTTTTTCATCCCCTAACGATATTACGATAAGTATAAGCTATTACGTAACGTAATATGCAAGAAAAAACCTCCGAGTGGAATACACGGAGGTTTTTTCTTGTGGTTTATAAATTATCCTACGCCGTTGTCGGCAAATTTAAACAGTGATAAGTGTCCTGTGCTGCAGATGTTTTCGTCAGCATTTATAAGCATTACCGAATACTTTGACGCATTAATAATGCGCAGGGTTGCGCCTGCCGCAAAATACCCGACTCGCGTGAGTACGATTTGCCCGGAAGATGCAGGAAGGGCGGTACCCGAAGTAAGAGTGTTATTCAATTCAACAGCAAAAGTGAGGATATCTGTTGGAGCCGCGTCTGGACTGCCATAAACAGACAATACACATGTCAATGAATAAAGCCCGGGAATTTTTATAGTGAATGTGTCTGTACCATTGTAATCAATACCCTCTGAATAATACTTTGGCGGCACTTCGGAAGTACTCGGGAATGTTACAGCTCCGCCACCGGGTATAATTTGTTTTCCCATTATATTTGCATTTAGATAAGGTTGATAAACAGGGCCGGGCTCATATGGCGGACCTTGCGGGCCGGGTTCGCCTTTGTCGCCTTTGTCGCCCTTAGAGACTGCCGGGCCTTGTGGACCGGGTTCGCCTTTGTCGCCCGTGGAGCCTGGGCCTTGCGGGCCCTCCAGACCTTGTGGCCCTTCCGTATCGGGACATTGCTCCGGTGGTTGCGGTGGGTGTGGATAGTGCGACCCGATTCCATCCGGGAATTGATTCGATGTAAGCGAATTATTATACGCATCCCAATCACGGTCTTTAAATAGATCTAACATTACTTTTCCTCCTTCAATTGAATAGCAATGAGCAAGTACACATCCTCTTTTATTCTATTTTCGTTGAAGGAAATCTGTGCAAAGAATCGTATGTAATGAACCTGTAACGGCTCACAATGCTTATTCAATAGTGTCATCTATTTCAAACTTGTCGTATAGATAACGGGAGACAATGAAAGGCCTGTTAACATAAATTGTTTTGTCGTTTTCAATGTATTCTCCGATTATATGCAATTTATACTCTGTTGTGAGTATGCTCGTTCTTGTGCTTATAAAGAACACCCCGCCGGGTACAGGTTGTCAATGCTGTGCCCTTGCTTTTCCGCCATGCGGATGAGTTCAGACGTTCTGCCGGATTGACCGTTCCAATAACAGATTATATGTGAAGAATTCTCAATCATAAGGAGATTGCGTACGCGGTAACAATCGCGTGCGTTTTCTTCCAGCGATGAGAAAAATCCCCCGTCGGCGGCACTTCTTACTTCCCGATATAATTCGCCCCATCCGTCGGAAGATGAATCATTTTTGGAGGGCAGAATGCAGATTAATTTTATGTTGTTATTCTCTTGGCGGATTTTCAGCACGGCTTGCGCGCAGAGCAAATCGAATCCTTTTATCATACCGCATAAATACCTTCTGTATCCACGATTCATGGCGTTTTTAATTGCGGCTTCAATAGAGATGCACAGCTTTATATATTCTGTGCTGTTTTTGTTTTCCAGCGAAAACAACAATTCCTCCGACATGTGCCCGCTGAAACAGGCTGAGTGATTTTTATCATTTATCAACTTTATACCTCCGTTTGCAATAAAATAAGCGTGTAGGAGGAGGTCCATCACCTACGCGCTTGTATATGTAATCCCAAGCCATACAGACATTACCATGCCAAAAAACACGCCCGAAAACATGGAGGTTTTACCCGCTTGTAGAAATCGGGTAGATGGTGTAAAATCGGGAAACCGTGGTGGCGGGTTTATGCCTGTATGTGTAAGTGATGGATTCGAGCCACCTCTTACGCTTGTCAATTAGGTGCTTCCGACACCTTTTTGACCACTGCGGTCTGTCTTCTTGCTTTTTACCATTGCAGCAAACTTATTTTAGCATACTTATTTTATGTGTCAATAAAAAAAGGCGATTGATTTATTCAATTCCTTTTTTGTTTGTAAGTTTTTATGACTGCTTAAGGATATTTGCGGTAATTAATTGCTGGTTACGACAATATATGTTGCAAAATACTATTTTTATGATATATTTGTGTAAAGAATTGCCTCGAAATGAAAGTCGGATTTATTTGGGTAGTAAACAGCATAGAATGATCTTCGGAAAATTTACCAACGCGCAAGTGTTTTTGTTCTGGATATACTCAGTAGTACGACTTATCCTCCTTATATGTATCATTTTTTATATTAAGTGTAAAAAGCGCTGAAGAAAAATAATATTATAATGATACTATTATGTAAACTTTTTACAACGATACCCAACGTAATATGAGTGACCATCGTATCTGTGGGTTGATTTATATTATGGAAATAATCAAGTTGGAAATGCTACCCTACTCTTATTATTGTTTTGATTCATCTTAAACTTTTCGGAGACATATGGATATTTATAGATATGGTGGTCTTTTATGTTCTCGTTGCTCTATGAAGCAACATGAACTATGCAAACGCAAATTATAAATGAATTTAAAGGCGTTTTGGTCGACGTAAATAAGCAAAAAGCGTTATATGCAAATTAATAATACGAAAACAAATCGCGCCAACTACATTTTAATACTTAGTTGGTGACGAGAATACCTGTAATGGGCGATAGGAGGTTTACATGGATTTAGATTATATACATAAAAGTATTTTGCATGCTCTTTGCGAGTTTCATGACAATGATTTTTCAAGAAACATATAGTACGGTTATGACAGAAACGTATCTTACAAGCGTAAACGGCGACTTAAGCTAAGTAATGCGCTTTAAATATGGACAGGCTAAAAACAGAAGAGGTATTACAATGAAACAAATAAAAAATATTTGGGAATATTTTATATCAAAAAATATTGGAATCACTTTTTTACCCCCCTTTATGCTTTTTTTAATATTCATAACAGACCCATCTCGGATTAATCTTGTTGACGTGGTTAAAAATGGAGAACTGGTTTTGTGTTCTTTTCTTTTAATTGCTTCATCTTATATAAATAATAGCAGAAGTGGGGCACATAGTACAATTCATCTTACTGAAGAACAAAAAAATGTTCTAGAAGACCTAAATAAGGAAAAAGAAAAAATATCCAAATCATCTCCATTTGCAATCACATTTTTTTTGATTCCATATGTAATAATTAAGACAAATGACGACATGAATTTTTCTAGAATCATGGTAGGCTCTATAGTAAGTATCATTTTATCTATATTCATTTCAATATCAATTGAGAAAAACATACAAAATATGAACGAAGTTATTTCCGGAGGTTAAAAATGGACGTAAAAGATACTGCAGCAATAATCTCCCCAATACTCGGTTTTATTATATTTATAGCATTTCGTTACACCAAGGTTGGGACAAAAAAGGTTGCTAGTAAAAAGTTTAGCAGAAGAAAACGACGTACAGTCAGTCCCGTCATAAGAGACATAAACAATTCTTTTGACGATAGTCATATGGTTAGACCAATCAGATTACCTAAACGTTCGCAGTCTCATTTTATTTTAGTTTGGGTTGGAAGCATAGTGATGTTTTTAAGTACTGTTATCATCGTACTAATCCTCCCGTCTCTTCATTATGATCAATTAATACAATTTAGTTCTATTGATCACCATGAAGATATATCTCCAATATCAATGTCAACACCAATACCGACGCCACCACTTCCGACCTTTCCCCCAACTCCGACCCCAGACCAAATTTTTACAACTCCAAATCCAATGACGATTCAATCGAAAATCATAACGAGTACAATTGCGGTATCGAATGGTGTTTCAAGTGGACACTCCTTTTTTATAGATGATGAGGGCACTTTATGGGCTTGGGGGCGGAATGATTTTAGTCAATTGGGTGATGGTACGTACACAAATAGTGCCTATCCAATAAGAGTTATGTCTAACGTAGCATCAATAGCCGCGGGAAATGCTACATCTTTAGCAATAACAAATGATGGCGGTTTATATACATGGGGGAACAATAGGAACGGTCAATTAGGGCGTGTCACATCTGAAGATAGCCACTTGCCTATAAGAATATTAAATAATGTAATTTTTGTCACTACAAGCCTTAATCACTCACTTGCAATAACAATTGACGGTAATTTATGGGCGTGGGGATTTAATGACTTTGGTCGGTTGGGCGATGGGACAACTGAAAATCGTTATATGCCTGTAATGATAATGGAGAATGTAGTATTTGCTGCCGCATGTTATTACCATTCATTTGCCATAACTGAAGATGGCATTTTGTGGGCTTGGGGACACAATGGGTTTGGAGAGTTAGGTGATGGTACAAGGGAAAATCGTTCTACACCTGTAAGAATAATGGATGATGTTATATTTGTTGCGGGTAGTGATACAAGTTCATTTTCAATAACATCAAATGGTAATTTATGGGCGTGGGGAAGGAATACACATGGACGCTTGGGTGACGGAACAACTCGGGAACGAACTTCGCCTACTAAAATAATGGAGAATGTTTCATATGTATCGGCAGGTTCGCAGCACGCACATGCGATAACGTATGATGGCACACTTTGGGGCTGGGGGAACAATGAACAAGGTCAGTTGGGCGATGGCACCAGAACAACTCGCTTTTCTCCTGTTGTGATTATGGAAAATGCAGAACGTATTGCAGGGGGGCATTTTTATTCAATTGCATTAACTTCAGATGGGAGCATATGGTCTTGGGGAACCAATGCTCATGGGCAGTTAGGAGACGGAACAAATATGACCCGCCCCTACCCCTTGAGAATAATGGACGCCGAAGTAATACCAATACCATAATATATGCATTATTTTTATTATAAGAAAACTAAAAACAGGAGAAAATACTGTGATAATAGCACTATTTGGCGTTACTTGTGTTGGAAAAACCACTTTAGGAAAGTTAATCAGCGAAAAAATAGGCTATCATTTTTATGACCTCGATATGGAAATGAAAACTTTCTACAATGATACGATTACAAACATTCAAAACAGTTGCTTTTCATAAAACTCTCATGAATATGACAGCAAGAAAATCACCGTTTTAAAGGATATTTTGGTTAAGTGCAGTGAAAATTCAATTATTGCAGTTTCGCCCATTTACTACACAGCAAAATACAAGAAGCCTTTGAAAGAACACGATGTTTTTTCTATTCTGCTACAAGACTCTCCGGAAAATATCGCTAAAAGAGTAATCTATACAGATGAAAACGATAACCTCATTGAAAACTTGGACATAGATATCAACCGCGAGATTAGCGACATAAAATATTTCATTTCCCGCTATAAAAAGGCTTTTAGTTGGATTGAAAATCGGTTCGATTTATGCGGAAAACCTGTCACCCAAGCAGCCGATGAAATAATTGCATCCTATTCCTTGCTTGATAGTCACTTGTCTCATTAGTCAGGATTTTTTTATTTAGTACGGAGGATTATATTGAAACACAAAAGTTTCATTATTTATTATACCGCTATTCTGGCTTTAATATCCGGAATTACTTTTATACCGGTTCGTGAATGTATACGTATGTTCCGGAATGTTTTTAGCGGCTATATAATTTCCGATTTCGCCGACGAAAATTTAATAATCCCTTTCACGTCAATTGTCGTTGCAATATTTATCGGCTTTGCATTATTGCCTATTGCCTTGAAATATATAAAAGGTTCCCGGCGAAAAGTAATTACAATAATGTTTACCTTTTCTGCTTTGATTTTTATCGGAAGCAGTCTTTTTATTGAAAACATTGCATTGAAACAATGGGAATTAATACAGCATTCCACTGAAATAAAAAACAGCACCTCTAATTGGGAAGCGTTCCCATTCAATAATGAAGAACATACATTCGAGATAAACGGAGAATATTTCAAATCACGAAGTGTACAAATGACTCGTTCCGGTGCTGTAATATACTATCTTGATGACGGACGCGAAATCGTGCGCCACCCTTTTGGTGACGAATTTTTTATTTGGGATACTAACACACCTGCTTATCTTGTTGATGAATTCATGGAATCTGACTATATGCACGACATTATGGCTGATATCCGATACATCACCATTTTGCCGGTGGTTAAAATCCATTATTACATATTTTCAATCATCCTAATACTCATTATACTAAGCTTCCTATATAATTTTTCTATTCTCTTTACTGAAAACGCAGGAGAAATGAACAAACCTCGTTTAATCACCCAAGGTTTGGCGGGAATAATTTATCTTTCAACAATCTTATTTGTAAAAGAAATTAAATATATAAATTTTGATATAAATTATATCTCGCCGGAAAGTACAATCAGTGTGCTATCATGCATTATAATGGCGGCAATTGCATCGGGACTTCTGGTTGATAATCTACTGAACGGCAAAACCGGGATGCGGCTGATACCTCCGTTTATTTCTTCCTTTGTTGTGATTATACTTTATGCCACAGAATACTTTATGTTGGGCGGTGGTTTTTACCGGTATGATGAAAGTTTCTTTTTTAAGCCTCTGATACTGATGGGGATATCAGCAGCTAATGTTATTGTCATTTTGCTGCCCGGTATAATTGTGTTTTTTATAATAAAAATTACTACGGTTGTATCTGCCGGGAAACAAAACAACCGCCAAAAAGATAATTTTTGACGGTTGTTTTTTTTACTTTTTTATTGGGCTGTTTTTCTTACAAGGCAGCCCGTTTCGTTTTTTTAACTATTCGTTTTCAATATCAAATACTTTTGTGTTCGGTGCATGGCTTAAACCAACAAGCCATCTTGAGAGGTAGGTTAAATCATTTAGGTCTACTTTTCCGTCCATGTTAATGTCTGCGGCAAGCTCATTGAAATTCTTAAAATACTCGCTTGCTCTTTCCTCTTCGGAAGTAGCGATTAGCCATCTCGCAAGCATCGTAGCATCGGCGGAAGTTAATTGACCGTCACCATTTAAGTCACCTCTTATAAAATCTAAATCTTCCGCATCTACACCCTCATGAGTATTAGTGCTTAACTCAACATCGTCGGGGCTTTCGTTTGCATTAAGAACACCCTTATCATGCAAGATTCCATTAACCCAATTGCGGGTCAAGAATGCGGCACCCGTACCAACACCGTTACTGTTAGTGGTTACCGGAACGCTAACAGGTATCATGATGGTATTTCCGGAATCATTGAACGGTACCATCATGGAACTCATGGGTCTTGATACTGTGAAGCTAATAGTTGTCTCGATATTCAACGTAGTATTTATCGGTGCTTTTTCAACGCTTACAATAACCCGGGTACCTGTAAATTTCATCTCAGAATCAAATTCATTTACCACATCAACACGTACTATCATTTCTGTGGGGGGATTGTCGGGGTTTTCTACCAGTGTCCATTGTGCCACAAAGGTTCTGTTAGCTGTGATATTGTCCAAGTTCAAAGCAGATGACCAACCATTAAACTTAAATCTGTCTCCTCTGGTTATGACGTCTTCATCTATCGCGACTGCACTTCCGCCGTGGCTTACGGTTTGTACCAGTAAGCTTGGCTCTCCTCCATATACCCCGCCATTAAGGTTGAAGGTAATCGTGTAGGTTGGGTAATGATGACCTGCCTGCTCGATTGTAACCGTAGCATCCGTACTTGCGTTAAGATTATCGGTTTCCATAAAACGCACAAGATATGTTCCGGGCGCAAGATTTGAAATAGGAATGATTGTGACAGGCGTATAAACTGCCGCCGTACTCAGCTTATATTCCATATCCGTTGTAACGCCGGTTATTGTGCCGTCATTTGCGCCTACGGCGGTTTCACCGGTTGCATTTATGCCTGTCGGCGCGGATTGCATTCCCTTCGCCACCGTCAGTGTGTAGCTTGCCGAATCCGCCGCGTAGACTGAACACGCCGCGATTTCTGCCGTTATTGTGGTATCTCCCGCGCCTAAAATTGTTACAACACCATCGTTTGTAACCGTCGCTACATTTGGATTACTGCTTGTGTAGATGAGTGCGCCTGTACCTTGCACACCGGACACGGTTTGGGTGAAAGTTGCAACTAAACCGAAGGTTTTATCAATATGACTTTGCGCAAACGTAATGTTTTGAAATTCAAGATTTGTGTGTTGGAAGGTTGCGTGAATGGTAATTTTTCCGTTTACCGCGTCGGCGGGGTTTACCGTGTAGTATTGGCTTGTACTTTCACCCGCGTACATAACATCGGAAAGTCCCGTGCCGCCCGTGAAATGCAGACGGTTGTTTGCCGCACCATTGCCGTCACCCAATACATAGTAGAGGGTAATGTTGTTAATAAATCCAGCGCGCCCTCTGTTGGATGAAAGGGATACGGGTGTGTCAGTCTCGTCATAACCGCTGTTAATTACTTCAATGTCAAACGGAACAGTAAGATTGTCGTCAAATAACGCAATCACACTGCCCGTTGCGTCGGCACGTGTAATCATAGAGGCTATTGCTCTCCCTGCATCCGCGCCTGAAATTGTATAGTTATCGTCGGTCGCGCAGGGGATATTTACGAACTCGTGTCCCGCGGGTGTCCATTCACCGGTCAACCATTGATATGAGAACGCGCCGCTTCCGCCTGTTACAGAATTAGTATCCACAGTTAAATTTTGTCCTATTTCATTTATGCCGATTACTACAGCCCAACCGCCGAGGGTTGCAAGCTCAGTCGCCGGGAACACCGCTGTAACTACGCCGCTTCCCGCATAATTGGTCGCGGTTGCGCCGGCTACGTTAAAGAAATTAGCCCCCACTCCCGAAAATGTCCAACCCGGTTCGGGTATAAGGGTGATTGTCGCGGTATAAGCCGTGTTGTTAGTGAAAACATCGTCATTCGGTGTCCATTCGATTGTACCCGTGTAATGCTCCGTAGCGGTTATCGTTGTAACAGGAGTTTGACCTGCCACAGGCGCAGTCACACCGGGGATTGCCGCCATATTATTGTTGATTGTGTCCTCTCGTACTATTGTCATTTCGTAAATTTGAAACGATACGCCATTCTCGGCAATGACTTTAATCCAAACCTTGTTCGTGCCTCTTTCAAGAGTTATCGTGCTTCCGTCAATTAAATCCGTGGCAGTGGAGTTGCGGTGCAGTTCCCATGTTGCGCCGGAGCTTACCGTGACTTCGATATTTTGGCTTTCCACGTTGCTGACGACACCTGTTGTGATGTTTAAACCGACAACCGAAGCGCCAGACGGGGCAATAACATCTAAGATATCACAAGCGTTTGACAACGTAGCAGGGTTTCTCACCGCCACATCACGGCTTGAGGGAGAGAAAATAAAATAATCCTTCGATAATTCTACCGTAATATTCGCGTTATCCGCGACCGTTATACCGGAAATATCCAGTGTATACGTTCCGCTTTCGGTAGCGTTCACTGAATTTGATAAAAATGCTTTTATCACCGTGCTTCCTGAAGGACGGAACAGAAAAATTCTGTATCCGTTCGCATCTGTACCCGCCATCGCTTTGGTAGGTATGGTGTTAAGGTCTATGACCGCCATTCTTTGTGCGGCAAGCGTTACAGCGGTTTGCTGACCGGGGCTCCAATTATCGTTTACCCCTATGGCGGCTCCCACGGTTCCTGTTACATCATTCTCAAACTCAACGACTAAATAACGCGCATTTTCCATCACTTCCGTGGAAAGGTTGTTAACCGTGTTTTCCGCACCCGGGTTCAGCGGAAGCCACCATTGGTTATACCTATACCACTGATGCTCCGTAGCGGATATTTCATAAAGCTGTCCCGGATATCCGTTTGTATCGGAAGCGGACAACGGAAGGGAAAAATCTTCGGTATAAACGGGAGCGGTTGGCGTAAGGATGCCGCCCGTTGCTCCGGTAACGGTTATATCGCTTGCAGATAAGCCCGGTACTGCCTTGTCAAGGACAATAGTAAGCGAAGTGGTTGCCTCTGTCGCGCTACCGTCGTTAGCAGTAAGACTATTGAACGATATATTAACCGGAGTCCCACCGCCATTAAGTGCCGTAATCGGACACCACCAGTTGCCGGAAGCGGCAATCATGCTTAATACCAAAATATAGTCCCCGTAATTGTCGGGAAAACCGGTTCTGCCGCGCGCCCAATCCCAACCGCTTGTGAGCCAGCTTGCAGGACCGTAAGCTGATGCTGTTACCAAATACGGGGCTTGGAACGCCGAACCGCTAAAGCTGCTCATGCGTGTACCATCTAATTGACCGCCCTGTATGCCGCTCCAGTTACCATCTGTACGGGTGCGCATAGACTGATTCAATCTTTGAACTGTTGCGCTAATCGGGGAATCGTCACCATTATGAAGAATGTCTAATCCCAAACGCCAAGGCACACGGCAAGCGTTCCAAGCGTATAACCTATCATTGGTTGTATTTTCATTCCAATGAGATATTCCGTCTGAAGGAGAAGGCCCTAAAGGCCGCCATAAGTTGTCGGCACCGAACCACAGAAAATCCGGAAGTATTCCGGTGGTAGGGTGTGAACCTGAGTTTACTGCATGGTTGGTAGTTGCAATTGTTGTGTTCCATTGAGAACGGACTGTATTGCTGACACCTGAATCTGCAAAAGACTTCCAATGAGTGATGAAAAAGTCAGAAGGACGGGTAATACGGCGGTTATTCGCCCCCTGCGCCCAGTTGCCGTTTACGGTATTACGAAGCGGATTGGTTGTGTTGGGAAAAGCTATGTTTACGCAAGTAGCTTGAAGCTGTGCCATTCCTCCTTTTGCCCAGTAGAGGTAAAAAGAGTCGGAAGCAACCGCGCCCGAGGTAGCGTTGACCCTGCCGGCAGGAGGACTGTCCCATTGTCTGTCGGCAAGCAGCAAAGCGTATATCATGTCCATTGCACCATCGGTAGCAGTGCTGGCACCGCTGCCGGTATCGCTCCATGCACCGTTTCTTACTGCGTTTGCCGCATTTGATTGAGTGCCGTTTCCGTTTGCCGAGCCAAGACTCCAAGCCATTAAATAATTCGGGTTGTTTATCGTGCCGCTGTACGAACTGCGGATTGTGGTTGCCGTATTGGAAGTTCGCTCTGCCCATGTGGCGTTAACAGTGCTGCCTGTACTGGGTCCGTGACTGGTTCTGGCTTGGCTGGTGGGAAATCTTCTCAAAGTACGGAACATAGCATCGAAATAAACTTGAAAGGTCACTTCATCAGGGCCAAACTGACTGCGCAACCCCGACGGAAGATTATCGTGCAAGCGTTGTCTTAAAGGCACTCGAGGAGAACTTGAATTGGCGGGGTCAGAGAGCACCATCATGTCCTCCGCACCTGCCATATACGCTATCATAACCATTCCAAAGCCTTGAGATTCACAAACCATTATAGGATTGGGTGCAACAGGCCCCGTACCGCTATAATGACCCAACACCATAAGAAACTCGTTTTTGTCGTTTGTGCGTGGTGTATCAGTTTCAACTACGAAGTGCCGAAGTATTCTGTTAAATTGGTCTGCAATGTCTTGATTCATTTGTTCTTGGCTTCGGTTTGTAGGCATTACCCTTAACTGCGCGTAACCGTGATCAAGTGTCTGCCCAAAAGGACGTTGTGCTCCGCTGGGGCTTGTAATCTGCTGTTCCTGCACAAATTTAGAAAGCAAGCGTATATAATTTACCTGGTAAGCACCCATCGGCTCTGTGATTTCCCAAGAGTTTATAGGCCATGTATGGTCTGTATTCACATACATTTTTGCGGGAGGGCCGCCTTGCATATCCCGGATTTGATGTCCTACCGCAACCATATTTTGACGAACAGGATTGTTAGACGGAAGACTTCCGTATGCGCCTAAATTGCCGGGGAACGCATTATCAACATTAAATCCGCCATTTGGTCCGCCAGGTAAAAATCCGGGAGGAGACCCTGCCGTCGAAACTCCCGTTCTGTACCACGGCGAAAACCAAGAATGATAAATCACTTCCGCGCTTCTTGATGCGCCGTATGAATTCATATTCGTGAGATAAACCATGTTAAACGGATTTACGCCGTGAATGTAATGAAGATAATTTTCCGCGGCGGCTTTATGCGTTGCCACCGTATGGCTTCCGATTACAATATTTTGGTCTCCGAAATAATAAAATGTTGCACCCTTGGTGCTTGCAATACTGTTAGAACCCCACGGGTAGTGGTCCATAAATGCAAGATAACCGCTGTCCTGCGTTCTTCCCGCGAAATTTCCGCCTTGTGCGGCGGAGCGATGGAATATATCGTTAAGCTGATTTCTTACATCATTTCTTATAGTTTGGTTTGTGCCGTCCAGCCTCAAATAATGCAAATATAATTTATGCGTATCAAAACGGTACATATCCATAACCCACCAATTAAAAAGTGGAAATGCCCGATACGCATTATTTTGCTCAAACGATTGTAAATATTGAGCGTCTCCTGTCAATTCATACAAATATAAACCGGCTTGCATACGTGCGGAGGCTCTCGGGCGTATTGCGACATTATCTGCGCCGTCGGGATTCGGGTCTTGGTTGCCCGCGCCCAACCCCTGCGAATTGTTTGATGCAGTGTTATTTCTGAAATAAACTTCGGGATTCGCACTTGCCCAGTTATACGCTCTTATCGCCGCGTCTTTTAATATTGCGGCATACGCCGGGTCGAATTCTTCAAAAACAATCGCCCCGAGCGCGAACGCTTTCGCGGCGTGAATCGTTGATATTGTATTGGGCGGGCCGTATCGTGACGGCGCGCTGGTTGCATTGTCCAACGACGGAGGGGACGCTCCCGCCGCACCGTATCCCACAATGCTTAAAACTGAACCGTCAAAATTTGTAATATTAGTAGGATAATTAGGAATTCCGAGAGTGCTGAAATTAACGCTGTTTGTGTTTTGTATTCTCAAAAGCCAATCCATTCCCCAACGTGCTTCGTCTAAAATATCGGGAATGCCGTTTCCTGATTCGGGAATATTGTAATCGTCGCCGAAAACATTCGGGCGTTCGCGGTAAATCTCTAATAAACTTTCTACATAATCTGCCGTCCATGCGGTGTATTTATTGTAATCACCTGCATCAAACCACGCACCGTGCAAGTCACGAGCCAAATCGGCTCTGTTCGGCAGCAAATAAAAACGCGAATCTTGGTCGTGCATAAAAGCTGCCGCGTCCGTCCAGCGCGGGTCGGCGTATGGTGTTTCCTTCTCAAACCCGGAACGCTGATAAAAGAACATGCGGACGGCGTGTTTTAAAACTTCGTTGTAAACGTCATCGGCAATCGTGAACGAAAAAGAGCGCACATTTCTTTGCGTGTCCAAAATATAATAACGCCCCGGTTGTGTCACCGATGAAAAATTGAAATGCCAAATTTCATCACCCGAAGCCGTATCGTCGGCAAACCTATGCACGGGTGTGCCTTGTGCCGCAACCGCGCCGTTTGATTCGTTAATTACTTGATAAGTTGTGCCGGGCGAGAAAGAAAGATTAGAGTCGAACCCTCTTACAGGATTGCGGATAACAGCGATTTTTTGCGCTTCGGGACGATAGCCGAACTGGTCGATTACAATGAAATCCGTGAAAGTCGGCTCGCCGCTGCCGCCCGCGCCGGGCGTGGCGGTCGCGGAAGCCGATTCGCTGTTACCTACGGAATTTACGGCACGAACGCGGAAGGAATAACTTGTTCCGTTGATTAGTCCCGTAAACACATGGTTTGTGTTCATTGAGGTACTGACCCAAGTGCCGCCGCCGTTACTTGATACCTCATAACGCGTAATCGCACTTCCTCCGTCACTGCTTGGCGCAGACCATGAAAGCTGTACTTGACCGTCGCCTGATATTGCTTGAAAATTCTGCGGCGCAGACGGTGTGGTCGGCCCTGACGACGGTATTAACAGATATGCACGGGTTATTGGCATAGGTGCATCCTCACTAAGCCTCCACGAGTAAAATCCGAACTGAAAATTTCCGCTTGCCATTGCGGTTTCATAAATCGGATGCTCAAAAATCGGTAAACGAAATGTGTTTGAGCCTACTACACCGGTAACATTAAAGTCATGAGAAATCCAATCCCAATCATTAAATGAACCAAGCAAGAAAATGCCATAACCCCAGTTTTCGGGAACAAGCGGTGATGATGATTCTAAATACAAATATCCGTCTGACTGTAAAAATATTTCTCTTGTCAGACCCGGAACACCGTCGTAGCCTGCGGTAGACCAAGATATTTGCTGGCCGATAGCTCCGGCAACGGGTAGTTCAAAAGCGGTACCCGCCGTCGATATTTCCATTGCGAAAGCCGGTGCCACTGACGACATCATCAACAGAATTGCCATAATACATGCTGTCAATCTCGATAAAACTTGTCTCTTCATTTTAAAACTCCTCCCTCAAACATTCCTATTTTATAATAGGATACAATTCCGCTCCATTATACTTTATTTTAGCGTTACTGAGAAAGGGGCATAATCATAAAATATTCAGTCTCAATATCATCAATGCTTATAGCTTTTCCCGTAATAATTTTAGTTATTTCAAGTTGAAGTTGACGAACACGGTTTAAGTCGCCGGGCGAAAGCCCTGTATCACCGCTCCAAAAATCCGTATTTAAAATATCATAAACTGATTGCAGTACGAAACGATGAACATGCTAAGCCAACGCTAACCGTGGCACCCCCTCCACCGCCAAAGCCAAAGAAGAAAATTAACGGCATAGATAGATAATCAAAAAAAGGCTCGTGCAACGAAAATGTACGAACCTTTGGGTTTTTGCCAACTAAAAGTTCAAGCATACAGGTATTGCAAGCAATTATTCATCATGTTACACTATACCTAAAAAATAGACAATATATGCCAAAAATGATGATACAAGAAAATACACTTATTTTATATTGGCGAAAACTTTAAACATGGGTGGGACTATCATGATGAAATTGAAGGTGAGAGAAACCGTTGTACTGGTGTTAAGTTTTCTTATGGTGTTTGCAATTGCCGCAAACCCGGCATATGCACGAGAAAGTAACAATTATGAAAATGCGCGTCAGGAAAATGACAGTTTATATATTTCGTATTCTGACGATGCGATGCAATCTGAAAATTTGAACGCAAGCGACGGCAACGTAGAGACATTTAATGTCGCCGGGCATATAACATTGCTCCAAAATTATATCAATTACGCAAATGAACTTCTTGCTAATACATTTGTAGACGTATCCCCGGGAGTAAACACACCGGGAAACAGATACTGGTCTACCCAAGAAGCCCGCGACGCTCTTATTGCCGCAATTACAGCGGCGCAGATTGTTCTTGATGCGCACGGCGGCGGGATTCAACCGGGTAGTTTGACTATTATCCCGCATAGCAGCTGTTTTAATATTCCCGTGTATGAAGCGGAAATAGAGCTGCCTTTAGTTAATCCCTATAATTCAAACTCGTTTGCTAATGGAATATTAAGAGCAGTTGGGATTCATGCTCCTTCTCCACGAAATAGAGTTCCGGGTTGGGAAAACCCAATACCGCCGCATATGTTTGAGAAGGGTGGTGGTAGCAAATGAAAAGAAGGTAATTTTTGTGTTGTTAATTGTAATATCTGCGATTATCATTACGCCGTTGATTATAAGATATTCAAATCCACGTCGCGGAGAAAAAACGGAGTGACACAAATTTAGAATGAAGTATGTACACAAAGCGCGGCGGATGCGTTGACGATGCTTGCCGGTGCATTCACCTTTTATCTTTTTCGGTATTTATGTTTTTTAAGTAAAGCCGAGGTCACGTGCCCCCGGCGGGGTGCCGCAACGCGCATAAAAGGCGCTAGCGTGGGTAGCGAAACCGGGTCGGTACCAGAGCCCGGTGCGCTACCCCCTTATATGTGCGATGCAGCGGGTAATGCGGGATGCAACATAGTTCAAGAGGTTAAAGCGGGAGCGGTGCGGTTCGTTTCAAGGCGCGTAGCCCCTTCCGAAGGTGGCAAAACCCGTCCATGTCATAAAAACGTCTGTTTGGTTGTTGCAAGCACACAATATCACGTTACGTGTAATGTGTCAACATTTATTCGCCAAGATTTTCGGGAGTTTATTTGAGGAGCAGTAAATTCAACTAAATATCCCCTGAACCTCCTGAATAAGCTGCTCTGACGGCGGTTGGGTGTTTGTCAGTTCGTATTCGTAGTTTAGTTCTTTCCATTTATGCTCGCCGTGTTTGTGGAAGGGAAGAACATCAATTTTTTCGATGTTTACATATTGCTTTAAGAACTCGGACATTTCGCGAATCTCTTCCAAGTCATCGGTTAAGCCCGGAACAAGCACGTAGCGAATCCACACCGGTATTTTTAGTGCGGCGGCGTTACGCAGGGTTAGAAGTGGGCGTTCGATTTTTTGGTTGGTTATACGGGAATAACGTTCCGCGTTGAAAGCCTTAAAATCCAGAAGAAGTAAATCTACATGCGGCAGAAGTTCGGCGGCTGTTTCTTCGTCGGCACAGCCGGAGGTATCCAATACGGTGTGGATTCCGTTTTCGCGGCAGGCTTTCAGCAGTTCTTGTAAAAAATACGGTTGGTCGGTGGGCTCGCCGCCGCTGATTGTTATTCCGCCGCCTGAAAATTTATAAAAGGAGCGGTATTTTTTTACTTCTTCCAAAATTTCTAATACTGTCTTTGTGTTGCCACGTATCCTGTACCAAGTGTCGGGGTTGTGGCAGTAAAGACAACGCAAAGAACAGCCCGCAAGGAAGACGACCGTTCGGATACCCGGGCCGTCTACCATGCCGCCTGTGTATATGGAGTGGATGAACCCCAGTGCTGTTCCTTCGTAAGCCATTATATATTTTCGTGGAAAGTGCGGTGAATTACTTCAAGCTGTTGCTCGGGTGTCAGCTTGATGAAATTTACTGCGTAGCCGCTTACGCGGATTGTAAGCTGCGGATACTTTTCCGGCTTTTCCATTGCATCAAGAAGGGTTTCTTTGTCGAAGACATTTATGTTTATATGATGACCGCCGTCAAAAAAGAAGCCGTCAAGCATGTTTGAAAGGTTTGTAATGCGGTCGTTTTCCTCGCGCCCAAGGGCTTTGGGAATTACGGAAAAGGTGTAAGATATTCCGTCTTGCGCATAATCGTAAGGGAGTTTTGCCACGCTGGACATGGACGCTATCGCGCCTTTTTTTTCACGCCCGTGCATCGGGTTCGCGCCCGGCGCGAAAGGTTCGCCCGCTTTGCGCCCGTCCGGTGTCGAGCCTGTGGCATTGCCGTACACCACGTTCGACGTGATTGTTAAAATAGACATCGTAGGCAGGGCGTTGCGGTACGCTCGTTGTCTGGCTAGTTTTTCCATGAATAATTTTACAAGGTCGTTGGCGATTCTGTCGGCGCGGTCGTCATTGTTTCCAAACATCGGATAGTCGCCTTGTATTTCGTAGTCTGTCGCAAGACCGTCTTCGTTGCGGATTGCTTTTACTTTTGCGTATTTTATTGCGGAAAGGGAATCGACAACAACGGAAAGCCCCGCGATTCCGCAGGCGTGGGTACGAAGAACTTTCAAATCATGCAAAGCCATTTGCAACGATTCATAATTGTATTTGTCATGCATATAGTGGATTATATTCAGAGTTGAAATGTATAACTGCGCCAGCCAATCCAAGACGCGCTCAAGCTTGCGGTACACTTCATCGTAATCGAGATATTCCGTTGTAACCGGTACAAATTCCGGCGCGATTTGAAGCCCGCTTTTTTCGTCTTTTCCGCCGTTTATTGCATAGGTGAGGGCTTTTGCCAAATTCGCGCGCGCACCGAAAAACTGCATTTGTTTTCCGATTCGCATTGCGGAAACACAACAGGCGATTGCGTAATCGTCTCCCCAGTAACTGCGCATTAGGTCATCGTTTTCGTATTGAAGCGAGCTTGTTTCGATTGACATTTTCGCGCAATATTTTTTAAAATTTGGGGGCAAATTATTGCTCCACAAAATTGTGAGGTTTGGCTCGGGCGCGGGGCCAAGGGTTGTCAGCGTGTGAATCATTCGGAATGAATTTTTTGTAACAAGTGTGCGCCCGCTTTCGCACATTCCGCCGATTGCTTCCGTTACCCAAGTGGGGTCGCCGCTGAAAAGTGCATTGTATTCCGGCGTGCGCAAAAAGCGTATTAAGCGAAGCTTCATTGCAAAATGGTCCATTAACTCTTGAATTTCGGATTCGGTTATCGTGCCGTTTTGCAGGTCACGCTCCGCGTAGATATCCAAAAACGAAGCCACGCGCCCAAGTGATGTTGCCGCGCCATCTTGTTGCTTTGCAGCGGCAAGAAAGGCGAAATATGTCCATTGGATTGCTTCTTTTACGTTTGACGCGGGCTGCGAAATATCATAGCCGTAGGATTTTGCCATTTCTTCAAGCTGTTTTAATGCGCGTACTTGCTCGGATATTTCTTCGCGAAGCTGAATTTCTTCGCGCAAGCCGATAATTTTTCCCGAAAGACGCATAAGGTCTTCTTGGCGAAGTTGATTCTCCTTGTCGCGCAGAAGAAATTCCGTTCCGTAAAGCGCGACACGACGATAGTCGCCGATGATTCGTCCTCGCCCGTAAGCGTCCGGTAGTCCGGTGATTATTCCGCTTCTTCTCGCGGCAAGCATATCGTCGGTGTATGCGTCGAAAACGCCGTCGTTGTGCGCTTTGCGATGCTGTGTATAAATTTCTTCAACCATTGGGTCTAATTCGTAGCCATAAGATTTTAATGCGTTTTTTATTACGCGAATACCACCTTTGGGCATTATTCCGCGCTTTAACGGTTTATCCGTTTGCAAACCCACGATTTTTTCAAGCTCGCGGTTAATGTATCCCGCGCCGTGCGAGGTTATGCTCGACGGCTTTTTAGTTTCAACATCCAGTACACCTTTTTTGTTTTCCTCGTTTATAAGTTCGCAAACCATCGCCCACAATTCGACGGTGCATTCTGTCGCGGGCGCAAGAAAACTATCGTTGCCTTCGTACGGCGTTATGTTTCGCTGAATAAAATCTCGCAGGTTTACTTCGTTCGTCCACATGCCTTTTTTAAATCCGTCCCATGCTTTTGAGTTCATTGCAATCACCTCTTTTTTATATTGTATCACAATTTTCTAAGAAAATTTCTAAGAAAACCTTGTGATTATTAAAATATATTACTATAATGTTACGGATTGAAATAAATTCCTTGTTAGGAGTGCTTTATGTACGCAGCCGGACTATCGGACACCGGGGTTACCCGAAGCCAAAACCAAGACACAATATTTGTATGTAATCAGCCGATAGGGCCGTTACCGAATCTGTTTATTGTGGCGGACGGAATGGGCGGGCATAAGGCGGGCGATGTCGCAAGCAAGCTTGCCGTGGAGAAATTCAGCGAATTTGTTCGTGAATTTCCCGCACAGGATTTTGTTCAGCCCGAAAATTATTTGGATTTATTAGTTAGTGCGGCGCAAAAATCGGGCGATGAAGTAACCAAAAAAGCCGAGTCGGACGAATCCATGAATGGCATGGGAACAACTCTTACGGCTTGTGTTATCGTAAACGAAAAAGTTTTTATCGTACACATAGGCGACAGCCGTGCTTACACGGTTAATTTGCATGGAATGAAACAGCTTACAACAGATCATACCTTTGTCAATGAGCTTGTACAAAAGGGGAAGGTTTCCGACGAAGAAGCAAAAATACACCCCAAGCGCCACGTTCTTACAAAGGTTCTTGGCGTGCCCGGGTTCTTGGAAGTGGACGGTATTGTTCGTGAAATAAGCGACGCTGCCGCTGTTTTATTGTGTTCGGATGGGCTTTCCAATATGCTTGATGAAGAATCAATGATGAAAATTATAAACGGATTGGGTTATGTTGAACACCGTACAAAATATCTCATAGACGAAGCAAACAAAAGAGGCGGGATTGATAATATTTCCGCCATTTTGATTGACGTGAGGAGATAGGGAGGGCTGGCATTGAAGCTAAAAGCGGGGCAAATGGTTGCTGAGCGCTATGAAATAGATGATATTATCGGTTCGGGCGGAATGTCCGTTGTTTATCGTGCGCACGACATAAAGTTGGACAGGTATGTTACCCTGAAAATTTTAAAAGAGGAATACCTTACCGACGAAAATTTGATAGAGCGTTTTCCGAAGGAAGCGCGTGCAGCGGCGGCTTTGAACCATCAAAATATAGTAAGTATTTTCGACCACGGGCGCGACGGCGATATTTTATATATCGTGCTTGAATATGTAGACGGCGCATCTTTGAAAGAATTGATTAACAGAAAGGCTCCTTTTGACGACGAAACAAATTTGGGCGTAGCAATTCAGATTGCGGAAGGTCTTTCGGAAGCGCACTTAAATAATATTATTCATCTTGACGTTAAACCGCAGAATATTCTTGTGACAACCTCAAGCATTGTTAAAGTCGCGGATTTCGGCATTGCGCGGGCACCAAAATCCGCGACGATGAATGCCGGTTCGGGTTCTATGGGTAGCGTGCATTATTTTTCGCCGGAGCAAGCGCGCGGCGGATATATCGACCATAAATCCGATATTTATTCGCTGGGAATTGTCATGTTTGAAATGGCAACGGGGCAACTTCCTTACGAAGGTGACACTGAAGTTGCCATCGCACTTCAACACATAAACAACCCGCTTCCCGATATTTTAGAAATAAATCCGAATGTCTCTGATAGCGTAGTAAGAATTATATTAAAAGCAACGGAAAAATCCGCATCAAAGCGATATCAAACCGTCGACGACATGATGAACGACCTCAAACGCGCCCTTACAGACACAAGCGGCGCATTTGTTGATTTAGAAAAATCCGATGAATCTCCCACGCGCAGTATAAGTGAGGAAAACAGAGAAGCCGTTCGCCGCCATAAAATGCGTCAAGCGTTTCTTGACGGTGTGGACATGCCGGAAGAAGACGAACCCGTAGAAGATGGCGGGTTTGAGTTGGTTTCTTCGCGAAGCACCAATTTCAGCGGGGAAAGCCGTGAATATAGTTCGGTTGAGAATTATCTTGAAGGCCAAGAATACGGTCAAAGTTATGAATTCACAGACGAATATTACGAAGAATTCAACGAGCCGCCGCCACCAACGCAACGTGATAAAAAAGCAGATAAAGTCGCCACTTACGGCGGAATTATTTTTGGAATTATTCTTGCTGTGGGTATCGGGATTCTTGCGTGGTATGTATCTTCAAATGTTCTTTCCTCCACGGCAAATATGGTTGAGGTTCCCGATGTTTTAGGGCATTCGTGGAGACAGGCAGAAATCGAAATACGAGCGCTTCGTCTTGTGCCGATTCGTGAGGAAGATTATTGCGGCAACGAATTTTCCTGTGATAACGAAGAATGCGAGGGCGAATGCGAAGGGCAGATTATCGCACAACGCGTAGACCCTGAAATTTTACGTTCACCCGGCGATACAGTCAGGTTGATTGTAAGTCTTGGCGCGTTCGCCGAAGAAGAGGAAACGCCCGACGAGGACGACGAAATCGACGATGAAACACCCGAACCCGACGACGGGTTCACCGGAGTTCCGAGTTTAATCGGGCTCAAGGAATCGGATGCCCATGATCTTTTGCGCGAAAATCTTCTTCTGTGGAACAGCACGCGTCAAGAAAATGATTTCTTCCCGGCGGGAGAAATTATAAGCCACGAACCCGGGCCGGGTGAAAGAGTTGAAATAGACACGGTTGTAAAACTTGTAATTAGCACGGGTCCTGCAGAACCGATAATAATTCAAACGCCTGAGCCGACAACTACCCCCGAAGAAAATGTAAACGAAGGAGAAACGACCCCCGAAGCCACTCCCGGACCAACCCCGTCACCCACTCCCGAAGTCGCCAACATTGACGAAACACCGCAACCCACTCCAACTCCGGACGCAGGTGCAGGTGCAGGTGATTCTCTCACGCTTGTAGACGGCGTTTTGAATATATATCTTCCGCCCCAGGTACCCACAGACGCGCAATCAGTCCGTTTATTAATTCAGCAAGTCACGCCGGACGGAGTAGAAACCGATATTGCAAACGCAATCGTTCCCGTCTCGGAATTCAATCCGTCTCGTCCTACGGTCGTTCAATATTCAACGCCTACAAGTTTCCGCATATTTTTTATTAATGATGAAACCGGCTTTCTGTATGCAACAGCGATAGAAAACAGATAATGAATACTGCAAACGGAATCATAATAAAAGGCGTTGGCGGCGCGTACACGGTGAAAACCGACGACGCGCAACCGCGTCTTTTTGTATGCACCGCGCGCGGAGTATTCCGAAACCGCAAAACCACGCCTTTAATCGGAGACAAAGTTGAAATAACCATTAGCAACGAGAACACGGCAACAATTCACACAATCAAGCCCCGCGACAACGAACTGCGTCGTCCACCCGCCGCCAATATTTCACAGGTAATCATAACAGTGGCTACAACACAGCCCCCGTTCAACGCGGGGCTTTTAGACCGCTTTTTGTTGATGGTTGAACACGAAAAAATTCCTGTGATTATTTGCGTAAATAAAATTGATTTGGAAGAAAAAATTTTTGAAATTTATGAAAATGCGGGGTACAAAGTCGTCTATGTCGGGGCTTTGGACAGAATCGGGCTTGACGGGTTGCGGCGCGAGATGGCCGGTAAGGTTAACCTTTTTGCGGGGCCTTCGGGTGTTGGAAAGTCCAGTTTAATAAACGCGCTTTCGCCCGGGATTGCGCTTGAGACAGGCGAATTGAGCGCGAAGCTTGGACGCGGAAAGCATACCACGCGTCACACGGAAATTTTCCCGCTTGGTAAGACCCCTCAAGACGGCCACTGTTTCGATACGCCCGGTTTCACATCTTTGGATATTTCACATATACAAAAAAACGAACTAGCTAGCCTTTTCAGGGAGTTTCGTCCGTTTATAAATGAATGCCGTTTTAAAAATTGTTTACACATACGCGAAAACGACTGCGCAGTTAAAGAGCAGGTGGGCAATGCAATTCACCCGGCACGCTATGAAAGCTATGTAAAATTAGGGGAGTAAACCGCCCACTCCCAAAATTTTATTATGATTGTTTTGTTTCAATAAACTCTCTGCGTAGCTTGGTTAATGCTTTTTTTTCTATTCTGGATACATAACTACGGCTTATATTTAATTCCCCCGCTATTTCCCGTTGTGTCATTTCCGCCATTTTGGGGTCAAGCCCGTATCGCATTGTTATTACTGTTCTTTCCCTCCCGTATAAAACCTTGTGTACAACATGTCGCAACTGTTTGATTTGCATTTTAAGATTCACTTGTTCGTCAATAGCTTCTTTGTCGTCTATTGGAATCTTGTCCTTGATACAAATTAACGATTCCCTGTTAACGGAGAATGCCTTCAAATTTTCACTGTATGACGGACGCGACGGCTTGCATTTGACCGCCATCAGTTTGCTTTTAATCTGTTCCCAGTTTTCTTGAAGATGTCGCTTTAATTTATGTGATTGCGAAGAACTCATTAAATTTATCGTTTGGTAATAAATGTCTCAAAATATATTCCCGTGCATATGAACACTCGTAAGGATTAAAGAGATTGGGCAAAACATCATGGAAGGTTCGACGTTTACTACAAGGGTTGACACATCTTGCAAAAACCAAAGACGACAAGAGTTCGTAAAGGTAAAACTCAAAATCATTTGTAAGCTAAAAAAAATCGGTATGCTTCTTAATGCTTAGCTTTTCCATGATGCTTTTGAGGGGAAAGTAACCAATGCTCAACAGAGGTGACTTATCGGAAATAGTTTTTTGGCTTCCCGAACGCTTTTTAAGATTTAATTCATCGGCTTCTTTTTGAAAAAAAGCAATAAGGTCAGAGACATGCCGTTTTTGATGTGTGTTTCGACAGAGCCAAGGGGTTTAAAGGATTTATGAGCAGTGCCATCTGACACCCCCAAATACTCGCACCACTAAAAAAAGCCCGTAATTTAGGCTTTTGTTGGAGTGTGCGTCACTTTAGTGTCGAAAGGCGGGCACGTCTATACATATTGACATACATTGTCGATTACAATATAATGCAAGTGTATTATGCGTTATAGTGTCATTTAAAGACATGTTGATTAAGTTTTTCGCTAGATTTTTGGCTCTATACTGGATTAGACATACAAAAAAATCCATAAGCACGGGTTATAACAGAGAAGTCAGATTTTGGATTTACATTGTCTTATATATTAAAAAGGTCGTTGCATACAGTCATTTGGGCGTATCGGCATCGACTTACCGTGGCAAAAATAGACAATAATAGGGAGATGGAAATATGACTGATACTATAATAATTGGCTACAATAACCCGAACTTAGATGAAGAGGTCGCTCTTATAAAATCAATGGGAGCCGATTCTGTTGCCTATAAGGATTTCAGAATGGGAATAGTTAATACTGACGGAAAACATCAATGTGCCTTAGATTTACTTACCTATTTTTACACAAAAAGCAAACCGTATGAAAAGGTTAGACCTTTCCACAACACAGATGTTTTGTGGCAATGTGTATCATATCTTGTTTCATATTTGACAAAGAAAAATATTAATGTGCAATACGTCAACATTTTTCACATGGAAAAAGAACGACTTGCAGAATTAGTGAAAAAGCAAACACGCACTGTTGCTATTACAACAACTATTTACATGAATATTAACCCAATAATTGAAGTGGTTCAATATATTCGCTCGCTTGATGAAAATGTCAAAATTATCATTGGCGGACCTTTGATTAATCGTTTGTTTGAGGAGTTGGAAAAGCAATCGCTCATACAAGTGTTACAGATGATGGGCGGAGACTATTATATTGATAGCTTGGAAGGAGAGGCTACTTTAACAACTTTAATTCAAGCTATAAAAACGGATGAATCTTCTTTTGAAGAAGTGCCAAATATAGCGTTTTATAAACAAGGTCAACTTTCTTTTACACATAAGGAGTTGGAAAGTAATTCGCTGGAGGAAAATTTTATAGATTACAGTTTATTTAGCAAGGAAGATATTGGGCATACCGCAAACATCAGAACTTCCAAGGGTTGTCCTTTTCATTGCTCCTATTGTGGGTTCCCTTTGAGGACAAAAAAGTATCAGTACCTTGATGTTTCATATGTAGAGAGGGAACTTGACCTTTTAGCGCAACATAGCGATGTTGAGCATATTTGTTTTATTGATGATACATTCAATGTGCCCAGAACCCGATTTAAAGAAATCTTAAAGATGATGATTAGAAAAAAATACAGGTACAAGTGGTATGGATTTTACCGATGCGATTTTGGCGATGAAGAAATAATTTCGTTAATGAAAGAGTCCGGATGTATCGGCGTTTTCATTGGAGTGGAATCTGCCAATAACGACATTCTTACTTTAATGAATAAAACAGCTCGTGTTGAAAATTACATGGAGACGATTCCGTTGTTGAAACGCTACGGTATTCATGTGTTTGCGTCAACAATAATTGGCTTTCCCGGAGAAACCTACGCAACCGCCAAAGAAACCTTTGACTTTATAGAAGAATACAAACCCGATTTTTTCCGGCCTCAGATATGGTGGGCAGATAAATTGACTCCCATATGGAAGCGCAGAGAAGAGTTTGGAGTTATCGGATTCGGTTTTAATTGGCGTCACAATACAATGGATGCTCAAACAGCATATTCGATTATGGAAGAGCAGTTCTTTGCCGTAAAAAATTCAATTTGGGTGCCGGAACCGGGCTTCAACGTAAACAGTATTTTTTATCTTATGCAGCGCGGAATGCCATATAAAGTGATTCAAGACTTTTTACATTGCTATAACGCGTTAGTAAAGCAACAAATATTGTTTTCAGAAAGAGATTTAAATAAATCGGAACTGATAGAGAGCATGGAAGATATTTGTGCCTTCGACACAAGAACGCACAAGGCGTTCCACGCATCCGAATTGTTCACACCTGACGCGTATATAAAAACACGAAAATATTGGCGAGCTAAGTTGGAATACAACATGGGGGCGTGTGAGGATAAGAATATAACACCACGGTATGAGAATTTAAAAACAATGACCTACACATATCATGGCGACGCACATAAGCCAGAGACTTCGATAATAATGACAGCATTCATTAAAGCGTTGCTACCTTCCCATAATGGAAAGGCTTTACGAATTCTATATGTTAATAAGGATAATATGGCAATTCCCATCTTTATTAAAACCAACGATAAAGAAGATCTGTTTCATACAGTAAATAAGACAGTCCGTAACATAAAAGAAACTTGGCATCTCAATTACCTTGCCATTAATCATATTGCCAAGAATGAATTAGGGGCAAAATTGAATGATTGTTATGTTTACCGAGAGCAAACCAAGGAAATAGAGATGACTTCTTTTGAAACCGGTCAAAGAACACAGGGTTGCCTTTATTTAAACAGCCATATTGAGGATAGGACTTTATCTTTGACGATAGGTTTTGACGTGAATGTTATATCGAAAGAGCAAGCTGAAGTTTATAAAGGTTTATTGCGTGAGGCATTAATTGACATTACAAAGGAATATGGAATTGAATTAAACAAAACCCAAGATAATTTGCGCCTCAATGAGTTCTCTATAGATGAGATGTTTACTTTTTAGCAACACAAAAAGAATTGCTTAAAATGAAAGGATTGGCCGCAACCATGAAAACATATGAAGACTATGCAAATAATCAAATTGAGTTAGCCGGAATTGCTCGTAATTACTATGGAAATTTGAGCAGCCCTATCTTAGATCAAGTGTACAGAAAAACAATTTCTAAAAATATTTCCGATAGCTTATTTAAAATGACATCGAATAATGATTTTTTACTCTACACACTCTTAGTCTCCTCAATAAGCATAGTGTTAAGTAAGTATAGTGGCCTTAGGAAAGTGACAATTGGAATCCCTATATTGAAAAGCAAAGACGAAAAGTGGAATCTCGATGATGAAATCTGTAACTTAGTATTTGATGTTGACCAAAGTTTTAATTTTAAAGAATACCTGCTTAAAACGCGCAAGATTTTATTAAAGGTTTGCGGACAGGAAACAGGTGAAAGCATCAACACACATGAGTTCTTTGATATTGGCGTTGCACTCAGCAATATCCATGAAACCATTAGGGATAAACACCACAGAAACACTATTGTTTTTACACGAACTGATGATGGCATTGATATGGGAATTTTTTATGACAACAAGATTCAAAATCATGAGACAATTGAGAAATTTGTTGGATATATTCATAATACTTTGGCTCAGTTGGTCTGTGAAGTGCATATACCAATTAAAGATGTTTCGATTTATGAGAAAGATGCCGACTTGAACATCACGCAACAGAATTTTTGCAAGGACACATATAAAAAGCGCGAGTGGGACATGTTGAAACGCTTTGACTATCAATCTCAGACTTCTCCGGAAAATATAGCGGTTCGGCTAAAAAATGACAAGATAACATATGGTGAACTGAATAAAAAATCAAATCAAGTTGCCAATTACCTCACAAAAAATGGGATTAAACATAATGATGTGGTGTCCGTTTGCATGGAACCTTCTATTGACGTTATTGTTTTATTGCTCGGCATTGTAAAAGCGGGAGCTGTTTATTTGCCTATGGATAATAAATATCCCAAAGAGCGTATAAATCAAACAGCCGTGAATATGGAGCCAATGTTGTTCATATTAAGAGAGCGGAACCGATTATCAGAAAGCGACATCAAGACAACTTGGGTTGATTTTGAAACATTCAACAACAAAATAGAATTTGAAAGTTCTGACACACCAATTTACAACGCGTACCCGGAAGACAGGTGTGTCTATATTATAAACACATCGGGGTCAACCGGTGTACCTAAAGGCACGATGGTACGATATAACAGTTGGATGAACTTGCTGAATTGGTATATAGAAGAATTTAATTTTACGCAAGAGGATTCTTTTCTTGTAGTATCTTCAATCTCATTTGACTTAACTCAAAAGAACCTCTTTGCCCCTTTAATGCTTGGAGCGTGTCTGCATCTGATGGATAATACCCATTATGACCCTAGTTTGATTCTGGATTATTGCTACCAAAATAAAATTAGTCTGTTAAATTGTACCCCCAGCTCATTTTATCCATTGCTAAATGACGTCTCCGAGAACCCCTTTGAAAAATTACAGTTTTTACGTTATTTAGTTCTAGGCGGCGAACCTATTCAAACAAAAGCACTTAAAGAGTGGATAGGGCATGAATCGACAAAGGCGGAAATTGTTAATTCTTATGGTCCATCTGAGTGCACAGACATTGTTTCTTTTTATAAATTAAAAAAAGAAGATATTTTCTCTGATAAAAAAATTCCAATCGGAAAGCCAATTCCAAATACAAAACTCTATGTAGTAGGGGAAAATGGCGGCTTAGTAGCCCCCGAAATTATAGGAGAGTTAGCTATCAGTGGTATCTGTGTCGGAAATGGGTATCGAAACGATTCAGAATTAACAGATGAGAAATTTAAGATAAATCCTTTTGAAAAAGACAATGATTTTATGCGGATTTACTATACCGGAGATATGGTAACTCTACAGAATGACGGGTCACTTTTATTTGTAGGAAGAAAAGACGACCAGCTTAAAATTAGGGGTTATCGAATAGAATGCGGCGAAATCGAAGAACAGATAAAACAACATGAAGCTATCGAGGATGCGATTGTTCTGAAAGAAACAACCCATGGCTCGGAATCCATCAGCGTCTATGCCGTCCTCGCGCACAAAACGGCTCCTGTGGCTTCAAATCTCACACGTATCAAAAGAGAAGCTGGTAAGAGCAATTTAACAAAACTCGTAAATGGACTTCCTCTCTTCTTTCTCAATAAGAGCGAAACAGATTTTGTTTATTCGGAGATTTTTGAAGAAAACATCTATTTTCAACATGGAATTACATTGGAGCATGGGGATACTATATTTGATATTGGTGCAAATATTGGGATGTTCTCTATATTTTGCAGTCTGTATGCCAAAAATTTAAATATATTTGCCTTTGAGCCATTGTTACCGATATACCAGACACTGGAAAAAAACTTTAAATTGTATGATTTGAATGTAAAGCAATTCCTTCACGGCATATCTAATTTTAACGGAAGGGATAAGCTTATTTATTACCCGAATGTTTCAATTATGTCGGGAAAATATGCCGACCTCCAGGAAGACATGGAGAATATAAGCAAAACGATTCAAAATGATAGTACTGCTCCTCATCTTACACTAAGCGAGGCAGAAGAATTGATTGCCAATCGGCTAAAAAAGGAAGAGCATATTTGTGAAATGAGAACAATCTCCCACGTCATCCATGAACATAACATTGAAAAAATTGACCTTTTAAAAATTGACGTAGAAAAAAGCGAAATGGATATTCTGGGCGGAATTCAAGAGAGTGATTGGGAAAAAGTTCGTCAGTTGGTTATGGAGATTCATGATATTGAGAATCGTTTAGTTGATATTGTTTCCTTGCTGAAGGCAAAAGGTTATTCCGTTTATTATGAAAAGAGCGATAACCTAACAGAAACAAACATTTATAATCTTTTTGCCAACCGTAGCGCAACAACGCTGCAAAACGCAAGTGTTCCAATGACTCGTTTTATAGATAAATTCAAATATTATGATTCTGATATTATCAAACGAGAAATTAGAGAGCATTTGGCGCAAGGTCTGCCTAAGTATATGATGCCGAACCTCATTGAGTTAATTGATAAGTTTCCTATTAATCAACACGGGAAAATTGACCGCGAAGCGTTGAGACAAATAAGCTCATCAAAGGAAAAAAAGGCAAAAAAATCACAAAACGATACCCAGGATAAATTATTGGAAATATGGAAAAAAGCTTTTGATAGGGAAGACATCTCGATTGATGATGATTTTATGGACATTGGCGGACATTCACTGCTTGCCGCTACTATTATTTCAATTATAAAAAGCGAATTCAATGTGTCTTTGTCCGTTGCGGATTTCTTTGAAAATACAACCATTGAAAAACTAAGTAAAGTTATTGTGAAGGGTGGCGAAAGCAAATAAATGGCGAACATTATTTATAGCGATTACTATTTGCCCTCCAATCTTATTGATGCCGAAGATGTGCTTAAAAAAAGCATATACCCGGAGGTACGCTACCCAAAGTTTATTGATTATTTTATCGAACAAAACAGGCAAAAAAAAATCGCAGTTGAAACTGAATTAACCGCGACTGAAATGTTGTCTCGATTAGTGCAAAATCTTTTTGATAATATGAATGTGAATCCGGAAGAAATTACTTATATTCTTTTTACCAGCAAGAATAATATGCTGGAGAATAATGTGTATATTCCATACTATATCCAATCAAAATACGGATTTAAAAATGCTTCTATTATCGAGGTATACCAAGAATGCGTCGGAACACTTCAAGCCATAGGTGTAGCAGACGCTCTAATACAAAGCGGAAAAGCGGAACACATCCTTATTATGTCGGTGTGTTATGGGACAGCAGAGGAGGAGCGTTTTACCGTTGCATCGTTAGCTGGAGATGGAGCATCCGTTTTGCTAATGGGGAAAAACCAGGGAGACTTCACTGTGCTTGATTTTCAATCTGTTTCCGATGGGACATATAGCCAATCAGTTTATGAAAAACGAAAATTTAAAAGTAATGGGGTGCTTGTAGCACAAGAAGGAGCACGGTTTATTCAATCTTTTTTAAGCAAAAATAACTGTTCACTAGAGGAAGTTGAACGTTTGGTTTTGCTAAACAACAGCTTTGCGGAATATGAGCTTTATGTAAGATATCTGAATATCTCACTGAACAAGATTTTCACCCACAATATATCATGCGGCGGTCATTTGGCGGAAGTTGATATAGTGCGTAACATACATGATTTGAATTTACTAAGAACAAAAGGTGAAGAAAAACTTTATGTTTTTTATGGGTCGGGCACTATGTATCTTGGAACTGACTTAATTTATAACGCGGTAATAGTAAGAGGAAATTAATCACAATAAAAAAATACGAGGTAGCGAAAAATGAAATCATTTCAAGATACCACTCAAGCCATAAATGATATATCCCTTAATCTGATAAAACAGGGAGTATCTCCTTCTGATAATGTACTGGTTTTAATTGACGATTCTTTTGAATATACCTTGGCTTTGTTTAGCATTATTAGTTGCGCCGCTAACGCGGTGATTATCCAGAATACTTCAAATCCCCATTATATTAATGAAGCTGCGGATAAATACAATGTAAAATATATTTTAACGCGCTCGCTGGAGTTAAAAAGTTATTTGTTTAACCTTCTTAAAAAATTTGAATTCTCGGAACTTCCGGTTGAGACGACATTAAACAGGGCGCAAATCGCGAACTTCGACCAAATACCATATCCGGACAGGTCGCTCGTTAATTACGAGCAATATAATAATTATATTGGAATGTCCATGGTAAAAAACTCGCTCACACTTCAATGCACACGAGGATGCCCTTATAATTGTACATTTTGCCATAAAATATGGCCAAAAAAGCATGTTGTACGCTCGGCTAAAAACATTTTTGATGAAATATCCATGCATTACAAGCTGGGTGTAAGAAATTTTGCTTTTTTGGACGACATCTTTAATCTTAATGAAAAGAACGGAATTCAACTGTTTCAACTCATTATTAAGAATAATTACAAGTTACGCCTTTTCTTTCCTAATGGATTGCGTGGTGATGTTTTAAGCAAGGAATATATAGATTACATGGTAGAATCGGGAGCGGTACATATCCCTTTTGCGTTGGAATCGGGTTCAGAGAGGATTCAGAAGTTAATTAAGAAAAATATTAAGCTGGACGTGATGCATCGCAATATCAGCTACATTATTCAAGAATATCCACATGTAATGGTTGATTTATTTACTATGCACGGATTTCCAACAGAAACAGAGGAAGAGGCTATGCAGACTTTGGAATACATCAAAAGTTTGAAATGGCTGCATTTTCCATACGTTTTTGTTGTAAAAGTTTATCCCGGCTCAGAGTTGGCTTCCATAGTCGAGGAGATGGGCGTAGAAAAAAGTGTAATCAAAAAATCAATGAATATGACTTATCACGACCTTCCGGAGACACTACCTTTTTCCCAATCATTTTCGCGGAAATATCAAGCAATGTTTACAAACGAGTATTTCTTATTGAAAGAAAGGCTGCTTAAAGTGATTCCCCGTCAAATGGGCATCTTAAAAGAAGATGAATTGATTGATAAATATAAAAGTTATCTTCCTATAAAGTTAAATTGTTTAGATGATTTATTGGACTATGTAAACATTACCCGGGATGAGTTGGGCAATCCTCAATTTATCTCCGAAAATTATGGCGTCGTTGAGAATTTGAATGAAAAAACGAGTAAGCTTTTTCCAAAAGAGAAAAAGGATCCGGATGCGCTAAAAATTCTGCTTATTGACTTCTCACAGTATTTTTCATCGGAAGCGAATCGTCTTGCTGTTTTAGTGGAGCCTCCTCTTGGACTTCTTTACTTGCTGACATATTTAAACGAAAAATTCAAAGAGAACGTTAACGGCAAGATTGTGAAATCAATGTTTGACTTTGAGAATTTCCATGAACTTTTACAAATTGTGTCTGAGTTCAAGCCTAACATTATTGGTATTCGGGCGTTAACTCTTTATAAAAACTATGTACACATGGCAGCGGAAGTCATTAAACAAAATGGATTTGACGGGTCAATTATTGTCGGCGGTCCATATGGAACAAGCAGCTATGAGTCCATATTAGCTGACAATAATATCGATTTGGTAGTACGGGGTGAAGGCGAACATACATTGGAAGAGATTATAGGGACTATGATTCAATTAGGAAAATATAAATTGGAGGATTGTGAACTGGAGAAAATTCATGGAGTATCCTTTATAAAAAGTAAAAATAAAAACCTGAACGAAAAAAATATAAGGAAAATCCTTTTTGTAGACCAAATGTTATTGCAGATACCTCAAGAAACCACGATGACAAAAAGAGAGCATGGTGGCTCGCTCATTTATTATGATGCGATAACAGATAATGAAAATCTGGTTGTTGATTACGATGAAATTGAAAGTATAATGACACACAGATTGCCATCAGATGAAGAAACATTACGCATGTTCTCAAATTCGAACATTAACGAACTTAAAAACCAAGTGGACTTAATGAGGAAAAGAAAGAGAAATCAAGACGTTTTACACGATGTTGTTAACCTTGTATTTGAATTTGAATAAGAAACAAAGAAAGGTTGATAGATATGGTAATAGACTATTATGTCGCGGATGTTTTCACGCAGGCAAAATTCGGTGGTAATCCGGCAGGCGTGTGTATTTTAGACAAAGAAATACCGATGGAATTATGCCAAAATATTGCGTTTGAGAATAAACTATCAGAAACGGCTTTTGTACTTAAAAAGGGTGATGCTTATGAACTTAAGTGGTTTACGCCCGAGGTGGAAGTAGAGTTATGCGGACATGCGACATTAGCCAGCGCCTTTGTTCTTTCATCGTATTATAATGATACACAAAAGGTTATAAAATTTTCAACTCTAAGCGGCATCATAACGGCGGAAAAAAAAGATGATATGTTTTGGCTGGATTTTCCAAGCAGACCTGTGCAGCCGGTGCCTCAGTACTCTACCTTTAGCCGCGTGTTTAAAACGGAATGTTATGAAAGTTACAAGGCAAATGATTTTTTGTTGGTTTTTGATGACCCCCGATTTGTAGCCGAAGCACGTCCGGACTTTAATGAATTACGTAAAATACAGGAGGAAGCCGTATTACCCAATAATGTATTTGGGATTATTATCTCGGCGGCAGGTACAAGGTTTGACTGTGATTTTATTTCCAGGTTTTTTGCTCCGAATGCAGGGGTGGATGAAGACCCGGTAACAGGGAGAGCACATTGTTCTTTAACACCTTATTGGTCGCAGCGTCTCAACAAAGCATCATTAGTGGCAAAACAAATTTCCCAAAGAGGCGGAATTATTCATTGCAATTTTTTGGGAGAGCGTGTAGAGCTGGGAGGAAACGCAATTATATATTCAAAGGGACAGATTTTTGTTTGAGCAAACTTTTGAGAATTGAGGCAGATAGCATGAACAATAAAAACCAGATTACAGATATACAAAACAAACTTGCTAAGATGTGGAAGCATCTTTTTAACATAGAAGAAATAAGCTTGGAGAACGATTTTTTTGAGCTTGGAGGGAATTCACTTCTAGGTGTAAGGTTAGGAGCTTCGGTTATTATGGAGTTCGATGTTGAACTTCCTGTAGATATATTCTTTTCAAACCCTACACTTGGCGATTTGGCTCAATATATCGAAAGCCACTTGAGTAGAAATAAATTTGTTCCTATTTCTAAAGTAGAGACAATCGAATATTACAATCTTTCACCAGCTCAAAAGAGAATGTTTATTCTTGATAAAATCAATCCGAATAGTACGACTTATAACACCATGCTGTGTCTAAACCTTGGTACTGCGGTGGAAATTCCAAAAATTGAAGAAAGCATAAGGCAGACTATCCGGCGGCATGAATCCCTAAGAACATCTTTTAAAATTATTGAAGACACTCCAAAACAAATTGTGAACGAAAACTTCTCATTTAGACTTGAACACTATACGATTTCATCTTTAGAAATCGAAAAATATAAAGAGCAATTTGATACACCCTTTAATTTATCAAATGACCTTCTAATAAGAGGAATGGTATTGACACTATCTGAATCCAAAGAAAATTATTTATTTCTTAATATTCATCATATTGTTATTGATGGGTCTTCTGTTGCGATTATCTTGAAGGACTTCGCTAAGGCTTACAATGGCAATCCATTAAACCCGATTCGCTTGCAATACAAGGATTATGCTAATTGGCAAGAAGAGCAGCAAAAGCAGGAAGGCGTTCAAAAACAGATAGATTATTGGATTGAAAGGATTGGGAACGACCCTCCTGTTCTAAACCTACCTTTGGATTTCCCAAGACCTTCTGTAAAAAACCATGAAGGAGATGTTCACTATTTTAAAATTGACAACATATTAACAAAAAAGATAGACGGTTTTGCACATGCCAATAAAATGACACCCTTTATGGTGTTGCTAAGTGTAGTAAATATTTTGCTAAGTAAATATTCGAGGCAAGAAGATATTATTGTAGGAACTCCGATTGCAGGCAGACCCCATGTAGAACTTCAAGACATGGTCGGCATGTTTGTTAATATGATGCCTATGAGAAACCAACCGGAAAAAAATAAAACTTTTAAAGAATTTTTGTTAGAAGTAAGGCAAAACTCTTTCGATGCTTTTGAAAACCAAGACTGTCAGTTTGACATTTTGATAGAGAAAATAGGTGTTAAAAGCAACGCGTCCGGTAACCCATTATTTAATGTTGTCTTTGTCGCGCAAAATATGGATATTCCTAAAATTAAACTGGGTGACTTTGCAACCACTCCCAAGCAGATTAAAAATAAAACTTCGAAGTTTGATCTTACTTTTGAAGTTATGCAGATTGATGACTTTATGGAATGTATGATTGAATACGATACACAACTTTTTAAAAAAAGCACAATACAAAGGTTTTCCGAAAAGTTTGTCCATTGCATAAACGAAGTGATAAAAGCCCCAAACAAAAAAATCACAGATATAGATTTTTTAACAGCAGAAGAAAAAAACATGGTAATTTATGAGTTTAACTCCACAAATACAAAATATCCGCGGGACAAGACCGTCGCGCAACTGTTTGAAGAACAGACCGCAAAAACGCCAAATAAAACAGCAATTGTGTTTGAAAAACAAGAACTTACCTATGCGCAACTTAACACCTATGCCGATTGCTTAGCGCAGAAGTTAATACAAGAATATGATATTCAGCCAAATGATTTTATAGCCATTTCAACTGAGAAAAGTCTTGAGCTTATTGTAGGTATACTTGCTATTGTAAAATCCGGCGCGGCATATGTTTTCATTGACCCGGATTACCCTGAAGAGCGCATTCAATTTATTTTGAAAGATTGTCAGCCCAATGCAATATTAACAAAACAAGAAATAACACTAAACGAAAACTCCATAAAGAATATAAACTATCTGGAAAGGCAACAAACTAACAAGCCAACCGATACCATCTGTGTCATATATACATCCGGCTCCATGGGATACCCCAAAGGGGCTCTTACATGTCACAGAAACGTTGTGCGTTTGGTAAAGAACACAAACTATATTCATTTAGACAAAGATACTAGGCTTTTACAAGCCGGGTCAATATCATTTGACGCATCTACATTTGAAATATGGGGCCCGCTTCTGAATGGAGGGACAGTCTATTTTGAAGGTCAGGAGATTATACTCGACCCCGCAAAGCTGAAACAATCAATTCTTTCAAATAATATCAACACACTTTTCTTGACGACATCGTTGTGCCATCAAATGATTGAAAATGATTCGGGAATGTTTTCAAGCCTGTCTTACCTTATAGCGGGTGGAGAAAAAATATCGGAATCACATGTAAGAATGCTTAGAAGGAATGATGGTAAACCTAGGTTTACAAATGTGTATGGACCCACGGAAAATACAACATTTACAACATACTACCATATGCCGAATGAATTCACCCGCCTGCTTATTGGAAAGCCCGTAAGCAATACACAAGTATATATATTAAATGGCGATGAAATATGCTGTATTGGTGCGATAGGCGAACTATGTACAACCGGCGATGGTGTAGTTCATGGATATTTAAATCGTCCCGAATTGACAGCCGAGAAATTCGTAACAAATCCATTCGGAGCAGGGAAAATGTACCGGACAGGTGACCTTGCCAGATGGCTGCCGAATGGAAACATCGAGTTTCTGGGGCGCGTAGACGGCCAAGTGAAAATCAGGGGCTTTCGTATAGAACCCGGAGAAATAGAAACCCGTCTGATTGAACAGACAGGTATTAGTGCCGCAGCAGTGATAGCACAGGAAGGTAAAGCCGGGGGGCAGCAGTTGTGTGCCTATATTGTAGGGAATGCAGAGATAGATGTAGAAATCATCAAAACTGAGTTGCGCAAGGTGTTGCCCAATTACATGATTCCCACATATATAATGCAGATAGACAATATCCCGTTAACCAGAAACGGTAAACTGGATAGGGCAGTTTTGCCGATACCCGAATACAAGGCAAGAACATATGCGATGCCTACAAATCAAAATGAAGAATTGGTTGTAAAGGCATTCAAAGAAGTATCATTGGTGGATGACATTGGTTTAGATGATTCTTTTTATGATATTGGCGGTGATTCTCTCAAGGCTTTTAGGCTTGTATCCATAATAAATGATAAACGTATTAATGTCAGAACTATTATAGAAAAACAAACTGCCAGAAATATTGCGGTGGTAATGAGCAACTGACCGTTGGAAGAACACGGATACGTTAATATTGACAGTATGGTACATGTAATGAACGACAATACGGATATTGACGATGCAAAAGCACAAATATTTTTGATTCCGCCGGGTACGGGGTATGCAACAGTTGAGTATAAAAAACTTGTTGACAGGATGAATTATAAAGGGAGGATATTTGGAGTAAACGATCCTAAATATAATATCCATAACATTGATGAAGGTATAAATAATCTTTGCCTAATACCTGACCCACTGGAGTATACATTTCAAGAAACATATAAAGGCATTAAAGAAAAATTTAAAGACGGTGATATACTGATTGGATATTGTTACGGCGGACTTATCCTTCCGGAGGTGGTACACCGTTTAGAGAGAGATGGATATATAGTATCGAAAATCATTGTCCTTGACAGAATTATGAATGAATCGGATTTTATAACTCCCGATAAAATAAATGATGAGCGTATATTTGAAATGGGCAAAATGTTCGTGGATTTGATAACGAATCGACCATATTCTCCCGATGAGCATGGAATTACCCTTGATAGTATTGCGTTGGGAGTCTCTCGTTTTTTTTCCGGAACTCAAAGTAGAGAAAATGAACAGATTCATATTGAGGTCAAAAAGATGCTTTCAGTTTTTTTGCTGAATGCTACATTGAATGTAGTTTTTCGCTCAAAGATAAAAGCAGACATCTTTGCAGTGTTTACGGAAGATACATTGCGGCAATATAAAGAGCTTTGTTTTAATTGGAAAACCTATACAACAGGGAACTTTGCCTATCACACCATAGACTGCGATCACTTTGAGTTGGTCACCCATTTTTATCCTGACCTAGCACCTGTTTTACTTGATTGGGTAAACCGGTGAGTCATAAATTTTAATGCATTCGGCTGGGGAGGACTATAATGAGCGAAAACGTAGGAAAATCTTTTGCAAAATATGTTAGCTTAAATATTATAGGGATGCTTGCCGCATCTGCAATGTTTTTTATAGATGCTATCTTTATTTCAATTGCTCTTGGAGTACAGGGCTTAACATCCGTAAGTTTAGTAGCTCCCGTGTTCGTAACTGTTTTTGGGTTGGGGGTTATGATTGGTGAAGGCGGAGGCTCTAAGTACGCGGCTAACATGGCTGTAGGCAAGTTAGAAAAAGCCAATGCTTTTTTTACTCTTTCTGTTAAATCATGTTTTGTTGTAGCTATTCCCCTGGTAATAATCGGTTTATTTTTCTCAGAACAACTCAGTGCTCTTTTAGGGGCAAAGGGTGATATTCTCCCCATGGTATCAAGCTATGTAAGGATATTCTTAACTTTTTCACCAATCATCATACTCTTTTATTCAATGGAAAGTCTTGTACGCAACGATGAAGCTCCGAGCACCGCCATGATTGCATCCGTTATCCTGTACTCCATGAATATATTGCTTGACTATATTTTTATTATCGTCCTTGGGTTAGGTATGCTTGGTTCAGGACTGGCAACCTCTGTAGCCGCTATTCTTGCCCTTGGATATTTATTATATCATTGGCGAAAAAAAGCACGTTTTCGCTTTGTTAAGGTTTTTATGACGACAAAAAAGGCGAAAGCAATTTTTGCAATAGGTGCTCCATCTTTTGCGGGAAACGTTTTAGGTGGTTTAAATGCTCTTGTATTTAATTGGCTGTTCCTTCGTCATATAGGTGATATTGGCGTTGCCGCTTTTGGAATTGTGACAACTTTGTCAGTTCTTGTAAATGCAGTATTTTTGGGTATAGCTCAAGGTATGCAACCAATGGCAAGCCACTTCTATGGTATGAAGGATAGAAAAAACTTGAACAAAGTCTTGAAGTTTTCGATTGCCACAAGCATATTTGTTGCGTGTTTATTTGTTGCCGTAGCTTTTTTATTTACGCAGTTTCTGATTGCAATATTTAATCGAGAACAGGACATCGTTTTAGCAGCACAGCTTGTTTCAATTGCTACAGTTGGTATTAGGGTTTATTTTCTCGCATATATCTTTGTAGGCATAACAGTAATAAGCACATATTTTTTGGCAGCAACAGGCTCTCCTAACCGTGCGCTTCTTTTATCGATCCTTCAAGCTGGCGGAATTATTCCATTCGTAATTTTGCTTTCTTATTTTACCGGTGTTTTGGGCATTTGGGTATCATACCCTGTTTTTGAACTGCCTTTGGTCATTATTAGCATTTTATTCTTAGCACAAACAAGCAAACTTTGTAACTAGTGTTCTATTCTGTGAATAATTATAGAATAGCAGGATAAAGTCGTTTCAATTTAATTCTTGAATCTATGGACGTAAATTGCCAATTCGCTTTAGATCATTCGATATTGCGCCGAAACGTCCAAGCCGTGATTTGACTTTTGAAGCTTTTCAAATCCGGTAATGGTAGCTGTAGAAGAACACCATCAAGCCGTCTTCCCATTACGTCGATTATGACTATCTTCCCATAAGATTGGTTAATGAATGTTTTTAAAGACAGTCGGCTCGAACTCTCAAATGATTGAGTGCTACTTTGGAGAGGAACATCTATGTTCGAGGTTGTGATTCTTAAAATAAAACCCGAGCTGTTACAAGCAGAATTTAACGCACTTCTGCCCATTGTGTCTCTAGAAAAACAAGAACGCATACGAAAATTTCGCTTCTTCCAAGATGCACGAAATTGTTTATTGGGTGATGTTCTGTCACGTATTGAAATTTGCCGCATTACAGGACTTCGTAATAAGGAGCTTATATTTTCAGTAAACGACTACGGCAAGCCAATTTTAACTATCAGCCCTAATGTTCATTTCAATATTTCTCATACTGGCAATTATATCGCGTGCGCTATCTCTAACGAACCTGTTGGAATTGACATTGAAATTATTAAAACCGTTGATTTGAAAATAGCAGAGCGATTTTTTACACTAGATGAAGCTACATATATTATGGATGATGAAAGTATATTTCGTTTTTACGAAATATGGACGAAGAAAGAAAGTCGCATTAAATTAGAAGGAAAAGGTCTTCATAAACCTTTATCCTCTTTCAGTGTTTTTGATTCAAATGTGTTCAATGAACCAATCTATCACAATGTTTTTCAAAACGATGAAGCTATTTGCTATGTTTGTTCGATGAAAGATATCATGCCCTATGTCCGCTTATTAGACACTTTTACATTTATGCAAAATATCACATTGTAATGTTTTTTATAAAATAAAACATCATGCGATTTAATAATGTGGCTCCCCATCCCGAATCAATATACAACATCAGCGCTGACAAGTAAAAATAATTCGCAATAAAAGAAATAAAAAACTCCCCAAGCAAGAGTGGAAAAAGCAACATTATGAATCTTGCACTTGATGCAATTTGTCGGGCAAGACTTGCTCGTCCACGGAAGCCTTGTCCTCTATGGTATTACCATCGTTGATACAAATTTTTCAATTAGTGTGAGGTTCAATGAAGCGTGTTATAATATTTGTAAGACAGTGAAGGAGATGATGGCGTGAAAAAAATAATGTTTAAAAAAGCAACTACTGACCCGATTGACTGGTCTGTAAATTCTACGAGAAGTTCGGTTAACGCGAATGGCTTGCTGACCATAGCCGTGGACGAAATACCGGGAGAACTTACGGTAACGGCAGCGTACAGGGACGTTGCGGGTGTATCTGGGATTGCGACAGTAACCGTAACAGGAGAGCCCATCGACAATCCTACCATAACATTTATCGCGTATCCCGGTATGTTTCGCAACCAAACCGATGCCACCCGAAATATTGTGCTTGGCGGCAGTGCAGGAGAATTACCGAGAATGCCTATGATGAATAACCCAGGCTATAGGTTCATGGGTTGGGAAGATGAACACGGTTCAGTCCGACGGGATGGCTTCACGATAGACCGCGACATAACTCTGACTGCCGGATGGGAGCCATCCCCTGTTGGTTTCCAAATAGGCGACACAAACAGAAACGGGCGTGTAACCTCTGCCGACGCAACGGCAATTGCAAGATGGCTTATCTCAAGCCCGGAAGAACGTGAAAATATGAATTTCTGCTCGTTTGCCGCAGATATAACCGGCACCGGGTATGTAACGATTGATGATATTGTTCTTCTTGCAAGATGGCTTGTAGGTCATGAGGTAGACCATTTAATAGCGAAATAAAGCTATCGCAAAACCATAATACCCCTACCGGTTTCCTCACCTTTGCAATGGTAATTTGACTGCATTTATTATCGTGCCATCTTTGAAAGTAAACCGCACATCTTTGTAGCTGTAAACCGTGGCGAAGTCTATCAAGCCGTGCCAGAGTCCGGCATCGAACTCTGTTATTAAACCCTCCCGCGTTTTCAATTCCGCGATGAACGCTGCCATAGTCCGACTCCGCGCTCGTTCGGATTCAAGCGAGGAAGTGTCGAACAAGTCTTGCTGTATAATCGTAAAGTTGGCGATGATTTCATCTTTGTCAGTTAGGATTGCGTTTACTGCGTTTACGTATAATCCTTTGATGGTGTTTTCATTAAGGTGGGGCGTTTGGCATTTTATTTCATCTTTGAATTTGTGGTTGCATTGATAAATGATGCGGCGGTATTTACTGTTGGAATGCCATACCTTTGAACCATACCAGGAACCGCATTCGCCGCATTTAATTTTGCTGGCGAATATCCCGGCTCCACTGTGGCGGTTTTTACCGGACTTTCGTTTTTGAATCTCATGCTGTACTAAATCAAATACGGCAGGGTTGATTATGGCAGGGTGCGCCTTCTCTACATAGTATTGAGGAATTTCACCATCGTTTTTCTTTTTTTGTTTAGTGAGGAAATTAACGGTATAGCTTTTTTGCAACAAAGCGTCCCCTTTGTATTTTTCATTGGTGAGTGTGCTTCGGATAGTTACCGGACTCCATGTTGCTTTTCCCCCTGGGGAGGGGATTCCTTTGGTGGTTAAATGTTTAGCAATGCCATGAGGGGTGCTGCCTTCAAGGAACATCCTAAAAATAAGCCTGATTATTTCAGCTTCTTTTTCATTTATAACTAGAGTATCGTTTTCGCCTTTGTCATACCCAAGAAAGCGACTATACGCGAGGCTGACCTTGCCGTCCTGCATCCGTTTCCGTTGTCCCCATGTCACGTTTTCCGAAATGGAACGGCTTTCCTCTTGTGCCAGCGAGCTCATGATTGTAATGAGCAGTTCGCCCTTGCCATCGAATGTCCAGATGTTTTCTTTCTCGAAATAAACCTCCACGCCTTTTTCTTTGAGTTTCCGTATGGTTGAAAGGCTATCGACGGTGTTTCGCGCAAAGCGGCTCACGCTTTTTGTGATAATTAAATTAATTTTACCTGTAAGGGCATCGGCGACCATGCTATTAAACCCGTTGCGTTTGGCGGTGCTTGTAGCCGAAATTCCCTCATCGGTATAAACTGAGACAAATTCCCAATCATTGCGGCTGTTAATGTACTTGGTGTAATAATCAACTTGGGCCGCGTATGATGTAACTTGTTCTTCGTGGTCGGTAGAAACCCTTGCGTAACCCGCAACGCGCCGTTTTTTAGTTTCATTGATAGGTACGGATGTAAATTGGTTTATGGTAGCCGGGATTACTGTTATTGTCTTTTTCAATTCGCACCCTCCTTAGTCTGCCGCCGGAAGGCAAAAATTAACTTTAATCGCTCGGACTGTGCTTGCCGTCTTTCAAGTGTCCATTCATCACGTTTTGATGCAAACCTCCATTGCTTTGCCATTATTGTTCCGTCATTAAGAAGAAAAATAATCGTAAATTGTTCCGGTATGGTTATCCGGGCGATACGTTCAGTAAAAACAATATCATCAAACTCATCAATGCCTAAAATTTCAGCGGCGGCTTTTTTTAGCTTATCTTCGGGAATATTTCCGACAGGACATAATGCCGCGCCTTCCTTTGCTTTTGTGAAGCATTGCCAATATATTGATTTTGTTTTGGTCGCGTTACGGCTGATTTTTCTGTGAAACGAACACCCGCAGGTTCCGCATTTGATTTTTCCGGTTAGAACAGATGTGTTGATGCCTTTGTTGGCAAACACACCAAGTTCCATACGCCGCAACCGCTCATCTTGGACTGCTTGAAAAATATCTTTGTCAATAATAGCCGGGTGGGCATCTTCTATAAGATACATGGGGAACTCCCCTTTGTTTGTTTTGCCTTTTTTATTAATGTGCTCCTCCACATATGTTTTTTGAAGTAATAATGTTCCTATGTAACGTTCATTTTTTAACATTTTTGCTATGTTAGACGGTTTAAATTCAAGACTGCTGTAATTTTTAATCCCATCCCTATTAAGCTGTTCAGCTATTTCAACGGGAGTAAGACCTTCTAAATAAATGTTAAAAATACGTTTTACCACTTCGGCTTCCTCCGGAATAATTACACATTCCCCATCTTTGTACCGATAACCGTACATATTAAGGCGGTGGGGCTTACCATCTTTGAATCCGTTTCGGATTGACCATTTCAAGTTTTCGCTGATTTGACGGCTTTCTTCCTGTGCGAAAGATGCAAGGATGCTCAACATCAACTCACCGTTAGCGGTTGAAGAATTAATACCTTCTCTTTCAAAACGCACTTCAACGCCAATTTCCTTTAGCCTGCGTACCGTTTTTAAAAGGTCAACAGTATTTCGGGCAAAACGTGAAATGGATTTTGTCAGAACGATGTCAATTTTACCGGCTTCACAGTCAGCGATTAGCCGTTGAAATTCATCCCTCCCGGCACTCGTACCTGTTTCTCCGCTGTCTGCGTATACACCGATATATTCCCAGCCGGGATGAGCTTGGATAAAATTGCTGTAGTGGTTGACTTGGGCTGATAATGAGTTAAGCGTCCGGCCTTTTTCAATGGAAATCCTCGCATAAGCCCCTACCCGTTTTTTTATTGGCAGCTTTATTTTAGCGGATTCAATTTTATGGATTTTACGCATGAAAACCCTCCTTTTCAGCGTCTATCTATCACTCAAAAGAGCTATTTTTTCAAGGGTTTTTTGCATTTTTCCGACCTGTAAACCTCCCAATAACGGCCTGTATTTTTTAAGCAAAATTGTTTCAATCTGAAAATATTCATCCTCGGTGATAAAGTTTTTTTTGAGCATCGTCCGCGCAATGGCGATGGAAGCTTGGTAAAGCCGCTCCCGATTAAACTGCTCCCGGTTCATAGCATCACCCATTACTGAATATACGATGCACTTTTTGTCCTATATGTGTATTTATTAATGTTGATATAGAAATATTGCTAAGCGTATAATCCAATGAACGCTAGGTAAATTGGCAAATAGTATCGAATAGGCTTATTTTTGTCCATATACATACGCATCCTTTCCCATATTTTTTCATATACTTTTATATAAATTTCGATTGCGCTTACCATATAAAAAATTTTATCGAATGCGGTAGATTTTTGGTTGCATATGAAAAATGAGTGAAAGGAGATAGCTCACTGTATGTCATGAACTTAACAAAATCGGCATACCATCATATTTAAAGATAATTTCCAAAAGCACAATATTTTACAGTAGCTACAAAAATCAAATCACAGGAGGGGCTTGTACTTATGAATAACAAGCTAACAATACCCATTGTAACGAAAATCACAGGGATTTTGGTCATTGCCATATTGTTGATTTCAATTCCGGTTGTTGCATTTGCTTTTATTGTATATCGCAACAGTTCCATCCGCGAGCACGAAAAGCGGGCAATTGCAATTGCCCAATCATTAGCTTTGTCGATAGACCCGGTTGAGTTTTTGTGGGCTATTGAAAATGAAGAAAAAAATGAATACTTCCATTATAGGCAGAGGCAGCTGAATCAAGCCAAAGCTGATACAGGCGTGCTATTTATGTTTTCAGGCATTGCAGACCCACGGCAAGGACTGATTACCTTCATGGAGGCACTTTTGCCGCATGAAAGCCACACGGCGGACTTGGGTTTTAATAGAAATGTTAGTAATCCCGCAATATTCCCGCCTCAATTTTATGATGCTCAACGGCTTGGTATTGCCGGGGCTTCCGATGTTATCTCTACGGGTGTTGATAACAATATGATTATTGGCGCATACGCGCCGATTTTTAACAATACCGGTACTCCAATCGGCGTATTTGGGGTAAATATCAATGTTACAGATGTATTAGAATACAGTACCGCCTTTTTATACAGAATGATTCTCATTGTAATTGTAATTATAGCTTTTGTAATATGGGTTCCGATACTTTGGGTTCGTATTGCCATTGGCAAGCCTTTGAAAAGGCTGTGTGAAGCGTCTGACAGTATAGCCAACGGTAACATGAATACAAACATATCCGTTACATCGAATGATGAATTTGGCGTTCTCCAATATGCGTTTCAACGAATGCAAAATGAGGTTTATACCGTAATTGATGAAACCGAGAAGAAAAGCCGTGAAATTATTCGCGGCAACTTGCAGTCTGATAGGTCTGACTATGTGGCGAAAGGTGATTTTCAGCGGATTATAACCAGTATTGACGATGTTACGGGGAACGTATTCCAATATTTAAATAATTTAAACTGCGCCATTGTTATTTTCGATGACGAGTATCGTTTTACATTTATAAATGGTTATGCCGTTAATCAAGGGTATGACCCTAAAGTTCTGCATAACAAGACCATTTATGAAACCATGCCCGAAAATGAATCGGCAGGGCTTGGCAAAACTTTTGACCATGTAAAATCGACAGGACAAAGCTTCCGCCATCAAATAGAAATGATATCACCAAAAGGCGAACCGTTTACCACCGACCAAATAATCATTCCAATCAAAGACCATCGCGGTAATGTTACTACTTATTTGGTATTCGGTTATGAAATTACGGAACTGGTGCAGGCAAGAAAGTTCTCCGAAAAAGTAAGTGCTTACCAGAAGGCTGAAACAGAAGAAATTACAAAAGAGTTTAAGAAGGGTCTTGACCAAGGAATAATGAAGTTCGATTTTAAGCCTGTTCCATATGATTCAGACACAGCCGAAGTAGCGGAATCCTTCAGCGCGATTGGTAAAATGCTTGAACTTTTTGGCGTGGAATGTGGTGCTGCCGTAAAAGAGCTGTCCTACCTTTTGAAAGAATTTGCCGACGGTAACTTTGATATTGAACTCAAAGAATATTATCCCGGCGATTTTGAAGCTATCAAATCCTCCATAGAGAGTTTAGTGCAGTCTATCGGAAATTTAATATCACAAATTCAATATTCAACAGCACAAGTTGAATCGGGAGCAGATCAAATTTCCCAATCTACCAGAGATTTAACGTCAAGTTTTGAAGAACAAGCCGCCACCATGAGCGAAGTAAGGGAAGCAGTTACCGTACTGACGGAAAAAACGCAGAAAAATGCCCACGACGCGAAAAACGCAAACGGGCTATCCAAACAAGTCCAAAATGTTGCAAACACAGGAAGTCAACACATGACAGATATGTCGGCACTTATGGAGGAAATAAAACAATCCTCTGCTGAAATAGCCAAAGTTGTAAGCATCATTGAGGGTATAGCTTTCCAGACTAACCTTTTGGCGTTAAACGCTTCAGTAGAAGCCGCCAGAGCAGGGGAACACGGCAAAGGCTTTGCCGTAGTAGCGGAGGAAGTACGCAATCTTGCGGGACGCAGTTCTGATGCCGCAAAAAACACAACGGAAATGATTAACAAGTCACTAAAATGTGTTGATGAAGGAGTTGCAAAATCTGTTGAAACAGCCGAGGCCCTACAAGAAATCGTTGATGTAACAGCCCGCGTAACAGAAGTAATATCGTACATCTCTCATGCTTCTAACGAACAAGCAGAAGAAATCGCTAAAATCCAAAACAGCATGGAAACAATCCATCGCGGCGCAGAGAACAACTCATATTCGGTGCAAAACAACGCAGCCGTCAGTGAGGAATTATCAAGCCAGGCAAATACGCTTATGACATTGGTAAATAAGTTCAAAATCGGAAGAAGAAGATAAGGAGAGTTACGTATGCGTAAAATTATTGATATTCACGCCCATTTGGGAGATATTTTTCACTATCAAAAGAACGTGATTTGGAAGCTCGGTGTAGAGCCGGGCGATTATCCAAACCCCTTCAAGCTATTAGAGGATGCGGGATTTGACGCACCGCTGCTTTCAAATATCGACGAGTTACCGACTCTGCTAGAAGCGGGAAAACGTTTAAACTGGGAGAACACACTTGAAAACCTTACTAAGCGGTTAGACAAGGATAATGTGACATATATAGTCCTTTATCCGATTCTTCCCAATATGGGTTTTGAGGACTATTTGGCGGCTTCCCGTGTCGAACCAAGAATTTTATTATTCACCAGTGCAGATTTTACTTTATCTATTCCCAAAATGGTTGAGAAATTGGAGCAGGATATCGCAATGGGTGCAAAGGGAATGAAAGTTCATCCCGTGCTTCAAAATATCTCATTGGAAGACCCTCGTCTCAAAGCAGCGGTTGAAGTATTCGGCATTAGGAATATGCCTGTTGTATTCCATTGTGGTGTGAATGACTATTACCCCGAAGAGAACACGGAATTTGTGCGTACACCGGAATATTCCGATTTGAAACATTTCCTCAAACTAGTGGATGAATACCCCGATTTTGTGTTCATTGCCGGTCATGCAGGAGGGCTGAACGGCGGAGAGATGGAAATGTTAGCAGATCGTTGGAACAGCCTTAAAAATAAAAATGTATACGTTGATACGACTTTTAGAAGTGCCCATGCAATTAAGCAGTTGGTGGAATTTTTCGGCGATGATAAAGTGTGCTACGGTACAGACCTTCCGTTTTCTAATCACACTGCCACAATAAAGTTGGTTGAAGAAGCGTTCCCCAATGATGTTGAAATACGTGAAAAAGTATTTTACAAAAATGCTGCGCGCATTCTCAAAATTAACGTATAAGAAATATTTATATGCAAAAAGGAGAGCGTCTCAATGTTCCTGAGAAACGAAATATTTATTCGTGCGGCTAAGAAAAAAGATTTATCTTCCGTAGCAAATGCTATTAGTTCCAGCTTCTGCGATGACCCTGTTTTTATTTGGATGGTGTCCGACCTTACGGAACGGGCAGAGCGTAAGAAAATAGCAATAGAGTTTTTTGAACTATACGTTTCATTTGCACTGGAGCACGGTGTAGTACATCTTGCGGACACTACAAAATCAGGTGTGGTAGGCGCAACAATTTGGCTTCCGCATGATGCGGATGATGCGAGCCTTGCGGATGAAATTGACCGTATTGCCGATGTTCATGCTCCGCGTTTTAGAATGTTTGCGGAAATTTTGGGTGCGCATTATCCGCCTGTTGCTCCGTTTGATAAGCTAATGGCAATTGCAACACACCCGTCAACACAAGGAATGGGGATTGGCAGTGCTTTAATTGGACACCGGCTTCACGAACTTGACCATATTGGCATACCCACATATCTGGAAGCTACAACACGACACGCCGCAGGTGGGGTATATGAGCGTTTCGGTTATCAGCCTATTGGAGAGCCTGTTCGTTTCCCCGGCGGTTCGGAGGCGTTTCCTATGTGGCGTAACGCATATGAAGCCGCTTCGTCAGTTAACATTTATGGCTTGGACGGCGGAGAGATGCGTTTAATGCAATTTGCCAACCGTAACTGGCGTATATTGGACAAGCATGATGGCAGAATGTTGTTGATACTTGATAAAGTTATAGAGAAAAAACCGTACCACAGTGAATATACGCCTGTAACTTGGGCAAATTGCTCATTGCGTCAATATCTCAATGATTCTTTTTTTGATACATTTGATTCGGAGAGCAAAGACAAAATAATCGAAACTGAAATATCCAATGCTAATAACCCTTGGTTTGGAATCAATGGGGGTGCAGACACGATGGACAGGATATTCTTGTTGAGCATCGAGGAAACCGTGCGCTATTTTGGTGACAGCAGGCAGTTGCGAAATAAAAATCGTAACACGAAGTATTTCATTAACGATAATTTCAATTACGTGCGTAAAGCGGTAGATTCAGTAGGAACAGCTGCATGCTGGTGGTTACGGACACCCGGTAATACACCAAGTTTTGCAGCTAATGTTGCGTCCGATGGCCGCATTGTTGTAAGCGGCGATTTTGTAAATCGCAGCAGTTGTATGGGCGGGGGCATTCGCCCGGCTTTATGGTTGAAAGTATAATGTCCGATTAGAATTTCCTACTACAGACCCTTCAAAACCCCCATTAAAATAAAACCATCGACGAGGTAAAGCTAACTTTCTTCGTTGGCGGTTACATAGACTCTGCCATTTTAAGACGAACTGCTTTCAAATTCGTTTAATATAACGAACACATGGGTCAAATGGTGTTCGATATTTTTTTAATTATTTTAGTATTGTCATCATATGGCTCTTATTGTACAATAACATTATAAGCTTTGACAGCGAATGTACTATTTTGCACAATTAATTTGCATACATGCCTAAAATATAGAAGGTAAGATTTTATGCTTTCAGATAAAAGGTTTTTAGATATTAATTTTTATCATATCTTAAATGAAATTATTGTTTCTTTAAAAATGGATTTGGAAGATATGATAACATTTTTCGAAGAAAAAAAATGCGTAATCGGCTCAACTTCCATCGATGGGTGGAAAAAAAACACATTACCGGAAGGCGAGCAGTTCAAGATTTTAATTGAATATATTAAAGCAAAAACGAATATATTTAACGACATTGAGGGGCTGCATTTAATTGAAATGAGGTTAAAGGAATACATAAAAAACGCTACATTGATTCCAATACGTGACAGGGAAAAACTAATCAAAACCAAAGAACCCGGCGAATTTTTTATGGTTATTATGAACTATGCATATGATTATCAAAAATACAATAACACAACTCAAATGCAATTAAGTAATTTTATTGACTTTATATACCAAAAGGAGCGATATCAACCAAAGGTCTTTATATCCTATTCTTGGGATTCTTCTAAGCATAAGAAGATAGTTTCATTTTTAGTCGGACTGCTTAAAGAATCCCGCATAAATGTTCATTATGATGGGGATTCACAGTTTGCACAGGATATCAATCGCTTTGCATATAAAATAACAATATGTGATTATGTGTTGGTCATTTGCACACCGGAATACAAAGAAAAGGCTGACAAACGTTTAGGATGGGTTGGGGTCGAAACCGATATTATGATCAAGGATTTAGATGAAACAGAAAGTGAAATAAAATTTATCCCGGTACTTTTTACCGGTGAATGTGAAACATCGTATCCCTCTTGGATAAAAAACAAAGTAGGAGTTGATTTGCGATCATTTGCAACCGCGGTCACGTCTGCAAAGAAAGGTGTTGATTTACACACATTAACAAATGAGTTTGAAGAGTTAAAAAAATTGATTAAAAAATTATCCGCATCGACGCTTCTTGGATAATAATGCGAAAATGCACGTGTTTCTGTACGCGAACAATAAAATAGGGATTCTCAGAAAAAGAAAGGTGGAAGATTCTTATGAAAATTAACCGAAATTTGTATCTAAAATTAACCTTACTTATAATTATTTCCAGCTTGATAATATTGCCGGTGGGTTGCGGGAATAGAAGCGTTGATACATCAGGCAATACAGCATCATTGTATAATTCAATGCCATCACCTGAGGGTACAGCGTCATCGGATGAGTTACCTTTAACACCTACGGATACAATGTCATCGCCAGAGCCAACTTTATCTCTTATGCCCGGTTTTAACGAAATTGTACTTAGAGCCTCAATTGGAGAATGTAAAGTTGGAGAAGTACAAAGTGGTGATACAAACCCAGTCATTATCATCCCGGAATACCACACTTCTGTGATTGGTCAAATCCAATCTGCAATTGCACTTGTAAGATTGTATTGCAACGATAATCTGAGAGATATTATTTTAGAGGGTTATCTTAAAGATGGACCGGAGATTGATTATACGAGTTTTTATGAAGCATGTGGTTATGATGAAAGAATTATGCAGTCAGTCGCGTTGAAATTGCTCAGCGAAGGAGAAATATCGGCAGCAGAGTTTATGAAAATGGTTTTTATAGATGTAAATATCCATCCGACTGAATATGAAGATAACTACGATATAAACACAGTACCGGATGACTTTGATGATATTTTGAATTCATATATAGATAAGATTTTTGATGTAGATCCGGTGTGGACAAATGAAATAATAGCGAAAATAAATGTTGCTTTTGAAGCAGTAGTCTTAGAAGAAATATCAGATGTGCTTACGGAATTAAATGACTACGCGCAAGGTAAAATTTACCTTACGGAAGATGAACTAAACGGAATGAATGCTTTTATAGGGTTTTTAAATAGCCGAATTTCTTCAAGTGATGACATCGTAAGAGTTGCCGAAGAAATATCTAATAATCCCGATATCCCGCTTTCGGCTATGATTATCGGTGCCGCTCATGAAGACGGAATATTGGAAAAAATGTCAGATAAATCCATATCATATGCTGTGCTTACCCCATTGATATTTTTCGAAGAAATGGATGAAGACGGTAAGTTCCATAAGAGTGATATGGACTTTGATATATTTTTGGAAAAAGGTAATAACGAATCCGTTTTGAATGCAGGCATTGCTAAAATATTAAATGATATATTAAATTCATCTACAACGATTAATCAAACAAAAATCACGGATTCTTCTTCGATTAAACCCCAGCCGATTATAAACAAAAACCCTATGGTTAGAGGAAGAGCTGAACTTTACACTCATATTTTGAGGATTATGCTGGGTAGTGGTGAAGACACTTTAAATATGGAAAAACTTGATGGAGAGTTCTTCATGATTGATTTGGCTAATATCGAAACGATAGTCGAATCAAATGGAGAGGAGACGGTTTTTTTTGAGGTAAATTTTAAAGATTATGATGAGAGTATATATGTGAAAGCTCACCTGGCAGTGGGGAGTTATTCCGAAGAAGAAACACCCGAAGAAGAGACATTAGAACAGAGGCTTATTCGAGCCAGAGAGCAATTAGAACAGAGAATCAGTTTCATCAGACAAGCGGAAAATGATGACGGTATAATCAGGATGGGTGCCGGTGAAGGAAGCGAACTATCTTTTGCTGCGGGACCGGACAGAGATTCAATCAGAAGTATTAATGTTTTCTTGCCCGGGTCATAGCTGAGAGGAGCATAAGCATGAGAAAAGCTTTAATCGTGGGAATTAATAATTACAAAGGAAGGCGATTAGCCGGTTGCGAGAATGATGCAAACGCAGTTAAAGAAGTTTTGAGACGTCATGCAAATAATACATGTAATTTTACTATAATCAAGCCCAAAAAAGATGTTGAAACAAGGGCGGGATTGCTGGAAGAGATAGAGAATCTTTTTAATGCGAATACCGAAACGGAAGCTTCTTTATTTTACTTCTCCGGTCATGGAGGCTACAACGCTGATCATGGTGGTGGGTTCATATCAACATCGGATTTTAAGAATACTGAGGATGGCATTTTTATGGGGCAAATACTTAATATGGCAAATGCATCCAAATGCCCAAATCGGATTATTATTTTAGATTGTTGTCATGCCGGGGCAATGGGTAATATAACATCATCTATCACCGGCCTCAAAGAGGGGGTATCAATATTATCTGCAAGCAAATCTAATGAATATGCGTTAGACGGGCTCGAACATGGGGTTTTTACATCTCTGCTTTTAGAAGCGTTAAAGGGCGGAGCAGCAGACCTTACGGGACATGTGACAGTCGGAGGGGTGTATGCCTATATTGATAAAGCATTAGGCCCGTGTGGTCAACGTCCTGTTTTTAAGACAAATACCGCAAAATTTCTGCCTTTGAGAGCATCAAAGCCACCCATAGATATAGAAATTTTGCATAATTTAATAGAATATTTTCTTGATCCAACATATGAGTATAAATTAAATCCATCGTTTGAGTTCACAAACGTAAAAGGGGGCGTTCATAGAAACCAAGAGCCCTACGCCTTAGATAAACATGTAGAAATATTCAAGGATTTACAAGCCCTGAATAGAGTAGGGTTAGTTTCGCCTAATTGCGATGATTTGCCTATTGAAGAAAGGCATATGTATTTTGCAGCAATGGAATCAAAATCCTGCAAGCTAACTCTCCTGGGAAAATTCTATTGGCAGCTTGTATATGATGGAATAATATAATGCGAAAATAAGATTGGCTGGCGGCGATACGGTTATGAAAAAAAGCGCGAAAATAACACCATCAAAGATGGGGATTAGGGAAATAATGACGAAAAAGAATTAAGCGGCTGTTTTTATTTGAACGAGATTAAAGCCAAGTTTTTTTGCATCGGAAGAAAGTTTTCGTAAACGCATGGATTCCTGTTTTTGTTTTGTAGCTTCAAATTTCAATTCATTATAGTCATCAGAATTTTTCAAAAGATTGTAGACAATAACGAGAATTTTCCTTGCTAAAGCGATAATGGCTTTTTTAGCACCACGCCGCTGTTTGAGCTTCCAATAAAATTTTGAAAGATACGAATCTCTAACCCGGACAGAAAGCCCTTTTTTGTGGCAATTTCTCCGCGCTTCCGCTTGGGAGTTACTTGGTCGGGACAGTAGCGTCCACTCACGCAAAACTATTTGCAAAAGGCTATTTTTTTACGAGTAGTTTTTCGGTGCTTAGTTACAGTTAAGCGGCGTTTTTTGCCGCCTTACTGTAACTAAGCACCGGGAACCTATTCGTAAAAAAATCTTATGCGAATAGTTGCCCGCCACACGATGTGAGTGCCGCGACCAAGTAGATTCAGAATGCTCCTGTACGCAGAGGAATTATCGTTGCCGTTCGACAATTCGGGCGCGTTTAAGTAAATTCGGGAATACATAAAAATTAATTTTCACGAAAAGAAAAACAAGTTACTACATGAGATTATTTACATTATGTGGAATATAATTATAATTAATATAATAATTAGTATTGCTTTTATGAAAGGAGGATTTTTGTAAGTTAAATAAAAAGACCGTTCACGAAAACGGCAACAAAAAAATTTATATAGGAGGATTTTCAATGCGTAAAAAATTATTATTCGGTTTACTTACATCTCTTGTTTTGTCATTAAGTATGTCTTTTTTTGCGCTGGCTTCTACCAATGAAGTAGCACCCGGATTAATTTGGAGCGAACCACTCAGAGCCGAAATTAATCCTGAAACTGAAATAATCTCGTTTTATAAAGACGGGGTATTGCTAGATTGTGATGCTGATATCGCGCGGGAATCAACCGGGATAACACGGGCGGTTTTAACATGTATGTTTACTCGCGACCCACTCATAGCAGAATTTAATTCTGAATCAGGAATGACCCTATATTATCAGTATGGGAAATTGTTAGAATACTATGACGATAACCAGACAGTAGATTCTTTTCGGAATCTTATAAGGGCAAACTATATCGCCGCAAATCCGGCTTTTTGCCCTGAAACGCGCTCACGGATTTACAGAAATACTACCGTTTATGACGATTTAACGCGCAATGTTTATGAGTATGATATGGACGGTAATGTAACGGTAACGTCTTATGATGAAAAAATGAGAACCATAAATGTGCTTGACGAAAACGGAAATGTAGTAGAAATAACTGCAAGTGTTGCAGAACTCGAGTGTCCTAGAAACAGACAGGAGATAGAGAGAGCGAGAGCGATAGAGGGCGCGATAGAAGGCGCGGTAGTGCGAGATAGAGCCACAACAGAAATTGAATCCACAGCAACTGCCATTCAACCCAGTTCATCTAATGGCTGGCCTTTGTTTGGTGGTAATCATAACGCGCCACCGTCACCCACTCCTGAATTCGGGCCGCCGATTGGGGGCAGATGGTATACTCCTCCGTCGAGCCTTGTCAGGTACATGGATATTGAAGTTACGCAAACAGTTCCAGCCAATAGGTGGCATCATGCTTTTTTTACAAATCAAGCAGGAAATAATTTTACTGAACGTATGAATTTCAAAAATCGCGCTTTTGGTGATGTAGACTTCAGAACACACCCCTACCAAGCAAGAATGACTTTCACTATGCCGGGTGCGGGCGGTTCTTTACCTATACCTGTATTTTTAGAATTTACGTGATATAAACTCAATAAAAAGGGGGTTTCCGTGAAGGAAAGCCCTTTTTTTGTGGCAATTTCTCCGCGCTTCCGCTTGTTAATTACTTAGTCGTAGCAGTAGCGTCCACTTTTCATAATGCTACTTTATGCGGGGGAATTGTCGTTGCCGTTCGACAATTCCCCTGCGTATAAGTTACTACGAGAAACAATTGACTTGAGATGGAATACAGCTATAATAATGGATAGTATCAACATATTTGTATAAATTGTTGTTTTTTTCGATTGTTTAGGAAGGATGGTTCGGGATGAAAAAAATTATCATTATTTTCATTAATCTAACGTTTACGCTGGCAGTTATTTTAGGAATTTACGGCGTTTTGTCAGCTGGGCAGGGAAATAAAGCCCCCGAATTTTATGAGTCGGAAGTCATTGAGCCGGGAGAAGAACTGTTCCCGGAAGAACTTGACCAAGCGGAACTTGATTTTGTTGAATATGAAGCCCCCGAATTATATGAACTAGAAGTCATTGATCCGGGAGAAGAACTGCCCACTGAAGAATTTGACCCGGCGGAACTTGAAACGGCAACAGAACCCGCTGAATTAAACGAAGATTTACAACAACCACCGTTTACCGGATACACTTTGCCAAACGGGGCTATTCGCGACCTTCAAGATGATTCTGTCAATAGAAATTGTCGTTGTGACGAAATACATTGTGTGGAATGTCAATACGAGCGTTTGCGGGAACTTCTTAGGTGGGAGTTAAATGATTTCAGCCTTGATGATGCACCCCTAAATATCCCAAGGGTTAATTTAATATTTAAACCCACAGGACTTGAAAAATATTTTACCATTGGATTAGTTGATGAGCCCACTCCTGAGTGTATTGATTTCATACTTGCTCACACAGGTATACCACGGGAACTTGCCAGAATTTCCAAAGCTACCCTTAGTCGTGGTAATGTTTTTATCCCTAAGTATCCAGAAGATGATGTACCGTCTCTTCAAGAGAAATGCGAGGAATCCTTGCAAGACATTGCTCCGCTTTCGACAATGTTACGCATAGGTGAATTGTTTAGTATTGAAGGATTCACTGGTCGGGCAACGGTGGGGCATCCTATTAATTCTCTTGGTGACAGTTTTGCTACCTCGCTACACCGAACCGACTTAGAAGGTCGTCGCGTATATAAACATGGCACAAATATACACATTGGCTATATTGGACAATCATACTTTGAACCCCACAGAGATGTAGCAATAGTTAAATTGATAGGAAGTAACCGCGTACTTCCGCTCATTGACGGAGGACAAATTGACAGTTATATGGAGGACTATAGCGTTGGACAACCTGTTATCTCTGCTAGGGGTGTTAGTGGTACACAGTATTCTTTAAATGTCGATGTAAGGAATGCAACAGGGCGTTTCCCGGAAGACGATTTTGACTTTTTTAATAAAATAGCAGTTCGACCTACCGGAGAATATATCAGAGGTGACAGTGGTGCGGCTTTAATTAGCAGGTCTGCACCAAATGATAGGGCTGTTTTGGGTACTCTAGCGGGAGTTACCTATGTTGACGGAGAATTAGCCGCAATCTACACAAGTGTTATGAATTATAGTCCGTTTCTTGTTGGCGATTTAGACGGCGATGGTAGAGTAACCAGTGCCGACGCAACCGCTCTCGCAAGATGGCTTGCTGGTCATAATGTAGAAATTGCCCTGTGTGCCTCAAATATAACCTGCAAACCGGGTACTCTACCCGACCCATACATAGCAGATTTAACGCGTCTTTCACGATGGCTGGTAGGTCACTTTGACCGTTGCCCCAATGGGCTATTTTGCGCAGTCTGCAAAAAAGAAATTCTTTTTTAATGAGGTCGAATATAAGAAGGGAGGGTTTCCGCGAAGGAAAGCCCTTTTTTTATGTTTTGTGGCTAATTTCTCCGCGCTTCCGCTTGGGAGTTACTTGGTCGGGACAGTAGCGTCCACTCGCGCAAACCTATTCGCAAAATAAACTTTTGCGAATAGGTTTGCGCGGAACTCGCCACGCGCCGCACTCCGCGAAAAAACGCGCGGGCGCGGCGCATGGCTTAGGCTACGTGTTGAGGTAGTTGCCGCCAGCGGTAATTTGTCGCGGGGAACTATAACCGCTGCTACTTATTGAAAAAGGCATGAATGTTCTAACTGCTTCACATGTGTTAAGTGGTGCTGAACGTGCGTTAAGCACAAAGTTCGGCGGCACAAGAAGTGGGGCTGACACAGCGGTTATCATAACACCATCTCATGCACAGTACATTTTAGAAACTCAAATACATGAAATTATTTGTAAACCCGAATTATAATTTTTGCGTGTAAATTGTATTAAAGACATGATTATTATTTCAGCTAATTTATCCTCAATACGAACTTCGTTTCCCTCGCGGTCTATGCCTACTATGTCTTGCAAGTAGACGTCGCCCGCGCTTTTTTTTACATTTCGTATGAACATTAGTATTTCATTTGCTATGTACTTCTGTGTGACGCAAATCTTCGTCAAGCTCGGAATAAAGCTTTTTAATTTGTGAATTGCTAAGGTTTAGTGATTCTATATATTGTACAACTGCGGCGCAGCGGAATAAATTTATTTCTTTATGTATTTGAGACAATGATTGTTTATCTTCGGGAAAATAAATAACTTCCTTGAACATACTGCACACCTCTGCTCGAATATAAAATTATTTTGGTCATTGTGAAAAATGTAACATAGTTGTAATATAAAACCTCTTGACAAGGTTTATATATTATATGTCCAAAGGAGGCACATCATGGCTAATAAAAATACAAACATCGTGCTGTACATATTAGCGGCTGTTATTGTGTTGGTATCAGCGCGTTATGTACAGGTTCAAGTAAGCAACCGCACACCCGCAGCAGAGAAAGCGACAACTGAGATTTTGCATCAGCTCCACATTGTTACCAACGACATATACTATGCTGATACAGATTTAATAGCGACGGTTCAGTTAAGTGATTTACAGGGTCAACATTTGGAAGCAGATTTGAGTGTATCATTACTGCAAGGCATAACTACCGATACCCCGATATCTTTCCGCACCGATTCATTAGGCAGGGCTCTTATCGAGCTTCCTCTTAATAATGTGGAAAGCGGGAGATATAATCTGCTTATAACCGTAAATTCCGAACTGGGTCATGAAAACTTTCAAAAAGAAATACGCGTTTCGTCGGACGAAGGGCAGAATTTCGTTATAAACTTCGACAAAGGGCTGTATAACCCAGGTGACAATGTTCTGTTCAGAATATTGGCGATATCCGGTAACAATGCCCAACCGATTGCCGGCCGCGAATTTACTGTTTCAATTTTTGACGGTAATAACAACCGTGTTTATGTTGAAAATGTGCAGGCATCTGATTTTGGAATTATAAGCGGCAGGTTTAGTCTAGGGGATGAAGTAAACAGCGGCTTCTATCGGCTGGTTGTGGAACATGACGGTATTTTTCAAGCCCAAGCCATATTCGAGGTAAGTCCGTTTGTGCTTCCACGATTTGAAATCGCTTTGCAAACAGATAAAAGTGAGTATCACGCGGGCGAAACAATCTATTTAACCGGCAGTGCTTCGTACTTTTTTGGTGAGCCTGTAAATCAAGGCACAGTAACTGTGTATATAAATGACAACATGGCAGTACAAGAGCTTCCGTTGGATGAAAGCGGAGAATTTACTTTAAGTTATGACACCCTAAATGCGGGACTTTATAACATTTGGGTTGAAGTTATAGACAACTCTAATTATAGAATAGAAGCTTCTTTAAACGTGCGGGCGTCGGAAGGCGCGTTTGAAGTGGATGTTATGCCGGAGCATGGATATTTGGTACGGGGAATGCCCAATACAATTTATATTTTTACCCACACGCCGGACGGTGCGCCTGTACGGACATATCTGCAAATAACAGGGCATAGTTTTAGCCGACAAGTAGCCACCGACGACAACGGAATAGGTATTTTCGTATTGGAAGATATAGCGGCGGAAAATAACATATCAATAAATGCGGTGGACATGGATGGAAACAGCGTACAAAAAGACTTTTCATTCCCCGGTTTTACGCGCAATGTTACCCTCCTTACCAACAGCCCCCGTTACGCAATGGGTGAAACAATTTATTTGAACCTCAATCGCAGGGAACAGGGCGGCATTTTTAGAATATATGCATACAGGAATGACCGTCTTTTACAAATAATAGAAACCGAGCACGACAAGGCAGAGCTTAACATTGACGATGCATTTGGGCTTATAGATATTTATGCTGTGTGGATAAGTTCCGGAAACAACCAACAATTAGAAGCTCTTCCTCACGCACGCAGAACAATATTTATAGACCCGGGCAATTATATGCAACTAACCGTACAAAGCAATATGCCGGAATATATGCCGGGAGAATTTGTGTCCTTGGACATAGATGTAAAAGACAGAGCGGGCATTCCTTTGGAAGCCGCACTTTTGGTAAGCATAGTTGACGAAGCAATGTTAAGCCTTGCCGCCAATGACCTTTCCATAGACAACATAAGGCTTGCGCTGGAAGATATACGCTTTGGCGAAGACCTTGATGCCGCCACTCTGTACGCGTCACTTATAGCAGGTGCATCCGAGCAAGCCATTACCCGTTTGCTTCTGCGCCAAGGCGGTGCATCTCCCTTTATCCAAACTGCAAATTTAATAAATCAACCGCCGCGGTTTGAACGGGAACGCTTTGATAACCCTTACGCGCTTATGTTTCGCGGAGTTTTGAATTTTTTAAGAATTGTTATAATCCTCCAAGCCTCACTTGCTTTCTTTATGCTGTTGTATGCGAAAAGAAATGAGATTCCCTCTCCGTTTATGAATTCCGATTATTTGCCAAATGCGCCTTACTCATCTTACGATGAAGTTTATAAAAAGGGAAAATACAGAGCCGCATGGATTGTTATAATCGCCTTAGTCATATTTTTCTTCACATTATTATTTTTATCAGGATGCGGCAGCAGCGACAGGTCCAACAATGGAGTGATGATGAGTCCACCTAATCTATCCGATTCTGCCGATTCCGGCGATTTTTCCAACTGGGTAGTTGAAGCCGAAGAAGCGCCGGCGGAAGAACCCGCGTCCACCGCGCCCTCTGCGTCCCCCGAAATAGAAACCCAAACAGGAAGGGTACGCCGTTTATTCTTGGAGACTATGCTTTTTGTTCCCGAACTTATAGCGCGGAACGGACACGCGAATTTGGAATTTATACTTGCTGATAATATCACTACTTGGAACATACAAGTAGTAGGCAACACAAAAGACGGGATTATAGGTCACACACAAAGCAGTATTCGTGCGTTCCAACCATTCTTTGTGGATTTTGAACTGCCGCGCAACAGCATACGTTACGACCGGGTGAGCATTCCCGTAACGGTGTTTAATTACACAGAAGAAGAGCAAACCGTAATACTAACCATTGCGGAACTGGATTGGTTTGAATTGCACGGGGATGCTGTGCAAACCCTTACCATTCCGTCCAACCGTTCGCAAATGGTATATGTACCCATCACAATTACACAATTCGGTGATTTCGTTTTCCGTGCTTATGCCGACACTCATGGCTTTGCCGACGCTGCCGAAAGACCGATTAGAGTAAATCCCGAAGGTTTCCAAATAAGGCGGGTTGTATCCGGCGGAGGTATCGAAAATGATACCCAACTGCATCTGTTATTTATGAATGAATATGTACCCGGCACGCGAAGCGCGTTTATTTCTTTCTATCCATCGGTTATGTCGCAAGTAATAGAAGGAATGGAAAATATTTTCCGTATGCCGTTTGGTTGTTTCGAGCAAACCTCTTCGATACTGTACCCGAACATTCTCGCACTGCGGTATATGCAACAAAACAATATAGATAACCCCGCACTTACGCAAACCGCGCTAAGCTATATCAGTTCCGGTTATCAACGATTGCTTACTTTTGAAGTGATACGGGAAAGAGGAGGGTTTTCTCTTTATGGTGATGCCCCCGCTGAAACTTTGCTTACCGCATACGGACTTATGCAGTTAAAAGACCTGACAAGTGTTTATACCATAGATGAGAATGTACTCGAAAGAATGTCGGAGTTTTTATTCAAGAATCAAAATAGGGATGGCTCTTTTGAAATAACGGGACGCAACAGAAGCAGAATAGATGACAGTCAATGGCTTGCGTTTAACGCGTATATAATATGGGCATTGTCTGAAACTTTCCCGAATGATTATCGTCTTTCAACATCTGTGGAGTATTTAATTTCCCGATTGAGTATCATAGATGATAATTATACATTTGCACTCATTGCCAATGTGCTTGTAAACACAAATAATCCTTTGGCACAGGAAGTTATTGATGAGCTGGCCGGTAATATTGTAAAGACCGATGACGGCGCATATATAACTTCCTCCACACGGGATTACTTCGGTGCGTTCGGGCATATACAGTATTTGCAAACCACCGCTCTTACATCGCTTGCGTTGTCAAATCATAATTCCCATTCCACCGTAAATGACTTGCTGATTAATCATATAATCAGTCAAAGAGACACTTGGGGAACATGGCACAGTACCCAAGCAACTATATTATCCCTAAAAGCGTTGACAAACCACGCCGCGCAAGCTCCTTTGGAAGACGGTAAAATTACCGTTACCATAGATGGACAACAGCGTGTCATAGATGTTCGAGCGGATAGCACATTGGATTTTTATCAAGTCTCATTCACCGATTTAGAGCGGGAAAATATCATAGATATTCAATTTCCCAATTTGGGAAGAATGACGTATTCCGTTGTGCAGGAATTTTACGCGCCATACGATTCTGTAGAGCTTGACCGTGGCTTTGAACTTACTTCCCGCATAAATACCAACCTTGCGGTACATGAATTGGCAGAGCAGGAAATCAGAATTATTAACACCTCCGGAGATGTTGTAAACAACGGGCTTGTTGCCGTTACCATTCCTCAAGGATTTAGAGTGGAACGAAACAGCTTGGAAATGTTGCGGCACACGGGCATTATCGAAAGGTACGAGTTTAGATTCGACAATATTAACCTATACTTGCGGGATGTCGAACCGGGCGAAATAATTGATTTAACAATAACATACCGCCCCGCGTTCCCCGTTGCCGTAATCGGCGGACATGTGCGCGTGTTTGATTACTACAACCCCATGATTGAAGGATTTCTAATGCCTGTTGAGATTATAGTTCAGTAACATAATCATAGAATTTCGTTTCCTCTCCCGCACTACAATATCCGTTAACGCATACCATATAAATAGTTAAAAGTCGGGAGTGAAAGATATGGCAAGAATCGCTGTGTACGCCGGGCATGGTGGAAGTGACCCCGGTGCGATAGGAAACGGATTTAGGGAAAGTGATTTAAACCTGGCAGTATCGAATCAAGCAAGTAATATACTGCGCGGATTGGGTTACACTGTAATCAATAACCGCACCACCGAATCAGTTAGGAGTTAAGGACTATAATACATCTAACGCTTGCCATCTCCATCATTTATCATTACAATTACGTAGATATTTTTGTTTTGAAGGAGAATAAAAGTGAAATCCTTTGACTATATTAACACTCCTAAAACCTTACTAACATCTGACATTGTAGCCATGCTCACCAGTATTCACGATAAGCGACTGGAAGAATTGGTGCGGAGCAAGTCTGCGCCAAGAAATCGAAACGAGCAAGAAATAGCCGGTTATCGTGATGTTCTTGCGACAATACATGAAAGTTTTGATTATATCTATCCACGTCCGAACGTTATATTGCAACTGCATAAACAACTTTACTCGTTTGCACAAAGCTCGGTAGGTGGTTCATATAAAAACGCTGACAACTTCATAACAGAAACCGATATTGACGGAAATGAAAAAATCAGATTCAAACCCGTTCCGGCATACTTGACTTCCGATGCAATGGAACGGTTATGCACAGCGTTCGTAAAGTCTATTGAGACGGGCTAACATAATGCACTTCTACTGATATCTATGTTCATATTGGATTTCCTTTGTATTCACCCGTTTAACGACGGCAATGGACACATGAGCCGTTTGCTTACCTTGTTGCTTTTCTGCCGAACAGGGTACATTGTCGGTAAGTATATAAGTTTGGAAAAGCTGATGAAAACAGTAAGAACACTTATTATGAAGTTTTGCGGGATAGCTCAATTGATTGGCATGAAAATGAAAGCGACTATGCGCCATTTTTGCGTTACTATCTTGGCGTACTGCAAAAAGCATATAGCGAGTTTGAGGATAGGGTCGGATATCTATCACAAAAAGGTCTTACAAAACCTGACCGCATAAAAGCTGTTATTGGCCGCAAAGTAGGAAAAATCTCAAAAAGCGAAATACTTGAAACTTATCCGGACATAAGCAAAGTAACGATGGAGCGTACCCTAACCGCGCTTGTAAAAGAAGGTTACATTGTTAAAATCGGTGCGGGACGGTCTACATCTTATGGTAAGACAGATAAATTTGTTTGATAATTCACTTAATTTCTGTTTCAAGGACAAAGTCCCCGATGAATGAAATATGTACTTCGATTTTTTGGGATAATTTCTTCTGTTTCTTCTTTTGTTCCGGTTTCGGCTCGGCGTATATTGCTTCGTGAACAACAATTTTATCAATGAACGTTCGCGCAATTTCTGCTGTTAGTTCTGAGAACCCAGTGTATTTTTCTGCCAGCTTTATAAACTTTACCACGTTATCCTTTCGTTCACCGGGTTCTACACTTTCTATGTGATGTTCTCTAACGCCCTCTTCAATGGAGTTCTGTTCATTTTCATACTTAGCCATCATTTTTTTAAAACGTGCATCTGATAATTTTCCGCTTATATTATCCTCGTAAAGCCGTTGGATAACGGCATCCAATTCTGCAATGCGTTTATCGGCTTTGGCTAGTTTTTCGGTTTTACTTTGAAGTGTTTTATCTGCTCTTTTTTCTGCTTCTGATATAGCTTGCAAAATAAACTTTTCTTTATCCTCAATTGTTAAAGATGTAATCGCTTTCAATCTATCAAGAACCATATTTTCAAGTTCCGCACGATTAATGGAATGTCGTGTACATTTGTCGGGTCTACTAGAATATTTACCGCATACAAACGTAGTATAATTTTTTTTTAAAGTGATACTTTGGTTAATCCTCAAACGAGAATTGCAATCGGCGCAGTAGATAAGACCGTTCAATGCGCCAAATTCACCAATTTTTGTTGGCTTGCGCCGGATACTACGCAATTTCTGTACAGTTTCAAATGTGCTTTCGTCCACAATTGGCTCACAAAAATCCTTGAAAACACACCATTCTTCTTCCGGTCGCATTATCCTTGTCTTGTTTTTATATGAAATCGTGGTGTTTTTTTGAAGCACCCGAATCCCAATATAACAGGGGTTTATAATAATGTCGTGAAGCCTTTGTCCTGTCCATTTATGCGGGTCTTTGAGAGGGAGCAAGTTCTTTTGCTTCCTTTGCCGGGTGCGTGGTGTATCTATCTTCCGGAGATTAAGGTCATTAGCAATATGGCAAACGCCTTCCCCGCCGATTATTCTATTGTAGATTTCCCGCACTATCTCAGCGGCAGGTTCGTCAATCAACATCCTTCGCGGGTCGTTTGGGTCGCGTTTATATCCAAAGGGCGGAGTTCCGATTTTCTGCTCTCCGGAGACAGCCTTTGACCGTATTACCGCCCGAATTTTTTTACTGGTGTCTCGACAAAACCATTCGTTGAATACATTTCTGAAAGGCGTTAAATCGTTTTCTGCCCCGGTTGCAGAATCTACGCCATCATTTATGGCAATAAATCTTACTCCATGTTTAGGAAAAGTTATTTCCGTATACATACCGACCTGAATGTAATTTCTTCCAAAACGCGACATATCTTTTACGATAACCGTTCCCACATTCCCCGCTGTAATTTCGGCAAGCATTTCATTAAATTTGGGTCGATTGAAAGTTGAACCACTAACGCCATCATCAACATAAAAACGTATATTTGCAAATCTCTTATCTGTGGCATATTTGGATAGTATATCCTTTTGGCTTATTATGGAGTTGGATTCACCCTGCTGTTCGTCATCTCGGCTGAGACGACAGTAGAGTGCAGTAATCCTATCTGTTTCTTGGATTTTGCCCAAAAAGACTCACCTCTTTTTATGAAGTAGTCGCAATCATAGTAATAAATATACGCCGTGCCTCCGGTTGAATATGTCCGACAAGCTTGTACTTCGACGTATCTTAACAAAATTCGTTATTTTTAAGGTGCGTAGAAATCTGCGGAGGTTTTTTTCGTATTCATTGCTCATTTTTTCCCGCTCCCCTCATCTGAAAGTAGAAGCTGATGCAGAAGCCTTGCCCCAATCTTTATACCGATTTCGGTGTATACATCTTGGTAAGTGGCTAGGGCATGGGTTAAATCATTATAAGCTAAGTCCATCTTATCCTTGTCTGTACATATTTCCTTCAACTGCCTAAAAATAGCTTTACTACCGTTGTTAAGGCGTACATGGTAGGGTTCGCCATACAACTCTATGTCCTCTGTACCGTATAAAACAAACCCACTAATTTGCCTTAAATCCATTCGGTCAAACGCTTCTGCGATGTGCTCTCTTGTGACTGCACTCATATCAATCTTCTTCCTTTCATGGTCGATTCGATTTTTCGCAACACTTGAAAGGGTATGTATGGATATTGTATAATCCTCCATGACACCCTCGGGTGTTGCTGATTGGGAACGGTTGAGCTTTGGTCGGTATCGCCGTTCCCATCTTTTATTTTGACTTGCTTACATAATAGGCTTATATTCATCTACATAAAAATAACGCTACTCTCCTTTCTCTGCTAGTAGCGTTCTAAAAACCCTGCAAATGGGCCGACTGCTACGCTATATTAGTTGTGACGTTATTTCCACCCTTTTTTATATTAATGCCTGAATTGTTTCCAGACGATCCTTATGAGGAAATTATTCGCCGTCTCAATTGAGAGTATTGTACTTGCGAGTGAGAGGGATGTCAATAGAAATATCGAAAATACATTCTGTTTATTTTGAACCATGCTTGCGAACCTATGTATGCCCTGTTATACAAAGGGTTAGTTGTCGTATTTGCCGGTTGAAATTAAATCTTTAATGTATGAGAGAACCTTAGCTTGTCCGTCTTGGTTAAGCGAGCGAAACAGAAAAATCAACGATTGATTTGAATGTTCTGCCTGCGACTTTGCGGGCGAATATGGAATCTCATTTTCGGCGATTGAATACGCGGAAAATTGATTCTCATACATGGATTCGCCATACACCAAGTATTCCACTGTTGTGTTTAAAGCCCTTGCAATTTTTACAGCCACAAATAATGTTGGTACTCTTTGTCCTGCACAATAATGTGAAACCATCGACGTTGAAAGCCCTGTAAGCCTGCACAGGTCTGCTTGCTTCATGTCCCGCTCTTTCATTTTTTCTGTTAATCGTAAGTCGAAACCTATAATTTCGTTTTTCATTCTGCATTTTCCTTTCATTATTGCTACTAAATAATGCTTATAAAATTGTTGCCCGCCACAATAATATGGTCGTCCAGTTTAATACCCAAAAGCTCGCCTGCATCTTTTATCAGTCTTGTAACTTGTCTGTCTTGCGTACTTGCATCAAGCGAACCGCTTGGGTGGTTGTGCGCAATAATAATAGTGGCGGCCCTGTCTTCAATGGCAGGTGCGAAAACTTCCCGGGGGTGCACAAGCGAAGCTGTTAATGTGCCAATGAATATTGTGTGCGTTTGAATAAGCCGCCTTGCCCCATCAAGTGTAAGCATCACAAAGTATTCTTGTTTTTTATTCTTAATAAAATCCAATTGTGCAACTGCTTTCTCCGTCGAATCAATTAATATTTTGGTCTGTTTCATAAATTTGCGACGCCAAAATTCTAATGCGGCAAATACAACGGTTGCTTTTGCATCACCAATGCCTTTTATAGCTTTTACGTCTCCAATTGTTAATTTTTCCACACCGATTTTTTCAATGGTTTCGGCAAGATTTTTTGCAATTTGTTTATAATTGTTATTCTTGCCGCCACTGCCTATAACCGCCTGTAAAAGTTCTGTATCAGTTAGTGCTTCCGCACCTTTTTTATTCAATTTTTCGCGAGGCAAATCTTGCTTGTATGGTGTTGTAATATTCATAATTTATTAAACCCTTTCACATCCAAAGCAGAATACAATTTAATTATACCATGCACGCACAAATTATTCCCCTATATAATGTAGATTTTCTTGGCATCTAATTTCTTTATTAACGGCGTTTTTAATAAGACGTGAAATTTTCTGTTCGGCAGTCTCGCGGGCATCTTCAGATTGAACTACCTCTATATTATATATAGTATCTTTAATTTTGGTTTCGGTGGTATTGAGAACTTTAATGTTGCAGTGAATGGGAATCCCTCCTAACCGAAATAATTGCTATACCCAATATACGCCGTAACACTGATTGAATATGTACAATATTCCAAGCCCTCGTCATCCTTAACTCCTAACCACCGATGTAAACCGAAACATTACACAGGACGCCAATTTAGCCAATAACAGCCGTGTTGATGCATTGGTGGAAATTCACATGAACAGCAATGCCGGAGTACCCGGTACCGGAACGGAAGCTTATATCAGCATACATGATACGGGCCGGGCTAGAGCCATTGCCAACGCAATTTTACGGCGCATTGCCGGACTGGGCTTTGTAAACCGTGGAGTGAAAACCCAAACAAACGCCTCCGGGCAGGACGCATTCGGCATAATACGCTTGACTAATATGCCGGCGGTATTGATCGAGTTAGCGTTTATTAACAACCCCCAAGACATGGCTCGTTTCAATGTAAACCAAATGGCCGTAGCAGTAGCCGAAGGTATTCGGGAAGTCATTCCTATACTCAGCGGCGGACTGCCCCAATTCCCCGGTACGTCATTACGTATCGGCAACCAGGGCGAATCGGTGCGGCAGATGCAACGCTGCTTAAACAATGCCGGCACACGCCATCCGGGCATCCAACGCTTAGTAGAAGACGGAATGTTCGGCCCACGAACTTTAGACGCGGTAACCGCATTTCAACGTCTTTTCGGCCTTGCTCCTGATGGTGTAGTCGGGCCTGTCACTTGGAACAGGCTCTCGCAGGAATGTGTCGCAGGCACCGGAGGCAACGACATCATGCCTCAATTCCCCGGTACGTCAATACGTATCGGTAACAGTGGCGAATCGGTGCGGCAGATACAACGTTGCTTAAACAGAATCGGCACCCGACACCCAGACATCCAACGCTTATCGGAAGACGGTATGTTTGGCCCGCGCACTTTAGACGCTGTAACCACTTTTCAACGAATTTTCGGTCTTGTTCCCGATGGTGAACCAGCCAAATTAGAGGGAAATCATGAAAGCCCTGGTTTGACTTTTGTTGGCATTGCCGCTTCAAAAATCATATTGAAATAATAGTTTTATGGTATGGATTTGAGAATATAAATAAACTATTCGAATTATCTCCCAAATGGCATATGTTTTGCTCCTGTATAGCAATTTAAGTCCCTCGTATAGTTATTTACGTTCCCTGTATTGTGTTTCTCTCAATTTACATCCGGTATATTCAGATACATTTCCCTAATATTGTTTAATATAACCCCTGCATGGTTGGTAAAATCCCCGTGTGGTAGACATTTTTTCTCCTGTATCGTAATTACATATCACCTGTATAGCAGTTTACATTCTCCGTAAGGTCGGAAAATTCCTGTATGGTAAATTAATTCTCAGAATGGTAATAGATAATGATAATATAAATTTTTATTATAATTAACACAGATTGTTTGCCGTCAAAAAAACTTGAACATAAATAATTGAAATATAATAACATTTATCCGTTGCTATGCCTATTTCTGTCTGCTGTGTATAATACTCCGTATTTCAAAAACAAGGGAGTGTTCACATCATGAATCTTCAGAAAGAAATTACTGCATATCTGCATTATTGCGAATATCAAAAAAAATTAAGTGCATTATCAATCAAGGCATACACTATTGATCTTCAACAATTCAAGGAATATGCAATTGCTACTCAAGAGCAGGCTTTTTCAAAAGCAATATTATCCGGATATATGCAGGAGCTTCATCAAAAATATACAGCCAAATCAGCTAAGCGAAAACTGGCAAGCCTCCGAGCTTTTCTTAACTACTTAGAGTTTGAAGAGATTCTTGAAATGAATCCGATACGAAAAATAAGGACGAAATTTCAAGAGCCAAAAACCCTTCCAAAAACAATTCCCTTTCGATTCATTGAGCAGCTATTGAGTACAGCGAAGAGCGAACAGAAACTGGCTACAACATCCTTCGGTACATTTGTCGCCCTTCGTGATAGAGCTATGCTCGAGATGTTGTTTGCTACAGGAATGAGGGTATCGGAGCTTTGCTCATTAAAAAAAAGTGATGTGAATTTAGAAGATGGCACAGTTCGAATAATGGGAAAGGGTAAAAAAGAACGAATAATTCAAATTGGCAATTCCGAGGTGATAAGCTCACTATTGCAATACCATAAATCTAATCTCAATAACTCAGATTTTTTTTTATTAATCGGTTAGCGTCACGCATATCGGAGCAATCCGTGCGGTTTATGATTAAACGGCTTGGCGACAAAAGTGGAATTACACAGCACATCACCCCGCATATGTTCCGTCACTCTTTTGCAACGCTTCTTTTGGAGGAGGATGTTGATATTCGCTACATCCAGCGGATGCTTGGTCATAGTTCTATTCAAACAACTCAAATATATACCCAAGTTACCTCCGAGAAGCAACGTCAAATTTTAACCCTTAAACATCCTCGAAACAAGATGAAATTGGATTAAAATATTTTAATACAGTTGCTTTTTGAAAGCTTTCTCAGTCGAATACGTTAATATCTTTGCACGTTTTGAAACAACGTGTTTTTTCTTGTACGCGCAGTCAGGATATGCTATAATTTCTTTGGGTACAGGATAATTCTTGATTATCCTGTATTCACGAGCATGATGTGAGAAGTATGGTATAATTTTCATAGATGGGTGAAACGCACCCAAAAACAAAAAAGCAAAAACACAAGGTCTGTTGCTTAGGGTGGAGGAATGATTCTGTGTCAAAAGGAAAAAAATCCATCGCGATACTTGTAGCGTTAACTTTGGTTATTGGGGGCATGGCTCGGTGTCTGCGAATAATTCACAGCCCTCGCAGTGGGCCGCGGGTGGCGTTTGCGCACAGAACACATGCCGCCACTTAGTTCGGGTCTTCATATGCGATTCCCCATAAGAACAGAGCATCTCGATAATCCAGTACTGACATTTTATGCGATATGGGCAATTGAAAGGTCTATTTGGGCCGATGGCATAGATAGGCGGCACAGAACATCGCAGCGCACATATGTTCGCTCGGGCCCTTGTCGTGATGATGCTCCTGACTGGTGTTATGAGGCGATACCCCCCGGCGTAGCGATAGCGTTGACCACCACACCATCAACTCACGTGGGGAACGTTGGTACTGGATACGAGCCAATGTACAAGGGCATCCAAATAGTAATGATGGATGGATATACAGCGGTCATTTGACTTTGCTTCCCGACAACTGGTTGGATGACTTGATACCTATACCATAACCCATCCCCGCACCGCCAATATTTTGCGTTAGTGAATTTGATCGCAGGATACTTGAACTTACAAACGGTAAACAGTTTTTCACATGGAAGTCATGCTGATGTAAGACTCGTTTCCGCAGACGATACGGCAGCTTTTTTTAGCACATGCAATGGCAGATGGAGTTGGGATACTCGCCACGCCATAGGCACAATCACGGAAGTTTTATTTTTTATGAAGGGAATGATTTAAAATGGACAACACAGCATTGTTTAAGGTTGGGTATGGGCTTTATGTGCTTACGACACACGCTGATGGTAGAGACAACGGTTGTATTATCAATACCGTTATGCAAATTACAAGCATTTCCCCTCTAACCGGCGTAATCGCCGTAAACAAGCAAAACCATACACACGACATGATTGTGAAGTCGGGAAAGTTTAATGTTTCGATATTGACGACGGAAGCTCCATTTGATGTGTTCAAAAGCTTTGGCTTTCAATCCGGCTCAAAGGTTGATAAATTCGTTGAATACAAAAGTGTTGTGAGAAGTGAAAACGGTGTTTATTATTTAACGAAGTATGTAAATGCTTATATGTCTTTTAAGGTAATTGAAGCAATTGATTTCGGATCGCATACTATGTTTAAAGCCGAAATAACAGACGGAATGGTTCTCAGCGAAGCAGGAAGCGTAACATATGACTATTACCAAAAACATATAAAGCTAAAACCACAGCCCGCGCAAAAACCCGGTTATCGCTGTAACATTTGCAGTTATGTTTATGAGGGTGATATATTGCCTGATGATTTCATTTGTCCGTTGTGTAAGCATGGCGCAAATGACTTTACAAAAATAGCAAACTCCAAGGAGGAAAAATCAATGGAAAATCTTAAAGGAACAAAGACCGAAAAAAATTTAATGGAAGCATTTGCGGGTGAAAGCCAAGCCCGGAATAAATACACCTATTATGCCGGTAAAGCGAGAAAAGAAGGTTATGAGCAAATTGCCGCCTTATTTGAGGAAACCGCTGTCAACGAAAAAGAACACGCGAAAATTTGGTTTAAGCTGCTTTGCGGTGGAGATATTCCCTCAACCATTGAAAATCTAAAAGCCGCCGCCGGTGGTGAGAACGAGGAATGGACTGATATGTACAAGCGCATGACGGCAGAAGCCCGTGAAGAGGGTTTCGACCATATCGCATTCCTGTTCGAGCAAGTTGGTAAAATTGAAAAGGAACATGAAGAACGCTATCTCAAACTTTTGAAAAACCTTGAAGAAGGCACGGTCTTTGCAAGAAAAGAAAAGTCCATTTGGATTTGCCGTAACTGCGGCTATATTGTGGACAATGAAAACGCACCACAGGGCTGTCCTGTATGCGTTCATCCGCAAGCATACTTTGAATTGCGGGCAATAAATTATTAATAGAAATAAAAAAAACAGGGAGGCTGAAAGTAATGGAGCAAAAATTCTTTATTTGCAAACACTGCGGCAATTTAACAGGGCTTATCAATAACAAGGGAGTGCCGATGATGTGTTGCGGCGAAAAAATGGGGGAACTTGTTCCCAACACCGTCGAAGCAAGCACAGAAAAACATCTGCCTGTAGTTGATTTTAAATCGGAAGCCTGCGGCTGCGGCGACGGTTGCACTTGTTTAAGCGTTCTGGTCGGTAGCGCGGCTCATCCTATGGAGGATGGGCATCACATCGCGTTTGTTTATGTAGAAACCGAACGCGGCGGTCAGCGTAAATGCTTGAAAACCAGCGAAGAGCCGAAACTTGATTTTTGCATTACTAACGATAAACCAATAGCTGTTTATGCTTACTGTAATCTGCATGGATTGTGGAAAACAGAAATCAAATAAATCAAATAAACGGGAAAAGGGAATTTATTCCTTTTCCCGTTTTCTATGACAAGGTTGGGTATCACTGTCTCCTGTAATACAAGAAATTGTACCCTCCTGCGTAATAATATCTTCTACGATTACATATTTCGCGCCATTAATAAAGTGGCGTATATTATCGCAAATTTGATAAACTTATTAAATGAATAACAAAAATTTTTGGGGAAGATATTCACGCAATAAAGTTTCGCTGTTGTTGTATGTTTGAATTTTGCATTTGATGATTCCGATGCTGTCAATGTATTCTGCAAGTATTCCGGAAATTTCACCGAGGCAGATGTCTTGGTCATCGCAGACAGCTATATTCATCTTGTTCCTCCCCTGCAAATATTTCTGTTGGTTGAATTATATCTAAAGTTAAAATTTTTTCAAAACAGCGGCAGAAATTTTTATTGACGAATAATTATTTCTTTGATATTTTGATGAAGTGATAATTCGGAATTAAAGAGGTGTATGCCATTCGGCACATTTGATATTGGACAATAACATCAATATAAATGTGTGCGGAGAAGATAAATAAAACATAATTGAACATGAAAGGAAACCGTCGATTTTTTCGGCATTGTTTCGTGTTTAAATTGCGTTTTATTTTTATTATCCCGCACCGAAAGAATATGGCTTTTGAAGCTGCGGGATAATACCCGCGGCTTTTTATTTTGTCTGCATTATCACAAATAAAAAATATGGAGGAAATTTTTATGTTTACACAACTACCGGCAATGATGAGCAAGCCTGAACTTTACGAAAAAGGCACAATGGAATTATGGACAGACGAGCATATTTCAAAGGGTATGATAGAAGCCCATCTGAATCCTAATTTCGATGGGGCAACTCGCAATCACGAAACTGTACGAAAAATTGTCAAATGGATTGGTGAAGTTGCTCCTGCGAAGAAATACCGTAATCTGCTGGACTTAGGTTGCGGTCCCGGTATTTATGCAGAAAAATTTTACAGCGCAGGATATAATGTCACCGGCGTGGATTTTTCGCAGCGTTCAATTGATTACGCAAAAAATTCGGCGCACGAAAAAAATTTACCTGTCACATATTTTCAATGTGATTACCTTTCAATGGATTTTAAGGAAGAATTCGACTTAGTTACGTTGATTTACTGCGATTTTGGTGTGCTTTCTACGGACGACAGGGCGAATCTTTTGAAAAAAATTCACGCAGCATTAAAACCTAACGGGCTGTTGATATTTGATGTTTTTACACCGCATCAGTATGTAAATTGCGAAGAAAATAAAAATTGGGAGTATGCAGAAAACGGATTCTTCTCAGCAGAACCGCATTTATATCTCAACGCGCTTTACCGTTATGACGAACTAAATACATTCTGCAAACAGCATATCATAATGACGGAACGCGATATTAAACATATAAACGTCTGGGAGCATACATTTACGAAAGACGAGCTTTCGCAAGTTTTGAGTTCGGCAGGGTTTTCTGTGAAAAACTTTTACGGAAACGTGGCAGGGCTTCATTATTGTGACAGCGGTAAAGAAATTTGCATCATTGCAAAAAAAATCTGAAATGAAATACACTTTCTGATTCGCTTTTTGGATAACATCAGAATTCAACTCTCCAAATCCAATTATTAATTATTTCTAAAAAAGCATTGACACTAAGTTTTGCCTGTATTATAATGAATAATACATATGATACTTAATTTATGAATTGGAGAGATGAAGAATGATAATAAAACTTGATACAACAAGCACAACACCTATCTATGTGCAACTCCGTAATCAAATTGTTATGGGGATTGGGCGGGGCGAATTAAAAATAGGTCAAGGTCTGCCCACGGTTCGGCAGATGGCAGAAGATATTGGCGTTAATACAATGACTGTTAATAAAACCTATGCCATCTTGAAACAGGAAGGATATATAGAAATTGACCGCCGACATGGAGCTAAGGTTAACCCTGCGGTTGATTTGACAGGACAATTCCGCGAAAAAGTAGAAAGCGAATTGACGCTGTTGATTGCAGAATCATCGCTAAAAGGAATGAGCCGCGATGATTTCATGAAAATGTGTACGGATGTGTATAATAAGCTAAATGTGTCTTATGCAGGAGGTATAGCATGATTATTTGGACAATAATATTTGTTGCATTTATGTATATCGCGTTTTTTACCGGGATATATGCGACATATCGAACAGGCGCAAAAGCTAATGGAAATATGTTGTTAGGCGTTACTTTACCGCATGATGCCTTGAATGACAGTGCAGTAAACAGCATTGTTGAAAAATATCGCAAAGCGTATTCATTTTATGCTCTCGCTTTTTTGATGCTAGTGATTCCAGCGATGTTTTTCACCGATTATATTTCTGTCAGCTTCTTGTATTTTTTTGTATGGGTTGTCACATTTATTTATGTAAACCATAAAATCGCCGTTAAATACTTCGATGAGTTGTATTCCTTGAAGAGAGAAAAAGAATGGTGGGTGGGAACACAGAATATCATCAACATTGATACCGAAGTAAGTAGATTAAAAAACACATTCGTTATATCAAAAAAGTGGTTTATTGTCCCCTTGATTATATCAGCTATTCCAATTATAACCGCTTTAGTCAATAATCAAGATATACATTCTATTTTGACTACGCTTATCGGTATATTAACTCTTGGAGTATTCTATTCAGTATATCATTTCTACGGCAAAAGCAGGACAAAAGCATACAGCGAAAATACCGAGGTTAATATTGCACTGAATCATGTATATAAAAGAGAATGGTCTAAATGCTTTTTTATAATTGCCACCCTTTCAAGTGTTTTCTTTACAGCATTAACATATTTGATGAATATTGAAAATATTCAAGGTATTATTGCCATAGTTAGTTGCCTATACAGCCTTTTCATTATGGTTCCAATTTTTAGCGCGTACAATAAAGTCCGGGATAAAAGAAACAAAATGTTGCGAATAATAAACGAAACGATGTATACAGACGATGACTTGTTTTGGAGAGGTGGTATTTATAATAATCCAAATGATAAAAATTCTGTTGTTGAAAAACGAATCGGTTATGGCGCTACCATCAATGCGGCGTCAAAGGGCGGAAAAGTAGTTTATGCGAGTATTCTGCTTGCTGCTGCGATTTTTGTAGGGGTTTCTATTTATATAATGCCTTTGGATTTTGGTTCTGTTTCCCTGAGCGTTTCCGAGCAGGTGGTGACAATTAAAGTACCTTTGAAGGAATTTGCTTTTGCGATAGATGATATTAAAAGCGTGACTATGATAGATGAATTTCCACACGCCACTAGAGCCGGCGGTGCGAATTTTCCAAAACTCTATACGGGTAGATTTATCGTAACAGGGTGCGGAGCAAGCGATTTATTCATTTATACTAACAACCCACCTTATATTGCTATTGAGTTAGAAAGCGGATGGCTATTCATAAATTGCAGAACATCGGAGCAAACAGATGACTATTTTAACAAATTGAAGCTATTAATCGACGAAGAGGCGGTTCGATTAGGAGGTAGTTAATGTGAGAAAAACAGTCATTTCAGATTACGCCGTAGTCTATATGTCAAAATATGGGGCTTCGGAAAAATATGCGAAATTAATTGCACAGAATTTACGGGCAGATTTATTCAATGCAAGCGAAAAATTCTTAGACGAAGCATTGCGCCCATATAAAACTATCATTTGGGGTGGGGGCATTTATGCCGGAAAAATAAACGGCATAAATGGTTTATGTAAACAAATTGACAAAATTAAGGATAAACGCATTTTTGTTTTCAGCGTTGGAAATACGCCTACAGAGCGACATGATATTCTTGAAAAGGTTAGAAATAACTCCATTGCACATAAACAGCATCCCAGAATTATGTTTTTTCACCTTGTAGCAAGGGCAAATTTTTCTTGTCTGACTTTGGGTGATAGATTTATGTTTGCTTGTCGTAGACTAGCGATTATCATAAAACCTGCTAAGTTCCGTACAGATGGGGAGCATTTATTCCTTTCTGAGTATGGTAAAGATTCTCAGAGGATTGATGAAAATGCCGTAGTTGATATTATTAAACATATTAAGG
>Ga0131853_10000308_pt1 | contig 88394 bp, 98 predicted proteins | sample TergutLab28metaG_FD_92764 | JGI IMG/M metagenome (GOLD analysis project Ga0131853, IMG submission 92764) | Labiotermes labralis P1 segment gut microbial communities from Petit-Saut dam, French Guiana - Lab288 P1 (version 2) (version 2) | ecosystem: Host-associated > Arthropoda: Insects >...
TAAGAAACCGTCTGAGACGGTTTCTTGGACACCAATGAAAAATATAAATTCGGAATTACCCACTGCGTGGGATAATTCCTGGGTCATCAAAAAACCCTAAGAGGGGCTAGCGAGGCCCCTCTTGGCTCCCCATCGCATTAAAGAAAAGAATACGTCATCGCGCGCGAAGTGGTCCAGTGATATTACCCACGATTGGATTTTTCGAAATGTTTTAATTTTGATTGAATGGGGTAAATTGTGTGATATTATTAAAATATGAAGATAACATTTTTAGGAACGGGAAAATTTTCGTCGGCGACGCGCAGGTGTTCGGCGACGCTGTTGAATGATCAGATCTTGGTTGATATTGGTTACGGTGCGATTACTGGACTTTGGGAAAAGAATTTAAATACCGAGAACATTAATACATTGATTTTGACGCACTTTCATGATGACCATATTGGTGATTTATGGTGGATGCTGTCCAGACGTGGTGCACGCGAGGAGGTCCACCCATTAACCATAATTGCGCCAACGGGTTTTGGTAAATATGTTTTGGGGTATTATCGTACATGTATTGGTCCGGCAGAAACTTTACAGGATATGGCATTTTATAATAATATGAAGGGTATCAAGATAATCGAGATGACAGAGTTTGATTCATGTAATGTGGGAGGTGTTCGGGTTTCGTCCTTTCCTGCTGTACATTCAAAGAAGCATCATTGTTTAGGGTATGTTTTGGATATTTACGGGGATAAAATTGGATTCTCCGGGGATACATATTGCAATCGTGTTTTGGAAGAACAAATTCCAAGTGCGCCTGTGTGGGTAATTAATTGCCCGATTGAAAAAAATGATTCAGATAGACATATGGGTCTTATTGATGTTCAAAGAATTGCAACACCAAATATGAACAAGAAATTTTATATAACGCATAGAGGTGAGTATCATGCGCCGACCAATCCAAATATATTTTTGCCGAATGATGGGGATGAGGTAGAAGTAAACAATTAATGTATATATGGTTATTTGGCTGACGCTTCGCTTGATGAAAAATGCAGATAAGGTCGCCGAAGGGCGATTTATGCATTTTTCATATACGCCAAATAACCATATATACATTAATTGTTTACTTTAGGTGAAAGGAATAAAAGGAATGGAAAAAGCCCGTGTGGGCTTTTATTTATTTTCGTGAGCGGTCAATTTTAGAGGTGTCTACGGTTCCAGTTTGTTCGCGTGATGTGAAAAGACCTTTGATGAATTCGAGTGGACTTCTTAGTTTTTGCGGGGCTTTATTTCCCTTGTCTCTGTATGCGCCTGTTCTAATGTTCTCAATTTGTCTTCGAAGTGGATTTATTTCTTCCCCGTGTATTGCACTTATTTCCGCGTATAAGGGGGCCAATTTTTTATCCTTGATTTTATTAATTTGGGCTTCAAGTGCATTAATCATAGCGACTTCATCATCGGTTATTTTTACATGTTTAGGTTTCACGTAACTTTCTTGACCCATTTTGTACCTTCCCTTTTATAAAAATAATATATCAATACAAGCAATTATTTGTCAATAGTTACCCAATTTTTGCCATCCGCGTTGGTATTTGCTTTGTTTGGTTAGTTCAAGTGGTAATCCAGATTTTGTTAATAGTTTGTGGACGTTGTCCAGATGTGCGTCGTTGTCGATGCCAGATATTACGTAGGAGATGTCTTCGAATTCTGCCATGTATTCGGTATATGTTTTGTCATTTTTTGTATATGTGGTTTTGTCCAGTGTGATGATTACCAAAAAGTCGCCCTTTTGGACGGTTGCATAATCGCGTTCCATGGAAGCATGCAGGACTGGCTGTACATTTTGCGGAACATTGTTCCCGAATAACGTTTTGAATTCGTCGATGGAATTTGTCTTGGCACGGATTTCGATTCGCTCGACATAGGGTTTGTTAGAATTGCTGTTTTGCATTTTGTACATGAAATCGTGGGTGGTTTGGTCGTTGTTAAAGCGGTAGTGACTTTCGCGGAAGACGTCGCCTCTGTTTAATATTGTCATATGTTCGTCGTCGTAAAAGATTTCATCTTTGGATTTTTTGTGTGGTGGATTTGCAAGTTCGTAATCATTGTTCATAAATACATTTAAAATATCGTCCAGTGACAATTTGTCGTGCACAAGATATTTAATCTCGCGTTCGCGTACAATATCGTTTCGGGTTAGATTTATTTGTGTCATTGCATGTCCCTTGTGAATATTCCGTCATTTGCAATTTCATTTGCCAATTGTTTTGGTGTTTTGTCTGATGTATCAATTATTGTTGTGTTTGGAAATCGCCAGAATATAAGGTCTTTGAAAATTTGTTCGCGTTTTTCGTATATTTCTGGGTGGTTTATGAGTAGGCTGTCGGATGGGCTGATGCCTGTTTCCTGTTCGCGGATTTTGGCGCGTTCCAATTTGACCTTGGTTGATGCGGTGATAAAATACGAGTCCATTTCTGGGAGTGATTTTAATAACTGGCGCATTTTGTTGATAATTTGTTCGGACCCATCGCCTAGTGCATACACACCAACAAGTAACTTGAATAGCCAAAAGTTGTCGCAGATAATGACTCTGCCGTCGTCGCGGTATGATGCTATGTCTTTTTCGGTTACTTTTATTATTCGTTCTAATGTTGGTTCCCATGATTTGTTATTAGTGTACCAGACATTGTTTTCTTTGTTAGCCAGCCAATCGCGGCGAAAGTTGATCACGGTTTCGTGGTTCGAGATGAATTTTCTTCTTGCAACGGTTTTATTTGGAAATAATTTATGTAATTAAGAAACCAGGGTTGATTTGCCCGTGAAATCCATTCCACAAAAAAGTTTTATTTTTGCCACGAAAATAATATAGCATTTTTTGACGGATGTCGCAAGATTGTTGTATAATGATAAATGAGATTTAGATATCCACTTTCTATCCTGTTGCTTGTAAGTTTGTTTCTTTGGATTATAAGCCCATGGAGTAGTAATGCTTTTGTGCCACGAAACAATCATCCGGTTCCCTCTTATATTATAAATCCTTATCGTTATATCTGTTGGGCAAGTACTCTTCGTCTTCGTGCGAACTTGCATACACATACAATGGCAAGTGATGGGCGTGAACATGCGGATGAAAAATTGCGTCTTTACGCAGAGGCCGGTTTTGATGTGGTCGCGATAACGGATCATGATACGTTTGCGGGAACCCAGTCAACTGGTTTGAGAATAATCGATGGGCGTGAGATGTTGGTAATTCAAGGTGTAGAAGTTAGCAGGCGTCATCATTTCGTTTCTCTTTTCACGGATACCGCACAATTTAGTGCAAGAAATTCTTTGGAATTGTTGCAGGCAAATTATGATCAGTCCGACGCAATTATGTTTCTTGCACATCCATCAAGATACAATTACTCGGTCAATTGGTATATGGATGTGTTTTCACGATTTTCTTCTGATAGATTGGTTGGGATGGAGGTTATAAATCAGGGAATGCGATATAATGAGGGTTGTATTCTTTTGTGGGATGAACTTTTGACTGAAAAGGCGCCAGAGCGTGCGATTTGGGGTATTTCAACAGATGACGCACATCGTCGTGAACATATTGGTCTTTCCTATATGATTTTCTTGGTATCTGCAAATAATCAAGATGCCATTATTGTCGCATTACAAAGTGGTCACAGTTTTTTAACCAATCGTGTGGTTCAAGGACAGTTACTGCCGCAGGTGAATTACATTAATGTTTGTAATAAGGCTCTTACTATTCAGATTGATGCTGAGTATAGTAATCAAATCCAATGGATTTCACGTGGTGATGTTGTGGCGACTGGATCACAAATTTCTGTTACTGAATTGGATTTGCGTGCGTATGTAAGATTTGTAATTACGAATTCAGCGGGGCAAATTTTTTCGCAACCATTTTTGTTGTCCTGAGATGGATGCTTTTGTGATATACTTTTCCAAAGTATGTGGATAAGAGAATTGCGAGTTAAGGATTTCAGGAATCACAAGAATACCAAAATTGTGTTGGACAATGGTGTAAATGTTTTTGTTGGCAAAAATGCACAAGGTAAAACAAATTTGTTGGAGGCAATTTTTTTAACGTGTGTGGGGCGTGGGTGGCGGACGCGAAATGATCGCGAGATGATAAACTTTGATGCGGATACCGCGGTTGTTAAGGCGGTTGCGCAAAAATCATATGGCGATGTTAATGTCGAGATTCTGTTATCGCGAACATCGAAAAAGGCAATTAAAATAAACAGTATCCCGGTTCAGAAAATGGGCGAGTTGATGGGTCAGATTAATTGTGTGTTTTTCTCGCCAGATGAATTGCGTCTTATAAAAGATGCGCCAGCGGATCGACGAAGATTTTTGGATATCAGTTTGAGTCAATTGGATAAGAATTATTTCTATTCCCTGTTGCGATATAATAAAATTTTGGCACAGCGCAATTCTTTGTTGAAGTCCACGACCGAGGATATTGAACGCGGTTTAGATATTTGGGACAATGAATTGGTTAAGGAAGGTGCGAAAATTATTTATAAAAGAATAGATTTTTTGCAACAAATTAGACCGAGTGTGGAAGGCGTTCATTCATTTCTGACAAATAAAAGTGAGTCTATTGAAATAGTTTATGAGAGTAATTTGAAGTTGGACGGATGCCAGGAAGATATTGAGAAGTGTTTTCTGGAAGCATTGATGATTGCACGTGAGAAAGATATGCGTCAGCGGACGACCACCATTGGTCCACATAGAGATGACATATGTATTTCTATCAACGGTAAAGATGTTCGACAGTTCGCGAGTCAGGGGCAGCAGCGTACCGTTGCCCTGTCGATTAAGCTTGCTGAGGTTCGAGTTTTTAAAGAGCAAACCGGTGAAATGCCAGTGCTTTTGTTGGATGATGTTCTGTCTGAATTGGATGAAAGTCGCCAAGAAAGGCTTCTGGAGGCGATTAAGGGGGTTCAAGCGGTAATTACAACCACGCAAAACGTTGATGGTGCTGCAAAGACATTTAAAATTAGAGAAGGTGACGTACTTTAATTATTATAGATAGTATCTATAGTAGTAATATATTAATTAATAAAAATGTTCCACGTGGAACATTGGTTTGAATTTTTAAAAAAGTAGTCTAGACTACTTTTTTAAAAAAGAGTTTGATGGAAAATATTTTATGACATCTCTCCTACTCTGGCACCGAGGACGCGTAGTAGTGGTCCGATAATATTTAGGCATACGTCATACAGCCATGAGACCACGGTGCTACCCTCTAGTAGCCAGTCGTGTAGTCCGGAGAACGCTGCGATTGATGTGATGATGAAAAGGAAACCAGAGAATATAGTTGCGTATACCATGAACTTGAATAGGCCGAGAAAGAAGCCTAGTGTTTTGTCTATGCTGTTTAAACTTGGGAATCTCTCCTTCCATCTCATGATCTTTCTTCTGAGGATTGCAATGACGACTTTGATTACAATGAATAAGACGACTGCGATGATTGCTGTGAGTAGCAAGAGTCCGTTATTACGCGCCATTTCGTCTAATGCGGACTCGCCTTGGAATATTGAAGATAATGGTCCAGCGATACCGAACCATCTGTCCAGTAGTAATGCAAATGGTCTTGCGATAACTACTGAGATTATTATTATAATGAATGTAGAGACAAAGTCCAGGATGCCGCGTAAAAAACCCACATACATCCCAACGAGGGCGAATGTAAGTATTAGTACCACAACTATAACGTCTACTACCATAATATCCTATATCAATTATTGTCGAATTTGTCAAACCTTATATTAGTGATTTAAAACTGCTATACGAAAATGTTCCACGTGGAACATTTCTTTGTTGACAAGAGTTAAGGGTATTTGGTATATAACCTTATGTAAGGAGGTTTTATGAGTGCTCAAAGAGGTTTAGGTAAGGGTCTGGGTGCATTGATTGCAATGTTTGATGAAGAAATTGAAACAACAAAGAAAGAACGGACCCAGGATTTAACTGTGAAAGAATCCAAAAAAGAGGTAGAGAAAGTTGTCAAAGAGGTTGAAAAGCCGTCTGTAATTGTTCCACGTGGAACAATTGAGGTTCAAGATGGTGTGCAAGAGGTTGATGTGAATTTGATTGATAAGAATGTTAATCAGCCACGTAAAATATTTGACCCGGTCCAATTGCAGGAATTGGCGGATAGTATATCCGCGAATGGTGTGTTTCAGCCAATTATTGTGAAGAAGATTGGTGCGAGATACATGATAGTTGCGGGTGAAAGGCGCTGGAGGGCGTCTAAGCTTGCTGGGTTGGCTAAGATACCGGCGATAGTGCGCGATTATAGTGAAAGACAAATAGCTGAGATAGCGATAGTAGAAAACTTGCAGCGAGAGAATTTGAATGAAATCGAACTTGCAAATGGGATTAAGCGTTTGATGGATGAATTCTTTTTGACACAAGAGAAGGTTGCTGTTGTTCTTGGAAAGAGTAGGAGTTCGATTGCGAATACCTTGCGTTTGTTGAATTTACCGCGTGAGGTTCAATCAATGATTGAGAGCGAGCAGTTGTCGGCTGGGCATGCAAAATGTCTTGTGGCTGTTTCAAACTCGGAGCAGTGCATAGGACTTGCTAAGAAGTGTGTTGTTGGTCGGCTAAGTGTTAGGGAGTTGGAGGATCTTCTTAAGGATATGCATGAGGTTAAGAGAGGAACGTCTGCCGCGCCCAAGAAACAGAGTGTTGAGTTGAAGAATTTGGTTCTGGAATTAACCCAAATATTTGGAACAAAGGTGATGGTACAAGGGAATGAAAATCGAGGCAAAATAGTTATTGAATATTATAACCAGGCCGACCTTGAAAGAATTAGGAAGAAACTGGTGTAGGAGTTTTGTAGGATTATAGAAAAAAAATGTTCCACGTGGAACATTTTTTTTTGAACGATTAAATGTAGTCGGGTGGATGTATTATGTATTAAAAGAGGGGGTGAAGGTTGTGGTTGTAGGGAATTGTGAATTGTTCCACGTGGAACAATTATCTATAGAATATATCTATAATGAATATGTAGCAGTGCATAAAGAATCAAATTGCATCTTGAACTATTTGTCGAAATATGGTATACATTATTAATGGGAAAAATTATTGCTTTTACAAATCAGAAGGGCGGGGTAGGGAAAACTACGACATGTGTTAATTTGTCGGCATTCTTGGTGGAAATGGGTAAAAGAGTGCTTATAATCGATGTGGATCCTCAAGGTAACGCCACCAGCGGGATTGGTGTAGATAAAGATAAAGAAACCAAGACGATTTATGACGTTTTGTGTGAACAATGCGATATAAGCGAAGCGGTGACGTTATCGCCTATAAAGGGGTTGGAAATTATTCCTGCGACCGTGGATTTGGCGGGTGCTGAGGTGGAACTTGTGCGTATGCCGGGGCGTGAGCGTCTGTTGAAAAAGTATTTGGAAAAGGTGCGCAATAGTTATGATTTTGTTTGTATTGATTGTCCGCCCTCGCTTGGGTTGTTGACGTTGAATGCACTTACTTCGGCGGATGCGTTGGTAATACCTATCCAGTGTGAATTCTTTGCATTGGAGGGTGTATCACAATTGATTAATACTGTGCGACTTATTAGGAAGCAGGGCTTGAATCCAGATTTAGATATTGATGGGGTATTGTTGACAATGTATGATAAGCGAAGTAGTTTGACAGACCAAGTATCAAATGAAATTTTAAAGTTTTTTGGCAAAAAAGTTTTCAAAACAAAAGTGCCGAGAAATATAAGATTGGCGGAAGCACCGAGTCATGGATTGCCAATTACAAAATATGACCCAAAATGTGCGGGCGCGATTGCATATGGGCAACTGGCGAAAGAATTCTTGGCAAGGCAGCCGAAATAAGAGGAATGAAATGGAAACAAAAAGTAAATATAAGGTGCTAGGTGGACAGGAAATTAGAGAAAAAGCAGAAGACAGAATATATGAAATTTTGGATGTAGTAGAGAAATTACCGCAGTTTATTGCTGTGTCCGAGGGATGTTTAGCAATTCAGCGAATAGTTCGAAATGGATTGAATAATCTGACTGATATGCAGGTAATTGAATTGGCGATATCCTTTGAGACTGAGACTGGTGGAGAAAAGGTAATAGGTGCGATGGTTATGCGTGATGACGCCGAACAAAGTACAGAAGAAGGTCAAGATACACCAAAATTAACTAAACCTATTAAAGTGGATTTGAGTCGGCAAGCGCTTGTTCAGAGGGCATATTTGCATGACCTTGACAATGACCCAGATAAAGAAAGAAAAAATAATTTGTAAATTGGCTATGGAAAATGATTTGCAAAAATCAGGTTTTCTAGCGTAAAATAGTACTATGGCAATAGCAATATTTGGGGATATCCACGGAAACTTAGAGGCTTTGGAAGCCATCTTAAAAGATATAAAGAGAAACAGAAAAATTAAACAGGCGTATTTTTTGGGTGACGCGATAACATTTGGTCCAGATTCTAGCGCGTGTTTGAAATTGCTTGCAAAGCATAGGGATAAAATCTCTTGCGTTACTGGGAATCATGAGCAACGCATGATACGATACGACAAGTCTGTGGGAACAATGACATATGCGGGTATAAAGCATATGGAATTTATTTATCACAGTTTGGATAACGAAGACCTAAGATTTATTAAGACAATGCAGAATGAGATTAAAATTAACTATAAAGGATTTAATATCTTGTTTACGCATTATTCTTTGGATAAAGAAGGGGTGGTGCGTGATGACTATGACGAGTTTTCCGAGAGTCACTTGCATAATCTTTTTGGTGAGAAGAATTCGGATGTCGTGTTTTTCGGGCATATACACACACGAAAGATTATTATTGATGAATTAAGTAAAAGTTATATTTGTGTGGGTTCCAGTGGTTGTGTGAAAGGGGATACAACCTTTTATACATACTTTGATATCAATGACAAGATTTGTGATGACAAAAACTTTGATATATATCGTGTCAATGTAAAGTTTAATCGAAAAAAGTTTGAGGAGAAAATGCGTGCTATAGATATTCCGGAGAAAGCGAAATTTGCAAAATTTTGTTTTGGAATGGATATTGAGGAGAAACTTGAAACACCATCTATGGAAGAATAATATAGACTTTTTGAAAGTTTTATCTAAAAGATACTTTGCATATAATATCTCATGCCGATTTATGTTGCGATTATCCTGGGATTGATTCAAGGATTGACCGAGTTCTTGCCCGTTTCATCCAGCGGGCATTTAATTTTGGCACAGTATTTATTTAACTTGCCAGAAGATATGCTTCTTTTTAATATTATTTTGCATGTTGCAACATTGCTGGCGGTGTTGATTGTTTTCCGGTTGCGAATTTGGCAGTTGGTGAGACATCCTTTTAATAAGACTAACTTGGCACTGGTATTGGCGACAATTGTGACCGTGTCACTTGTCTTGATTTTTAAAGATATTATAGATAGAACATTCACTGCGCGTGTATTGCCGATAACGTTTTTTATAACTGCGATTATTTTATTTGCAACAACATTTGTACGCGAGAATCCAAATCAAAATACAGATGATGCCGAATTGGAGATTACAAAAAAATCCGCATTGGCGACCGGCTTGGCGCAGGCAATTGCAGTGGTGCCTGGTTTTTCGCGTAGTGGTTTTACTATAGCAACGGCACTTGCAACCGGCACAAAAAGGCAAGCTGCGGCAGAGTTTTCGTTTTTGATGTCGATTCCAATCATTATTGGGGCACTGGTACTGGAACTTGTGTCTGGTCCAGTGTCATCAGATATTGAGATTTTCCCACTGGTGATTGCGTTCTTGGTGGCGTTGGTGTCTGGGGTTTTTGCTATTAAATTCATGCTTAGGATAGTTAGGCGGATTAAACTATATTGGTTTAGTTTATATCTGGTAATATTGGCGATTGTAACGGTGTTTGTTATTTAGGTTGCGAAATCTTGTAGCAGGGCTTATAATAATATTAATAAAATCCCAAGGAGGATACCACAAATGAAGACAATGGCAGATTTGGTAAATGATTTTTTAACCGAGGAGGAATTCAGTCTCCGAAACAGTCTGGCGTATGCAGGTCTTGGTCTTTCCAAAGTTACGGGACAGGTCACAGAGATTGTCAGTGGAGTGGGCTTTGCCGGACAACAATATAGTGCCGAGCGTCAAAAACGAATGGCGGATATCTTGGGCGAGATGTTATTTCATTGGCATGTGTTGGCGACCACTGTGGACGGGGTTGGGGTGGAACAGATAATTGAACAATATATAGCGCATTATGAAGCGGTACGTGAACATCTGAAACAGCAACGAATTACAATACATGACATGATGGAAATGAAAAAACATGTAAAGCCAGGTGCACTTCGTGAAATAGAGCGAAATCGAGACAATGCAGAAAAAAAGAAAATCCGAGAAAAATTTAGATAAAACATAAAGAAGGCGCTTGATAAAATGGCGCTTTTGCTTTATTATGGATGTATGAGTAAAAAAGTTTTAATCGGCCTGTCGTGGCCGTACGCAAATGGTCGTCTTCATATAGGACACGTTGCATCTAGTTTGCCCGCCGATGTGTTGGCGCGGTATCATCGGATGGCGGGAAATGACGTTTCATTTGTTACAGGGAGTGATTGTTATGGTACGCCAATTTTGGTGGCGGCAAAGCAGGAAGGGATTACACCAAAACAACTAAGTGATAAATATCACAAGTTTCATGCCAAAGATTTCAAATCGTTGGGATTTACGTTTTCGCTTTATTCCAAAACCACTGCGAAGCATCATAATGATTTTGTGCGGGATTTTCATGCGCGTATGTACTTGCGTGATAAAAAATTTATATATGAACAAGGTGCAGAGCAACTTTATTGTGAATCGTGTGATAAATATCTTCCAGATAGATATGTGGAAGGGATATGCCCATTTTGCAAAGGCGAGTCAAAAGGGGATAGTTGTGATGGTTGTGGCAAGATGATAGAACCCGAGGAATTATTGGAGCCAAAATGCAAACTTTGTGCAGGAAAGCCTATTCCACGTATGACAAGACAGTTATATTTAAAACTGGCAACGTTGGAGGACAGAATTCGCGAGTATTTTAATGCACGAAAGGAATCTTGGGCGAATAATGCAATTGGGTTGACAGGGCGGTATTTAAACGAGGGGTTGATAGATCGTGCGATTACACGAAATATTGAGTGGGGGGTACAATTACCTAAAGAGGAATCCAAGCAGGCATTTAATTTCAGTGATGCCGAATTGAAGCAAAAAAAGATTTATATTTGGGCGGAAAACGTTCTTGGGTATTTGTCTGTGACAAAAGAATGGTGTGAGCGTACGGGCAGGGATTGGCGAGAATTTTTATTAGATAATGTTAAAAGTGAAAAATTACACTATTACGTTCATGGGAAAGATAATATACCATTCCATGCGATAATTTTACCGGGTTTGTTAATGGCAGGGGATGGTGAATATCATTTACCAGATCAAATTGTTTCCAGCGAGTATGTAACCATGGCAAACGACAAGATGAGTAAATCTAAAGGTAATATAATTCGTGCCGAAGATTTGGTAAAAACATTTGACGTGGATCTTATTAGATATTTCTTTATAAGAAACGTGAATGACAGGAAAGATGTGAATTTTACCTTGGAAGATTTTTGTGCAACAATAAACGCAGATCTTGTAAACAGTTTTGGTAATTTAGTTAACAGAACGCTTAGTTTTATTAAGACAAAGTTTAACGGGCGACTTGTGACAGGTAAAAGATGTAGTGCCGTGGAACAAGAAATTGCAAACACATATATGGAAGTCGGTGAATTGATTGAAAAAGGCAAAACCAATAAGGCATTGCATCGTGCAATGGATTTGGTGCACTTTGCAAATAAATATTTTGATGCGTGTGAGCCATGGAAGACGGTTAAAAATGATGTTGAAAAATGTAAATCTGATTTGATGGATGTAATTAATATAATTGCAAACTTGGCACGTGTATTATATCCGTTTGTTCCGGGCGCGTGTACAAAAGTTGCAAAATGGTTAAAAATTGTGGCGAATGAGTGGAGGCCGATATTTATTGAAAATGAACTTAAATTGGGTAAGTTTGATGTGCTTTTTAATAGATTGGATGTAAAACTAGTTCAAATTTAAAAGGTATTTATCATGCCAAAGATAAAGGACGAAAGAACATTATCCGAGATTCACAAGGGGCGCAGAAAGAAACTGCGCGATACTTTTGATAAGTTTGGGTTGGAAACATTTAACGAAACCCAAGTTTTGGAGTTTGCGTTGGGTTTTGTGGTTCCGCGAATGGATACAAATCCGATGGCACATCGTCTTATTAATCAATTTGGTTCATTGAATGGTGTTATCTCGGCGCATCCAACAAAGTTAGAGATGATTGACGGAATAGGTGAGCAGTCATCTTTTTTCCTGCATTTTTTGAAGCAGTTTGTTACATACAGTGTGAACAAGGAGTTGGATTCCATTACGATACGTTCGCCTAAAGAAGCCGAAACGTATTTGGCGAAATTACTGGCGACATATGAAACCGAGGTTTTTATAATATTGTGTCTTGGAATGCGTGGTGAAATTCTGTTACAAGAGAAAGTTGTAGGCGGATTAGATTCAATTGGTATTGATATCCGCGAAATATTGGATACAATTTTACGTGTTAAGACAGTGCGGATTTTGCTTGCGCATAATCATCTGGATGGTGGGGTTAGTCCCAGTTCTGCAGATTTACGGGTAACCAGGACACTGGTGAATTTGTTGTTTCCACTGGGGATTGATGTTATGGATCATATGATTTTTGGGGATAACGCAAAGTTCAGTTTTAGCGAAACCGGGATAATAGAAAAATTTCGTAAAGAATACAAAGAGTTTGAAACAAAAGGTGCTTTTTGATATACTGATAGTATGAATAAAACAGATATAGAAATTGCACAAAGTGTTACACCAAAACACATTTTGGATGTTGCGAAGCAAGCGGGCATAGCAAAAGCCGCATTGGAATTGTATGGTAATAACAAGGCTAAGATTGATTTAAGTGTTAGACAAAGAAAGAAGCGGGGGAAGTTGGTGCTGGTTACTGCTATATCACCGACTCCTGCGGGTGAGGGTAAAACAACGACCTCGATTGGATTAGGAGATGGTCTTGGACAAATTGGTAAAAGGGTGGTGATTGCATTGCGTGAGCCGTCCTTGGGTCCGGTTTTTGGTATAAAAGGTGGAGCCACAGGGGGCGGGTATTCTCAGGTGATTCCGATGGAGGATATTAATCTTCATTTTACGGGAGACTTTCATGCGATTGCTGCGGCGAACAATTTGTTGGCGGCGATGATAGATAATCATATTTTTCAAGGAAATCAATTAAAATTGGATTTGGAAAAAATTAAATGGCGTCGATGTGTGGATATGAATGACAGGGCACTTAGAAATATTACAATCGAGACACCGCGGCAAGATGGATTTGATATAACAGCAGCAAGCGAGATTATGGCAATACTTTGTTTGGCAGAAAATATGTCAGATTTGAAGGCGCGACTTGGGCGTATTATTGTTGGATATAACACAGATGGCGGAGCGGTGCTGGCATCAGATTTAGGAGCACAAGGCGCGATGGCAACATTGTTAAAGGATGCGATAAAGCCAAATTTGGTACAAACCCTAGAGGGGACACCTACCATTTTGCATGGTGGACCTTTTGCAAATATTGCGCACGGGTGTAATTCATTGATTGCAACGAAAATGGCAATGGGATTGGGTGATTTTGTTGTGACAGAGGCGGGATTTGGTGCGGATTTGGGTGCGGAAAAGTTCTTGAACATTAAATGCAGATCCTCGAAGTTGGTACCAGATGCGGTCGTTATTGTGGCGACTGTTCGTGCATTGAAGTATCATGGCGAGGGTGAACTTGGGAAAGGTGTGTTAAACTTGGTTCGTCATATTGAAAATGTCCAAAATTTTGGATTGAATGTGGTGGTTGCAATAAATAATTTTGTGACGGACACCAAGGACGAAATTCAAACGATACAAAGGCAATGTGAAAAACTTGGGGTAGAGGCAATTTTAAGCAGGGCATGGGAAATGGGTGGCAAAGGTACGGAGGAGTTGGCAAAAAAGGTTGTGGAACTGTGTTCCAAAAAACCAAGGATAAGATTTACGTATAAAGAAAGTGACAGTATAAAGAAAAAAATTGAAAGTGTTGCAAAAAAGATTTATCGTGCGAATGGTGTGACTTTGTCGCCGGAAACAAAAGAACAAATTAAGCAGATTGAATCAATGGAGTACGGGAATCTGCCTATTTGTATTGCGAAAACACAGTATTCGTTCTCGGATAATCCAAAGGTATTGGGTGCGGCAGAGAATTTCGATATAAATGTCAGCGGGGTTAGGTTATGTGCGGGGGCTGGATTTGTTGTTGTGTTGACGGGAAATGTTATGACTATGCCGGGTCTTCCAAAGATACCAGCAGCGGAAAAAATTGACATTGATGAAAATGGTAAGATAAAGGGATTATTTTAAAATGGCAAAAGTTATATGCGGGAAGACACTGGCGCAACGGGTTCGCGAAGGTTTGAAAGTTGAGGCAAGAGAATTTGAAAAGGCAAACAAACGCCGTGTAGGTTTGGCAGTTGTTTTAGTGGGAGAAAACCCGGCATCCCAGGTTTATGTACGGAACAAAGCAAAAGCGTGCGAAGATGTGGGGATTCGGTCTTTTACACACATATTGGACGAGAATTCAAAAAAGGAAGATGTTATAAAAGTTATAAAAAAGTTGAATCAGGATGCAAGGGTAGATGGGATATTGGTTCAATTACCGCTGCCGAAACATTTGGACGAGCGTGAAATTCTTGCCTTTGTAAAACCAAAGAAAGATGTGGATGGCTTTCATACGGAAAATGCGGGGGCGCTGTTGTTGGGGCATGGTACGTTGGTTGCGTGCACACCGCTTGGAATTATAGAGTTAATAAAAGAAACAGGCGAAGATATGTGCGGTAAACACGCAGTTGTAATTGGGCGCAGTAATATTGTGGGAAAGCCGGTTGCGCACTTGCTTTTGCAAAATGATTGTACAGTTACTGTGTGCCATTCACGAACCAAAGATTTGGCGCATTATACGAAGCAGGCGGATATCTTGGTTGCTGCAATTGGTAAAAAAGAATTTGTGCGTGGTGATATGGTGAAATCAGGTGCGATTGTTATTGATGTGGGAATTAATCGTGATAGTGATAAATTATATGGCGATGTATGCTTTGACGAGGTAAAAGATGTTGCCTGGTACATTACGCCTGTGCCGGGTGGGGTGGGGCCAATGACGATTGCAATGTTGTTGTCTAATGTTATTAAGGCAGCACAAAAAAGATGAGTAAAAATATACTGATATAGTTGAACCATTACATAAATGGCGAAAATAGGGGTTGCCTTTTTTATAGGGGGTGGTGTACGCTGGATAAGCGTTTATTTTTCCTTGGGCGAAATTATTTAAGAAAGGAGGTGTGTTGTTATGACCATCAGAGACCTGGATTACCTGAAGCAAGAAATTTCCAAATTTATTGAAGAGAAAGATATAAAAAGTTTAAAGAATCTTCTTTGTGAACTGGATGATGTGGAAACATTATTCGTAATGAACGAGGTTACTAACCGAGAAAAGGTTATTGTTTTCAGATTGCTTTCAAAAGATAGCGCGCATCTTACCTTTGAACAATTGGATACATCAATTCAAAAGGAATTGTTGGAATCTTTTACGGATGAGTATGCAAAAGAAATTGTTGAGGAATTGGCCCCGGACGACAGGGTTCAGTTATTCGAGGAGTTACCGCCTAGTGTTGTTTCCAGATTGATTAAGTCGCTTTCAGTGGAAGAGCGCAAGATAACAAATATGCTGATGGGTTATGAGCCGGAGACCGCGGGACGTATAATGACGCCCGAATTTATTGCGTTGAACAGAGATATGACTGCGGATGAGGCACTTCAGAAAGTAAGAGTACAGGCCAAAGACAAGGAGACGATTTATACACTTTATGTTACGGGTGATAAGAAGAAATTAGAGGGTGTTGTTTCGTTGAAGATGTTGTTGACCGCAGAGCCGGAAGAGAAGATTGAAGACATCATGATTGATTCCGTGATTATGGCTTGGACAGATACAGATAGGGAAGAGGCAGCAAAAAAATTAAAGGACTATGACTTGCTTGCGATTCCAGTTGTAGATCGAGAGGGTTGTATCGTGGGGATAATCACGATCGATGACGCGCTTGACATCCTGGAACAAGAAGCCACCGAAGATATATATGATCATGCGGGTCTTGCCGATATAACGGGTAAAGAAACCAACAGAAGTGAAGTTCTTGTTCGTGGAAGTGTGTGGGCGATTTGGAAGGTTAGATTACCATTCTTGGTTATTACATTGGTTGCAGGTTTGGCGGCGGGTTTGATTATTGATGGTTTTGAAGAAACATTGGAATACATTGGTGTTGCGGTTGCAATATTTATTCCGGTCATTATGGACATGGGTGGTAACGTAGGTACACAGTCCACCACGGTATTCGTGCGTGGTGTTGTTCTTGGGCATATTGAAATGAAAACGTTTTGGCGTCACTTGCTCAAAGAGGTCTTGGTTGGTGCAAGTATAGGTTTAATTGTTGGGGTAATAACAGGTATAATAGGTGGTGTTTGGCAGGGTATGCCGATGTTGGGCTTGGCGGTTGGGTTGTCTTTGTTTGTGACTATGACTTTGGCTGCTTTCCTTGGATTCTTGGTACCGTATATACTTATTAAATTAAAAGCGGATCAAGCAGCAGGTGCAGCACCAATAATTACATCTATAAAAGACATTGTGGGTTTGATAATTTACTTTGTCTTGGTTACTGCTTTTATGGGATTAATGTAACTAAGCGAGAAAAATGAAGGTGGGGAAACCCGCCTTTTTTCTTGTGTTTTTTGTGATTTTTTGTTATCATAAATGGAATATTAATGAATGGGAGGCTGTTTTGAACGGAGATTATATTTTCTATGGTGTAAGTAATCCTTTGGCGATTGCAATTATTGTTTTGGTAATTGTTGCGATTATCGTAGGGATTTGGAGTATGATTCTGAGAATCCAAATTTTTTCCAGATACAGAAGGAATAATCGTATAGATGTTGGGCATGGGTTGACCGCACAGCAGGTTGCAAGACAGATGTTGGATAATCTTGGATATCATGATGTTCAAGTTGTGCGTGCGAGTTACTTTTGGTTTTGGTTCTTTCAAAACTGGGGGAATCGATACAGCCCGCGCCGAAACAAGATTCTGTTGTACGGAAATATTTTGAACAGTAGTACAGTTACGGCAATTGCACTAGCAACACAAAAAGTGGGTCTTGTAATGCAGCACCGCGCAGGCGAGCCAAAGATGGTATTCCGTGCACGATGGGAATTTTGGACGCGGATGGCACCCAATTTGTTTATTCCGATTATTACAATTGGTTTGGTAATTGATCTTGTTGTAAATGGCGGTGATATTGCAGATGGCGCGTTTGGAATTGTAACGTTGGTTTTCGTGGGTATTGCGATTTTATATACGTTAATTGCAATGGGGGCATTATATATGGTAATTCCAACGGAACGCAGGGCAGGGCAGTTGGCATTAGAAAAGATTCAACAATATAATTTGGTTCCGTCAGAATTTATCCCAAATATCCAAGAGATGTTTGCGACCTATGTAAAAGCATTTATTGCGGATTTTGTGCTTGCTATTGTTAACTTATTGATTGATATTTTGTGGTTGGTCGCAAAATTATCAAACAGGAGATAATTATGTGGCAGGTAATAGACGCAATTGTAGTAGTTTTGCTGTTCGCAATTGTGATATTGGTTTATGAAATTAAGCGACGTCGAGCCAGAATAATGGGACACGATGTCTTGCGAGGGCAAGAGATTACCACGTTTGATGCCTTGGTTCATATTTCAATTGGTTTGTTTTTTGCTGTTACTTATCTTGCTTTTAGATACTTTCACACACCGTGGACATTTTTTGGATTTTTACATGCGTATGGATTGATTGCGACGTTTATAATGCCTTTTGCGCTTGCTTATTTATGCAAGGGTACAAAGCAAGCCAAATTTGTCGCATGTGTTATGGCGGGGGTTTTATTGTTGTCGCCTTTGACCAGGCCAATAATAATGCCGCAAATGGGTACGCGTAACACAGTTGCCAGTTGGGAGTATGGAATTCCTTTTAATTTGTGTAATATATCTGCGCTTCTTTTCTTGGCGGCAATTTTGGTAGATAATAAGATGTTTAAAAACTTTATGATTACGATGGGTGTTTTTGGTGGAATTATCAATAACACACAAATTCATAATGTGAATAGTGCAAATTATTTTTGGTTTTACCATACTTGGGAATCATATTTTGTTCATGCATTGTTGATTATAATCCCATTGTTCATGATATTAACGGGGCAGATTAAGCCATGTGTAAAACATGCGCTTGTGAATATGATTTGGTTGATTCCGGTATACTTGCTTGCGGGGTTTGTGTTGAACCCATTGTGGGGTACAAATTTCCACTTTACGAGACCAATAGCGGTCGTAGAGAATATTATTCCGAGTATGAGTTCGCCGTGGGTTATATTTGATTCGTATGTGGATCCATTGTATATGGGCGGATTGTTTGTTTTGGTAATTATTTCGTGCGTGATACTTTATCTATTTAGTGCGGCATTATATAAATGGGTCAGACCAAAGTTTGTCAATGATTGAGTTTTGATATAAACTGGAGCATGTTTGAATTTGACGTTCCATTATGGCAGTGGATATTAAGCCAAGTTATTGCAGTAATCAATCTTGGTTTGGTATTTTTTGCGTTTCAGGTGAAAAACAAAACAAGAACATTGTTAATCTTTGCATTTGTTTTATTTTTGGGCGTATGGATGAATGTGTTGTTGGAAAATTATGTTCCGGCGGGAATGCTTGGTGTAAGTGCATTGCGCAATGTGGCCTATGCATGGTTGGAAAGAAGACGCGAAGTTTGGAAAAAGGCATCGGTTGTTATTTTGTTTGCCTTTATACTTTTGTCTGCGGGTTCGCTTTATTTTACTTTTACCGGGCACTGGTTTGATTTTGTTATTGGTGGTGGAATTATTTTGGTTACATATACATCTTGGGCACGTGGAATACACCGCATTCGGTTTGGGCAAATAATTATGTCGTGCATCTGGATTGTTAATAGTGTGATGTTCCAGAACTATATCCAAATTATTACAGACATTATAATAATCGGTTCGATAATTCTGTTTTATGTAAGATATCTTCGTGCAAAAGAAAAGATAAAAGTTGCGCCACTGGAAATGTGTTGTGGGATGTAAATTAAAAAGCGCATAATGCGCTTTTATGTTTTAAAGTTGTGGCTCTTGCTCGGGATTTTTTACTAGTTCGGTGCTTTGCGCCATTGATTGTTCAGGGAATTCCTGTGGGGTTGTTTGACCACAGTAGTTGCAGCGCCAAACGGTGGTTGCGCCGTAATCTTGGTGTTGACTTTGGACACCGAAGCGGAATAACCAACGAAAAATTCGTATAGGCAAGGTAATCAACCAAACCAAAAAACCACGACGTTCACGCGTACGTGTGTTGTTTTGCTGGGTTATAAGAATACATGTTCCTTTGTTACATTGTTTGCATTGCATTTTAAAAATCTCCTTTGATTTGTTTATTGTATATATCACATTAAATAAATTCTTGCAATTGTTCTTTGTCGTCTTGTTTGTCTGTTTGCTGTTCTGTCTCTCTGAATCTGCGTGTGTCGTACATTATATCCAGCAATTTTGCGCGATTATCTCCGGATGCAGCGTGTTTTTGATTTGGATCCCATGTTGTAGACAAATCGTGACCCAGTTCCTTTTCAATCATTGTAATTGCTTTGCCCTGATAGTTTTGTTTTTCTGAGTTTGAAATTGTAACGGTCTTTTGATGATTAATTGACCCAGACATTTGTTCAGGGGATAGTGACAAAGGTTGTTGATCAATTCGGCCAATCTTTTGTTCGTCATCTAGTTGGACAGTACGGATAGCGTGAAATTCGTCTCCGATACGTGTATAAATTATCATTGAGCCCGGTTTCATTTGTCCGATAGATTTATCGCTTTTGTCAATAGCGTAAAATAATGGAAATGCTGGCGAGAATCTTAAGAATTCAATTAGGCGACGTGTTTCGTTATCGTCAGCATCTTTACCTGTTTGGAAATTATTTTTTATGCTGTTCACGATATAATCGGAATGTTTTTCGATGTATTGTTCACGATTATGTTTAACCCGTGAATATAAATCGTGTGCGGTGCGGCCTTTGTCGGTTTTTTTGAATTCTTCGTCGCCGATAAGGTTTTCTAGATATAGTTCGAATCGGACGAATGATGGTTCACCATCTTTGTTATTGGTGAAAAAGTCATCTAAGATGCCGATTTCATGTTCTTCGCTGAATTCAACTTCGTGTTTCTTGTCTGACTCTTGACCGATATAATTTTGAGAGTCTTGTTCAATTATTTCTGTTATAAGTTCGGGATTGCTTTCGATATCTAGGGCGATTTTTTCAGCATCTTGAATGGATAGTGAATAAATTTCAATACCATCTTTTATGGCTGTTTTACGTTGTTCGGGTGTTAAATCGCGGACACCAGGTACGCGGATTTTGTCTTTGTATCGAATTAGTGCATCTTTTATGTATCGAAATCTGGCGACGTCTTGGGTGTATGGATGTTGCTGTTGTGTCATATATAAATATATCAAAAAAAGTTGGACACGCCAACTTTTTTGTAATAATTCCATTTAATGGATTAACCAAGTTTTTCCCCGCACTCGGCACAGAATCGGGAGCCTTTTTTAACCTTGACACTGCATTTTGGACAGGCTTTTTCTTGGGCTTGTTTTTCGCCGCATTCGCCACAGAATCTGCTGTTAGGTGCGATTTGGGCTTTGCACTTTGAACATGGTTTTGTGCTTGGCGCTGAGGCTTGTGCGACTGGTGCAGCGGCTGGTGCTTTTGGTTGTGGTGGAGGAGTGGCTTGCAGCCCACTTGCGAGGTTTGCATCTTGCGCCTGGTTCATTGCAAGACCGGCACCCATTCCGCCCATCATACCCATTCCCATAAATGCGCCGCCGATTCCTGCCGGGTTGTTTGCCATGTCGCGCATTGCTTGTGCCTGCTGCATTGCGACGAATGAACCCATTTTGTCTGATAGTACCCCGACACTTGAACGGCTGTCGATTGCACGTTCGACCTCTTCTGGGAAGGAAATATTTTCCACAACGAACAGCGTTAATTGGAAGCCAACGGAAGCAAACAAAGGCTGTAATGAATCTTGTGCCAGTTTGTTAAAATCAAGAAGTTTGGTGCTAAGGTCGATTGCGTTGTATTTTGAACTTGCGACCACGTTAGAGATGTTGCTGGTAATAATACTGCGCAGTTTCTCGCGGATATTTGTTACCGAGAATTCGCTCTTTGCGCCAAGAAGACTTAGAAGAAGCATTTTTGGATCCAAAACGCGGAAGTTATATGTTCCGAATGCGCGAATACGGATTACGCCGAATTCAGGGTCGCGCATTGTGAATGGGTTTGCTGTTCCCCATTTTTGACCGGTTAATATTGTTGTGTTGATGAAATAAACGTCACAACGGAATGGGTTTTTAAAACCATGGTGCCAGTTCATAAGTGTGGTCAACACAGGCATGTTTGCGGTTGTAAGTTTATGACGCCCCGGCGCATATATATCTGCCAGTTTTCCGTCTTTGACGAAAATTGCAACCTGTCCCTCGCGTACAACTAGGGTAGATCCGTTCATAATCTCGGCACGGTCGTTCATTGGAAATTTGTACGCGATAAGGTCGGAACGCATATCCGTCCATTCAATCAGTTTCAATAATTGTCTTGTGATAAATCGCATGTTAGAAAATCCTCCTTGAAATATACAAAATTATATGAAAAAAATGGGGAAAAGTAAAGCGAAACTCACCATATAAATTGCGGGATGAAAGCGGAACCAGATGCTAGGGCCCAAGGCAATGTTGATTCGCCGGTGGGAAGTAATAATCTTCCCTGTACCATTTGTGTGAAAAGGTCATAATTCCGCGCAAGTTCCAGTGTAGGGGTGTCGTTACTGTGCCAGTTCCAAACCTGTCCGTCTATGGATATTATGGCAACCAAGACCAGAGTTGCATTCCCATGTGCGATCAAAGATGTGTGGCTTAGTCCCAGTGCGTTGGTAATTGGTGCAAAACCATAGTTGTTATGGCCTATGATTTGACCGCTGTGCGTGGAAAGTATACCAAGGTTGAATACATTGTTAATTGAATGTATGTAATCACGTGTTCCGATAATCCCGCCTATGTTTGTTGAGTTAGGTGCGGAGATATTTCCACGGTTGTAACTGTTGATGGTTGAGCCGCCTGCAACACGACCTGCAATCCCGCCTATGTTTGCTGCGTTATCACTTGTGGTTAGTGAACCGTAGTTTGCGACACTGTGAGCAACGAAATTGTGTGAAAAGCCAACAATTCCGCCAAGATGGGTTGTTCTTTGAACGGATATGTTTGCGCGGTTAATTATTCCGCTGAAACTAGCGCTGTGTGGATTGGAACCGGCTAGTCCGCCAATTGAATATATGCCGTCTTGCCCCACGAAGGTATTTATCTCGCCGTCAATTTGAATATTTCGTATGGTTGCGCTACCGCCGATTGTTCCGAATAGCCCGAATGTGTTGCCGATTGGGTTTAGGATTTTGTTCGGCATAGTTAATGTGTTGAAACCACCATACAGTGTTCCTTGGAAGACAGTAGTGTTGTTGGTTAATCCAACCGGAACCCATGGAAGTGTAGATAGATTAATGTTATTTCCCAGAGTAATAAATTGGTCTCGGAAGTCATGTGTTTCCGAGTTTACAAGATATGCAAGTCCAGCCATGTCGGCATCTGTATTTATAATGAATGGATTTTGTTGATTTCCACGATTTGGGTGTGCTGTAAACCATTCTGTGTGGAAGTGATTGTCTTGCCATGTTCCGTATATTGGTAGGGTCTCTTGTTCTGGGATTGGGGTTGGATCTGCGGTAGCGGTAGTGAGGCTGAAGATAGAGAAAACCAGCACAGATAAAGACAACATAAGTACGCCGGAAAGGATAAGGGGACTGGAGGACCTTTTGTTGGCGGCACGTTTTCGTTTATTAACAACACGAAGTTCGCTTTGTTGTTTTGATTGTTTAAGGTGCAGTGGATAGTTTTTCATTTGTATTATTAATAGAATACCAACAATCGAATTTTTGGTCAATTTCATTTTCCATTTTTTAATTTTCAGTCTATAATGCAGTTATGACATACAGATCAACAAAAATGATTAATGACCACTTTGCCTTGGATGCAAGTTTTGAACCGTTCTTGGCGATAAAATCTCCGAGTGGTGAGATTACCAAACGTATACCAATTACAAATCCATTGGAAAAGGGATATGTTTATGCCAGTCTTTTCTTTTACGATGAGGCCGCACGTGAAGTGGGTAAGTTAAATAAAATGGTGAAAAACATTCTGGATGAAATTAATCAGATAGTTGTGATAGAGGAGCCTGCGAAATTGTTGATGGAATTATCGGCTCGTGTACGGAATGCGATAGGCGACGACAGTTTGGATGCATACATAAAAGAGGTTCTTGCCGAGAACCAACGTGCGATTTCATTATTGCCAACAGAGGAAGAACGAAAAAAATTGGCAAAAATTAAAGAGGCCATTTTTACCGAGTTGTTTGATGGCTTTTTGGATATGACATTTAGAAATACGACTGAGTCTGGTGACTTTAGAACATTTAAATTTACAACGCAATACGTGGATGCATTGACCGAACGTCAGAAGAAGTTGGTGGCACCTGCACTTAAGATGGCGGGATTTATTGATAAGTTGCGTTTGGATGATTTGGAACTGCTGCCTGATTGGAGTGTAAGATTTAAACCCGCAAGATTGTCTGAAGGATTTGGTCAGAAAGAAGACGAGATTAAAACTGGTTTGAAAAAATTAATGGAAACGCATTTGATAAACGATACGGAAAATGATTAATTATTGGATGTTGATAATCATATTGTTTTGAATTTCGAACCGCAGATTTTGCGGTTTATTTTCTTTTATAATTGTTACGATATTTTGGTCGCCAAGATAGTTGTTGAGCAATATTTCAAAATTGCCAAAATAATTTCGGAGGGAAGTCTCGCTGATATCAAATGAAAGTAATTTGCGTGCCTTGCTGTATTCATCAAATAAAATGTGTTGTAGGAACATTAATTGTAGTGGGGCGTGCTTGAATGGTTTTTTTAGATGTTTTTCAACACGATTGTGTGCAGGGCAATAAACGAAATGAATGTTGCTGTCCGTCAGTACAATTTTGTTGTCTTGTAAACTGATGTTTGGGTTTTGCACAATTGTGTCTAGGCATACCGCAAATTTGTCGTGTTTTTTGGAAAATATTGTGAAGAAACTGGAGTTCTCGTTTTGTGCGATTTCCACGGTGTATCTTTTTGGGAAGATGAAATGCGTGCTGGTATGTGTGACTTTTAAGGTGTTAGATATTTGCTGGGTTTTTAATTTAATTAAAAACAATTTCGGTGTAATTTGGTAAATGGTATGCGGAAATTTGTCCAAGTGATTGGTGTTAAGCGTTAACTGGGTTATGAATTTTGGATGCAATTTATTAGCCAATTGTATAATAAGGTCTGCATTTGTGAACCAATCCATGGCAAAAGGGAAGTCGTGTACAACAAGATCATTATTGATTATTATTGTTTCATCGCTTTCAAATATAAGACGTATTGAATCCATAGTATATTAAATGTCTTGAAAAATGATTTCATAACTTGTTTACTTTGCATTTTTTAATTTTGGTACTATACTACTTCAATTATGAATGATATACCGATAATGTGTAAGGTGTGTGATGCTTTTGTCTTGGCGGAAACCAGGACGCCTTTTGTTATGTGCCCATATTGTGCGAAAAAGGTTTCAGTGGAAGAAAGTTCGGAAAAATTTGATGAGTTTATCAGTTTGCCTGCGAATACTTCGGTAACTATTGCAAAGTGTTTGGAGTTGGAATCTGCGGAAGGTGTGGTTTTGCCGATATTGATACTGGGCGAATTGATTGACAAGTTTCCAAAGAACGAGGAACTTGCCTTTTTATTTGTTCGAATGATGGATTATGACAGAATAGCGGTTAAAAACTATCTAACAAATTTCAAAGGTGTGCGAAAAAAACAACCATTTGCCAAAGAGTTTCTAAGTGAAGCCCTGACTGTACGAAATATGGAATACGTGAACATGTTTGAAGAATATGTAGAAAACAAGATAGAGGGCAGGAAAAAAAGAAAGTATTTAGAAATTATGCAGGAATTGAAAACAGCATATGTGGGAAGTGCCTATGGTGATGCGTCGCTTGGGTTGCTGTATACTTTTTTTGTAATTGCGATTTTGATTAACTTGGGTTTGACGGTATTTTTTATATTATCCAATTTTCATTTGGTGGTATATACGTTGTTGGCGCTGGCTGTGTTGGCGATTGAGATTACGTTGTTGTTTTTGCATAACAGAATATATGGTAACCGATTGGAAATATCCGAGACCGAACGATTGCTGATGGTTGCGTTTATGTCTACAATTGTAATTGTGGTGGGTGGTGTGTTTGTTGGTGCGCTTGCAAATAATTGGTTTTAAGGGGATTTAATGAAAAAGGTTGAATTTGTGGTGGAGAAGGAAAGCACGTTGTTGCCCCTTATTAAGGCGAATATTTTTGGTGCGGGATATGCGTTTTGTAAAAAGGTGTTGAAGAACAAAGATGTACGTGTAAATGGTGTACGGATATCAAAAGACATGCAATTACAAACGGGGGATGAGGTTGTAATATTTTATAGTGAAAAAGATATTAGTGAATATAAACCGTACGATATCTTCTTTGAAGATAAAAATGTTTTGGTCGTATTTAAAAAACGCGGAATCGAAACCACCAGCGAGGTCAACCAAAATACATTGGAAAATGTGTTAAAAACACAGTTAAACAAGGAGTTGATCGCTGTACACCGATTGGATACAAATACCGATGGTTTGGTGGTGTTTGCAAAAAATAAAAAAGCGGAAGACGAATTGTTGATGGGGTTTGAACGCGGATATGTGGATAAGGAGTATCTGGCGCTTTGTTTTGGTACATTGCAAAAATCGCCATTAACTTTGGTGGGGTTTTTAAGTAAAAACGCAAAAAGTGGTTTGGTAACGGTATCGCGCGAACGTGAAACAAAAAAGGATTTGCCAATCAAAACCGTGGTGGAACACGTAAAAATGGTCCAGGATTTATCTTTGGTTCGCGTTCGTCCTATTACGGGTCGTACCCATCAAATTCGTGCACATCTTTCGTCTATTGGTTTGTATATTGTGGGAGATGGAAAATACGGGAACGCAAAGATGAACAACGCCTACGGATATACGAAGCAATGTTTGTCTGCGGTAAAAATTGGGTTTAATTTCCCGCCAGAGTTTTCTTTGGCGTATTTGAATAATAAAAAACTAGAGGTAGAGCCAGAGTTCTTGAAATAGGCTAAAACCATTGGAGTTGTTCAAGGGGACGTTGATATTCGTGTCCTTGTTTTGGTTTGAAGTTAAATTTGTCATCCCAATTAAATCCGGCGTTCGTGTATTGTACTTTCATTTCACCTTGTAATTCTTGCCAAAATGGGATTAATGGGGGATAGTTTGCAACGTGCTTGTGGGGACTGGTTGCATCAAATTCGACGGATTCAATGTTTTTAAGTCCGCGTGACATTTTATGTACACAACATTCTAATTTATCCAATGCTTTTACAAATCTGGATTCTGGGGTTTGTTGTTGTTCGTATTCGTTAATTAATTCATGGAATTTATTACCAAAAATTTCAACCATCCTTTGCATATTTTCTGCTTCGAACTCGGCTTTTTGTTCTTTTAGGATTTCGCATTTGTTTGTTTTTATTGATTCGTAGTCTTGTGCAAGGCCGATTTCCAGTAGATCATGTACCCTTATGAGGTCAATAACGTTTTTAACGTCAAGATCAAGGTTATATTTTTCGATTAATTCCATCGCCATAAAGATCATGTTGTAGGTATGATCTGCAACGCTTTCGCCGAATCGCTTTTGGCTTGAATACCGTTTGACGTCTTTCAATTGGTTGGCCACAAGAAATCTGGATATTAGTGCTGACTTTTTATGGTCTTTCATTAATTATTATAACAATTTGGTTAAGTCGAAGTCAATACTGGGTTTGAATCTTGTAAGTCTTTAGCGTGTTCGTCTTGTATTTCTGGTTTTCTTTTTAATCTTCGTACATAAAAGATAATAATTGATGTAATGACCGCGACGGCTTTTATCAAATTGGTTGGGTTGAGGAAAAAGAAGATACTGTTAACAATCATTGCCAGTCGGTAGACCAATTGACTGGAGCGCAAGATATGAATGCCTTTTACCCATTTACCGAAATTTGCAAATAAAACCACGGCAAGCAAAACCCATTCAAACCAAAGTCGTGAATACCACCATGCCCAGAATACAACACCGAAAGAGACAAGACTGAATAAAACAAATCCGAGGATGGATTTCCATAGTTTGACTGTGCCTTTGCTGGTTTGCGCAAAAAAGAGATTTTTAAAAATACTGACCACCTTTAATCCCGCAAGCGACCAGTTTAACAAGAATAAATAGTTAAGCGATTTGAAAACGTTGCCAATTGCAGATAGTTGTAAGGTCTTGGCTTTGTCTTTGTATTGGAATTTTATAAACGCAATTACAATGTTTATTGCCCCGAAAACCTGGGACAATATAAACATCCATAAAACCACAGGAAGTTCGAACATGAGACACCTACCTTTATTTTAACTTGCCTAGTATACATGATTTTGAAAATAAATGCGTGTGTGATTTAAAAATATCTTCTTATTTTCTTTATGTTGTGATTTTAATGATAACTATTGACTATTTTTGCATATAATGATATAATACCGCTATGAAAACATTAATTGGGATTTTGATTTTTGTTGCAGCACTGGTTGGTGCGATTGTTGGTATTGTATTGGTGGCGGGTGCGGAATTCGATCACTGGTTCTATAGATGGTTGGTTATTGGAATTATTGTATTTGTATGGGCGTCATTAATTATTGTTAGTGGGGTGTTATTCGAACAAGCATCTCGTGACCGCGATCGTGCAGAGGCCAGAGCAGAATATTAAAAATTAAAAAAAGACCCCCTAGAGGGGTTTTTTATTTTGCAAAGATAATTACTTGGTGATAGATTATTTCACGTGAATAAAACCAAAGAAGATAAATCATCCAAGAAATTATTTAACGTGCGACCAATTGTATTGTGGGCGTTTATTGTTTTCTTGACAGTTGTCTTTTTGAATTGGGCAATTATTTGGGCGGTTGTATGGTTGGCGGCTTTGGTTGTCTTTTTTATTGTGTTGCAGAAAATTAAACCAAAGAATGAGTTTTTAAACTTTTTGGGTACCAGTCAGGTTTTTTTTGTGGTTAGTGTGATTTTAATAGTTCTTGTGATGATATCGTTTACGGTTACAACCCTAATATATACCAATCAACCAGCATTTACAGGCAATGGTACATTGCAAGGCACGGTGCGGTCTTTTAATATTAATGAAAATGGAGAAGGGAGCTTTTTGTTAACCAATGCCAGTTTAAATAACGAAAATGTCCGTGGCCGTGTGAGGGTGAATGTACGTAATTTAAACACGCAAAGTATAGAGAACATCAGAACAGGTGCAGTTGTTAGTGTTTTTACAAATATTCGCGGCACCAGTCCAAGTAACTTTGCAATAAATAATTCGATACGATATACGGCAACAATAAACGCACGTCAAGTTGTTTTTGAGCAGGACGCGCGTGATGTTCGTAGTGTTGTTTTGCGACATGTCGATGGATTTATTTCGCGACATATGTCGGACGACGCGGGGACATTGATGTATTCCATGTTATTCGGGGACAGGAGTACCTTGGATGATGAAATTAGGGACAGTTTTAGATTAACGGGAATAGCACATATTTTGGCGGTTAGTGGAATGCATGTTGGGATATTGGTTCTGGTTATTTTATGGATTCTGGGTGCGTTGAAATTAAATAAACGAGCGCAGATTATTTTAATTTTGTTTTTTCTGTTGTTTTACATGTATTTGTGTGATTTTCGCATTTCTATTATTCGGTCTTCGATTATGTTTTTTACATTTGCGTTTATGCGATTGTTTGTACGGCGGATTGATTTATTAACCTGTATTTGTCTGGCGTGGATTATTGTTTTGGTTTTGTTTCCGTATTCGTTGTTTTCGGTTTCATTTAAACTAAGTTTTGGGTGTATGTTTGGCTTTGCATTGTTTTACAGGCCGGTTGCAGATTGGCTTGGTAAATATTTGGGGCAGAGTCGTGTTAGTAAAGTTATTGTGAATAGTTTATCGGCATATACCGTGACGTCAATCACAACCACGCCGTTTTTGATTTATTACTTTGGTTTTGTGTCTATTACGGGTTTCTTTGCGAATGTGTTGTTGATACCGATATTATTGATTGCTTTTAAGGCAACTTTTGTTGCAATTATTACTTATGTGGGTTGGCCGTTGTTACATTTGGTGGATCCGTTTATTCGTGTTATTTTGGGTGTGACCAATTGGTTGGCGGGAGCGCGTTGGGGTACGATTCAGTTGGATGCGGTGGGGGCGTGGTATTTGTTTTATTTCGTGGGGCTGTTTGTGATTTCGCGATTCATTTTCATGGAGAGGCGAACCAAAATAATTGTGGCGTCGATCTGCTTTGGGGTTTATGTGGTATCGTTGATTGTGGTAAATTTAATTTAAAATAATTCTTTCGGGTCTATTTTTAACTCTTTGCAAATTTTGAACAGTATATCAACGCTGACATTTACTTTTCCTGTTTCAAGTAAATGCATATATCCTGTGGATTTTCCAATTCTTAAACTTAATTCATATGCTGAAATATTTTTTTCTTGTCTTGCTTTAGCAAGACGCAAGCCAAATTCTTTTTTTGTCATATTACATTATTATCTGCAAAAACCACTTGTATAATCGAGTATTTCTCGATATAATCGATTTATACTCGATTATGGAGGGTCTGTGACTTATTTTCAAAAGATATTACGCGAACTTATGGATGAAAAAGATTTAGATCAAATTGAACTCGCAAATGCTCTTAGATGTCGTCAAGGCGAAATTTTAAACTGGGTAAATGGTAAATCCAAGCCAGATTATGATTTAATAAAAGCACTTAGTGATTATTTTAATGTATCGGCAGATATGCTGCTTGATACAAATTTTGTCGATTGAGAAACTTATGTTCTTTACCAAACCTTGTTTTGATGTTATCATTTAATGATGGAATTTGTGAATCTGCGTGCGTCGTTAAAGGAAAAGGTAGAGTCTGTCTATATTTTGTTTGGTGCGGATATCTTTTTGGTTAATAAAGCAGTTGATTTAATAGTTGGGACGTTAAAGACGGATGATGTCTCAAAATTTGATGAAAGTGCAAGTGCGTCCCAGATTATAGGTGCGTGTAATACCTTGTCTATGTTTGGCGGGAAACGGATTATCTTGGCGAGGGTGGTGGATTCCACAGTGAAAGAATTTTCCAAATATTTCGGTGCGCCAAATCCGGAATGTGTGTTGATTTTAATTGTGGATAGTGAAAAGGCTCCGGCGGGTGCGAAAAGTGTGCTTTGTGTGGATTGTAATCCGATGAAGGGTGATGTTGTATTAAAACTGATTGCGAACCAAGTGGCGGCGGTGGGGAAGACGATTTCGACCACTGCAGCGGGTTTGGTTGCGAAGTATTGTGGAAATAACTATGCCAAGATTGATAATGAATTGGTAAAGATTCTGAATTTTTATTCGGATGAAAAAATAATTGATACGACTCATGTGGAAGAAATAATCCATAAAGACGAAGAATTCCAGGTATATGAACTGGCAAGTTGTTTGTTCAAAGGTGATCAAGTTGGTGCGAATAAGATACATGAACGTCTTAAAGGTGTGGGAGTCGAGGATTATGTTGTTTTTGCTTCGTTGATTTCTGCGATTAGACGTGTTTATTATTCTTTGGGTACAAAGGCATCCAATGATGCAGTTGCAGCATATCTAAAGTGTAGTCCATGGGCGATTAACTTTGCACGTCGAGACAATAAACATCTTGCAAGCAAAGTTGCGAATGTTTATAAGCATGCACTGGGTCTGGAATATAAAATTAAAAGCGGTGAGATTGGTGTGGAAGCCGCGACCGAAATGCTGTGGATGCTGGTTTGAGAATTAAATTTATGTTATTATAAAATGTGAAAATTATACAAACGAATACGTTTGCGGATGCAATTGATAAAATTATCAGCGAGGCTGTTTCGCGTGCGGATGGGAGTAGACCGATTTTTGTAATTGTGCCCGACCGATTTACGTTGCGATGTGAGCAAATGATGTTGGAAGGCACGGCGGTGTTGTTGAATGTGCGGGTGCTGACATTTTCTATGTTGTTTAATTTGGTACGGGATGAACTTGGGTGTGAAAAAACACGGATTTTGGATAAAACATCGTCTGTTCTTTTTATGTGGCGTGCAATTCAAAATGTTGCAAAAGATTTGAAATGGTTTGCGCGAAGTTCTGGTCATTATTCGTTTGCAGAGAAGATGTTTAACGCAAAGAATCAATTGACGTCCAGTATGGTGAATTTTAGCAATCTGGAAAAAAATGCTAAGTCAGAAATTACACAAAAGAAAATGCGGGATATTGCGTTGATTCATGCTGAATACAAACGTTTAATTGGTGATTTTACGGATTCCAGTGGGATGCTGGGGTTTCTGATTGAAAATTTGAAACGAAGTTCGGTTATTAAATCGGCGCATGTTTTTATTGCGGGATTTGACCATCTGTCATTGCAACGTATGGCGGTGATGGATGAAATTGTAAGATACGCGTGCGAATGTACGATTGGAGTGGTGCGAGGAAGCGAATTTGCATATACGATTGATTCGGCACATACTTTTGCAAAACAACCAAAGCAATTAAATATCAAGATAATCGAAAATAACAATATAAATGACGAAGCCGGTCGTATTGCGAATATGGTGCGCCAAGTAATTAAAAGCGGGGCAGATTATCGGGATATTGTGGTTGTACTGTGTGACTATGAAAGTACACGAGAAATTTTTGCTCAGGCATTTAATCAATGCGGAATCCCTGTGAATATGGATGTTGGGATATCTATTGATAAGAGTGGGGTTGGTAATTTTGTCCAAGATATTTTGAAACTTGGGATACGTGATAATGCAGAGAACTTTGTTACGGTTATAAAGAGTCGATTTGTTGGGATTGACAAAGATTTGGAATTTGAACTGGAAGCGTTTTGTCTTAAAACAGGATATGGGTTAAAGGGTGCAAAAGACCGTGCAGATAAAATTTTAGTTGCGTTGGGTGAATATTTGAAAAAACTAAGATCTGCGAAAAAGGTGGGGAATATTTGCGATGTATTGGGTGAAATCATTGGAAATTTTGTGGCTGAGGTGGAGGGATCGGTAGAGGAACTTGCCATAAAGAAAATTTTGCAGATTCTGGGAACGGTGAAAGATGTATTGGGCGAAACAAGATTCACCTTGGATGAATTTATGGACATGTTAAATGCATTGATGGTCGCAACAAAGTTATCTAGTCCGCCTGCATTTGTGAACAGGGTATTGTTGGTGGATGTACGTGAATTTGTGCCGTCTGGTATTCCGTATATGTTTGTATGTGGAGCGGGAGAGAAATCTTTCCCCACACCACAAGACGATACGGATATTATCACCGAATTTGATATTAAACACATGAAAGTTAAAATAGAACCCAGTCCAAGTAAGCAAAACGCACGCAGTAGGCGGCATGCATGGAATATTGTAGAGTGTTCAATCAAGGGTATGGTTATAAGTTATTCAATTAGTAATAGTCAAAACGAAATAGTTGCGCGAAGTGAGATTGTAGAAAAGATTCTGGAAAGAAATCCGCAGATATTTATTACAGAGGATTTTGCCAAAGATGTTACCAGTGAATGGTATGCAAAACAAAGATTGCTTCGAGACCTTGGAACGGGTGAGGCATTTATGGGGGACGCGAAATTTTACAATTCTTTGAAGTCTGCTGTTGGGAATACGTCCATTGAAATTCTTGATTTGGGTGCAAATGAAGTAAATATAAAAGATGGGAATGCACTGTTTTTTGGAAAAAGTGTTGCAAAAGTAACACAATTGGAGAAATTTTATGCGTGTCCGTATTTGCACTTTTTGGAACAAGGTTTGGGGGTTAGGGTGCGCGAACGGCATAAGGTTGAAGCCAGTGTAATTGGAAATATCATCCATGCGATTGTCGAGGAATTTTTGCGGTGCAAGATTAAGGGTGTTGAATGTAAAATTGACGATATTGTTTTAAAAATTCTTTCGCATGATGATTTTAAGTTCTTTGCAAATGATTCTATTAATAAACCAATTATAGAGGCATTAAAGAAAGAATGTCGTGTGATTGCGAAGCAAATTATCCAAAATATTGAAAAAGGGGAATATCTTCCAAAATATATTGAAAGGAGAATGGAAACAAAAATTGGGGATGTGAGTCTGATTGGGAAAGCCGACCGTGTGGATGTTGCAAAAATTAATGGGAAAAAGCATGCATTCATTATTGATTATAAAACCGGCGGGAATGTGAATTTCTCGTTCCGAGATTTGTATATTGGTACGAAATTACAGTTGCCGCTTTATTTGTCTTTCTTTGGTGGTGCAGGTTATACGCCAGGTGGGGCGGTGTATATGCCATTAAAAGGCGGGTTTTCCAAGGAAACTATGATGCGCGGAATTGTGAATGCCGATTATAATAATGCGATTGCCTTAGACAGAGACTTGGCAAGCGTGAATTATTCTAGCGGTATTGTTGTGCTTAAAAACAAGCAGGGTGAAATTGACAAAGGTCAAACAGTTGAGCAAATATATAATATTACCTGTTACGCACGGTATATGGCGGAACGCGCAGTAAACGATATTCAAAGCGGATATATAATGCGTTCCAGTTCTTGTAAAAAAACATGCGAGTATTGTTTGGCGCGTTGCACGTGTACGCACAAAGAAGATTTGCGTGCCAAAGAAATTAAATCACAAAGTATCACCGCGAAGGTGTTTGAGGTGATTAAATGAAGAAAATAAATTGGACAAAGAATCAACAAAGTGCGATTGGTGTACGCGGGCAGGACATGTTGGTGTCGGCCAGTGCGGGTAGTGGCAAAACCACGGTAATGATTGAAAGAATTGCGCAAATGATTGTGGATGGTTCGGTGGGTATGGATGAAGTCTTGGTTCTAACCTTTACGAATGCCAGCGCCAGTGATATGCGGTTGAAATTAAGGCGAAGGTTGGAAGAATTCGAACGCGAAAACAGTAATCTGCAATCGCAAATAGATTTGTTGCCGATGAGTTCTATTGGTACATTCCATAAATTCTGTGGAGATTTAGTACGAACATATTTCAATATAGCGGGTGTGGATCCGGCGTTTGCAATTATGGAGGAAAGTGATTCGAGTATCGTTAAGAACGAGATCTTAGACGAATTGATTGCAAAGTACTATGAACGTGCAACATTGGCAATTGATACGTTTTGCGCCTCGCGTAGAACAACCACGCTAAAGGACATTATTATGGATGTTGCTAAATTTCTGGAGAGTAGAGATGATGTAGATGGATATTTGGATAATATTGCGTTGAAATCGTATGAGGGGGATTGTGCCCTTGGAATGATTGTGGGTTATTACAAGCAAGCGGGCGAGTATTTCGATAAAAAGTTCAAAAATCATCTGATGACTGCGGAACACGAGGGGGTTCAAAAAATTATTCCATTTGTGGAACAATGTGTGGAAATTTCGAAAAAGTTGTGTGGTATTTCGGGATTGAAATGTTTGCAAGAAGTGGGTGCGATGTCGGATATATTTACGACGTTAAAAGCGGCTAAGGAATTCAGTGATTACGAAATATTCAAGGGACAAAGAACAGATTTGAAAGAAATAGTGAAGAAGGTAAGAGATAATTTTTCTGACCTGGATAAACGTGCGAATGAATACGATAAAAAAATAATAGAACAGATAATCTTTTTGGTACGTGAATTTATTCGGGCGTATGCGGAAGCAAAGTTTAAAAAGGGTGTATTGGATTTTTCTGATTTGGAACGTTTTGCGTTGAAAATTTTGGAAAGTAATGAAATTGTTAATCAATTGAAAGCTAAGTATAAATATATCTTTGTGGATGAATATCAAGACACAAACCCAGTTCAAGAGGGATTTTTGTCACGCCTTGGTGGACATAAAAATATTTTTATGGTGGGCGATATCAAGCAAAGTATTTATGGCTTTCGCGGGTGCGAGTCCACTATTTTTGCGGACAAGATGACGGACTTTGAAAAGAATCTGAGTGGAAAGGTTGTGGAATTAAACGAGAACTTTCGTTCAAACCCAACTATTTTGGATTTTATAAATCGCGTATTTGGCAAAGTGATGCGATGCGACATTGCGGGAATAGATTATACGAGAACCAGTCAATTTGCGCTGGGTGAACCATATCCAAGTAATGGTGACGAAAAGAATGTAGAAATAATTGTTTTGGATACACAAAAGGATGAAGAAGATAAAAAAGAAAAATTAACTATTACAAAGCCATATGATATTAAACAGCAAAATAACGAGGTTGAGGACGAACTTAGACGAATTGAAGCGCAAAGCGCAGTAATTGCAAGTCGGATTAGTGAAATTCTGGGCAAACAAATTTGGGATGAACGGGGCAAGAAATTTCGTGAGGTAACGCATGGGGATATTGTGGTGCTTGGGCGGAGTGGAACACATCTTGGAACATTGGCGAAAACTTTGCGATCGGTTGGTATTGATTGTATGGTAGAGCGAAATGAACGTGCGGTGGAATTATTTGAAATTGCAACCTTAAATAATTTTTTGTTTGCAGTTTCCAATTTTTATAATGATGTACCATTGGTATTAACGATGCAAAGTTTTATTTTTGGATTTTCCGCGAATGATTTAGCGCAGATAAAAATTCATTCAAATGGGGAGAAGCAAAGTTTTTATAAACAAATTTGCAGGTATATAGAAGGAAATGGCAATGAATTGTCTTTAAAATTACGTGGTTTTATTGCGGTGCTGGGGCGATATAATGAAGTATCAAAAAGACATACTGTCGCGGAAATTTTGGATATGTTTGTGGTAGAGTTTCTGGTTTGTGAAAAACTATTACTTGTTGAGGGTGGTAGTGATATGGTTGCCAATGTTAACAAATATCGGAATATATTGCGTGAGGCGATGTATGGACGGAATCTGTCAAGATATTTGTATTTGGTGGAAAATGAAATGCTGGATATTGAAATTGGCTCGGACGTGGCAGGTAGTTGTGTCCAGTTGATGACTATGCACAAATCAAAGGGTTTGGAATTCCCCATCGTGTTTTTGTTTGATGTGGGGGCACGGTTTTCGAATGCTGATTTGAGAAAGTTCTTGGTTATTAGTAAAGAGTTTGGCATAACAATTCATTCCAGTGATATCGACGAATATGTGAAACGGAATAGCCTTGCGCGTATGGCGGCGGTAATTTTGGAAAAACGAATTCAAGTGGCCGAGGAAATGAGATTGTTGTACGTTGCGATGACACGCGCAAAGAACAAATTGATAATAATTGGGGCAAGTAGCGGGTTGGATACAATTGCGGATGAGTCCGAGGATTTTCAGATTTTGGGTGCGAATAACTATTTTGATTTTTTGTTTCCGACTATTTTGCGGAATGTGAGGGAATGTGATTTTAAATTTGATGTTACTAGAATGAACCAAATCGAGATTGTCAAGACAGATACGACGAGGCGGGTGCTGGCGGGGAAGGCGGACAGTAAGATGGTTGCGGAATTAAAGGACAGATTTCATATAGAATCGGCAAGTGGGGTGGATGTTGTATTAAAGAACTCGGTCACCAGTTTAACAAAGAACGAGGAAGAATTCATAGATATTAGACCACGAAAATTGTTCACCACAGATCGTGGTGCAGACTATGGAACAAAATTTCATAACATTATGCAAAACGTGGATTTTGGAACTGCCCTGCATGAAGACAAGAATATTCAAAAGTGTGTGACTGTATTGCGTGAATTTCTGCGCGGATATACAATTATGCGCGAGGTTCCGTTTTTACAAAAGATTGAACGGGATGGTGTTGAAATTCTGGTTCAGGGGGTGATTGACCTGATGGCTGTGTCTGCCGATGACGTAATAATGATTGATTATAAAACGACTAATGCAAGTGAATCACGGTTGGTTGAACTATACGCGGCGCAACTGGGAATGTATGCGAATGCGATATCAATTGGACATAAAAAGAAAGTAAAAAGTTACATTTACAGCACCGTGCATGGAAAACTGATTGGGGTTTAGTTGTGAAAATGATATAATTAATAATGGCACAGAAAAAGATATTGGAAATGAAAGATGGAGATTACCTTGGTTTATTACAGCATGTTATAGGAATGAAAACGAAGACTGCGGAAGAAAAAACAAATTATGTTAAAAATTGGCTTGATGAAAATAACTATGTCCCTGATAAAGCCGTTATGAGAGATTTGGAAATGTTTGATGTCTTTCTGAATGAACAGGGAAAGGATGCAGGTAGCCAACAAACAGGAGGAAGTATGGCGGGAGAAGTAAAAAAGGTAAGAAAATTTGTGGTGGGTGACCTGCATGGACAACTTGATGAGTTTATAGAACTTGAAAAATATGTTAAACAAATGTGCGATGAAACTGGTCATGATTATGAAATCATCTGTACAGGCGACATAATGGATAGAGGCGAGAAGAGTTATGAGCTTTATCAATACTTTGAAAGTAATCCAAAGTTGAAACAAATACTGGGAAATCACGATGTGTTTTATAAAAGTGATGAACATCTTTATTTTACCGAAGGTATTTGTACCAAAGGATTCAAAAATGCATTGCATCCAAGCAATGGTGGAGAAGAAACGCTGAAAGGAATATTTAGGCATATTGATGTCCAACCCAATAAGGTTAAGATAGAAGGACAAATAAGCAATTCGGCTTTTTACAATGCGACATATGCAATGATGAATGTTGATGGCAAAGTTTTTTCTTTTGATACGAAAAAAGTAGAAATCAATACCAACAAGTGTGAGAAGAAAATACGAAACCAGATCTCTTTATTTAAGAGCTTTATAAGTAACGAGAAAATTGATAAGGCATACAAGGACATATTTGGTAAAGTTGTTAACTTTTTACAGAATCTGGATGAGGATAAATTAAAGACTCTTTTAGCAATGGCAAGAGGTCTTGATGACATGGAAAAATATTTTGATAACTTGCCACATCAAATGGTTTTTGAAGATGAAAAAGTTGTCTTGTCACATTCTGGCTGGGTTATGACAAACGATGATGGGACAATTAAAAAGGAAGAAGATCTGACGGAAAATGACAAGTTCGAAATTACGTGGGGACAGAAAGATGATGGCCAGAATAACAGAACAAGGCAAGATGGTTCAAGTCATGGTGGTGGGCAGCATATTGTTGATAGAAAGATTAATGGTTACACAGTTGTATATGGGCACAAGCAAAGAGGAGTATATGATGGTATTGCCAAAATAGGTGATAATAACGAACTGGAATCAATTGTATTGGATGGTAATGGTGGACATGCTGGTGGTACGATAAGGTTCGTTGAATTAAACGAAGGTTTGGTAAAAAACGTAGATCAAGATGTGTATGAGTATAACTGTGATGAAAAAAGAGTGGTAATTTATACTCCCGAACTTTACGAATTGCTATATACAAATTTACAAAATCAAGTTAACCTTGACAAATTTAATAGAGGCAAAGATTTGTCGGCAGAGGAAATAAATGATGTTTTGCAATATCTAAAACAAAGGGAGAAATATTATCCTGGTGGTTATGCAAAAACAGTATCAGCATTTTTGAAACGAGGTTATGCAATCGAGGGTGAATCACAAACTCTTACGACCGATGAGGAGGATATTTGGAAAAAGACTGGCAATACCCAAGCACACGAAAAAATAGATAGAAATGTGATTGCACAGTTGTTTATTCAATCTTTTCCAATGGTTTTTGCGGGAGCCAAGCCGGAGCAAGTGAAAAGATTTACTGATGAAATAATTTCGTCTGATGACAATAAAATCAAGGAATATCAGAAATTTATTGATTATGCGGATCAGATTAATTCCCTTGATAATGAAAAGTTTAAGATGATTTGGTCTATAGAAGGTGACGAGTTTATAGATCTATGGAAAATTATTGATGCCGGTGTTAGTATCGAAGATGCATTGGATGGTCTAGAGGCTGCGAAAGAACTTGGTTATTCGGATGAGCAGTCTAATCCAAGGCAGAGTTTTGGCGGTGGTTTCGGTGGTGGAAGGGATACGGAAGAGGGGCGTGTGTACAGTAACGAGGAACTTGGATTTGGGGATGATTTCGAGGCAAATTTTGATGGTAAAGGTGGAAACGACGACAAGAAAAAGAAACCGTCAAAGCCGGTGAATGAACAGGACAAAGCGGCGTTTATAAAGAAACTGCATGTGTCTGCGTTACGTGACGACATGTTAGTGGATAAGTTGCATGAATACATGAATGAAAATGCAGACAAATTGGATCAAAAGCAGAAGGGTCAGATAAAATGGGAAATGGATGCCTTTAGTTGGTTGCGCAATAGAAAAGCGGATATCGAGTTTAAATTGGAAAACCATGCATCATATTCTGTGGAAGATGGTAACAAAGAATTTAATGCTTTGTGTAATAAATTTAACAAGGAAACCAGACCAAACCTTGAATTCATGAAACCGCGTGAAAATGTCCGAACTCAAGAACAGCAGGTTATTGAAATGGCGGTGCAGGATATAGAAAAAGACCAAGGCAAAGGTGCTGTGGTGTTAAAATATACAAAGTATTTTGATGGTGAGCAATCTGAAAAAATTGGAGATGCCCAGGCATTTCTTGCATGTGCGTATACTTGTGTACATGAACCAAAAAATGACGAGGTACGTGTAATGGCAATGGAAGCAATAGATGAAATGGGCAATAAAGTCTGTGATGACAATACAAAGCGCCCGCAAGAAAAACAAAAGCAAGACGACGAGCAAGAGATGGGGAGTTGAGGTTGATTATTTTGTTTGCTTGACATGCTTTGTATAACAATCTATTATCAATGTAAGATGAAGGAACAAAAGCCACCACTTTTTTCGAACAAAGTGATTGTGATAATAAAGATACTGACCGCATGTATTCTTTGGTTTGCGGCTTCGTTATTCTTTTTTATGCATGCACGTGTGTTCTTGGATGATTTTTTAAGTCCGTTGTTTTTTATGCCGATATTTTTCTTTGGCGGGCTGATTCTTGTTTTGATTTATATTGGATTCCTTGTGGGGCGGATAGAGGACAAGCGATTGTTTTTGGCAGATAAATATGACATTCCGTATAAGATTATGTTCAGTGCTTTGTTAATATTTATGAATATACGAAGTTTGTTTATTGAACCATATTTGAATATTCCAATTACGATAATAGTTCTAAGTTTGGTTAGCGGGGCTGCGACATGGCTTACGCCACGGTTGGTTGAAAATAATAACGAAGAATTTTAGATAACAATCTCTTTATAAAGTCCTGTATTCAGCAATTCCCCGTCTTGTTCATTTATTATTGCAACCTTGGTTTTGTTGTTACGGCGGATGTCTTTGAAAAATTGTTCCAGATTGGTGCTGGTAAATTTTTTGTTACGGTTGTTGTATTCGATGATTTGTTGTAACTTTGCACTGCGCGGGTCGCCTTGTGCGTTGGAAGTTTCAAAAAGTGTGGGAATATCACTTTGGGTATAAATAACGATGCAGGAATTATTTAAACGCGGGTCGTTAAAAAATGAATAGAGTAGTTCGTCAATATTTTCGCCGTCCAGACCGCTGCCTAAGATTATAACTGTACAGTGCGAAAAAGATATATCACGCCCATTATTGTGGCCGATTTTGGTTATGGCTTGTTCAACTGTGGGTGCGGTTGTAGTAACTGGTTTTCGTTCAGGTGCACCCAATGGGTCGAAGGCAAAGATAAATATTTCACAGGTTACCTGATATTCATCCCCGACTTTGTTGATTCCTATTGCGGTGACCAAACCTTTTTCCAGTACGAGCGGTTGCGAAGTTAGTGCAACAGGTAAAATAGCAATGAGTAGGACGAGGAATAATATAAGGAACTTTTTCTCCCAAACCAGTTTAAACATTTTCGACCTCCTTTCGTGAGGTTTTTTTCTTTGACCTAGCCAGAATTGCGCACAAAAAACTGATAAGCGGAATCAGTATGAATATTGCAGCAATTACAGGTGCCACCGTTATTATGAAATTATCCAAGCGCGTTTTGGTGTTTAAAACGAACAAAAAGATAAAGTAGAGCGAAATTGCGATTCCAAAACCGATGTAACCGGCACGATGTTTAAGATTGAAGATATAACGTATGCAAGCAAAGGAGGCGAAAAATGTTACACCAAATCTCAGTAGTAATAACAAGAGCCAAATGCAGATCAGTACCCAGTCTAAGCGTCCGCCTTGGGTTAAAAATTTTGTATATATTGCAAGGTTTGCGATTGCGATGCTTTTGTATTCGGCAAGGGGGCCGAATAAACTTTGGAACATGAAAACGAAAAATACGAAAAAAATACCGATGAGGGCTGCTATTGACATGAATTTCTTTTTGAAGTCCTTGTCCAGTTTTATGTCGCCGCTGAAGATTAATAAAAATGCGACGGATTCAAAATATATCAGGTTTCGATATACTGTGTTCAAAATAGGGCCGAATCCGTTTGCGAGAATCGGTGTGACTTCGGCTGGACGCATTTGTGGGATGACGGGCAGGACCGAGAGTGCCAGTGCGACAATGATTAGTATGTAAAAGACCTCGCCACTGCGAAATATTGCACGTGCGGGTACGAAACAGAATAAAACACCAAATACCAAAAGAGGTAGAATAAACAGGTGCTTGTTTATGGATGCGAATAGATTTTCGTTTGTGAGGGTAAATGATGTCCACATTAAAATCAACAATTGCAAACCGAGTAGTAAAAACATCAGCAAAATGATGGACTTTGCACCAACACCTGTTAGCTTGTTTCTTAGGTCGCTGTAAATATCGCTGTCACGACCTTTGACTAGAACATTCAATACAAGCCAAATAAGCAACAATTCAATAATGGTTCCAACTAATGCAGAGATCCATGCGTCGTTACCAGCCCCACGCGATAATAGTTGTGGTAATGTCAAAAATTTAATTGAAAAGGAATAGATGCAAAAGAATATTATCAGTTGTCGGGTGGATATCTTTTTAAGGCCCATTATTCACCCCCTGGATTTTTGGCACGTGTTTTATTTTTATTGGGGAAAGATGTTGGGCGTTTTGTGCGGTCACGGATGTTTTTCATGATGATTGCATCTTGGGAATCGGTTGGACAGTAAGGGGCAAATGGGGCAAGTAACGGCGTTCCAAAGTTGTCCAAAGATGCCAGATATATAACAAGTAATATCCCCGCCATAATAAGTCCATACAATCCAAGAATCCCCGCAATTATAGTGAAAACAAAACGAAGTAAAGAAATTTGGGGCGCAAGGTTAGGCAGGATGTACATCATAATCATGCTGAGGGCACTGACAAGTACTGCGGGACTGCTTAGCAATCCCGCCTCCACCGCCGCACCACCAAGAACCAAGGCTGCGACTAAACTGGTGGCGGCACCTAGGTGACGGGGCATTCGCAAAGATGCCTCGTACATTATTTCGAATAATATCAGGACTATTAAAACCTCTAGCAAGGGTGAGAATGGCGTGTTTTCAATGCTGTTGGTAACCAGGAATAGTGTATTTAATGGCAAAATATTATAATGATAAAGTTGTAATGAAATATAAAGACCCGGAATTGTAATTGCGAATACAGCACCAAGTAATCGAATAAAACGGCGTACGGATACAATTGTATTGTTGTTGTAGTAATCGTCGGCGGCCTGGAGATCTTCGAGCAATATGTACGGGACGCTGAGAACAATTGGGCTGCCGTCTACGATGATAATTACACGGCCTTCTAGCAATTTGCTTGCGATGACATCGGGTTTTTCGCTGCTGCCGACTTGGCGAAAAATATTGAATGCCTCGGATTGGAGATATTGCATAATATAAAAACTGTCCAAGATTCCGTCGATATTAATTGATTTTATATGATCTTCCACATTTTTAACGATGTCGTCATCGGCAATACTTTTGATATACATAATTGAAACGTTGGTTTGACTGTATTGTCCGACTTTGTGATTAACCAGTGTCAGATCTGGTGTTTTCAGGCGCTTTCGTATCAATCCGATATTTACAACCAGGTTTTCTGTGAATCCCTCGCGTGGGCCCATAACGACGCTGTTGGTTGGTGGTTCGGCGACACCACGACCCGGCATTACGGTTGTGTCACAAGAAATATATTTTTTTGTGTGACCCTCGACAATTACTATGGTTTTTCCGTTTAGTAATTCGGTAATGATGTCTTCGTATTTTTCCTTGATTTCGAAAAAACAGGTACTGGAAATTGCCTTTGTAATAAAATCTAGATTTTCTTTGCCCTTGGCATCTTGAAGACGGGAGAGTGGGTTAATAATTTCCAGTGCAACACGTCCGCCACCTGCAATGGTATCAATGAAAAAAGCCACGGCGGGTATTTTACCTGCAATCAAAAAATCCCGTGCTTTTAAATCAAATGGCTCGGTAAAGTCAGTTAGGACCTTTTTTTTAAATGCCTCTAATTTCATTGGGTTAGTATTAGAAAAATTATCGCAAAATATTACCGTGGGTATTATTTTTACTTTTTGCTTGTGGCGCTAAAAGTAACAAAAAAGCCATTGGGGGTTGCGATTCCCCCCAAACCCCCACAAACGCTTTTTGATAAAATATATTTTTGTGCAGGTCGGTGTTAATGGTGTACAAATCTGGTTAATTTAGGCTATACTGGATGTATGGAAAAATTTAAACCAACGAATATAAAGGGTGCGTCTGATATGTTGCCCCAGGTGCAAATGTTGCGTAACAGGGTGACGGGTGTGCTAAGGAAAAATTTTGAAAATTATGGATATGCACCGATAGAAACGGCTATGGTTAATTATTTGGAAGTTCTTTCGTACAAATATGATGAAAACGCGGAAATCGTACGCGAAATATATAAAATCAAGGATCAGGGCGAACGTGATTTGGGTCTGCGTTTTGATTTAACCGTGCCGTTTGCAAAATTTATTGCAACCAACAGAAATCTTAAAATGCCATTTCGACGTTATGAAATTGGCAAGGTCTGGCGTAATGGTCCGGTCAAGGCGGGAAGGTTGCGTGAGTTTTATCAATGTGATATCGATGTAGTTGGGACAAAAGGTCAGGTCGTTGAGGCTGAGATTATCGCACTTGGGATAAAATGTTATTTGGAACTTGGGATTGTGCCTGTGGTTAAATATGGGAATCGGAATTTATTGGTGGAGATTATTGCGGGCGTTGTTAATGTCGGCAATAATATGGATAAGGTTATAGGTGTTATTGACAGGCTTGAAAAATTGTCGAAAGAGGAGTTTCTTTCGGAGCTTTCAAAGTTTATGACCAAAAAACAATCCGAGGAATTATTAGATAAACTTGGCAAGGGTAAAAAGAATGCAGAAGTTTTGGTGTTAGAAGATGCATTAAATAACTTTGGCGTGTTGGAATATTGTGTGTTTTCGCCGTCACTTGCGCGTGGGTTGAATGTATATACAAGTACGGTGTGGGAGGTCTATGACAAAGCGGGTCGGATTGCATCATCAATTGGTGGTGGTGGGAGATACGACAAAATTATAACGAATTGGATTGACAATGGTTTGGAATATCCTGCGGTCGGGATGACATTTGGATTGGAACCTGTTATGCATTTGTTGTCAATGAACGAAAACCAGAATGAAGCAAGTTACGTCGATATAATGGTCGTGTCAATGCAGGAAAGTGGCAAGGTCTTGGTTGGGGCGAATAAACTTGCCGATGGATTGCGTGCGGAGGGTGTAAAGATACTGTTGTGGACAGGTGGAAAGGTTGGGCGTGCCATGGAGTATGCGGACAAGGAAAACATTTCACATGTGATTGTAATTGGTGAAAAAGAGGTTGAAAATAAAAAGATAGTCATCAAAGATATGAAGGATGGAAAGGAAAAATCATTCGGGATTGGTGAATTGGCAAAAATTGCAAAAGAGACAAAGTAAACAATGTTAATCTTTTTTCCACATTATTTCGCTGTAAGTTATTTTTTTTATAAAATTTGAAATTGCTTCGCGTCTATCTGCGAACATTTTTTCTGGTAAATCATTAATGTCAAACCATTCAATACATTTGACCTTGTCACATTCACATACTTTGGGTGTGCCTTTGAATTTTTTAACAAAGAAATGGGCATTAACGAATTGTGGGCATGACTTATCTTCATTATTGTAATTACCAACGTGAATTATTGTTGTGAACAAGATATCTTTATCATCAAATTGGATTCCGATTTCTTCTCTGCATTCGCGTTTTGCCGCAGTTGTAAAAGATTCTAGCTCATCGCAATGTCCTGCACTGGAACAGTCCCATGATCCGTTACCAATTTTGCCAGATCGTAATTGTAGCAGAACTTGGGTTCTACCCTTATATGTTCGCAATAAATATACTTGGCTGGCGGTTCTTGAATAGAAATATTTACCGTCTGTAAGTCCCATAGGATGATCGTTGATAATAACATGTCTCATGTTCAAATTTTATCATAAAGCACTGCGCAAATATATTGATTTTTTTCTGTTACGTGATAAAATGGCTTATGAAAAAAACTATATTAACAGGTGTTAAATCGACGGGGATTCCGCATGTGGGGAATTATTTTGGCTCGTTCAAACCATCTATCGAGGGCGCTAAGGCGGCAAATATGCGTTCGTTTCTTTTTATTGCGGATTATCATGCATTAACCACGGTGAAATGTGCCGCCGAAATGAAAGAGAATGTTAACGAGATTGCATGTACATGGCTTGCGTGTGGGTTGGACTTGAAAAAAACCGCATTTTATCGACAAAGTGATGTGCCACAGATTTTTGAACTGGCTATTATTTTGTCTAATGTAACGCCAAAAGGTTTGATGAATAGGTCGCACGCGTACAAAGCGGTTGTACAGGATGCGGTGGATGCAGGCAAAGACCCAGACGTGGATGTCAATATGGGATTGTTTTGTTATCCGATTTTGATGAGTGCGGATATTTTGGCATTTGATACGAACTTTGTTCCGGTGGGACAAGACCAGAAACAGCATGTGGAAATTGCCCAAGCAATTGCACGTTCTTTTAATGCAATTTATGGTTCTGTTTTAGTGGTGCCGGAGCCAAAGATAACAAAAGATCAGGCCACGATTCCAGGTCTGGATGGCAGAAAAATGAGCAAAAGTTATGGCAATCAAATACCAATGTTTGCCCCAGAAGGCGAGTTAAAAAAATACATAATGAAAATTGTAACTGATTCAAGTTTGCCAACAGATCCAAAATCAACAGATTGCGTCATATTTGATTTGTATAAACTATTTGCAACAGATGATGAAGTTCACGTAATGAAGTCAAAATTTGAAAATGGAATTGGTTGGGGCGAGGTTAAGAATGAACTGTTTCGTGTTGCGAATCGCACATTGACACCATTGCGTGAAAAATATAATTACTTTAAATCAAATCCAGAAATAGTGGAGCAATTGTTGCAGGATGGGGCAAAAAAAGCACGTAAAGTGGCACAAAAGACGTTGGATCGGATACGAAAAAGTATAATGGGGTAATGCGATGAAGATTGTTGCGAATAATAAAAAGGCATACTTCAATTACTTTATTGAGGATAAGGAAGAGTCTGGTATTGAATTGCTTGGGTGGGAGGTCAAATCTGCACGTGCGGGTAAAGTTAGTTTAGTAGATTCTTTTGTTTTCTTTGGTCGTGAAAAAGGTGAAAAAGAGGGCAATATTCAAGCGTGGTTGAAGAATGCGCATTTTTCACCGTTCGAGCATGGTGTGGTTAAAGACCAAGAGGTTAGGCGTGATAGGCGGTTGTTATTGCGTCGTGCACAAATTGAAAAGTTCTATCGGGCGGTAATGACAAAGGGTGTTACGTGCGTTGTGACAAAACTATATTTTAGCAAGGGCGGATATTTAAAGGCCGAGATTGCACTTGCGCGCGGAAAACAGTTGCATGACAAGAAACAGGTAATCAAAGAACGTGATCTGAACAGAGAAGCGGAAAGGGAAATAAGGGGAAAATAGTGGAGCCAAAAGAACATTTAAAAAAGTTAATCCGCGTGGCACGTGGTTTGGAAAAAGCGGACTTGGTATTGAAGGGAGGAATGGTTGTGGATGTTTTTGGCGGCAAATGGATTAAGAATGATATTGCAATTGTAAATGGAATAATCGCAGGCGTGGGAAGTTACAGTGGTGTAGAAGAAATTGATGTGTGCGGAAAATATATAACACCAGGTTTGATTGATACACATGTGCATCCGGAAAGCAGCAAGTTGTCGCCGCAACGTTATGCGGAATTGGTGCTTTCACACGGTACAACAGTGATAATTGCGGATCCGCATGAAATTGCAAATGTTATGGGCATTGCGGGTGTGGAATACATGGCGGAGGAGTTTGCAAAGACCCAATTAGATGCGCGGATTATGTTGCCGTCATGTGTGCCGGCAACAACCTTTGAAACCAGCGGTGCCACAATTAATCCAAAGGAAATTTCACAACACATTAAAAAATGCTATGGCTTGGGCGAATTTATGAATTATCCAGGTGTATTGAATTGTGATGATGAATGCCTTGATAAAATTTTGGCTGCGTGGTATGAGGACAAAAGAATTGATGGGCATATGTTTGGTGTGGATGAAAAGGATCTTAACGGATACTTTGTAGCGGGGATGCGAACGAATCATGAGTGCACGACAGTTGCGGAGTCCCTTGCGAACATTCAACGGGGTTGCTATGTGCAACTTAGGATGGGGAGTTATACCCAGAACTTTGCCGAAATGGTAGGTGCGGTGAATTCAAAGAATTTGCACAGATTCACATTTTGCAGCGATGATAAATCCGGGCACGATATATTGGCGCGTGGGCATATAAACGAAAATATGCGTCTGGCGGTTGGGGCAGGGATGGAGGCAATTGATGCGGTGACCATTGCAACATTGAATGCGGCGCAATGTTATGGTATTGGAAGAATGGGCGCAATTGCGCCGAGTTATATCGCGAACTTGGTAGTGTTTGACGATGTGGTGGATTTCAGGGTGAATCGGGTATTTGTACAAGGTAAAAGGGTAGAAAAATCCGATAAGTCAAATACAAAAAAGCCAACCAGTACAATCAAAATAAAACCAATAAGTGCCAAATCATTTAAAGATGTAAGAAAGGATATTGCGATAAATTTCATAAAAGGCAGTTTGGTTACCGAACGTGGTATAGTTGGCAAAGATTCTAATAAATTGGCGGTTGTTGAACGGCACAAGGGAACAGGGAATATTGGACTTTGTTACATAAATGGATTTAATTTGAAACGTGGTGCGATTGCCCAGACAATTGCGCACGATTCACATAATATTGTTGTGCTGGGCGCAAATAACAGCGATATGGCGATTGCGGTTAATGAACTTGCACATGTTGGGGGCGGGATAACGGTGGTGCAGGATGGTAAGGTTATAAAGATACTTGCGTTGCCGATTGCGGGGTTAATGGCGGATATTGATGCGGAAGAATTGGCGACACATTTAAAAGAGTTGGAACTTGCAACACAAAAACTTGGGATGGATAGTGACTTTAATCCGTTTGTTTCTTTGTCATTTATATCATTACCTGTGATTCCATGGCTGAAATTAACGGACAAAGGTCTGTTTTGCGGTGAAAAGTTTGAAATCATCTAAAAATGGTTGCATAAGCAATAATTTTGTAGTATAAATAGTGCATGGATATTTGGATTATTATGCTTATTGTATGGGTGGCTGTAATTGTGCTGTCCATTATTGTAGAGGCTTTTACATACGAGATGGTTGCGCTATGGTTTATACCAGCGGCCATACCACCATTGATTATGTCAATTGTGGATGTTGGTATGTGGTGGCAAATTGGAACATTTGTGGTGCTGTCTTTCCTGTGCATTATTTCATTGCGACCTATTTTGAAAAGGTATCTTATAAAGGAAACTGTGCATACTAATATAACGGATTCTAACTTTGGTAAGAAAGTTCGTCTTACAAGCGAAGTTGTGGACGGAAATACACTTATTGAATTGAATGGTGTTACATGGAAGGCAAGAGTAGTAGAGGGCGAAGGGTTGGAAAAAGATTCGTTTGTGGAAATTGTTGGATCCGAGAGTAACGAATTCTTGGTAAAAGCGATTAATAAAAGCTAAGATGCTTTTTTAATAAAAAATTAGGAGGACAAATTAACATGATGGGTGGGATTATTGCTGGATTGGTGATTCTTGGTGTATTGATTATCGTCATCGGGATGAACGTCAGAATTGTTGAGCAAGGTATGGCACAAGTTGTGCAAAGGTTGGGAAAGTATCGTAAAACATTGGAGACTGGTTTTCACATTATTATGCCTTTCTTTGATAGAACAAGGGCAAAGATTTCGCTGAAGGAACAGGTTGCAGATTTCCGTCCAAGTGAAGTTATTACAAAAGATAACGTTAAAATGATGATTGACAGTGTTGTTTTCTTTCAAATCGTGGATCCACGTCTTTACACATACGGTATTGAAAGACCGATGCAGGCTATTGAAAACCTTACTGCTACAACACTAAGGAACATTGTTGGTGAGTTGGAATTGGATGAAACACTTACTTCACGTGAAACTGTTAACGCAAAAATGCGTAATATCATTGATGATGCAACCAACCCATGGGGTATCAAGGTTCACCGTGTTGAACTGAGAAACATTCTTCCGCCACCTGCTATCCAAGAAAGTATGGAAAAGCAAATGCGTGCAGAACGTGAAAGAAGACAAACAATTCTTCAGGCTGAGGGTGAAAAGCGTAGTAACATTCTGGTCGCCGAGGGTGAGAAGCAAGCCGCGATTCTTAGGGCTGAGGCACGTAAGATTGCATTGCTGACAGAGGCCGAGGGTCAAGCAGAGGCTATTAAGAAAATTATTTCTGCAAAGCCGGATGCAGCATACTTGACACTTCAGGGGTTCGAGGCCGCAAAAGCACTTGCAGCGGGTGAAGCCACAACAATTATCGTGCCAAGTGAATTACAGAACGTCGCAACAATGTTCACCACCATGAGCGAAATCATGAACAAAAAAGGCGTAGGCACACCAAAGAAGTAAGTTTTGATTTAAATTTAAAAAGCAGGGAAACCTGCTTTTTTTGTAGAAAGAATGATAGTTTGAAGATATCATTGATGGATATGGGTTATATATCTTCTTCACCCAATAGATAACTTACGCTTACTCCGAAATAGCGTGCGATTTTGACCAGCATTTCTTGGCTGGGTTCGCTTCTGCCGCTTTCGTAAGCCCTGTAAGTACCCTCTGCGATGCCAAGAAATTTTGCAACGGTTGTCTTTGCAAGTTCCTTTTCCTCTCGTAGTGTTTTTAATCGTCTTTCGAATATTTTCATATTGACATCGTACAGTCTTTACGATATGCTTTAAAATATTCGTGAAGACTGTACGAATCTGAAGGAAGTGAAAATGGAAATTCAAAAAGAAAAACAAGACTAAGATTACAGTGAAAGTAAACAAGAATTGATAACAAAGATTTTAAGTTATATGGAGATAATCGAAGACACATTCTCCAAGATAAAAATTGCGCTATATGATTTTCAAGAAATTATTGAGAATTAATTGATACTTGCATTTGGACTTATTTAGTTTACGTGTTATATTAACCTGTGGAACGACACAGGAAGAAACATGATGAAAAATTGGAGAGACTTTATAGTAAAAAGATAAAGTGTCCGTATTGTCGTGCCTATATCAGAAAATACACAAAAAAATGTTTACAATGTGGAATAACAAAAGAACAAATTAGGCATGCCAGCAATAAAGAAGCCAAGAAAATAATTAAAGGACAGGCCGAGGGTCGTGTGTTGAAAACCCGTGTGCGCCCCGATGATGTGAATTTTACGCGGATGATTATGTTTGTGGTGTTTCTTGGTTTATTTGGGGCGCATTGTTTTTATGTTGGGAGACGGATACGTGGTTGGATTGTTCTTGGTGGGTTTATTATATTTATGTTGTCGGCAATTATATTCCCATTTGGAACACCGGATGCGGGATTTAGTGACATGCATCCACTGCGTCAACAATTTGATAATATGCGAATTTGGTTTCCGTTGGATATACCCGGGTTACTTGCGGTTTTCATTTGGGTTTACGATTGGGTGGCGGTTGTAATAACGCAAAGATTCAAATATCCAGTGAGATTGCCAAAGGTCTTGGAAATGAAGGAAAAGAATGCAGATACTGAGGATGGGAAGAGAAAGTCCATCACGGGTGGTGCAGGAAAGCAAGAAAAAGCAAAATCTGTTGTGGCGGAAAAAGAGAATAGTGCGTGAAAAAAAAATCAAGTGTTTTCGATTAAGGCGCTTGTGCTATACTTAGGAATGCTAGAAAAATATGGATTTAAGAAATTATTCAAGGACGGTGACGAGATTTCCACGGTTGTCGTAGGGATGAGTGGCGGAGTGGATTCCAGTGTCAGTGCCTACGTGTTAAAGTGGCAGGGGTATAATGTAATCGGACTGTTTATGAAGAATTGGGAGGACGATGGTGAGAATTGTCCTGCCGAAGCTGACTTTCGTGATGTTAAACGTGTGTGTGAAGTTATTGATGTTCCGTATTATTCGGTGAACTTTGCGCGTCAATATATGGACAATGTATTTATGGAATTTTTGCGCGGGTTGGAGCGTGGTTTTACACCAAACCCAGATATATTATGTAATCGCGAGGTTAAATTCGGTCCGTTCCTTGCCCATGCGGAAAAGATTGGGGCGGATTTCGTGGCAACCGGGCACTATGCCCAAGTTCATCGCGAAGGGCGTGACACGTATCTGCTAAAGGGGTTAGACGACAAAAAAGATCAAAGTTACTTTTTATGTGGTTTGAATCAGAAGCAATTGTCTCAGGCGATTTTCCCAATTGGGCATTTGGAAAAGGGTGTTGTGCGACAGATTGCGGAGGAGTTGGGTTTGGTAACCGCAAAAAAGAAGGACAGTACAGGAATCTGTTTTATAGGTGAACGCAAGTTTAGGGATTTTATGAAGACCTATTTTGGAAACAAAAGTGGTGAAATTCGTACGTTGGACGAGCGTGTAGTGGGTAGGCACGAAGGGTTAATGTATTATACCCTTGGGCAGCGAAAGGGTCTTGGCATTGGCGGGCAAAAGGGTGTGGATGCACACGACGTAGACAGATGGTTTGTAGTGAAAAAAGATTTGGAAAGAAACATTTTATACGTAAACAATGGCGAATGTGAGGAATTATTTTCAATTGAATTGATTGCGACTGATTTTAATTTTATTCCGAATACGCCAGATGAAAAGGCATTTAAATGTTTTGCAAAAACGCGATACAGGCAACCGGATCAGGCGTGTATGGTTGAAATCAAAGATAATGGAAATGTTTGGGTAATATTCGAAAAGAAACAACGTGCGGTAACACCAGGGCAGTGGGTGGTATTATATGATGTGGATGGAAAATGCCTTGGGGGTGGATTAATCTCGCAAAAAAATGATTGTATGCAACTGTGACCTAGCATCGAGGAGTCCATAGATTGGCAAGGGGTTTCCCTGGCTCGGTCTAAGGTTGCTTGTAATCAATTTTTGCTCTGCCCTTGTAAAGGGGTTTTTATTATTTGTGCTTGGTGCGATGATGGGAATTGGTATATAATATATTATGAAAGTCTTGTTTGTGTGTGTGGGTAATGTATGTCGCAGTCCAATGGCGGAGTCTATCTTCAAGGGGCTTTGTGAAAGTGGTGGTTATAGCAATATTGTCGTCAAAAGTGCAGGTTTATATATCCACAGCAGGCAGATGATGCCAACCGCGCGGGAAGCACTTTTGCAATGTGGTGAAAAACCCATTAGTGAAGAATTTATTCCGACACAATTTCATTCGGATATGGTTGCGGAATTTGACTATATTATTACGATGAATAAGGCACAGGCCGAGCATATAGGGGACTTTGCAAATGTGTATACCGTTGATGAATTAAGCGGGTGCGGGGATGTACTGGATCCGTATATGGCGAGTTTAGAAATTTATACAATGGTGTGCAAGCAATTGCAAAATGCGCTGATACATATATATAAGAAAATTGTTTTGAGCAATTCTCTTGGATATTAATGTAAAACTTTAGTTCGGAATTACGCACTTTGTGCGGTAATTCCTGGGTCATAAAAAAAATCGTTCTGAGGGGTGAAAAAGTGAAGAAAACAATAGTACTTGCCAGTGATCATGGTGGCTTTGAATTGAAGGAAGGATTAAAAATTTATCTTGCGGAATTGGGGTTCAAAGTGAAAGACGCTGGAACAAAGTCTGATAAGATGGTGGATTATCCGGTTTTTATTAAAAAAGGTGTGGAGCAAATTATTGGTAAAGATAATGTTGGAATTTTTATTTGTGGTGCAGGTATAGGTGCCAGTATCATGGCGAACAGGCACAAAGGTATTCGTGCGGCACTATGCCATAGTGTTGAATATGCGCAATTGGCGCGACAACATAACGATGCCAATGTGCTTTGTTTGGGTGGAAGATTTTTGCCAATTGACGATGCAAAGCAGATTGTGAATGTATTTTTAGGGACACCGTATCTTGGTGGGCGATATGATGACAGAAATAAAATGCTGGATTTGTGAATGTAGTTTTGTATTTACAATGCGCGGTTATTAATGGAAAACCCCCTTGGAAGGGGGTGTGTATTATTTTTTTGTTGTGATTGTTTCGCTGGTTTTGATGTGGACCTGGGGAACTGCAATTTTGATATCGTGTTTGTCAAACAACGTTCTGAATTCGCGATTAAGGTCACGGTTAAGTTGTAATCGGGAGACTTCTTCACATTGGGCGACTATTCTTAGGCCTACACCGCGCTCGCTGAATTCGAATGGGCCGATGTATTTTGGACCCTCCAAAATAGATTCCAGTTTTTCGGCGATACGATCAAGGTTGGTGTTTATTAGTTTTTCTACCCGCGCGAGGTCTTCGGTGTAATCTATTGTTATGTCACAGACGGCGAAACTGCGGTATTGGGACATGTTAATAACAACACGCAATTCTGAGTTATTAATAACACAAACGTTACCGTCCACACCCTTTATTTTTGTTGTACGGATTCCGATGTGTTCGACCTCGCCGCGGAAGTTGTTAAATGTTATTATGTCGCCGACCTGGAAACTGTTTTCGAATATTATGAAGACACCACTTAGGATATCTGCAAGCAGGGATTGTGTACCAAAACCGATAATAATACCAATAACCCCAGCACCAGCGACAAGTGTTCCGATAGGCACGCCAAGCATTCCAAGCAAGATAAAGAAAAGTACTATGATGCAGGTGTATTTTACAAAGTTTTGCAGCATGGACATGATTGTCTTGCGGCGGTTGTTTGAACCCTTTGAAAGAAGTGATGTTACAAGCCAACTAAGTTTGATTATAAGGAAAACGATAAAGGTGGTTGCCAACATTTGTAGCAAAACACCAAATCCAGCCCCCTGCGTGAATAGGTTGGCAATGTTGCGCACGTCTAGCGAGTTATCCAGTGCCGCCTGGTGAATCCATGAATCTGCACCAAAAATTAGGCGCGTTAAAGTACTGGCGGTTAGTAATAGTGTGATAAAAGAAATAACAAGTATCCAATAGGTAATTCGCCTGCGCTTGCGTCGGCGGTTACGCTCGATTTCTTTCATTGCGGATTTGCTGAATGCCACACGCGTGACACCTGTGTCCAGGTCTTCGTTACCTGTGAATTCGTTTTCTATGTTTTCCATGAACACATTATACAATGAAGTGTTGCATAAGTCTAGTTACTAAATGACATTTTTGCTGTTCAAGTCATGTTAATTTATGTATAATATTTGGATAGGAGGGAAGATGGATGAGAGGGTAGTTAAACTGGCGAACAATTTATTGTCGCACAGTTGCAACTTTAAAAAAGGTCAGACAATTATTATCGAGGGGTCACAAGATGCGCGTGATTTAATTGTTGCATTGGTGCGTCGTGTTTATGAAATTGGCGGTTATCCATTTGTGAGATTAAGTGACGATGCAATTGCGCGTGAGATTTTGATGGGTGTAACCGAGGAATATTCAAAAAAAGCATGCAAGTATGCAAAGCCGTTATTCGAAGACGCACATGCATACATCGGTATAGGCGTATCCAACAACGTGTTTGAAACCGCGGATGTGCCGATCGAGAAAAAGAACATTCATACCAAACATTACGGAAAGCCAATTCACATTGAAATTCGTGTAAAGAAGACCAATTGGGTTATCTTGCGTTATCCGAATGCGTCTATGGCACAGTTGGCACATACATCACAAGAGGCGTTTAGGAATTTTTACTTTAACGTGTGCAATTTGGATTATGGCAAGATGAACAAGGCTATGCAACCGCTGAAGGAATTAATTGAACGTACAGATAAAGTTAGAATTGTTGCACCGGATACGGATCTTGCGTTTTCAATAAAGGGACAAAAAGCAGTTATATGCAGTGGTCACCAAAACATCCCAGACGGCGAGATTTTTACATCTCCAGTCAAAGATAGTGTCAATGGCACAATAAAATTCAATATACCGTCGCTGCATAAAGGGATTGTACATAACGAAATAACGCTGGTATTTGAAAATGGTAAGGTGGTAAGTGAACGCAGCAGTAACACCGCGGCGCTTAGAAATGAATTGGATTCGGACGAGGGGTCAAGATATATCGGAGAATTTGCGTTTGGTGTGAACCCATATATTACGAAACCAATGTATGACACGCTGTTTGATGAGAAAATGAGGGGGAGTATACATCTGGCACTGGGAAACGCGTACGAGGATGCGGATAATGGTAATCGGAGTCAACTGCACTGGGATATTGTGCAAAGCCACGATGTGGACTATGGCTGGGGTGAAATTTGGTTTGACGGTATTATGATACGAAAAGATGGAAGATTTGTCGTCCCAGAGTTGGACGGATTGAATCCAGAAAACTTGAAATAATTGAAGATACAGGAGACACATATGAAAAGATTTGATGAAATTTTGTTTGAAAGATACTTTGCGGATTGGACCGGTATGCCGCATGAGAAATTTAAAAGTATGTTGCGTGTAAAGGCGCAGAAGATTCTGCCGGATTTGAATGAAATTGATTTTTCACAAACACAAAGGGTGAAACTTGGGATAGATGCCAGCGGACAGGACATTCACATTGGTCACCTTTGCCCAATTATTGTGTTGAACATGTTTGTAAAGGCAGGACATCACGTAGATTTTATTATTGGCGATTTTACGGTAAAAATCGGAGACCCAAGTGGTCGTGTATCGGATCGTCCGATTTTAACGGATAAACAAATTGCAAAGAACTTTAAAACATACGAGATGCAAATATCTAGGTATATCGATGTAAGCAAATTACATGTGATAAAGAACAGTACATGGTTGAAAAAGGTTAAGTTGGCGCAGATAATTGCAATCGCACAACAACGTAATATGGCAACGATTATGCAGCGCGATGATTTCCGTCAAAGAATGGAGCAGGGCGGTCTAACCCAAGCCGAGACATTATACGGGATATTGGTTGGATTGGATTCGGTTGCGTTGAATACGACGATTGAATTGGGCGGAATTGACCAGTTGTTGAATTTCCAGCAAACGCGCGAGGTTCAACGTATAATGGGGCAAAAAACCGAACACATTTTTATGACGCCTATATTAGAGGGGTTGAGTGGGGACGGCAAAAAGATGAGTAAATCATACGATAACTATATTGCGGTTTTAGCGAGTCCCGAAGATAAATTTGGAAAATTAATGAGTTTGTCAGATGGTTTGTTAATGTCGTACTTTAAAAGTTTTGGATATTTGTATGAGGAAGAGTTAGCCGAGTTAGAGGAGTTCATTAAACAAAACCCAATGGAGGCAAAGAAGCAACTGGCAACTTATTTTGTTTCGTTGGAAACACGTGATTTAGTCGCGGGTTTAAATGAACGTAAAAAGTTCGAGGAAAAGTTTTCCAAGCGCGAATACAAGGATGAGGACTTTGTTATAATTAATGCAAATGCAGGGGATATGTTACTGGATATTTTGAATACCAGTGGAAAGTTCGCGTCTAAGGGCGAGTTGAAAAGGTTGCTTCAAAGCGGGGCAATTAGAAATCTGGACGAAGATATGGTGTATAAGGTTGATGAGGCAATTAACAAAAGTGTAAAAATCAAGGTTGGAAAGTTGAATTTGTTTGCGGTGAAGGTATAAGTTACTTTTTCTTTTTTGCGTGGCGAAAAAGAAACAAAAAAGCATTGGGGGTTTGCGAAGACCCAGGAATTATCCCACGAAGTGGGTAATTCCTAATTTATATTTTTCATTAGTGTCCAAGAAACCATCGCAGATGGTTTCTTATTCCCCTCAAACCCCCACAAACGCTTTATTGTAAAGGTACTGGTTTAGTTTATGATAGGGATTGTTCCACTTTGTGGGATAATAATGCATGGACATTAAGCCCTAAGAGGGGTTGGCGAGGCGCACTTGACACCCCAGCGCATTAAAGAAGAGTATATTTGCGAACAAAGCAATGACGTGGTTAAGTTATTTGGTTGCTATAACTCTGGTTTGCCCAAGATATCTTCGTAGGTGCAATTTAAAACAAAGCAGAGTTTTTTAAGGGTGACGAGGCTTGGAAGAGTTTGTCCGTTTAAATAGAATGATATGTTTGTCCTATCAATCCCTATAAGATTAGCAATTTCTTCTTGTGTTTTTTCAGATTGCTTCAGTTCGTTTTTTAAGTTTTCTGCAATCTGTTCCCATTCGTTTTTGTTCATAATAATATTGTAAGTAATACTTACAAAAATAATTTGACATGTTAGTTAACTAACAAATTAATACGCGCGTGCCCAGACGACAATGTATTTTGATTGTTCGCCACAGATTGCACATTTGGTTTCGTTGGTGTCATTTATTATGCAACGACTGGTGATTCCGAATTCGGATTTAAGTTTGTCCTCGCAGCCCTCGGCACTACACCATGGAGCGCGGATAAAACCTGGTTTTGTGTTTGCTAGGGTTGTGATTTCGTTCATATTTTTTGCGTCATAAGTCATTTCATTAAGACGGTTAAGGGCTCGCTCGTACATTCCGTCGTGAACACGTTGCAGAAGTTTCGGAAGTTCCTTTTTTAAGTCGGCGATGTTAACCGAGATTTTTTCCCGGGTATTTCGTAACACGACGACGCATGTTTGGTTTTCAATGTCACGTGGGCCGTATTCGATTCGAATTGGTACACCGCGCATTTCCCATTCCGCGAATTTCCAGCCTGGGCTGTTCTCGGTTTCGTCCATGTGTGTGCGGACGACCCGTTCTATGGATTTTTTAAATTTTTTCGCCGCTTTTAATACGCCTTCTTTTTGTGTTTGGATTGGTACGATGATGACTTGGATAGGTGCGACATGTGGCGGTAATATTAAACCATTTTCGTCACCATGAGCCATAACAATACCACCTATAAGACGGGTGGATGCACCCCAACTGGTGTAGAATGGATATTGTTCTTTGCCCGCACGGCTTTGGTATTTGATTCCGAATGCCTTGGAAAATCCGTTGCCCAAAAAGTGGCTGGTGCCCGCTTGTAATGCTTTTCCATCGTGCATCATGGCTTCGATTGTGAATGTGTCGACCGCACCTGCAAATTTTTCGCTTTCGGTCTTTTTACCTGCCAACATAGGTATTGCAAGAACCTCGCGTGCGAAATCGCAATATAGTTTATGTATTGCAAGTGTCATTTTCATCGCTTCGTTTTTTGTTTCGTGTAGTGTATGCCCCTCTTGCCAAAAGAATTCGGTTGTTCGTAAAAACGGACGTGTATTTTTCTCCCAGCGAACGATGTTTGCCCATTGATTGAATTTTTTTGGCAGGTCACGATAACTGTGGATATGGCTTGCGAAATAATCACAGAAGAGAACCTCGCTGGTTGGACGGATTAGCAACCGTTCGGCCAGTTTTTCCTCGCCTCCGTGAGTCACCCATGCGACTTCGGGCGCGAAACCTTTTATGTGGTCTTTTTCCTTTTGAAATAATGATTCTGGGATTAGTAACGGCATGGTGACATTTTCCACGCCTAATTTTTTAAATCGTGCGTCCAAGTTAACTTTCATGTTTTCCCAAAGTGCGGTTCCGTATGGTGGGATGTACATACAGCCTTTTACGCCAGAGTAACTGACGAGGCCGCTTTTGACAACGACATCGGTATACCATTGTGGGAAATCGGTGTTGATGTCTGCGATTGAATCTAATTTTTTCTTTTCCATAATAGACAGTTTAACATAAAGTGAAGTAAGAGTACAATTATATATGCTGTAATTAAGTTTAAAAAATTAATTGTTCTTTTTGAGTGTCCAAAAAATGCTACAAAGATGTGTTTTTATCGTGAGATTGCTCGCATTTTTTATTCCCCCCAACCCCCCCACAAACGCTTTATTGAAAAGAGTACTGGGTGTGTACAAAAATGCGATGGGGAGTTTTGTGGTGGAATAAACAAAAACTAAATCTCACTTGACGTTAAACAAGATTGACTTGATTTTTGTCACCAAAAGATATATTATTTACGTATGGAAATATCAAAGTTGAAAAAAGAAATTGATGCAGAGATTGCAGGGTTGAAGACAGAATTGGATTGCAATGAATTTCATCAAAAATATTTGGGAAAGGGCGGGGCGATAACCCTGTTGTTACGTGATGTTGGGAAGTTAGAGGCAGATGAACGTGCACGCGTTGCCCAAGAGTTAAACGTGTTAAAACGGGATGTGGAGGGTAGTCTTTTTGTATTGCAAAAAGAATTTAAGGAACGAGAGATTAATGAAAAGTTATTACAAGATAAACTGGTGGATATATCTATTCCAGACATTGGTCGCGAGGTAGGGTTCTTGCACCCAATTACACGTGTAATGCGTGAAGTCACCGAAGCATTTGCAACTATGGGATTTATTATTGAAGATGGCAATGAAATTGTGACAGAATATGAAAACTTTACAAGTTTGAATGTGGCGCCAAATCATCCGGCACGTGATATGCAGGATACATTTTGGCTGGATAATGGTGGGGTGCTGCGAACACATACGACGGCATTGCAGAATTATTTATACAAAAAATATGGGCCGGAATGCCGTGTAATATTTCCAGGCAGATGTTATCGTAACGAAAACATAGATGCCAGCCACGATATGGCATTTTTTCAGGTGGATGGAATAATGGTGGGCAAGGACGTGTCTATTGCGAATTTGATTTATTTCATGAAACGTGTTTTAAGTGCGGTATTTAAAAAAGATATCAAGGTTCGTTTGCGTCCCGGCTTCTTTCCATTTACGGAACCTAGTTTTGAATTGGATGCAAGTTGTATGTTTTGTGAGAGTGGATGTAATGTATGCAAGAAGTCTGGTTGGATTGAATTCTGTGGTTGTGGGATGATTCATCCGAATGTACTGGAAATGGGTGGAATTAATCCGAACGAGTATCAGGGTTTTGCATTCGGATTTGGTTTAACACGACTTGTGATGTTGAAGTTTGGTGTGGATGATGTGCGTGTGTTTAATTCGGGTAATATCGAGGCACTGGGTGCGGTTAAGTAGGAGGAAAGGATGAAACTTAGTCTTAATTGGTTAAATGAATATGTTGATTTGGCGGGTATATTACCAGAGAAAATTGTAGAACGTTTAAGTATGACTACCGCCGAGGTAGAAGGATTTGAGGTTCGGGGTAACCATATAAAAAACATCGTGGTGGGCGAAATCGTTACATGTGTTCCGCATCCGACGTCCAAGAAACCGCTTTGGAAATTGACGGTGAATAATGGTAAAAATGTTGTGCCGGTTGTTTGTGGTGCGCCTAATTGTCGTGTTGGTATGAAGGTTGCATTTGCAAAAGTGGGTGCGGTAATCGGAGACATTAATGTTGGTGTTGCCAATTTGGCGGGCGAGGAAAGTCATGGTATGTGCTGTAGTGGCAGAGAACTTGGGATTTCTGAGGATCATGATGGAATCATTGATTTGATTGCGTGCGTGTCTGGTGAACTTGTGAATGGGACACCAATTGAAAAAGTGATTCCTGTTGTAGATGTTATCTTTGAAATAGATAACAAGAGTCTTACAAATAGACCAGACCTTTGGGGACATTATGGGATTGCAAGGGAGTTGTCGGTAATCTTTAACAAGAAATTAAAGAAATTGCCAGTGGCGGATTTGGAGAAATACAAGGATTTACCAAGTGTGCCTGTAACAATTGAAAACGCACAAGATTGTTATTCTTTTGGTGCATTTAAGGTGGAAAATATTAACAGACGTGTTTCACCAATTTGGATGCAGATTCGTTTGTTTTATTGTGATATTAGTTCACATGGCTTTTTGGTGGATTTATCCAATTACATTATGTTGGAATTGGGGCAACCGAACCATGCGTTTGATGCATCCAAAATCGGCAAGTTATCCGCGGGTAATGTGAATAGTGGTGAGTTTACTACATTGAAAGACCAAGTAATTCAAATAAAGCCACACCATTTGTTTATTAAGAGTGATGGTAAACCTGTGTCGCTTGCGGGGATTATGGGTGGTGCTAATTCATTGATCTGTCCGACCACGCGTGATGTTGTATTCGAATTTGCGACATTCAATCCAACGACGATAAGAAAAACCAGCAGTGAACTAGGGATTCGCAGTGATTCCAGTACGCGATATGAAAAGGGTTTGGACACCAATCTAAATCGCGAGGGTGCGGCACGTGTAATAAAGATTTTGTTGGAAAACGATAAAAGTGCATGTGTTGTATCCAGTTTTAATCATCAGGTTGCCAGTGCGACCAAGGGTGGTACCATTCGGTTGAGTAAGGCATATTTAGAGCGCTTTTGCGGGCAGAGTTTTAACTATGCAGATGTTAAGAGAAGTCTTAAGGGACTTGGATTTGAACCGGTTATTACAAAGAATGAAATAGTTGTTACCACACCAACATGGCGTGCAACCAAAGATATAAATATCCCAGTAGATATTATTGAGGAGATTGTACGAACATTTGGCTATGATAATATTGTGCCTAGGGCACCAAGGGTGGAACTTGCCCCTGTGGAACCTCTTGCACGATTAGAACGTATGAATTTGTTAAAGAACTTGCTTGTGTCGAAATACGCGCTTAATGAGGTTCATACCTATATTTGGAATGATACAAAAGCACTGAAGACAATCAAGGTTGAGACGCCATCATATTTAAAAATTACCAACAGTGTCACACCTGGTATGGAAAATATACGGTGCGAGATTTTACCGTCGCTGCTAAATGTTGTTTCTAAGAACAAAGGGAAGGAAAGTATTCGAATTTTTGAATCAGGCAAGACCTATAAAAATGGTGTGGAGTTTACCTATGTTGGGATTGTGCTGGGGTCGCGGAAGAAAGAATCCAGTGAACTTTATACGGAACTGGCGCATTTGTTGAATGATGTGTTGGGTACTTTGGGGTACAGAGTGTCATATGAAATCGGCAAGGCGGGCAAGGCATACATGCATCCAAAGAACAATGCGGATGTCTTAACAAATGGAAAGATGTCGGCAAAGATTGGTATTATTCATCCAACAGTGCAAGACGCAATTGACCCAAAGTTAAATATGGCGATTGCACAGATAAACATGGAATTCTTGCCAGAAATGGGTGCAGAGACCAAACAAAATGTAACCAGCAAGTACCCAAAAACAACATTGGATTTTACAATTACGACGGATAAAATTTATAGTAATCTTGAACGTGTATTTGATGGATTTAAGCATGAATTAAATATGGGATACCGATTAAAAGATGTTTATGTACGAGACAACGACGAGGTTAGTTACACAGTACAATTCACGATAGGTAGTTTAGACAGGACCTTGACAGGTGAAGAAATCAACGCGACATGGTTTCAAATAGTAGAACACGGGCGAAAAAACGGATTTGTGGTGGATAATACATAATTAGTATTGACACACCGTGCATATACTTTTATATTAGTGTAGGGTATTAGGCAATAATCAAAAGATAACTGCCAAGGGGGCATGGCGATGAATGAGAATATCTTTTATTTAGATGCGAAAAATAAAATCGTCGACTTTCTTGGCGAGAATTATGATGATTTTCCGATTAAATTACAAAACCGATTTCTTAACTTTTTTCCTAAGATGGTTAATTATGAGGAAGAAGGGCACAAGTACAGACCTAGGCTTTTGTTTACAAATAATATCGAGGCAGTTATTAAATCATTACCTTTTCCGTCTAAACTTGAACTTTTCCGGGATGAAAACGAACATATGTTTGCGTCACGTTTGAAAGCGTTGGTTCCGTTTACATCACACGATTGGTGTATTTATGTTAACTGTGGCGAGGATGAGATTACATATGGTATATTCCGAAATATTAACAGTATCAAGGAACAAGGTTTGGAGGATGTGATATTTAAAAGTCCTCATTTAAAAGATCGGTCTGACAAAGTATTTGGAATTTATGCGTATGCAGAAAATGCATGGGCAGTCACAATGAAGAGTATCAAAGGCAATGAAATCAGTATTAATTTTGCATTAGACATAAAGGTTGTAAATGATTGGGACGGGGAAATTAATGCATTCGTGGATGCCAGTTTTTCTAAACTGAAAGCGACCAGTAAAAAATCTGCTGAAATCAAGACGATGTACAAGAATATCTTTAAAAACGTACTTAGGAATATTCATGGAACAATTTGTGTGGTTGTAGACCAAGATTATCCAACAAGCGAGTTCCGTGACGATTTCTTGGATGATGGTATTTGGCTGCGTGAACCTATTTCGTTTTCCAAACTATATATCCAAGGGCAGCATAACGTCGAGCCGAAATTGAATGCAATTTCCGCGGTGTTTATGAGTATGTTGGAGTTTGATGGAATTACCGTGGTGGATAATGCGGGAAATATTTTGGCATACAATGTGTTTGTGGAAGCCAACCTTAGAACCAGTGGTAATATTATGGGCGGGGCACGAAAGCGTGCAGCATATACAATAATTAACAGCCGGAAAAAATTGATAATTGGTGTTTATTTTCAGAGTCATGATGGCGAGATGTTTTATGCGCCGTTGAAAAAATAATTATTATCTAATATTGCAAGTTGCTCATGAAATGGGCTTTATGTTACACTGGCGTTATTACCAAGGAGGAAATTGTGGGCAGGATTGATAAACATAATTATTATCTGGATTTGGCAGAAGGTGTTTTGGCACGCGGAACATGTCTTAGGCGTAACCATGGTGCGATTATCGTAAAAAATGATGAAATCATTGCAACGGGTTATGCAGGTGCACCAAGGGGAAGAAAGAATTGTGTGGATTTAGGCTTTTGTAAACGGGAAAAATTGAATATTCCACGAGGCGAACGGTATGAACTTTGCCGAAGTGTGCATGCTGAGCAAAACGCAATTATAAGTGCACGTCGCGCAGATATGATTGGTGCGACAATGTATCTTGTTGGAAAAGACAAAAAAACCGGCGAGTTAGCGACCAATACGGAATCTTGTACAATGTGTAAACGTGTAACAATAAATTCTGGGATTAGTACAGTTATAATAAGAAATACCCAAAAAGACTATAGAATTGTAAATGTAAATGAATACATTGAAAATGATGATAGCATGGAATAATTATTTTGATTTTCTGAAGTTAATGTCAATACATTCTGGTCTGTTTTCCATTGTCCACATACAGCCAAGCATATTCCACATAAAAGCTCTGTCATGCGGTTCGTCAACTTTGCCGTCTATGTGTAGAAGAAAGTGCCTTACACCGCTGTCAATAAATGAATGAACAGGGAAACCTTTTTCCCAATTTCGTTCACCATGTTTTTCCGCACCTTGTTGGTATTGTTTTGATACCTCGATTATCATTTCGCAATCGGTTTTTTTCGTGTGGGTCTTTGTAAACTTTCGAATTGCACTTGCGATATAGTCAATGTTGCCGGTCTCTACAAATTCTCCGATATCTTTTAGTACCTCGTCTTTGTCTTTTTCTTGTAAAACCTTTGCAACTGCTTTTAATGGTAACAAATCACACCTTCCTTTATCTTTTCCCTTTATTTCTCTGGTGGCACCTGACTCGAAATGTACTTTTACACCACTGAACTTAATTTTATCTCCGCTCATGATTTCTCCTTATTAATAGGTTTAGTTTAACATATATTGACTAGGTTTGTTACTTTTTCTTGCAAAATTCAGCCAAACCTTTGACAAATTCCAATGCAGGCTTGCTCTTTTCGGCTTTGTTAATTACGGCAACAAGGGTAGAGGCGGGAAGTTGTAAGTCAGTATTTAATAAAACTATCTCTGGATCATTGCGTTGAAGGATATAATCCTTTGTTGCATATCCGATGCCGCGACCTTTTTTAACCAAGTTAAATCTTAGTTCGGTGCCACCAAAACTTTCAATTGTTGTATTAATATCCAAGGTTTCCAGCAAATTTCTGAAATGGCTACGAGTCTTGTCTGGGAGCAGAAATTGGAATTTTCTGAAATCTTCTTGTTTAAGTTCGTGTTCAATTCCGTTTTTTTGCGCAAAAGATTTGCTTGTAAAGAAACTTCTTTCGATGTCTATCAGTTTTATGAACTTGAATTCGCTTTTTTCATCTTCGATTGGAATGGTGGAAACGACAATATCGATATCGTGAGATTTAAGTTTGGAGATAGATTCTTTTTTTGATTCGGTATAAAGTTTTAAAAGTACGCGCGGGAATTTTTGATTAAATTCATCAAGATAGTCTAGTATTAATGTGATGGTGCTTTGGTTGCTGCTTATTCTTATTTCACCAGTTGTGGAAGATTTGAATTCGGTTATAGATTCTATTGCTTTGTTAACATTGGAAAAAGATGTTTTGACAAGTTCATAAAGTTCTCCCGCCTCTTTGGTTGGCCTTACTCCCTTTACGTTTGGGTGAAACAATTGGACACCGAGATGTTTTTCAAGTTCGCGTATATTTTGACTGATGGCAGAAGGTGTAACGATTAGTAGTTTTGCTGCCTGAGAATAACTACCATTTTCGAAGACAGTTATAAATGTTTTAAATAGATTTACTTTTACTTTTTTATCCACTGCGTGTCCATGTCCAACCCATTAAAATCAAATAAAACTTAATTAAAATTGAGTCAAATCTGAAACTAGTCGATAAATATTAAGTTGTGTGTGAGTGAAAATGTGCGTGAAATTTTTGTTTGTTATGCGGTCTTTTTGTTCATGGTTTCAATAAAATTCAATTCGGCTTCGCTTGAAACATGAGTGTAAACCGCTTTTGTCATTCGTGAACCTATTGCATGACCTACCCATTTTTGAACGATTATCTCGTCAATCTTTTTCTCGTGGCAACGACTTATAAATGTGTGTCGCAACTCGTGAATTGTCAATCTTGGTAAATCGTTTTTTTCTAGTAACTCGCCTAGCAGTTTGGATAACTGAGCAGAACTCTTTGTGTATATGCGTTGTGTTGGCTCGTAGTGTTCATATTTCAAGAGAACTTGTCTAGTCAATTCAAACATTGGCATTGTGCGGTTGCTGTCTTGGTTCTTGGTAAGCAAATCGTTGGGGTTTTGTTCGTCATAACTTTCGTCAATTCGCAAGGTGTTTTTCACAAAGCAAAGGTCATTTGGTCGTAGTGCAAGCATTTCGCCCTTTCGTATCCCTTGCAAAACGCAAATCAATAATGGTTCGTATTTGTCAAGGTCGGCAAGGCATAGGTTGATAAACTTTTGTTCTTGCTCATGGGTTAGTGCTCTCTTTTGGTTCTTTGCAAAGTGTTTAGGTTTTGGCAAGTTTCTTGCTGGGTTCATTTCGATTAGTCGGTTGTTAAATGCGACATCGAACATTTGCTTGATTAGACTTGAAAAGTTATAAATTCCTGCCTTTGACTTGTGCGAACTTTCATTGATTGCTTTTGAAAGCATAATGTTTGTTATCTCGCCAAGTTTCAAGTCATGCAATTTTTCTAACTTTTTGAAATCTTGTTTGAACCCGTTTATTGTGCTTGCCCGAACATTACCTATTTTGTATGAACCTAGCCACTCGCCAAACCATTCTTGCAAAGTGTATTGTTTCTGCGTTGGAACTGTTTCAACTCTTGCGATTTCTTGTGTTGGTGGTGCGAACTTTTGCAATAGTTTTGCGTGTTCAATGATTTTGTTGTTCTCGATTTGTTCGACAACCGCTTTTAATTTGTCATAGCAATCTATTTGCGTTCTGCCGTAAATCGTATGAACCTTGCTATTGAACCTAACTCGCACATACCAATTTCCCCGTTGGTGTCTTGTGATGGTTTTTCCTTTATATGTCATTTTTTACATTCAAAGTTAAAACCGATGTTGTTTTATTTCACGCCCTCCTTTCAAGTAATTTTCACATCTATATTCTACCATATCCGACATAATTTGTCAAAATGTCCCAACCCATTCGGGCATATATTTTTTACACTTGAATATGCAATATTTCAATAAACCGAAGCGATTTCGCCCACGAGCCAACCGCTACCGCTTTACCATAAACAACCCTATATTGTCCGATGTTGCTATCAAGGTTCTTAACCCAGACGAAATGACAGACGAGCAAAAAGAACTCTATGAACGCAACCAGAACCGCCACAACAGTTATGCCGATTTGAAAGCTCCCGAATATGAAAAGTTTTTTGACTTTGCTATTTGCGAATACGAGCAAAAAGAGTTTGGCATGGAATTTTCAAAGGTGGTCGCAGAACGAATATTTTTCAAGTCATACGAAATGGCACAAGAATATTTCAAAATCATTGATTTCATAGATTATGTTTGCTTTCAATACGAGCAAGGTGCGTTGACAGGCACAAAGCACTTGCAAGGATTTATGCACTTTTATAAGGCGATGGACTTTAATGTTGTGCGTTCAATTTTCCCGACCATTCATTTGGATAAGTGTTCCGAAGTCAATTCATATTACATTGACTATTGCCGAAAAGACGAAACCAAACTTGTCGACTATCCTTTCTTTTCGCATGGTGTTGTTCCTGCCGATGAACGCACCCGAACCGACATGAACGAATATATGGAAGATGTCCTTTCGGGTATGTCAAAAATTGATTTGTTCAAAAAGTATCCGCATTTGACTTTGCAGATGTATAACAAAATCGCACAAATACAACAAGACAACTTGTATGAACGATTCAAAAAGGAGGAAAGGCAACTTCATGTAACTTATATCTATGGCAAAGCAGACGCAGGAAAAACAACATACCCAAGACGAGTCTTGGGATATTGTCCATCAACCATTTGCAAGGTTATTGATTACAACGGCAACCTGACCAACTTTGACGAATACAACGCACACGACATAATTTTATTTGACGAGTTCCTTTCACAAATTCCTTTGACCAAAATGAATGATTATCTTGACGGACAACCTAGTTCGTTCTTAAAGGCACGATATGGCAACAAGGTTGCTTGTTACACAAAAGCATTTGTCATCTCCAATTATCCGCTTGACCATCAATACAAAAACGATAGACCCGAAAAGCAACCGAGTTATGAAGGGTTTTTGCGTAGGATACATGAAATTATCTATATGCCAGAACGCAATCATTACATTTGGAAAAAAGGTAGACCAACCGATGAAACCATAGCGAAACTTGAAAAGCAAGGTGCGAAAATAACCTTATTGCCGTTTGAAATAGACCAAATCGAAATGGGGGTGCAATCATGAAAAAAGAAAAATCATTGAAAAAGAAAACCGACAAAGAACTTGAAAAGATAATTGAAAAAGAGTTCAATTCTTTGGCAAAGATTTTGCACAAAGCCATTTGTGAGATGTTGGGCAACATGGGTTCAAACAATACCATAATCGAGAGTATAGTCGAGTTTATGAAAAACGAGCCAAGTGTCTTTGCGTTTAGCCGTGATGCCGAAAACCGCAATTTCTTAAAATGGGCAATATCCGAAAATATCAAACAAAACAAACTTTTGTTAAAGCAAATTTGCAAAGTAGAAAAGAAATTCAATCTCCCACTTGAACACCCCGAAACACCAACCGATTGAAAAAGGGGTGGTGCTTCTTGTTTGTTTCCCGTCGCCGTAAAATCAACCGCACAAACGCAAAAATAACGCAAGGGCGAACTTGTTCGTGCATTTTACCCTTGCGTTATTTTTATGGCTTGTGCGACAAACAAAAGGCGATGGGCAACAAACAAGCACGCACCAACACCGCACAACCCACCGACCAAAACATTGTTTCCCCGAGCCACGCCGTAGGCAAGAAATCTTTCCTTGTGCGTTTGGTTGCTCGGAATTCGTAAATCATATATAATGCTGTATGCGTAAACAAAGAGATACTCAAAGAATAATGATGTTCTGTGCAGGGTTGTTTATAACTCTCATTGGAATAGGTGTTCTTGTAACTGGAATAATTTTTAATGTTCAACATAACAACCGAATGCGTAATTGGACAGAGATACAAGCAACGGTTGTTGGCTATCAACTTGGTTTTGCTATCCCTGAAATTGGAAACCCTATTCCGCATGGCATGGCTTGGCGAACAACACCGCTAATGATTTTTCAATTTGAGTATAACGGAACAACATTTCGTGCAATACAACCTTTTCCTCGTTCGACCCATAATCGTCAATATATTAGCGGAAGTCAAGTAAGGGATTGGGTTGTAAATGTGCGACCACATACAATTTTTGTAAATCCACAAGCCCTTACAAATTCGACCAGTTTAGACCCATTTATATACCGCCCAAGAGATTCAAGAAGTTATGGGATACTTCATACACTCTTTGCGACTGGATACCATTACCATGATTCAACAACTATGATTGCATATACAGACAACACATTTGTCGAGCAAATTTTACGCATACCACAAAGCGACATCGCAATTCGTGGGGAAGGCGGTCTTTGGACGATACTGATAATTATTGGCTGTATTGTGATTGTCGTTGGGTCACTTCTTTTGTTGCCTGCAATTTTCAAAAGAAACAGAAAAAGAAACAATCCAACAAAAATACACTCTCGTGCCGACATCAATTCAACATCTACATTTTCACGACCACGAATGTCATCGGAGGAATTGAACGCATGGGAAAAAGAACGCAGGCAAAGACCATATCAAAGTGGTGCGTTTTCGGTTTGGCTGATGTCTGTGCCACCTGCACACACGACAAGCAAAATTGACTTAATCAAAATTATTAGAGAATACAACACAAGCATGAGCATTGGCGATGCGAAAAATATTGTTGATAATCCACCACAACTTGTTACAAGAGGAATGGCACAACAAGATGCAGAAACTCTTGCACAAAGATTGCGTGATTTCAAAGCAGATGCAGAAGTTAGATAATCACTCCAACCCCACCAACTCATCAAGCGAACAATTAAAATAATTCGCCAAATCTAAAAGAGTTTCAAGTTTGGGGTCTGCACCATTATCCCAATCGTGAAAATGATTCCCACCAAATTTTGTTTGTTTGCGAATTTGATATGTCGTAATTCCTTTTGATTTCATCATCGCACGAACACTTTCTCCAAAGTTTCCAATACTCGTTTTACTTGGTTTTTTGTGGTTATCTGTTCTGCCTATCAAATAATCAAGTGTGCATTGAAAATAATTGCCAAGCATAACAAGTCTAGACAAAAACAAATCGGATATATTTCCGCTTTTCCAACGATTGACTGTAACATCTGACACACCTATTTCTTTTGCAAGTTTTTGGCTCGTGGTATTTGTTTCAATCATTAGGTCTTTTAGAACTTCATTAAACTCATGTTTCATTATACCACCAATATGTTATCTTGGCGTATAAATTACTTGTGTAATGCGTCGAGATAACATATAATTATTTACAAGGTTGCAACACTTGAAACTAACAAAAGGGGGATAAATGAACGACTGCGAAAACATACTAGTCCAAATTAGTGAAATAGCATTTACCGAGATTGATAATGTCAAAAGCATAAAGCACAACGAAAACAAAGACAATGAACAAAGTGCGTCATTCGATATGGTCGTAAATGATGAACATACTGAAAAAGAGTTTGTTGTTTCAATTACGCAAAAGAAATAACGAAAGAGCCAAGTTAAGTCTTGGCTTTTTCGTTGCAAAGATGTATAATAAGTCATGTTTGGATTATTCAAAAAGAAAAAGAAAGAAGCAATCATATTTGAAGATTGTAATTGGAACAAATTTTGTGATTGGTGTGTAGATACTGGCTATGGCGATGATTACTTCGACATAATAAAAACAGATAATAGCGAACTTGAAAAAGTTGCCTACTATCTTTTTTGGGTCCAATCGGAAGTAAACAATGGTGGCTATCAACAATTCTTTTCAAACAAAGAAGATTGGAAACACGATAAAGCCAACAGTCTTATCAAAAAATATTTGCCTGATGATTTGTTTAACAATCATTTGCGTGCTTATAACGATTTCAAAAAAGACAACTTTGAAACCGCCGAAATGGTTGGAGATAAAGGGCATGAGTTATATATTGCTGACAATTTCTTTTACGACAACGAAAAAAGATTTATGGAAATCTTGGAAGATATTGCTGATAAAATAATTGACTCAAAGTCCACACCACAATAAAAAGCCACCAATTTAATAAACGAGAAACGGCAAAGGTCTTGTTCGCCGTTGCGGTTTTCGTGGTGTGCGTGGCGACAGCCCGCACCCCGAAACCGCACGGCGATTGCCTTGCCGTTTCGTTTATTCGGTGACTTTTGTTGTGTATCAAGTATGCAAAATGCCACACACGGCACGGCGGCAAGTTTACGAGCCGTGCCGTGTGGTTGTGCATTAAAAATGAGTGCCATGTAGCACCCATTCTATAAACAACATCGGCTTTGACTTTTCAAACTCCTTTCTTTTTTATTTCCCACGATTGTGCGTGAGTTTATGCGTGAAAATGTGAGTGAAATCCATTTTCTACACACAAAACCCCATTTTGTCGCCTATTTTTCGGCTCGCACGCAGTGGATAAAAAAGTAGATTTAAATTTATATCTGTGATTCTCATGAGTGGATTATATCATTTTCTAAATAAAATTTCAATACCTGTAAGAAAAAAGACAGATGGTAATTTGTTTTGAATATCAAGAAAAGTGGTTTATTATCAAAGTAATTATGACCCACAAATCAGATATACTTGTCCAGTTTGGGGGGTGGGCACTTTTCAGGAAAATCAACAGTAGTAGAGCAGGTTGTGCAGGCTTTTCCGTCTGGTTCTGTTAAACCAAGGTGGACGTTGCTTAGTGATGAAAATAAACTTTATGATCAGGCAAAAAGACAAAGACTTAAATATGTTGATCACAGCAGAGTTAACATACGAAATTTTTTGCAAGCCGGATGGTTTGATATTCAACAAAACAAAGAGAATTTTGGAAATGGTGTGCCAAATATAATACAAGACGGTTCGTTTTTGATAACTTATTTTTCCAAATATAAATATTATAATGTCCATGAACATGGAAAGGTGGGTAAAAAAGATATCGGTGCTTTCAAGGCTCTTTTACGGGAACATCCAAAGCCGCAGACAAAATTGATATATCTTGATGTAGAATTAAAAGAAAGGCAAAGAAGGTTCTTAAACTACATCGAGTCTTTAAACGGGGCACATGATCCAAGTATCACAGCGTCTGATTGGATGATAGTTAATAATCCACTAAAATTTCAACGCATGGAAGAGATAATGCAAGACACCATAGCGGAGTTTTTCGATTATGAAATTTTCAAGACGACACATATGTCGAAGAAAGAAGTATGTGACAAGGCGCTTGATGTTATTGGGTTGTCACGATAGTGCTTTAAGTTTAACTTATATCATCATAAGTTTTTCATACCTTTTCCTTGCTTGACAAATAGGTTAAGTTAATATGCGCGCAAAAAAATTTAATTTTTTGAAATCCACATGGTTGGGGGAATGATGTTTTTCAAACAAAAGGGAGGAAAACTGTGACCAAAATGGTGGACAATATTATTGTTGCAAGAACATTGCTGACACTTTATAGGAAAGTTGATGGCTACATAGAATTACACTGGAAAAAGATTCAGGTTACCACCAACTATGCTTTCGAAATACCAATGTCATGTGAAGAGATATCAGAAAAGGTAATCAGGCAACTGTACAAAAGAAATAATCTTAAATCACTAAAGAATAAAATCGAAATTGTTTTATCCAAATTGCCAGAAAAGTATCAAACAGTTATCCGATTTTATTTTTTTGTGGGGTTGACGTCGAAAACTGTTGCCAGCAGAATAAAGCGGGATGAGCGCACTGTTTTTCGCCAACTGGGTAGAGGAATACAATTATTTGCCGATAATCTGTTGCCAGAATTTAATTCTTTTGTAATAAACGAGTTGTTGAAGCAACATAGGTTTATACTACGAGAATATTGGGATACGAGGAGAGCATTCTTTAATTAGGATGCTCTTGGTAATAGGATGGTTTGACGTTTAGTTAATGTAATTTTGCATAAAATACTTTGTGGCCAAACAAAAGATGAGTTTTGCTTCCAAATTATATTTTGGACTCTTTATTTTCCTTGCTGTTTTGACGGCATTTTTGTTTTGGGCGGTAAGCACAGCGAAAAAAGAGGGTGGTGTGGATATGGCAACCACACTGACCGGTGCTATCATTGCGTGTGCGTTGACCATTTTTTTTGGGGTTATGTGCTTTATTAGATTTTTGCGCAGCCGAACGGTGGCAGGGGGATTGTTTTTAACAACCGCGGTGTCTACCGCAGTTTTCTTGGGAACCAGTCGTTTTCTTGGAATGATAATTGGTCCTATTATGGCATTTGGCGGTGAACCAGAAGCAGGTGCGGGTGGTATGGGATTTGTTATTATGCTGGCACAGATTGGGCTTTTTGCACTTTGGTTTGCCTTTTTGATGATTACAATCAAAATCCAAGTCAGTCCGATTCGTAAGGTAAATAGTTATCTAGACAAACTTATGGATGACGAAAAACTTAGGCGAGTTAGAATCGGTAAAAGTAAGCAATACAGGGAATTGGAACAGAAACTTAAAGAACTGTCGCGAAAAATGAAAGGTGAGGAAAAAATTAATGAAGGTCGGTGCAAAGAAGACAAGAATTCCTAGTTTTCATTTATAAGTTTTATTACAATTGAACCATCTTCTTCGTGTGCCTTGATATTGTTTGCGTTTTTTATATCTACAATTATTTTTCCAAACTTTAAACGAACCTTTTCGGTGGCGGCTTTGGGTGGCTGTTTTGATTCGGCTTTGACAACCTCTTTGATAATTCTTGGTGGACTATGTTGAACTGGCGGTGGTGCGCCGTGAACACTTTTAACAAAGTGACCTCTGTCACTTTCAATTATTTGGAAGGTTTCCACGGTGTTACTTTTACAAAGGTTGGTAGATTTATTACATTGTTTCATACAATTAAGATATGAAATAAAGTTAGGGCGTGTTAATATAATTTATAAAATGGAGGGGCAATGAAAGTATTATTGGTTAATGGTAGTCCACGAAAGAATGGATGTACCAACACGGCGTTAGAAGAGGTTGCAGAGGCACTGAAAAATAATGGGATTGAGACAGAAATATTTTGGATAGGTAACAAAGCAATTCAAGGTTGTATTGCGTGTTATAAGTGCAGAACAACGGACAAAGGTTGTATATTCAATGACGACGTGACAATGTTTATGGAAAAAGCCAAACAAGCGGACGGTTTTGTGTTTGGCTCGCCTGTTTATTATGCGGGGCCTAATGGTTCGTTGTGTGCATTTATGGACAGGTTGTTTTTTGCATATGGTGCGATGGTATTAAAGGGTAAGGTAGCGGCTGCGGTTTCGTCTGCGCGCAGGGCGGGTACCACCGCAACGTTGGATAGGTTGAATAAATACTTTTTAATCAATCAAATGCTTATTCCTAGTTCGAATTATTGGAACGCGGTTCATGGAAGTACTCCAGAAGATGTAAAACAAGATTTAGAAGGTTTGCAAACAATGCGGATACTGGGTAATAATATGGCGGCGATGTTGGGCGCAAAAATATCTTTACCGCCGACAGAGAAAAAGATTTATACAAATTTTGCAAGAAAATAATAGATATTTACAAGTAATGTTATTTTGTTATATACTGGACAAAGGAGTTTGTTATGGATAACAAAGAAACTCTTATCAATAGATTCAGATACAAGGCGTGGTCTGCGCTTAGAAATATTGTTGGGTTGGAGGATTTTGCCAGTCTAGAGCCAAAATCCGAAGAACCAGAAATGATAGACTTTGATTTTTATCACGAAAAGTATGGAAAGCCCAATGATGGTGTACAACCGGATGGACCTCCGAAGCCTGTGGTTGACTTTGATGAATATAGAAAAAGAATGGCAGAGCCGATGCCGCTGGAGCCATTGTGCCAAGTAGATGATTTTATACAGTTTGTTAAAGATGATCAAGCAAGGCGTGCACCACGATTGGAGCGGTTGGATATAGAACTTAGGAAGTTAGAAAGAAAAGCAAGGTTTGACGATATGATTAATCAAACAAAAGATATTTAAAAAGGAGGGATGGACCCTCCTTTAAATTTTTGCCTATAGCAATTCAATTCCAGCGTCTTTTGCGCGTTTAATGACCTCGGGTGAATGGACGGATGCTTGAACCTCGCCAATGTGTGTTGCGCCCAACATCTGCATTACCAATCTGGATTGTCCGATACCGCCTCCGATTGTTTGGTCCAGTTCGCCGTTTAGGACTTGTTGATGGTATTCTCCTTGCAACTTGCTTTCTGTGCCGCGCAATGCACATTGCTTTAATAATGTATCACGGTTGACGCGAATGCCCATAGAACTTAGTTCCAGTGCAGTTCCAAGTACAGGGTTGTGCACAACGATATCCCCGTTTAATTGATCCACCCAACTGTCGTAATCTGGGGCGCGTGTACCGTGGCTTTCACCGCTTTGCATTTTGTTGCCGATACCGCGAATGAATGTGAATGGGTTCGTCTGTACATATTTTGCTTCGCGTTGTTCTGGTGTAAGGTCGGGGTATTGCCATTCTAACTCTTGGGCGGTGATGAAACTGAAATCTTCGGATATTTGTCGTTTTAATTGTGGAAATTCGTGGACTAATTCTTCTTGTGTATGTAGCATCGCGGTGTGAATTTGGGAGACAGTTTTTTTCAAAAATTGTGGGTTGCGTTGGGTATCTAGCATTATTTTTTCCCAATCCCACTGGTCAACAAAAACTGAATGAGTGTTGTCAAGCACAGGTTCGTCTGGTCGGAAAAATGCGCCATCAACAACCAAACCAGTTCCAGGGCCGAATTTATACCTGGACACGGCATCGCGCTTCCATTTGGCAAGACTGTGTGGGACTTCGACGTGTTTGCTGGCCCCTGGTATTTCAAAACCCACAGGTCTTTCGATGCCAGTCAGATCATCTTGGAATCCGCGTCCTGATTCGATAAAGTGTGGGGCAGGGACAGATAACAATCCAAGGTTTTTTGTCAACTCGTGTTTAAAGTGTGATTTTATCAATTCGATAGCCACAAATCTCTCAGGCATGCTGAGTTTGCGTATTTGCGAATGTGCTTGAATTTTTGGAAGTTCCAGTGTGCTGGTGTATTTTTTATCTTCTTGCATTTTATGTATGCTCCTTATGTTTCATTATAAAATTTTTTTGGACAAATTGTTCGTGTCATCAAAAAACCCGTAACCTTTTTGATTTTTTTTGGTCACGGGTTTGCAGCGGTTTTTAATAAATTTTTATTAAATATTATTATTCATGAACAACCAAGAATCTGCATTCCGTTTCCCGAATGCATTATTATTTATTCCAGTAACAAGTGTAATCGATTTGTCCATTCAAGCAGTATAGCAAAAAGTTTGAGATTTGTCAATTTTTATTTTATTTTCACTCGCGAATTCGAACAACACCCATGGCATTGCGCCCAATATGAATGGTCAGTGTAGGTCCAATCAAAACGCGCTGGACATCTTTGTAACCGGCGTCTTTGTATGCCTGTACAGTGTCGCCGATGATTTTGTTGTTCGTGTCTGTGTGTAGAACATATACAACGTCTTTTGAACATGGCTGTGACAATTTGTATTCAGTCCATTCTTTTACGGACTTGTCAAATTGGCCTTTGAATTTTTTGTCGGGAACAATTTTGCCGGCTTCATCTACGCGTAGTGACGCGCGAATCTTTAGCAAATTCGCACCGAGTAGTTTTAGCGTACTGGCTCTGCCACCCTTGTGCAGATATTTAAGGTCGTTTAGAATAAAACTGGTATCCACTTTGGTTACCATGTCTGTGATGATTTTTGTGATGTCTGTGACGGATTTACCACTTTTTGCCAATTCGGCCGCATGAATTGCAAGGATACCAGTTCCCAAAGATCCATTCTGGGTGTCAATCACGGTAACACGTTCCAGACCCTTTGCCGCGCGTAATGCGTTTGAATGGCTGGCGGACAGTGCTCCTGACATATTCAGGTGTATTATTGAGCCCCCGTCTTTTGTGGATTGTTCGAATAATTCGCGGTAATCGACCTCTAATGCTGCATTTGTTTTTGGTACCAAATTATCTTTTTCTACGGCGTTATAAATGTCGTCTGGTGTGACCTCGGTATCACGGAATAGTTTGTCCCCGATTGCGATACCAAAATAAATAACTTTTAAATCATGTTTTTCAAAAAGTTCCGGACCCAAATCGGATGTGTTGTCCACACTGATTGTTATTTTTGACATAATAAAATTCTCCTTAAAAAGCAGGTTTCTTTTAAAAACCTTATGTAAAGATTAACATCTTTATTATATAGTTGTTGGTAATAAGTGGATGATTATCAAAATATATGATATATTAGGTCATGGAAGATTTGTCTTGCAATAAATGCGGTTCGCATGAAAATGTGAAGAATGGTATCAAACATGGAAAGCAAAATTATTTGTGCCGTTCTTGCGGGTGTCAATATACCACCGATAACTCTGGCACTGAACGTGAGAAGAGTGCCGCGATTACATTATATTGTGCGGGATTTTCGCTTAGAAAAGTGGGGAATTTACTGCATTACAGTCATATTACGATACTGAACTGGGTAAAGGATTTTGCAAATAAACCTTTGCCAGGGAAAGAAATTTTGCTGTCACTAGGTGAATTGAAAGATGTTGTTAAAACAAAACTGGGAATTGGTTCGGGCAAAAAGATAAACGACATTGAAGACGCAATAAAATTGAATGCAGACAAAGCAATAGACAAATTAATTAGCGAGGCGTTTGTTTAAAATTAAAGCCCAAGTTTATCAGAGATATCGTTCAAAGCAACAAGGGTTTGTTCCAACATGTATTCCAATGTTCTTCCCATACGTGCGCAAGTTCCTTCGATTCTTTGGCGTTCTGTACCTGCGGCAAAGGACGGGGTTTTCCACTTTTTCAATATGGAGGACATTTCCACGTTTGCCAGTTTCTTGTCCGGACGTATCAGTGCACAGGCAATAAGAAATCCAGTGATTTGATCAATTGCGCAAAGAACCTCTTCCATGTAGCAGTTTGGGCAAATGTCAGTACAGATTTCATAACCGTGGCTTTGTATTGCGTGAATGAATTTGTCGTCAAAGCCTTCGTTTTGTAATAACTCGACGCATTTGTGGCAGTGTTCGGATTCGAATTGTTCATAATCAATATCATGCAATAATCCCACGACAGCCCAGTATTCTTGGTCTTCGCCCTCTAGTTTGGCAAAGTGGCGCATGGTGGCGGCCACCGCCAGGGCATGTTTAATTAGGTTTGGCTTTGTGGTGTATTTTTTAAGGATTGCAAGTGCTTTTGTTTCTGTCATAACGTTGTATATCAAAAAAACAACGCATTAACAAGCGAAATATGGTATACATAATCATGGTAAACGAAATAATTAAAAAACGAAGAAGCATCCGCAAATACGACCCAAACGGAGTAATTACAGACGAACAAATCAAGGTTATGTTAGAGGCCGCGATGTTGGCACCGTCCGCAGTGAATAGTCGCCCATGGGAATTTATTGTGGTGCGTAACAGGGAAGTGCTGAACAAAATAACCGAATATCATCCATATGCACAAATGTTAAAGACCGCACCCGTCGCGATTATAATGACCGCAGACCCAAATGTATTGAATGGCACAAGGGTTAATATGGAAATGTGGCAACATGATTGCGGCGCCGCCACGCAAAATATATTATTACAGGCGGCGGCGATGGATATTGGAACATGCTGGTGTGGGTTACATCCGTCAAATGAACGTATGCAAAGTACAAGGGAACTGTTCGATATTCCCGCAAATCGCGTACCATTCTGTGTTATCGCAATCGGTGTACCCGCCGAAAACTTTGGCAGTCGCGGATTTTATGATGAAAGCAAGGTTAGGTGGGTGTGACGCAAAAATTTTGTCATTAACTTCCCGCGCGCTTTTTGAACTGCCTATTCAATAAGTTGCCTTCTTTCGTGTTCTTGCACCATAAGTTCTTTTATAATTGCTGCACTTTTTACTCTTGTAGTAAGCGTGGCATCAATTTCAATTGTAAATGAATATGCGAATATTTCGCCTTTGAGATCACGAATCTTTGTTATATCCTTTTCGAAAACATTTCGAATAGAACCACATTGAATCGAAAAATGCGTGTCGCTGCCGCCAACGATTTTTAGTTTCAATTCGTTGGCGAGATTTTCGACTTGTTGTCTGTTCTCGCTTTCACCAAAAGTTGCTAAATCCGTTGCGTTCAACTCGACAGCATCAAAATTTAAAAATGTTTTCTTATCAACTGTTGGGAAGTCGCTATGGTTTCTAAATGGATGTGCAAGAAAAATAAGGATATCATTTCCATGTGGAAGTAACATTATAAGGTTTGCCAAACTAATGCCTTTTGGAACTTTTGGTTGCAATTCACGGATAAAACTCGGATTTGCAATAACAACTATATCTAATTCCTCTTTTGTGGTAATTTCAACACCTGAAAATATTTTAAATCCGTCTACAATAAAACAGTCGTCAACAAGTTCATAATTTTTATACATGTAGTCAGATTTTTCTAGAAAATCGACAGCATGGGAATGGTCAGACAAAGCGAATGCATTTAGTCCAGCACCTTTTGCCTCCTTAATCTTTTCATAAAAAGCTTTCTCGCAAAAGGGGAAACTACTTTTTAATTTCCCATGGACATGAAAGTCAATGATTAAACTCATAAACTATATTTATCATGTAAATTTGATTTCCGCAAATTCAAAATAATCAAACTTTTGATTTTGCGACAACGCATCTTGTGCTAGTTGTTATGTGGCGCGCCCGCAGGGACTCGAACCCCGAAAAGCAGTTCCGAAGACTGCTGTGATATCCATTTCACCACAGGCGCATACATAATATTATATAGCATTTAGCGGGGAACAGCAAGATTAAAAAAGCAGGTATTAGTTTGACATAAATGATTCAACATGGGTATACTTATTACCATGATTGAAATTAAAAATTTGAATTACAATTATCCGTCCAGCGGTAAGGGAATTTTTGACATTGATTTCGAAGTTCGAAAGGGTCAGGTCGTAGGTTTCCTGGGACCCAATGGTGCGGGTAAGACAACGACAATTCGTTGTATCTTGGGCTTTATGAAGGCTCAGAGTGGTACGGTTACGGTGAATGGAATTGACTGTTTCAATAATGCGCCACAGGTTGCAAAGTATGTAGGATACATTGCAGGTGAACCAAGTTTTCCAGACGGTATGTCAGGGATAGAGTTTCTTAGGTTTTTAATAGACCTTAGAATAAGTGAACAGGGTGAAGTTAAAGAGGGTGAAAATAAACTAGATAAAGAAATATTGACCCAACGTATGAATACATTGGTGCAATATTTTGAATTGAATGCAAACACAAAAATAAAACGGATGAGTAAGGGGATGAAACAAAAAACCGCAATTGTTGCGGCATTTATGCACGATCCCGAGGTTATTATTTTGGACGAGCCAACCAGTGGTCTTGACCCATTAATGCAAGCAAAGTTTATTGACATGCTTCAAAACGAAAAAAAGCGCGGTAAAACAATATTAATTTCCAGTCATATGTTCGCGGAAATTGAAAGAACCGCGGATCGCGTCTTGATAATTCGTGACGGGCGTATAGTAGCCGAGGACCAGGTAAAGAATCTGAAAAAAGCACAACGTAAATCGTTCTATGTAACGGGTGATGGAATTGGCGAGCGTGCGGGTAACGCAAAGGACGAGATATTTTCTAAAATGCCAAAGGATTTTGTAATTAATGTATTGGCAGAGAACGAGGTCGAGTTCTCGGTACAAACCAACGAGGTCGATTCCTTTGTAAAATTTATTTCCAAATTAAAGGTCGAAGACATTTCCAAAAAGGAAATAAAATTGGAAGAGGTATTCATGCAATATTACAAGCAAGACCAGCAAGTTGAACAGGGAGGTATATCATGAGTTTTCCATTATTAAGAAAAATGTTCAAACAAAATGCTGTGCTATATTGGGCGTTTATTGGTGTGATTGTTCCGTATTTTTTCTTGGTTATTTTAATGTATCCGATGATTACCGAGATGTTGCAAGGTGAGGATAATATCTTTGGTGACTTGTTTAATTTTGGTGATATTGGTTCGTATACCGGTGCTATGGTAGGGGAGTTGCTGTACACATTTGGTTTAATCTTGTTTATCATGTTGGTGTTTAAGTTGGCGTACAAGCCGATTGACGTGGGCTCGCTGTCTATGACGTTGATGACAGGTATTTCCAGAACAAAGTACATGATAACAGCGTGCGTATTTTTGTTAATGAAATTGGCAATTTTGTTTGTACTGATATTTGCGACGGGGATATTGTCGTTCTTGGTTATGGGCGAGGAATTTACCTTTGTGAATTACCTTAATGTTGTTGCGTTGACCATGTTGTGTTTGGCGGCGGTTGTGTTTATTGCGCTGTTCCTTGGGATTATGTTTGCGGGTAAAAAAGCGGCGATGGCATTGATAATTGCGGTACCTGTTGTATTATATATCTTGTTCATGGCATCGCAATTGCACACCAGTTTGAATTTCCTTAGATGGTTGTCTGTATTCGGATGGTTTGTCCCAGCCGAGGTTGCAACAGGCACAGCATCGTTATGGTGGATTGCAGTTATGGTGGGATATGTTGTAATAGTTGCGGTATCATTTGTGTTAAGTACAATTTTCTTTAAAAAGAAGGATTTGAGTTTGTAACTTTTTTAAATAACTGTCATAAAATATCGTTAAGTCGAAAGATTAAAAATGGAGATTAATTGCAGTATTGATTCTTTAACGATTTTTATGACAAGTTATGAACTTTGCTTTATTAATTGTGAATGCAATGGTATAGAAAATAAAAAATGCTTGCAAAATGTGTAACTATTCTATATAATAACGTGTATGGCCCATTGGTGAAGCGGTTATCACATCGCCCTTTCACGGCGGCGTCACGGGTTCGAGTCCCGTATGGGTCACCAAACGATTTTTCCCTATACCCGAAGTTAGGAGTAATAATGAGAGAACATACTGGATTAACGCCATCTGCACGATTTGCGAAAGAAATAGGTGTTATTAATGAGAAAGACGAACTCGTTGAACTTTTGGAATCTGGACAATATCCACAGCGGGTAGAACCAATAGCAAATTTTGGAACAATCAATCAAATAGATGCCGATGCAGTTGTTTCAGGATTCTCAAGAGTGGTATCACGACCAAATAGATATGCCTTTCTTTCAAATGAAGGCGAGCAACAATTAGGGTAAAGGGACACATCGTAGGGTTCACCAAACGATTTTTCCCTATACCCAAGATAAGGAGGAAATTATGAGCGAGTTGTTAAAAAGCAATCCAAGCTATAGAATTCAGGAGCAAAAACTTAGCATTCAAGAAAAGATGTGCAAAGGTTGTAAGTCAGAACCTTCTTGCCAAATGCTGGATATCGCACCACGTCTTTCGGAAGATGGGAAGAATTGTATGGGTTTTGAAGATTTTGTAGAACAAGTGGTATAGTGAATTCAGTTACAGTTGTTGCACCAAATGAATTAAATCTGGACCTGTAACAATAGCGCTTTTAGGAGGTGAAATGGAAGACAGGGTCATAGGTATGCGGACTGGGTTTGGATTGATGGGTAGTACAATTTTGTGTGGTCTATCTTTGGTTGGACTTGTTATAGGGATAGTTTTGTTAAGAGACAATGTGGTTTGGTTTGCGGGTCTAATTGGCGGTGCAGTTGTAATGGCAGTGGGATTGGTTTGGGGATTGTATAACCTTACGATAGCACCTCCAAAAAATTCAATAGAACTGGTTGGTGGGAGATTATATGTTCGCCCAGGTCGGGGTGAGGAACATGTACTTGAACTTTGTGAAATTACAAGGGTAGAAGGAAAAATTCATACGACTGGCTTTGCTGATCAATACTATGGCAAAGTTATCATTGAAACCAGAAACAAACACTATGTTGTGCCTTTCGTTGCAGGTCATCGAAAAGTAGCGGAAGAAATTAGATTGTTGTTAAAATAGCATTAAAGCCGTAAGGCTTTTTCCTTAGTCTTTTAAAATAAAACAAAATTTGTTAAATCAACGTAACGTCTTTGATATTGATCCAAGAATTAACACCCTCTAATAAAAGTTCGCGGTTATTGTTTCGAAGACCAATGACCCTGAATGTTTGCCCAATGACCCATTGGGGGATATTTTGGCCTGTGGCCCAGGTTTGTGCGGTTTGATTGATTCGAACAAGTGAGCCTATTGTAATTGGTGGTTGTGTAATCATTGGTGGCGGTGTGTTGACCGGGTCTGTTGTTGCCAAATCGGGAAAAGCGGTATAGACGCCAGAGACACGGACTTCGATAAAATTTCCATTGGTAGACGGATTAAGGTCTTGAATTGATAAATCCTTTGAAATTGGCATTTGGTTTGATTCTGCGTTACTGATGGTGGCGTAAACGCGCATGCGGGGACTTCCCCAAATGCTTCTTGCACCTATGGATAAAACCTCTGTATTTGGTCTGGTGTTTTGTATGAAATTATTATTTGAAATCATCAAATTGAAGATTGACGCACCGCTGTTTGATTCGTAGGGTAGTGTTCCGATTCTGACCTCTTGGACGGTGGTGTTTCTTTGTATGGCATCTTGAACTTGTGATTGGTTATAGTTTAGTTTAAAAAATGCATTTACGAAAATTTGATGCCCGATTCTTGTCCAGTTACCAATTCTATCCACGTATTGACCTTGAATAATACCATTCCCAATTTGTAAAGAGGGTATCCATGTGCCATATTGAAATATGCCAGTAATCATAATTGGATTTATGAAATTTTTTATTGGTTTGTTACGGGCGGTGGTGTGACGGCTGGTTGTTGTAGTTGCGGATTGCGTTCGCCTTTGATTTCAGATATTTGCGGGCGAACACGCAGGAAGATTCTGGTGGAAATTATTTTATTAACGATTAATGCAACGATGACAAGTCCCAACAATGCAAAGTGCCAGCCTTCAATGTTTCCGTCGTCCGTGCCAACGATAAGACCGATAGCGACAAGAATTCCAACAACAACCACCATTGTTAACAGGCCGAACAGTTTTGATTTTATAACGGCGCGACCAACATCAATGTAATTTTTGTTGGTCTGGCTGTCTTTGCGTAATTCGCGAATCTCGGTACCCAGAAAGATATATTCAAGTATGAACTTTAGAAGGTAAACACCAAAGAAGACAATCAGTGCGATTGGCATTATTCCAAAAGACCATTCCATTAAGCGTACCCCCGGGTTTTCTGCAATGGGTATGGTAAACCCGACAATGAATACAAATGATAAGATGAATATAGCAAGTCCCACGGCAATTAATGCAAGCATTACAAAGAATACAGCCAGTGCCAGTCGATAGATTATCTTTAAAATCGTATCCACCGATTTGAATGTTTTACGACGTTTATCGTTTTTGAATACATAGAACTTGTTTGCGTCTTTTCCCATGAATGCGCGGAAAGTATCTTTTTTACCCATATGTTAATTATGATACTAGTTTGCAATTTTGTCAAATGTTGTAAAAGTTTTTGATGCATTTGTCGTTTTGTGATATATTTGCGCAGGAGGATGTTTTATGGGAATTATCGAGGAACTGTTTAAATTAAAAGATGGTATGGTTGGCAGTATCTCTGGACTTATCGAAGGGGACACAAAAGGAAGGATTATTCAAAAATTAACTGAGATGGGTGTTGATAATCCGGAGTTAACTGCGGACACAATAATAAAAGAAATTGAGCATGGTGTACACGAACGTCTTAAACGGGAATATGGTGAAGGTGGTTTGGACAAAGATTTTACACGCGCAGCATATACGCGAAGCGTAACAAATTCTCGTATTAAAAATTTAGATGAAAACCCAGGTTTAGAACGTGGCTAGGTAGGTTTTATGTTTAGAATTGGAAATTTATTTTCATGGCAACATTTCTTGGTGCTTGGCATTGTGGTTGGTTACACGGTGTTGTTACTTTTATTGTTACGCAAGCGTAGTAAACGTACCCAGTTCATAGTATTTTTAACTTTGGCAATTGCGGGGGTTGCGTTGTTTTCAATGCGTTGGTGGAATGCAATTTTCCAAAGTGAGCCATTAAGTCCAGGGCAATGGGGTGGTTTGTTGCCTTTGGAATTATGTAATATAGGAACATTTGTTTTGCCGTTTACCATTATTTTCAAGAAACGATTCCTGTTCGTGTTTTCGTTTTATATAAATTTTATTGGCGCGCTGATGGCATTTGTTTTTGTACCGGACTCGATTTTAGTAAGGGATTTTTATCATCCACAATTTTTAGATTTCTTTTTCTTACATGCTAATCTGATTGCTATTCCGATTTTGATGGAAGTTCTTGGATGGTACAAGTTAAGGTTCAAGGATGCTTTGTTGGCGGTGACTTTGTTCTTGGTGCTAGGGATAATATTGTTGGGAATCAATATTCTGTTGGATGTTGCAAGTTGGCCGGGGGATCACACGAACTATATGTTTATTATGGGATCCAGAGGTTTCCCTATTATCGATCAACTTTGGGGTTGGATTCCAGTACCATTGGTTTATTTGCTGCCAATTTTACCTATTTTCTTTGGGTTTTGTATTTTACTTACACTCCCGTTTGTTAAGAGAGGGGAACGCAAGGAACAATTTCGTGAACTAGGTAGCAGTTTTAAGACATTAGGTTTTTAATGATGAGTATTGCAAGTTAATTTTGGTTTTGCTATAATGTTTTATGAAAAAAGTTTTTTCCAACGAATGTAAAGGGTTAAGACGGGAAGTCGTGAAAGAATGTGTGGATTTACATTCACCTGTTCCGGCGGAAAAATTGTTTGGTGTGTCTTTAACAATGGGATTACCTTTTGCATGTATGGCAAATGTAATCAAAAAAGATTGTGCACCGAACTCGGAAAGTTGCTTGATGAAAATTGATAAGTAAAATGATTAAAGTGAAAAGGCATCTTACGGGGTGCTTTTTGTTTTGATAAATCTTCTGTATTTGCTATACTTTTTTAGACATTACGCAAACTAAGGAAGAGGAAAGATGGGGACTTTTCTGGATGATTTTCTGGTCTTAATAGAGGAAACTTCAGTTTCTTTGTTTTTTAGTTTTGTTGGGGTGGGGTTATGAACTTTGGTTATCAGTTACAGGGAATTTTGCTTATAATTTTTGCTGTAATTACTGCGGTGCTGGTGCCCTTTGCAATATATCTTGTATTTAAAATTGCGCGTGCAGAAAATGAACAAGACAGAAGGAAAGCCAAAACCCGTATAGTACATGTGGTGGTTTCGATGATCCTTGTCGGGTTGTTGTTTGGGATGTTGACATTATCCGGTTTGATGGATGGATTTACCCCTGGGCGTGGGCATGGATATACATTACACGTTGCTGGGGTAGGAGTGGACAGTGAAACTCCTGTAAGAATTAGGCGTAACAATATACATGAATTACACATGTTTGAAGGGTATACTGTTGAATATGAATTCACATCGGGAGGAGGGTATGTAACAACAAGAAAAGATACACAAGGACGACTTATATTACAGGGTGTGTCTCCTGGTGCGGTGACAATACGTGTCACGATTTGGTTTACAGGCGAAGAGCGAGAGCGGGCAATACTTTCCCAGCAATTCAGAGTTTTCGAGATAGGATCAGGTGGTAATGGAGGCGGTAACTTTACGGTGGATCTTCCGCCTGGTACAGTTTGGGGTGGGTCTGCTGCGGATATGCCGCCTTTTGCAGTTGGAAGTGGGGGAAGTACAAACTTGCATCCTACTACGGGAACTGTTACACCGTGGGAAATGGCAATGTTGTCTAGGCTAGTGTTTGCCGAACGTGCAACAGGTTCGACCGCTACGCGAAATTTTGCTGGTGTTGGATTTGGATGGAATGTAAGAGGGGATGTAAATGACTACTTTAGTGACCAAATCGCAGTTGCCGAGGTCGTTGTGCGAAGATGGATGAGTTCGGCTGAATTTGGTTCGTCTTTGTATTCTGTTATGTCTGCAACAAATCAATATGAACCATGGATAGGAAGTGGAGCATCCAGTACAATTACCAACGCAGGGAATGCTAGATGGGGAACAGAATCAAGTACACAGGCAGCATGGCTTGCATTGAATGGGAGAACAAATTTAAGTAACGGGAATTGGTTCCAACACAATTTAACAATTAGTAATCCACATAATTTAGTTTGGGCGGGTGCGATGCCGTTTTTTGATAATGCAACTTCTGCTGGTTGGACAACTACCAGAATACGTGATCTGCAGACTGCACCTATGTCATTAATGGCACCGATTGATAAGACTGAATTCCAACAAACAGGCATTTCCAATCCATGCGAGATAAATTCATCATTTAACAGTGTTTCAAAATTCCAAATTTTTTCATCAAGAAATATAAGAAACGAGTTTTCCGAAGAACAATTTGAACAAGCGGAGGAAGAATAATGACCTTCGGCGAACAATTACAGAGTGTAGTAATGATAATTTTTGTTGTGATAGCAGTTGTGTTGGTACCATTCGCGGTATGGCTAGTATTTATGATTGCCCGTGCCGAAAACGAACAAGA
>Ga0131853_10000309_pt1 | contig 88347 bp, 91 predicted proteins | sample TergutLab28metaG_FD_92764 | JGI IMG/M metagenome (GOLD analysis project Ga0131853, IMG submission 92764) | Labiotermes labralis P1 segment gut microbial communities from Petit-Saut dam, French Guiana - Lab288 P1 (version 2) (version 2) | ecosystem: Host-associated > Arthropoda: Insects >...
CCCCCGTGTCAAGTATTTTTTTGCAATTTTAGCTCCTTAATTTTCTCAAGTTTTGTCAAGGCAAATATTGTTCATTTCTTCAGATTATTTGACGCACATAAAAACGGCTACGTCATTTGGTCGTAGCCGTTTTCGTTATACATATCAAAGCATAGGTTAAAAAATTAAAAGAATTTGGATAATTGCTTTTGTAAGCGCGTATTTTGTATAGAGTTGCTGTCTACGGTTGTCTTTTATTTTAGTTAAACGCTGGCCAAGCTGGGTCGGGGGCTAACATATAATTAAAAATTGTTTGTCCGTCCTCTGTTATGTGTATAGGATTGGGGTTGCCGCTTAAAAAGCCCATTCTGTGCAGGGTTACTGTGTAGCGTCCTGTTTCTAAATCTAACCAAAGCGGTGTTATGCCCCTAAATTCGCCGTCGATATATACTCTTGCGTCAGCTGGTGATGTGTTTATCATAATCTGCATTGTTATTGCTTCGGCTGTTAGGGTTGCTTGAATTTCTTGCGAGGTAGCGGTTATTTCTATTTCACGCTCGAAGCGTTGGTATCCTGGTGCTTCTATCGTGATTGTGTGATTGCCGAAAGGTACTGAAATTTCTTCGTTGACAGGATACCATCGGTCGCCGATGTACATTGTTGCATTTTCGGCGTTGGTGCGTACGATAAGCTCGCCCGAGCGGAATTCTAAATTATTTACAGAAACCGATACCGTGCCACCACGTGGTACATTTGTATTAATTATATTTGCTTCTATATTTTCACCACGGACTATTACTTGTGCTTCACCGGTGGGCACACGCAGGGTTGTTCCGCCTTCAACTAGGGCTGTAAATGCGGTGTTTCCAACCTCTACTGTTGGATTTACAATGCGGTCGTCAAAGGCTATTGTTATATCGCCGTGCCCACGGTTTATGTCAATTGCTGTAACAAAACGGTCTTGAAAAATGCCTATTGTAACAATATCTACAGGGTCTAGGGTGCCAACTTCTGTTGGCGTTCCACGATAGCGTACGATTGGGTTGGGTTGCAGGTTGTATCGTCTGTTGCCTATTGTGATTTCGTTTGCTTCTAAATTAATGGAAACGCCTGTTATTTCACGATACGAGCGTACTTCGGCAGAAAGTCGTGCTGTGCCTATTGTGCTTGAATTTGCGGCGTGGCTGATTTCAATAACATCGCCAATTGAAAGCTCGACCAAAACAATGGGGTTATTTAGCCTGTCACGAAGGTTAGACGAACTTTCGGCGAAGAAACTGCGCACTTCGCCAAGTTCAAAAACAAATACGTCAAGTCGGTTACCCCTTATGTCTTGGATGAGTCCCGTCCAATTTGTTCCTGTTGGGTCAACAGGCACTACATTATCTTCTAATGAATTGCCGTTGCTTGTTTGATTACCTGTGTCGTTGCCACCTTGTACAACTGTGCCACCACTGTTTCCGTCATTGTTTAACAAGGGAATTATCATTGTTGCAAACACAAAAACCACCGCAATAACAGCTACAAACACGGCTGTAACCATTATTATGGCGTAGTTAGTTTTTTTGGGTGGAGTTTTTTTGGTAGTTGTGGTGGTTTTTGGCGTTATTTTTGCTTTGGGCAAAGCTTTCGTTTTCTCTGCTTCTGCCGCACTAGGTTTCATTAAGTCTGCCACATTTATTTTGCGGGTTTCGCCCATATCAAGAGGCGTATGCCCGCCGGGAATATATTCTGCGCCATCCCGCTTTATTCCTCTGTTTCTGCCGCTTCTTTCTTTTTCATCCATTGCCTATACACCTCGTTTTTATCTTAAGTAATTTTCAATAGCATTGCCACGCTCGAAGCATTGTTCTATATGCGTCAAATATGTTTTTGGAGCAAAACTGCGTTTTTTACTGTAATAATCACGTGAAATTTTTATAAATTTGTCTGGATATAGCAATAGTGCTTTGAAGGTTTCTATATCAAAATCTTGTGTGTCATTACCCGTTTTATAGGCTTTTATCACGTCTGCAAGCGGTATTTCACCCATTGGATGCGCCTTTAGATAACGCTTGATTATATACACCAAATCGTGCAGATAATGCCCGAAACCCGCGTTAACAAAATTTGTGAATATAGGTTTTGCTTCTATGTGTATATTTTCCTCTTTTAGTAAGTTGTGGCAAACATATTTATTATGCCCCAAAATATCATTGCCTAAAGCATTCCACGCTATTATATGCGTCGAAAATTTATCATAACCTTTTAAAAACAACATATCGAATTCTGAAAACTTTCCTGCTTTAAGCATCTTTTTTTTGAAACTTGTTATGGTGTCATAGGCTTTATTGGCGGGCACTGGCTCAAGTTTTTTCTTTGGTGTTGCAGTAAAGTTAGGATTTGTAAGAATTTTGTGCATTTCTCCAAGTGATGCCACGGTTGCCAAAAAATCTTGCGGATTCGCAAATTCTGCTTTGTGTGAATTATATGCCACGGTTGCGGTAAAAATTTCATCACCGTTTTTGTGATATGGCAAACCTGCGCTTGCTACAAAAAAGCGGTCAACCCCATCAAAATCTTGTTTTACAAGGTGTTCTTTAACTTCGTGTGCAAATAAAATATTATCTGTATGTATTTGATTAGCTTGCCATTTTTGTATGCGTACAAGTCCTTTGTTGGTATTACAAATATTTCCAAATTTTTCACGGGAAATAGTTTTACACGACAGACCAAAGGCTGCCGCAATGTTGTTAATAAAGCCTTCCACAAAAGCACCTCCGAAACAAAGCCGAGCCAATTGCGCTCGTATATAATTCTATGAAACTAGGGGTGCATATATTCAATAAGGCAATTTTAATAAGCCTATTATAGCAGATTTTTTTGTTTTTGTCAAAGTCAAGATTGTTACAGTTTTAGGTCAATCCTCCATCTATTGTAATAATTTGACCCGTGATGTATTGGCTATGGGCGATAAAGTCTATGGTTTCGGCGATTTCTTGCGGGGTAGCAAAGCGGCGAAGCGGGATTTGGTTGATTAGTTCTTTTTCTTCATCGTCGTCTAAAAATGCGTTCATTTCGGTGTTTACCACACCTGCGGCTACTGCGTTTATGCGTATATTTGCCGAACCCAGCTCTTTTGCAAGTGCTTTTGTGAAGGCATTTATGCCGCCTTTTGTGGCGGAATATACTGCTTCGCAACTAGCCCCTACATTGCCCCAAATGCTTGAGATATTGACGATTACCCCCCTGCCCTGCGATAGCATTTGATTGACTGCAGTGTGACTGCAATTTATAACACCATTTAGATTTGTGTTAATTATTTTTTGCCATTCGTATGGCTTCATATCTGCAAAATATCCGTTGTAGGCTATGCCTGCATTGTTCACCAACAAATCAATGCCGCCAAATTTTTTTTTTATTTTATCAAACATATCGACGACATTTTCGTAATCTGATATATCCCCTAAAAATCCTATTGCCTCGGCATCTATTGCTTGCAATTGTGACAAAGTGTTTTGCAGTGCACCTTTATCAAAACTACCGCAAATTGCTATACTATATCCTTTTTGCGCAAAATGCATTGCCGCCTTCTTTCCTATCCCTTTTGTGCCGCCTGTAATGAAAATTCGCATCCTTGACTTGCCTCCGATTTTGTGTTATAATGGATGAATTACTTGTTTATAAGGAGAATGATGTGTTTCAAAATACACCAAAAGCCCCACAGAAAAGCATTTTTCTAATATTGGGAGAAACAGTAGGTTTATATTTAAAGTCTTTAAAATTTTTAGCGGTTGCTGTTATTTTGGCATTTGTGCCTGTATTTATTTTACGTATGTTTTTAGTTGGCGATATACAGGAGCAATTTACTATTGCTTATGACGGGCTTGCTGACCGTTTGCAGGATTATTTTGCAGGCAACATTGATATTGCAACTGTAGTTGGCGAACCATTGTCGGGAGCCGCATTGAATTACGCTTTATTGTTTTATGGTATAGAGCTGGCGTTTTTACCACTTTTGATAGCTGCCGCAACATTTATTGCGTCACGCTTTGTAAAAAACGAAAGTGCAAGTTTTGGCGAAATGTTTAATGAAGTTATGCCAAAATTCCCTAAAATGCTGATAACTACGGCGATTGTGTCGGTTATGTTGTTTTTTATGTTTGGTTTTTTGAGCGGATTCTTTATCATCATCCCAATATATTTTGGCGTGGGAATAGTATTTTTTAACAACGTTACTGCCGATAGCGGGCGTTGGGGTTTAAATGCTATATCTATCAGCCGTTTTTTGGTGCGTGGCAGATGGTTTTCTACATTCTTTATTACCGTATTTTTTCTTGTTGCTTATTTTGTCGTTGCCACAATGATTGATATTGCGATTAGTGCGTTTGGGTTAGACTCTAGCGTTTTTATACATTTACCAGTATTTCTTATTAGGCATTTAATATTGGCATTTTTTATCCTAGCATTTGCCCTTTGGTATTTCGCCCGTAAAGCTATCTACCAACAACAAATTGATGAAATGGAGCGAAAGCTGTTAGAGATGTTTAAAATGGAGTTTGGCGAAACACCCAATAAAAAAGATGATGACACAAATTAAATTTTAACACAAGCGAGGTTGCAGGTCAAGCCTGCAATGAAAATGGAGGGAAATTATGACAGAAGCAATCAAACAGCACGAACAATGGCGTGGCAAGATTGAAATTGCTGTAAGAGCCGATATTTTAGCACCAGGCGCATTGGCGGTGGCCTATACACCTGGCGTTGCCGAACCTTGTCTTGAAATTCAAAAGGATGTTAGCCGTTCGTTTGATTTAACACGCCGTTGGAACACCGTTGCAGTGGTTACAGACGGTACAGCTGTGCTTGGTTTGGGCGATATTGGACCAGAAGCGGGTATGCCCGTAATGGAAGGCAAAGCCGCATTGTTTAAGGCTTTTGCGGATGTAGATGCCATACCGTTATGTATACGTAGTAAAGATGCAGAAGAAATTGCCCGTACAATTGCGCTTTTGTCAGGCTCTTTTGGAGGGATAAATTTAGAAGATATTGCTGCGCCACGCTGTTTTGAGATCGAAGCCTTGTTGAAAGAAATGTGTGATATTCCTATCTTCCACGATGACCAACACGGTACAGCCGTTGTAACATTGGCAGGACTTACAAATGCTCTAAAAGTGGTTGGTAAAGATAAATCTTCCAAAATTTTAATAAGCGGTGCGGGTGCGGCGGGTTGCGCAATTGCAGAACTTTTGTTTGCTGATGGTTTTGACGACATTACATTGATGAACAGCCGTGGCGTTATCCGTGCAGATGAGGAACAGTCTAGCGAACGTCTTAATAATCTTGCGAAAATTACAAATAAACGTGATGTCAAGGGCGGTTTGGATGTTGCAATCGTTGGTATGGATGTATTCATCGGCGTTTCTGCTCCAAATATTTTGAAGCCTGAAATGGTTGCGAATATGGCGAAAAATGCGATTGTTTTTGCTTGTGCCAACCCAACGCCCGAAATTATGCCAGACCTTGCCAAAGCCGCAGGTGCGGCTGTTGTTGCCACAGGGCGCAGTGATTTTGCTAACCAAATAAATAATGTTGCCGCTTTTCCTGGTATTTTCCGTGGTGCACTTGACGCTCGTGCAAAAGATATTACACAACAAATGAACCTTGCCGCCGCATATGCTATAGCTGGTCTTGTTACCGACGAGGAACTAAATGCCGAATATATAATACCAAATGCACTTGATATGCGTGTACCAAAAGCCGTTGCCGTTGCCGTGCAAACCGCCGCAATAAAAAATTAAAAAATCGAAGTATGCACGATAGCAGGGTCGTTTATGAATTTAACGGCAATAATTTTACACGAATTACAATTTTCCCTATATTGCGACCAAAAACCCTTAGTTTAGACACGAATAATAAAATGGGACACTGCAATTCTTTGCAGTGTCCCTATCTATATCAAACTATTTCTGTAATACCAAAGCCATCGTCTGTTATGTTTATTAAGCGTTTGGCTTTTTCCTCGCCATTTATTATGCGTAGGCAACCTGCCGCTAGGGCTTCTAGCTCGTATTCGCCCGGGGCAATTTCTACGGGAGCGATGAAGCCCACACGTGCGGCGATGTCTGCCGTAAATCCTTTTGCACGAGCCAAGCCGCCTGTGATGATGATTGCGTCAACCTTGCCGCTTACAACCGCGGCAAGCGAGCCTATGGATTTTGCTATGTTATAGCCCATTGCGTCCATCAGTAGCTTGGATTTTTCGCAACCTGCATTTGCGTCATCTTCGACTTTTTTAAAGTCTGTATGACCCAAATGTGCCATCAGTCCGCCTGCGCCACGCATTTTTTTCTTTAGTGCGGCTTTTTCCACACCTTTGTCAAAAAATGTGTTGACGAAGTCCATCAGTGGGGCAAGCCCTGCACGCTCTGGTGAAAATGGTCCGTTGTCATCGCCAACGCTGTCTTTTAGTATCCCTTTTTCATAAACAGATAGTGAAATACCGCCGCCCAAATGTGCAATAATTATGTTTAAATCCTCAAACTTTTTACCGATTTTTTCGGCATATAAAATTGATTGAGCACGGGAATTTAACACGTGGGAAAGTGATTTACGTCGGATTTCGGGGTAGCCTGTTATTTTGGCAATTTCGGGCAATTCGCCTGCAGCAACGCTGTCGTAAATATAAGCGTTGCAATCCGCTTCACGTGCCACCAAATCTGCCATTAGCGAACCAAGATTTGAAGCGTGCGAGCCGCCACGCTCTGCCGTAATCCACTCTTTCATCACATCGTTAAACATATAGCCGCCTGTTTCAAGCACAGGCATTAAGCCGCCACGACCTACAACTCCTGCAAGCTCTTTAACCTCAACGCCCGCTTCTTTTAGTGTTTCAAGCACATAGCTCAAGCGAAATTCTTTTTGCGACGGCAAATCAGGAAAAACCGCAAGCTCTGCCCTGTCGTGTTCGATATTTTTTATAAGCACAGGCTCATAATCCCGAAACAGTCCGATTTTCGTAGATGTCGAGCCAGGATTAATCGCCAAAATTAGTTTTTGCATTGCGCCCTCCTAAAAATCATCATAATAATTGCCATCCGATGGATGTTTGCTTAAAATGCCGAACAAGAGCAAAAGGAAGGTAATAGGGGCAACAATTGCCAAAACCCACGGCAAATGCTTTTTGCCTATTTTTTTTGCTTTTCTAATTGTTGATTTTTTGACCTTGATTTTCATTATAATTCCTCCTTTATACTAATGCAAAGCCCGTTTCAAAGGCTTTTTGGTTCATCTCTGCAAACTGTGGTTTTACGTTTTTGGCTATAATTTCATCCCAATCTACGCCTTCTACACCCAGCAATTTAACTGCCGCACCAACAAGTAGGACGTTTTGACCACGTGGATTGCCAATTTTAGCCGCTTCTTCGGTAGCGTCTAACACTTTCACATCAATTGCGTTTTCCAATCTTTGCAAAATATCTGCGGGATATGCCGCCGCACCTGATAAAACAGGCGTTGGGTAGATGGCTTGGCTATTGACAACCGCCTTGCCTTCGGGCTTTAAATAGCTTATCCAGCGCAAGGCTTCCAATTGTTCAAAGCTAATGAGAACATCTGCACCGCCTTTTTCGATAACGGGTGAATATACGTTGTCGCCAAAACGTACGTGGGTACTGACTGCGCCACCACGTTGGCTCATACCGTGTATTTCGCTCATTTTAACATCATAGCCTGCCGCAAGCAAGCCCATTGTTAATATTTTTCCGGCTAGGATAGTACCTTGTCCACCTACGCCTACCAATAATACAGATTTTGTCATATTTTCCTCCCGTTGCGCTATTGTATTTTAATTGCTTTAACAGGGCAAATTTGTTCGCAGACACTGCAACCAACACAAGCATTGTCTATTATTGCTCTGTCATTGCTCATAGAAATCGCAGGGCAACCAACACGTATACACGCCTTACAGCCTATGCAAGCCGTTTCGTTTACTTCGTATTTATTTTTATAAAGGTCTTTGCCAAATTCTTCAAATTCTGCTTCTCCCATCGGTTTTAACACACAAGGGTAGCGAGTTATGATGACGCTTGCAACTTCACGGTCATACGCTTCGTCAAGCGCATTTTTTACTTGTGATAGGTCGTTGGGGTTGATTACGGTAACGTGTTCTGCACCCAATGCACGGCATACGGCGGCGATGTCAATTTCTGGTGCTGGGTCGCCATAGGCAGATTTACCTGTACCAGGATGTTCTTGCTGACCCGTCATACCTGTAATGCGATTATCCAAAATAACACAAATAACACGAGATTTATTGTACAATACTTCTACAAGGCTGTTCATACCTGTGTGGAAGAATGTGGAATCCCCCATAACGGCAACTACACGCTTATCCGCACCTGCTTGGTCAAGGGCAACTTGTGTTCCGTGTCCCGCAGAGAATGCCGAACCCATACATATTACATAATCCACAGCGTTAAATGGTGGAGCAAAGCCTAATGTATAGCAACCAATGTCGCCAGCCACAACGGTGTTTTTACGCTTGGCAATCTCGACAAAGAAGCCACGATGCGGGCAACCTGCGCACAAAACAGGCGGGCGGTTTGGTACATCATCCACCGCCACAGTAATTTCTGGGTTACTTTCGCCAAAAATTGCGGCACGAAGAACATCGGGTGTTTTTTCGCCATAAGGTGGTTCGATGGCTATTGGAGAATATCCACTACGCTTTACCCAATCCAAAAGATATGGGTCATTTTCCTCAATGACATAGACTTTTGAGGGGTCTACCTGCTTATAAAATTCATCTAACAATCTGTTTGGGCGTGGTTTGGTAAAGCCTAATTTTAGGTATGTAGCATCTTCACCAAAAACTTCTTTAGCATAATTATAACACATACCAGAGGTAATAACACCAATTTTTCCGCCTTTTTCTATATAATTAAGCGGTGTGGTTTCACTGTATTCTTTAAGGCGTGCCATACGCTCCTCAACCTTAACACGCAAACCAACAGCAAAGGCGGGTATCGGCAAGAATTTGCGTACATTTTTTTCATATGGTTTAGGTTCAATTTCAATGCGGTCGCTAAGTGTTACAAGGCTTTTGGAATGAGCAACACGTGTTGTTGTACGTATAAGCACGGGTGTGTCAAATTCTTCACTTATTACAAAAGCTATTTTCATCATATCCAAACATTCTTGTGAATTAGAAGGTTCAAGCAATGGTATCTTTGCCATATGTGCATAATTACGGTTGTCTTGCTCGTTTTGCGAGCTATGCATACCTGGCTCGTCTGCTGTAACGAGCACCATACCAGCATTAACGCCCGTATAAGCGAATGTAAATAATGGGTCGGCCGCCACATTAACGCCAACATGTTTCATAGCAGAAACGGCACGCACACCGCCAACAGCCGCACCGCAAGCAGCTTCCAGCGCAACCTTTTCATTTGGTGCCCATTCGGCATAAATGCCGTCATAGGTCAATAAATTTTCTAAAATTTCGGTAGACGGCGTGCCGGGATAAGCCGATGCAAAACGTACGCCCGCTTCCCAAGCACCTCTTGCCAAAGCCTCATTACCTGTCATCAATATTTTCATATCTTTTTCTCCTTAACATTTAATGAATTGCCCATTGTTGCAATGATTGCATTTATAATATCCAGATGGGAGTTCAACCAACGGCTTACGCTTTTCTTCGTTCGCCCAACATTCTGCACAAAATTTAACAGTCTGTTCATCATTTTTAAATGTAATAAAAGATTGTCCGTTATGATACTCGGCTTCATTTTTTTCTGCAACTCTACTTTCTAATTCGCCAACAATTCTTCTCAATTGAGAATTTTCCTGTTGCAACGAGATGATGTCTTCATTAAGTTTAATTAACATTTTATAATCTTCAAGTTTTCCTGCCATCCTTTTAACTTCGGCGATACTCTTAATTAATTCAATGCCATCTTTTATCATTAGTGTAGTCCTCCTATTTCGCCGCTAGGGCTAATGCCATTGACAGCATTTTTTCTTCACTGCTTGCACCACGGGATGTTAGTACAATCGGCACTTTTGCACCCAATACGCAACCCGCCATTTTAGCATCTGCCATATACATCAACACCTTACCAAGCACATTGCCTGTTGCAATATTCGGCGCAAGGCAAAGGTCAACTTCGCCTGCTATTTGGCTGATGAAGCCCTTTTTTTCGGCAGATTTTTTGCTTATCGCTAAGTCAAAAGAAATAGGTCCTTCTAGTATACAATCGCCAAAATCGCCATTTTTAGCACGGTTTGCTAATTCTTGCGCATCGACCGTTTCTGGTATTTTTGGACTAACGGCTTCTGCGGCGCAGATGGCAGCGATTTTTGGTTGTATGTATCCTAATTTACGCATAAAGTCTAGCGAATTTTTAAGTATAAGTGTTTTTTGCTCTAAATTTGGTGCGGTAACCATTCCTCCATCTGTGACAAAAAGTAGTTTGTGATATTTTAAACATTCAAAGGCGGCAATATGCGACATTAGCCCGCCTAATCCAATACCATTTTCTTTGCACACGACAGCTTTTAACAGCTCGCCTGTCGGCATAGAGCCTTTCATCAAAACATTGCCTTTGCCCTGCTTTATAAGCTCTACAGCTCTTTTTGCGTCATCTGTTCCGATATAGTCTATACCCCAAAGCTGTTTCGCTTCATCTAAAGCCGCAACAGAGCCATCATCAATACCAGCAAGCACTATCGTCATTGCATTTCGTCCCTGCATCTTGTCCAAAAGTTGTGCATAATTATCAATCATTAGTTTCTTGCTCCTCATCAAAAGTTATTTTTTCTATCACCGCAAGCAATTCTTCTTTACCTTGCTTTGTTTCTGATGAAAAAGGGATTATTGTGGTATCTGTACCAACACCCAAAGCCAAACGTATTATTTTAACGTGCTTTGCTATTTGCGAACGGTTTATTTTATCCATTTTTGTTAATACAAAAATTGTTTTGTAATTATAATGCTTCATCCATTCGTACATTTGCAAATCTTGCTTGCTTGGTTCGTGTCTTATATCAATCAAATGTACAATCGCCTTTAAATTTGGGCGTTCGTACAAATATTTATCAATCATATCGCCCCATTTTTCTCTTTCGGCTTTTGGAGCTTTTGCATAACCATATCCTGGTAAATCTACAAAATACATTTTACCATCAATATTATAAAAATTTATTGTACGTGTCTTGCCTGGGTTTTGGCTTACTCTAGCAAGTGCTCGTCGGTTTATCAACGCATTTATAAGCGAAGATTTGCCGACATTAGAACGCCCCACAAAAGCTATTTCTGGCAAAACCACCTCGGGATATTGCTTTGGTACAGCAGCAACTGCCGCCAGCTCTACATTTAAAATTTTCATCTTGCGTATCTCCTATTTATATGTTAGGCTATGTAGTAAAATAGATGCCTTTGACTTGTCCATTAATATAGGATTATTAGAGATGAACAAGAAGGCTTGGCAAGCCTAAACCCAAACCCGCCAGAGTTAACCCTGCCAATGCCAATATTACCGTGGTAGGTAGCAATATATACGGGATGCAAAAGGCAGGGCATTGCTTATGCAAATTAAAAAGGCACTTAAATAAAGCCATAATGGGCAGTCAAAGACCGCCCTTCATTATTATTCTGCAATTAAATCCCTATTCATCAAATCTTTTACAACTGTTTTTGGGTCTTTGCCTTCGTATAGCACTTTGTTAATTTCTTCAACAATAGGCATTTTTACATTATATTTTTCAGCCAAAGCCAATACGGTTTTGGCTGTATTTATACCTTCTACAGCCATATTGACCTCTGCAAGCACGGTGCTAACATCTTTGCCTTGCGCTAAAAGATTACCGCCGCGCCAATTTCGGCTATGTCTGCTTGTGCAAGTAACAATCAAATCACCAATGCCCGATAACCCTGCAAAGGTATAGATATTAGCACCCATAGCAACGCCAAGACGTGCTATTTCTGCCATACCTCTTGTCATCATTGCGGCTTTTGTGTTGTCGCCATAGCCCAATCCATCGCTCATACCTGCTGCAAGTGCAATTACATTTTTTAAAACACCGCCAAGCTCTACACCAACAATGTCGTTGCTGGTATATACCCTAAAATTTTCGTTAGAGAAAACGTCTTGCAATTTTTGTGCTGTTTGCTCGCAAATAGATGCCGCTGTAACAGCCGTCGGCATATTGCGAGAAACCTCCTCGGCGTGAGATGGACCAGAAAAACAAGCTATTTTACAATTTGGTGCAAGCTCTGCTAAATATTCTGTAATCCGCATTTGGCGACTTTCTATCAACCCTTTAGATGCTGATGCTAAAATAACGCCATCACGCAATTTTGGAACAATGATAGGCATAACATCCGTAACCTGTTTTGAACTAAGCGCCATAATAACTACATCTGATTGACAAGCCAAATCAACATCGGCTGTAATGCAAATGGATGAAGGAATAACAATACCGGGTAAAGACCTCTCATTTACACGCTCTTTATCAAGCATTGCCGCCAATTTTTCATTAGGTTCCCACATAGTCACATTATGCCCATTTTTTGCCAAGACGCAAGCCATAGCAATGCCCCAGCTACCAAAACCAATCATTGTGATTTTTTTCACGTGAAAACCTCCTTATTAAACTATCGTAGGGGCGACCATCGGTCGCCCGTTTTATCGCCCCCACAATTTATACTGTTTTATGGTAAAATATATGCGTCAACTAACTTAACTAGGTCATAAATTTCCGGCTTGGTTAATTGTGCAGTTGCGCCCAATCCTTCGCCTTTCATACGCACTTGCTCGCTCATAATAGAACTAAACAAGATTACAGGCAGATGACGCATATCCGAATCATCGCGGATATTTTTTAATAATTTATGCCCGTCCATCTTCGGCATTTCTATATCAGAAATAACGATTTTGCAGAAATTTTCGATAGGTTGACCGCTTTCTTTATATTCTCGTAACAAATCCCACGCTTCTTGTCCGTTAGAGCACATTGTTAGGTTGGTATAACCTGCAAAAGTAAGGGCTTCGACAAGAATTTTGTTTAACACTGGACTATCATCCGCCATCAAAATTGGTTTATCAGAGCGTTCACGTTCACCCAGTTTATCTAAATCGCTCATATTAATGGCAGATTCTGGCGAAATATCTTGCAAAATCTTTTCAAAATCCAAGATTGTTACAAGACGGGTACCAATGCGTGCAATGCCTGTTGCCAAACCATCTTGGCCGCCATAAATTGCAGCGTCTGGCTTTTCGATTTGCGTCCAAGACAAGCGGTGAATTTCTTCCACAGCGTGAACACGAAAAGCCGAGAAAACCTTGTTAAAATTGGTGATGATAAAGATGTCCATATTGCGACTATCACCATCCACATGCCCCAAATATGCAGGCAGATTGATAAGCGTCATTAAATGACCACGTGGGTTAAAAACACCTTCGACAAAAGGATTGGCGTTTGGCATTGGTGTAACTTCGTGGTATTTCATAAGCTCTACAATTTTTGCCACATTAATGCCATAATGTCGCCCGTCAATGGTAAATTCTAAAATCTCTAGCTCGTTAGTGCCAGACTCTAAAAGGATTTCCTGCTTCTTTTTTTGCGGCATAGTAACCTCCTTATATTTCGTCCATAAGTTTTTATATTCATTATACCCCAAACTGCGTTACGTGTCAACACAGCAAAATGCAAAATTTTGTTGACGTAGTGAAAAAATTTGGTATAATAGATTAAAAGGGAGGCGTTAGTATGTTAGACGCAAAATATTTACGTGAGAATTTTGATACGGCACAAGCCGCCATTGCCCGCCGTGGCAAAGGTTTTGATTTGTCGCCGTTTTTGGATATGGACAAAAAGCGCAGGGCATTAATTTTGGAGGTAGAAGAGCTTAAAGCCAAGCAAAATGCGGATTCTAAGCAGGTGCCGATACTTAAAAAAGAAGGCAAAGATACAACGGCAATTTTTGCCGAAATGAAATTATTGTCCGAAAAAATCGCCAAACTTGACGGCGAACTTAACACCACCCAAAAAGAGCTTGATGATTTTTTGCTTATTTTTGCCAATTTTCCAAATCCATCTGTGCCTGACGGTGCCGACGATACCAGTAATATCGAAATGCGGAAGCACCTAGAGCCTACAAAATTTGCCTTTGAACCCCTTCCCCATTGGGAGTTGGGAAAGAGCTTAAATATTTTGGACAACGAAACAGCAGGGATTACCACAGGTAGCCGTTTTATGTTCTTAAAAGGCGCAGGTGCAAGACTAGAGCGGGCTTTGATAAACTTTATGCTGGATTTGCACGTAGAAAACCACGGTTATACCGAGATTTTTCCGCCTTTTATTGCTCACGAGCGTTCTATGTATGGCACAGGTCAACTACCAAAATTTGCCGAAGACGCATTTAAATTGGAAGGTTGGGATTATTACCTTATCCCTACATCAGAAGTGACCGTAACAAATATGCATCGTGAAAGCATTATTGACGGTGTGGACTTGCCAATAAAATACACCGCTTTTTCTGCGTGTTTTCGTGCAGAAGCTGGTTCTGCTGGGCGTGATACCCGTGGGCTTGTACGTCAGCACCAGTTTAATAAAGTGGAGCTTGTTAAATTTACCCGCCCAGAAGATAGTTATGCAGAGCTTGAAAAATTGACCGAAAATGCCGAAGAAGTTTTAAAACAGTTGCAAATTCCCTATCGTGTTGTAAAACTTTGCGCAGGCGATTTAGGCTTTTCAGCCGCTATGACTTATGATATAGAGGTTTGGATGCCTAGCTATAACCGCTATGTCGAAATTTCTTCTTGTTCTAACTTTGAAGATTTTCAAGCAAGACGTGCACAAATTCGTTATAAAGACGGTGCCGGCACAAAGCCTGCTTTGGTGCATACATTAAACGGCTCTGGCATTGCAATAGGACGCACAATGGCAGCTATTATCGAAAATTTCCAAAATGCAGATGGTAGCATTACCATTCCACAAGCTCTACAACCGTATATGAGAGGTGTTGACAAAATTGTTTCAAATTAACAAATCAAACGATAGTCCAATAAAACTTAAAAGCATTTACAAGGCTTTGGGTCTTGCCGAAATAGCCGATGACAAACGCAAAATTAACAAAATTTTGCGTCAAGCATCGTTTTCGCCAGACTTTATGTTTGAGTGTGCCGAGGATAAAAAAGGGCGCATATTTTTTGACCGCTACAAATATTTGGGAGATGGTTTTGGGATTAATGTTATTGGCTATCGCAAAATGCGTACGGACAAAGAAGGTAAACGTGTAGAAAAGCACGTTGTGATGGAATGGGACATATTCGCCCAATCTACCGAAGATAATTTTGTTACAAACACCTTTATTGACATAGATTATCTTCAAATGGGATATTGTTTTGCGGATGATGCCGCCAGCGGTAATGCCTTCGAGTTTCGCATTAATAATATGCTACAATTATATGATGAATATAAAAAGCTACCGACTTTTGAACACGTAATGGATTTTGAGGCAGGCATTTTAAGCGTTAATATGGCTATGCTCATTATGTATGGCACGGTGCTTTTGCCTGTGGATAAATCCGACACCGAAGAATGGATAAATCCTGAAGAAGATTTGCGCAAGGATTTATTGAGTCGTGCAAAAGACGGCGATGCCAACGCCGAATACATTTTGCACCAAATGGCGATAGAGCAAGAATCGGAACTTAGCGAACGTCTAGCTAACGAAGACTTGCTTTCTATTTTTGAAGGTTATTTCTTAAACCTTGTTGAACAAAGCGGAATTTTTTCTATACTAGCTGATATTTTGTCCGTCGAGGAGCTAACAAATGAAGTATCGGGCGAAAAAATCTTCCGCATAACCACATCTATTACAGATACAAAAATTGCAGTATATATCAACGACAAAGACCTAATTGGCGTACCAAGTGCCGGTATGAGGCTAATGGGCTTTGGTCTTTTGCAAGGAAGCGTTAAAATATAAAAGAGGTGTTAATATATGGAAAGTGTTACAGCAATATTTGGGTCTATGGTTTTTAATGAATCTGTTATGGCGCAACGGTTACCGAAAGATGCATTTAAGGCGGTAAAGCGCACAATGTCGGCACAAGGTGAAGGTCTTACGCTAGATGTGGCAAATGTTGTTGCAAATGCGATGAAGGATTGGGCTGTAGAAAAAGGTGCTACGCATTTTACCCACTGGTTTCAACCTATGACAGGCATTACTGCCGAAAAGCACGATAGTTTTATAACACCAGCAGGTGATGGTAATGTTATAATGGAATTTTCAGGAAAGGCTTTGGTTAAAGGCGAATCTGACGCTTCTAGTTTTCCTTCTGGCGGCTTGCGTTGTACCTTTGAAGCCCGTGGTTATACGGTTTGGGACGCAACAAGCTATGCGTTTATAAAAGACAAAACACTTTACATACCAACAGCATTTTGCAGCTACGGCGGGCAGGCTTTGGACAAAAAAACTCCTCTGCTACGCTCTATGCAAACCCTTAACGAACAGGCTTTGCGCATTATTCGCCTGTTTGGTAACCATCAAGCAACCAGTGTTGTGCCAATGGCAGGACCCGAACAGGAATATTTTTTGGTAGATAAAGACGTGTATTTGCGCCGTCCAGACCTTATCAGTTGCGGTCGTACACTTTTCGGCGCAAAACCGCCAAAAGGACAAGAATTAAATGACCATTATTACGGCTCGATAAAATCCCGCATTTCGGCATTTATGAGAGATTTGGATATAGAGCTATGGAAAATGGGCGTTTACGCCAAAACAAAGCATAACGAAGCCGCACCAAGCCAACACGAACTAGCCATTGTCTATACCACAACCAATATGGCTTGCGACCATAATCAAATTACAATGGACTTGATGAAGTCGCTTGCTGGCAAGCACGGTTTAGTTTGCCTTTTGCACGAAAAACCATTTGCGGGTGTAAACGGTAGTGGCAAGCACAATAACTGGTCGCTTGCGACCGACAAGGGCGAAAATTTGTTAAAACCCGGCAAAACCCCACACGAAAACGCCCAATTTTTGTTATTTTTGGTAGCCGTCATTGCGGCGGTGGATAAATATCAAGATTTAATAAGGGTTTCGGCGGCATCAGCTGGCAACGACCATCGCCTTGGCGGACACGAAGCTCCGCCTGCTATTGTTTCTATGTACCTTGGTGATGAACTTACAGATATTTTAGAAGCTATAGAAAAAGGCACGGATTATGAAAATGTGGCACGTCAACCTGTGCAAATAGGCGTCACCGCCCTGCCCGATTTTCCGCAGGATTCTACAGATAGAAACCGCACATCACCCTTTGCTTTTACAGGCAATAAATTTGAATTTAGAATGAGTGGCTCGTCATTTTCATTATCTGGCTTTAACATCGTGCTAAATACCGCTGTAGCAGAAATTTTGCAAGGTTTTGCAGATGAATTAGAAAATACAGAAAACTTCCAAAAACAGCTTCACGAGCTAATTAAACGGGTTTATACACAGCATAAGCGTGTGATTTTTTCGGGTAATAATTATTCTCAAGATTGGGTGGAAGAAGCGGCACAACGCGGGCTTTCTAATCTTGACAATGCCGTTTGCGCCTATGAACAATATGTTACCCCGCAAAATACAGAGCTTTTTGCAAAACACAATATTTTTACGGCAGAAGAATTACAATCACGCTATGAAATTTTGCTTGAAATATATTCTAAGACAATAATGATAGAAGCGCATACAATGCTTGAAATGGTGCGAAAAAGTATTGCTCCTGCTTGTTTATCGTATCAAGAAAAACTTGCAAATGTGCTGTTGCAAAAACGGCAATTAGGTATGAATTTAGATTGTACATTAGAAACGCAATTGCTTAAGCAAATTGCGTCAGGCTGTACAAATTTGCTTGAAAAAACAAATATATTAAAGTCAAATTTATACACAGCAGAACAAGCGAAAGATTTGCTTACGCAAGCACAGCAATTTCAGCACAATGTGGTTTCGTCGATGGATGCTTTGCGCCACACGGTGGATGATTTAGAGGTTATTTGTGCTAAAGATTACTGGCCAATGCCCACCTATAGCGAATTGTTGTACAGCATAAATTAATGACAGCAAAAAAGACATTAAAAAAATACTTCGGTTATGACAGCTTTCGTGATGGGCAAAAGGAGCTTATTGACGGCATTATGGCAGAGCGGGATGTGTTGGGCATTATGCCAACAGGTGCTGGTAAATCTATATGCTTTCAAATCCCTGCGCTTATGATGGATGGTGTCGTTATTGTTGTATCTCCTCTTATTTCTTTGATGAAAGACCAAGTGCACGCCCTTAACCAAGCGGGCATTGGTGCGGCATTTATTAATTCATCCCTTAGCGACCGACAAATTTATAAAGCCTTGCAAAACGCCGCAAATGGCTTGTATAAACTTGTTTATGTTGCCCCCGAAAGGCTGATGACCAATGGTTTTTTATATTTTGCAACCAAAACAAAAATCCCTATGGTTGTTGTGGATGAAGCACATTGTATTTCGCAATGGGGTAATGATTTTCGCCCTAGTTATGCCGAAATTCCAGCATTTGTAGCACAGCTTGCACATCGTCCGATTGTTTCGGCTTTTACTGCAACGGCAACACCCCGTGTGCGTGATGATATTATAGAAAAACTTGCGTTAAATAAACCAATGGTTACAATTTCAGGTTTCGACCGCCCTAATCTTCATTTTTCTATAATAAAAATTGGCAACAAAACTTCGGCATTGCTTAATTTTTTAGAACAAAGACCTAAAGATGCCGTTGGAATTGTGTATTGTTCAACCCGTAAAGCGGTTGACGAGGTGCGTTTTGTGCTTTTTAATGAAGGATATGAAGTCGGACGCTATCACGCAGGAATGGGCGACGACGAGCGTCGTCAAAGCCAAGAGGATTTTATTTACGACCGAATAAAAATAATGGTTGCCACAAATGCATTTGGAATGGGCATTGACAAAAGCAATGTGTCTTTTGTGGTACATTATAATATGCCAAAGGACATAGAAAGCTATTATCAAGAAGCAGGGCGTGCAGGGCGTGATGGTACACCGGCGAATTGTCTTTTGTTATATACTGGAAAAGATAGTAGTACGATACGATATTTTATTGAAGAAACAGATGCTATGTCTACACTTGATTTTGTTACAAGGCAAGAGATAAAACGTCAAAACTTCAGACGTTTGGAGGAAATCGAAGGTCTTTGTTTGACAAAGGATTGTTTGCGTGGGTATATTTTACGATATTTCGGTGAAAATCCACCCGAAAACTGCGGCAACTGTGCAAATTGTGGTGCAGAATTTGACGAAGCAGATATTACTATTGAAGCACAGAAAATTATCTCTTGCGTGGCACGTATGCGTGAGCGTTTTGGAATTAAAATGGTTGTTGAGGTGTTAATGGGTGTTAGTAACCAAAAAATACGTAATTTTGGACTAACAGAGCTATCTACGTTTGGAATTAGTCAATTATCTGCCATTAAATTAACTGAAATTGTCAACCATCTAATTTCAAAGGGGTATTTACGCAAGTCTGACGAACAATTTTCATTACTAAAATTAGGCAAAAATTATAAAGGCGCATTACAAAAAGACGCAAAAATAACTATGAAAACAAAAAGCGAGATAGAAACAACCCACCATACTCCTGCTTCGTACTACGCCCAAGCAAAAAGAGAAACCGTAAACAAGGATGTTTTCGATGCCTTAAAAGCATTGCGCCTACAAATTGCGACAGAAAATAGGTTACCTGCCTTTGTTGTTTTTTCTGACGCAACATTGGTAGATATGTGTAAAAAAATGCCGCAAAATATGGAGCAAATGCTTACAGTATCAGGCGTTGGTCAAGTAAAAGCCGAAAGATACGGCAAGGCATTTTTAGAGGTTATTCTACGTTTCGATGGACACACTAACAAATAAAAGGTGAAAATATGTTTAATTTCGACAATACTTATATAAAACTTCCGCAAATATTTTGGACGAAGCAAGAACCCGCCAAAAATCCAGATGTACGTATGGTCTTTTGGAACACTGCTTTAGCACAGGATTTAGGACTTTCGCCAGACCTATCGTCAGAGCCACGTATTTTTTCGGGCGATGTTTTGCCGAATGGTACAATGCCCATTTCTCAGGCTTATGCAGGCTTTCAATATGGGCGTTTTAACGTGCTTGGTGATGGCCGTGCGGTGCTTTTGGGCGAACATATAACACCCAACAATCGGCGTTTTGATGTGCAGTTAAAGGGTTCGGGGCAAACGGCGTTTTCCCGTGGTGCAGATGGTTTGGCGGCAATAGCCCCAATGCTTCGTGAGGTGCTTATCAGCGAATTTATGGCGGCAATCGGCATACCTGCCACACGCTCGCTTGCTGTCGTTACCACAGGCAAAACCGTTTTGCGTGAAAGACCCTTGCAAGGCGCAGTTCTTACCCGTATTGCCTCTAGCCATATACGTGTCGGCACATTCGATTTTGCCCGTCTTATAGGCTCAATCGACGATATTAAAGCCCTTGCCGATTATACAATTTGGCGGCATTTTCCACATCTTATAAATGCCGACGAAAGCAATAAATACGTTCTTTTTCTGCGGGAAGTTGCCGATAAGCAAGCAAAGCTAATCGCCGCTTGGATGAACATAGGTTTTGTGCACGGCGTAATGAACACCGATAATATGGCAATTTCTGGCGAAACTATAGATTTTGGTCCTTGTGCTTTTATGGATAAATACAATCCCAATGCTGTTTTTAGCTCCATTGACACACACGGGCGTTATGCTTACAAAAATCAACCAGCCATAGGTGCGTGGAATTTATCCCGTTTTTCCGAAGCATTGTTGCCGCTTTTGCATAACGATAAAGCAAAAGCGATAGAAATAGCGCATAATGAAATTGACTTATACGAAAAGCGTTTCCAAGTATATTGGCGGGAAGGTTTAGAAAATATCCCTTCGGTTTATCCACGCAACCACAATGTACAAGCCGCCTTGGATAATGCCGAAAATGGCGATTTTACGCTATTTAATAGTCTTTTAACCGCATTGCAAAATCCTTATCAATATTCACCCGAATTTTCGCCGCCTCCGAACGAAAACCGCCCATACGTAACATTCTGCGGAACATAGTAGATGGTCACCAAAAGCAAAATAGCCTGTACATCGCTACAACTGCGGTCGCTTTACCCTAGGGCGAATTAGGCATTTCGGGTCGTGTCCAATCAAATCCTTGCGTCCCGCACGTATCAATGCTTCTTTTACAATATTATAATTCTGCGGCAAGCAATATTGCATTAATGCCCGCTGTGCAATTTTATCCCGCTTGCTCTTTGGAACAAAGATTTTTTCACCATTTCTTGGGTCGATGCCCGTGTAATACATACAGGTTGACAACGTGCCGGGCGTTGGGTAAAAATCCTGCACTTGTTCGGGTTTTAAGCCTGTGGATTGCAGATATTCCGCCAAAGTTATCGCATCTTCTAAGGTGCTGCCAGGATGACTTGAAATTAAGTATGGCACCAAATACTGCGTTTTGCCCAATTTTTCATTGGTTCGTTCAAATTTTTGAACGAACTTTTTATATACCTCAAAACTCGGTTTGCCCATTGCCGCCAAAACTCTATCAGATATATGCTCGGGCGCAACCTTTAGCCGCCCGCTGATATGATGTTCGCAAAGCTCATTTAAAAACACATCACCCTTTGGGTCGTGCAACATATAATCATACCTTATACCACTGCGTATAAATACCTTTTTCACCTTTGGAATTTCACGCAAGGAACGTAGCAATTTAATATAATCTTTATGGTCGGTTTTTAAATTTGGGCAAGGCTTCGGTGCAAGACATTGCCGCTTGCAAGGTTTCGCTTCGTCTTGCCGCCAACGGTCGCAGGATGAACCTCGAAAATTAGCCGTAGGACCGCCAACATCGTGGATATATCCCTTAAAATCAACATCGTGCGTAAAGCCCGCCGCCTCGGCAATAATAGATTTATGGCTACGAACCTGCACCGCCCTGCCTTGATGGAAATGCAATGCACAAAAATTACAACTTCCAAAACAACCACGATTGCTAATAATGCTAAATTTTACTTCTTCTATAGCGGGAACACCGCCCGCTTTTTCATACATATGGTGATAATTTCTTTCATATGGCAATGAATGTATCCTGTCCATCTCTGCCGTTGTCAACGGTTTTTGCGGCGGGTTTTGCACAACATATAAACCACCGTAATCTTCTACAAGAATTTTCGCTGTCAAACAATCTGTATTATGATATTGCAACATATAGCTTTTTGCATATTCTGCCTTGCTTTTGGCAGTCGCTTCTTTCACCGCTTTAAAGCTAGGCAAAATTATAGGCTCGTGTAGGTTTGAAATATCTTTTGTTCTATAAACAGTACCATCAATAAATGTTAAATCACCCACGGCAAGACCGCTTTCCAAAGCCTGCGCAATATCCACAATCTGTCGCTCACCCATACCATAAACCAGCAAATCTGCCGCAGAATCTAGCAAAATCGACCGACGCACGGCATTATCCCAATAATCATAATGCGCCAAACGTCGCAAGCTAGCTTCAAGCCCGCCAATAACAATAGGCACATCCTTATATACCTCACGTATTTTATTACAATAAACAATCGTCGCACGGTTAGGACGCAAGCCAAGCTCACCATTCGGTGAATATGCGTCAGTTTTACGCTTATGCAATGCCACCGAATAATGATTAACCATAGAATCTATATTGCCACCCGTTACCAAAAAAGCTAACTTGGGACGACCAAACCGCTCAAAATCCGCCGTGTCCTTCCAATTAGGCTGTGCTAAAACTGCCACTGTATAGCCATATAACTGCAACACGCGTCCAATTATCGCCGCTCCAAAAGAAGGATGGTCAACATAAGCATCCCCCGTAACCAGTACAAAATCAGGCTGTACACCATTTAATTCTTTTGCTGTAACTGGCAAAAATCCCATAATATCCCCTACTTTCTATCATCATAATAATACAAGTTCTTCACAAAGTCAAGCCCGCATATGATTTTGCAAGGGAGAGTGGATGTTTTGCGTGATTGGGCAAGAATAATAAAAACTGCCTGTATTTTTGCAGGTATGATTTTTGGGGCAGGTTTTGCTTCTGGGCAAGAGCATATGGTATTTTTTATCCGCCACGGTATTTGGGGTATTTTTGGCGTTGTGCTTGCTGGTATAGTGATGGCGTTATGTGGTTGGGCTGTGTTGGATATTTGTGTGCGAAATAAAATTGCAGATTACCGCTCGTTTATGGCACACGTTTTTGGAAAATGGCTTGGTGCAGTGCTTGACGTGGTTACTGCGCTATTTATTTTTGTGCTATTTTCGGCAATGCTTGCAGGCGCAGGGGCTTTGGGCGTTAGTTTGGGGTTACCCTTTACCGCAGGGGTTTTAATTTTAGCGGCGGCGGCTTTTGTAGTGCTCTTATTTGATTTTAAAGGTATTGTTGAAGTTAATTTGTTCATTACCCCAATTTTAGTAATAGGTGCGGTAGGTTTAGGGTTATTAGCAATATTTACCAACACACAAACTGTAGGGGCAGCCTTTGATAGTCCGAACATACAATCTGCCGTTTTATCGTCAGGCATTTATTCATCATATAATATGTTAACGGCAATAGCCGTACTGTCGGCAATGCCCACCGTGGTAAACAGCCGCAAAGTTGCAAAATACGGCGGCTTATTAGGAGGATTTTTGCTAATCTTAGTAGGTTTGGTTTTAGTTTTCGCCCTTTTCGTAAATCTTGATACTGTAAATCAAGCCGAGCTTCCAATGCTTGTATTGGCGCAAAATTTTTCGTCTACAACCTCAATCGCTTACACAATAATCTTGTTCCTAGCCATTTTCACAACTGCCGCCACAAATGGCTTCGCCCTAATCAGCTGGACAACAAGCCGCTTCAAAATAAAAAGCATTAAAACAAAATTAGCTCTGATTGTAGCAGGTATCGCCGTAGCACATTTCGGCTTTTCTGCAATGGTAAGTAACGCTTATACATTTTTTGGATTTTTAGGCTTATTTATTGTTGTTGCAATTATTGCAAAGTTTGTTCTAGGACGTGGCACAAGCTAGTAAAATAGTACAAATATTGTTTAATTATTTGGAGGTTTGAAATGAAAAGATTTATGATTTTGGCGGTAATTGCCGTTTCGCTAATTGTTTTTGCGGCTTGTGGAGCTATACAAGAACGAGTGGACGCAAATGTATACGAACGCATACACAGACAGCTTTTGTCAATGGAAAATTTTATGGCACAAGCAACAGTTACATATATTTCCAATAATAATTCTCATACTTACGAAACCATTCAGCACGCCCTAGCTACAGGTGAATACCGCATAGAAGTAACAGGGCCTATCAATGTAGCGGGCAACACAACAATTTTCGACGGCACAACCATATCACAGTTTAACCCAAGGCTTGACGGCCGAGTTTCGCAAACCACAACTGAAGCTCCCGAACGTGTCGAAATCCTTCTAACATCCTTTGTACGTAATTTCATACGTATGACAGAAAGCACCGTAATGGCGGCAACCGTTGAAGATGCTACAACAACGGTGTTAGAAGCCACAATACCTGGCGACCATCCGTACCTTGCCACAAGCCGCCTTTGGGTAAGCAACGACACGCTACACCCTGTGCGTATGGTTATATCCGACACAAGCGGTACAGAGCGCATTATTATCGAATATATCGCTTTCGAGTATAATGTACAATCATCACCAGAATTTTTTATTCCGCCTAGTATAGAATAGTAAATTTATTCCATTTTTTTGCATATCGTGTATAATACGGTTTTTGCGTGATAATACTAGAAATACAGTATTATCAATGGAGTGTGAGAAAATTGAAAGCAATGCCACCAATAAAAAGAGGCGATGTGTTTTATGCAGAGCTAGACCCAGTAATAGGTTCAGAACAGGGCGGCGTACGCCCAGTGCTTATCGTTCAAAACGACGTAGGCAACAAATACAGCCCAACAATAATTTGCGCCTGCATTACCAGCAAAATTAACAAGGCAAAACTGCCGACACATATAGAAATAGATTGTACAAAATACACGCTTGTAAAGGATTCTGTCGTGCTTTTAGAGCAAGTACGCACCGTGGACAAAAGCCGCTTGAAAGAAAAAATAGGTCATCTTGATGCCGAATTTATGGCTAGGGTCGATAGAGCATTAAAAGTCAGTTTCGGGCTACATAATTAATATCAAAAAAGTAGGGACACAGTATATTGTGTCCCTACAATGTTTTATGGTCGGATAAGCGTGGGTATTATTCTACCTTGATACTGTTCGTAGATAAAGTCACGAATTTCTTCGGTGTCTAAAGCATCAATCAATGCAAGTATTCTTTCGTCGTTTTGATAGCCGTCACGCACCACAACATAGTTTGTAAAAAGCAAACGTGCATTAGGGTCGTGTTCCTCGCTTGCGCCTTCAATTGCAAGATGTGTAACGCCGCCCTGCAAAGCGACATTTCCGTTTATTACAGCAAAATCCACATCTTGCAACAAAGCAGGTAAAGTTTGTGCTACTACTGGACGAATACGCAAATTATGTGGGTTTTCTGCAATGCCAGTCGTGGCAGAAGCTGTAGAACGTGTAGCTTCATGCAAAGTAATCAATCCTAAAAATTCAAGCAATTGCAACGCACGGGCTTCATTTGTCGGGTCATCAGGAATAGCTATTTCTGCGCCATCGTGTAAGCCATCCAGGATAGCAACAAGCGAGTGCGACCTACCTATAAAAACACGAAGCGGCTCAAAATGTACGCCAAAAACCGGTACAAGCGTTGTGCCGTTATTCTCGTTAAAATTGTTCAAAAATGGACGATGTTGGAAAAAGTTTGCATCCAAACTGCCGTCGTTTAAAGCGTGATTAGGCGTGGTAAAATCACTAAGCTCCTCGATTTGAAGCGAAAAACCTCTATCCGCAATAGCATCCACCACTTGTTCTAAAATCTCATAATGAGGCACAGCCGTAGCCCCAATAACAAGCGTATTTTCATCATTACGCCCACCGCAAGCCGCAAATACCAACAAAGTCACCACAGCAACAACCGCTACACCAAATAACTTTTTCATAATACATCCTCCTTTAATTTTGCATTAAACAATGCGTTTATCTATTTTAGCCGCTATGCGATTAAAAACAAATTGGATAATAGTTACAATAATTATAATTATTATAATTGTAATAAGCATAACATCAGTGCGAAAACGCATATGCCCATAGCGCATCGCAAGGCTTCCCAAACCACCGGCGGCAACCGCCCCGGCCATTGCCGAAAACGAAATTACCATTATAGTAACGATAGAAAAACCACGCACCAGCGATGGTATAGACTCTGGCAGCATCACTTTGCTGATGATTTGGAAATTGGTTGCACCCATTGATTTTGCAGCATCTATTACACCAGTGTCAATCTCCCGTATAGCCGTTTCCACCATTCGAGCAATAAACGGCGCAGAAGCAATAACCAACGACACAATGGCGGCTGTCGTACCCACTGATGTCCCGACAATCGCACGGGTTAGCGGGAACAAAAACACCAATAAAATTATGTAAGGTATAGAGCGGAAGGTATTGATAACAAACGCCAAAACCCCGTGTATTGGACGATTAGGAAACAGCCCACCTTTGTCAAGACATACAAGCAAAATACCTAGTGGCAAACCTATCATATACGCTATTGTTACCGTAGCAAATGTCATATAAAGCGTTTCAAGCAAGGCTTGCCACAACACAGGTCGAAACTCCAAAAACACCGCCCAATATACCGTCAAATGCTGGGCAAAAAAACCTATCTCTGGCACAACTTCAACAGTCGGTTCTATATATTCACTATACATCGCCCTTCCTCCTAAACATTAAAATCCAACAATAGCTGTGTTGCGGGATGTTTTGGATTTTCCAACACCTGTGCCGTATTGCCCATTTCTGCCACACGTCCAATATCCAACACAACAGTACGTGTACAAATCGCTTTTATAACCTGCATATCGTGAGTGATAATCACAATAGTCATCCCCAACTTTGCATTAATATCCCGTAAAAGCCCCAAAATCTCCTTGCTTGTGCAAGTGTCCAATGCGGATGTCGGCTCATCACAAAGCAATATTTGAGGTTCGGTAGCTAACGCACGGGCTATTGCTACACGTTGCATTTGCCCGCCCGAAAGGCTTGCGGGGTATGCGTTTAACTTATCACCAAGCCCTACCAATTCCGCCAATTCCGCACATCTTCGCCCCATCTCTTGTTTAGTATAACGTGGATTTCGGCGTAGCTCCATTGGAAAAGCGATGTTTTTTGCAACCGAGCGTTGCATTAACAAGTTATAACCTTGAAAAACCGTACCAATATTGCGTTTTATAACATTTGCTTGCGAGCCTTTAACATTGCTAACATCAGAACCCAGCATACATATCGTGCCGCTTGTAGGTTGCTCTAGCAACCCAATAATTTTTAACATTGTAGATTTGCCCGCCCCGCTACGCCCGACAATACCAAAAATATCACCTTTTTCTATATTAAGCGACACATCATCCAAGGCCTTTTCGCCCGTAGCAAAAACTTTCGACACATTTTCCAGCTTTATCACAAAACCACCTCTTTCATTAAAAAATCCCTAGAAAGCGCAAAAACACGCTTTCTAGGGACGAGAATTTTCCCGTGGTACCACCCTAGTTCATCAAGACATTGCTGTTCTTGACCTCATCGAATGCGCCGTAAAACGGTTACATCCTATCGCTATAACGTGCGAACACGTGAAACACTAACCTACATAGGCTCGCATCCCAAAAGCTCCCAGACCATATTCAGCAAACTGCCAAGTTTTCCCTCTCAGCCAAGCGATGATAAACCGCTTGGGGAAATTCTCTGTAACCTACATTTTCCGCTTACTCATCCGTTCACAGCCATATTATTTCTATCTATTATACAGCAAAATTTTATTTTGTCAACACTTTTTTTAGTTTTCATTTAAAAATTCATCAATGCATCTAATGCGAGCCTCTAACCAAACTGTCAAATCACCCATAATTTCCTAAATCTCAAAATAACGTTCAAAATTTATTCGATAATGGTTTGCCATATATCGAATTACGGTCAAGTATAATTGCACACAAGATACGAACAAGCCCTAGGAAAATTCCTAAGGCTTGTTCGTGATAATAATTTTGCTAACCTGCACATTATCAGCTAATTTTTGCAGGGTTAATTTTAATACCAGGTCCCATTGTGCTTGCAATCGTTACACTGCGCAAATATTGACCTTTAGCGGCAGATGGCTTTGCTTTAACAATAGCACCAAGCAACGCATTAAAGTTTTCTTCAAGTTTTTCCACACCAAACGATACTTTGCCCATTGGCACGTGGATAATATTTGTTTTATCAAGTCTAAATTCAACTTTACCCGCTTTAATCTCTGTAATAGCTTTTGCTACATCGTTTGTAACTGTGCCAGCTTTTGGGTTAGGCATAAGACCTTTTGGACCAAGCACTTTACCCAAGCGACCCACAACACCCATCATATCTGGGGTTGCAACTATAATGTCATATTCAAACCAGTTTTCATTTTGTATGCGAGGTATAAGCTCTTCAGCACCAACAAAATCCGCACCTGCTTCTTCCGCTTCTTTTGCTTTATCGCCTTTAGCAAAAACCAAAATACGTTGGGTTTTACCCGTGCCGTGCGGCAAAACAATTGTGCTACGTACTTGTTGGTCAGCATGACGGCTGTCAACACCCAATTTTACGTGTACTTCAACAGTTTCATCAAATTTGGCAAAGCTGGTTTTTGCAACAAGCTCCACAGCCTCGTGAATATCGTGCAATACATCTTTATTAATCTGTTCCGCAGCATTGCGGTATTTTTTACCTTTTTTAGGCATTTTAAATCCTCCTTGTGGTAATGGCGGGAAAAAATCCCTCCCACGTAATTATTCTCATTGCGAACTATGCCCGCAATCTTTATTAATGTGCGTGTCCGTGTTCACCCCAAACAATATCTACGCTTGAGTTTCTTGTATTTTCAAAACTAAGTGAAAATCTTATGCGACCAGAACCAAGGCCACTTGCATCAATGTCAAAATTTCCACCATTTGACATATCTATAACAATCTCGCTACCATCAAGTTCGCCATTTGCAGATATAGTTAAAATAACTTCACCTTGTGTATTGCTTGAATGAATATGGATTGTTTCAAGGTCGTGTTCATCAAGTTCAAAGGTTCTGTTGCGATGCCCGCTAGAAGCGGCATTTAACGAAATGCTAAAGCCATCTTCAAAGGTACGTTCGTTAAGACCCGAAACACTGCGCCAAGAAGAACCATTAGGACCATCACAAGCCGCAAAAATCATTAGCCCAGCAATCGCTATTATAGCAAGCAATAAAAAACGTAATTTGTTTTTCATAATATACACCTCTTTTAATTCACATACTTAACAGCAGTACCATAAGCCATAACTTCAGACGCACCGCCCATAACAGAACAAGTTTGGTAACGCACCGCAATAATTGCATCCGCACCATATTGTTGCGCTTGGTCTATCATACGTTGGCTGGCTATAGCACGGGCTTCGTTCATAAGCTCGGTATAAGCGTGAACCTCGCCACCGATAACGCTTTTAAAATTCGCACCAATATCACGTATTACATTTTTTGTGCGAACAACGCTACCCAAAACAAGACCTAGATGTTCAACTTGTTTTCCTGCGATTTCGTTTGTTGTTGTCAAAATCATAATACACAACCCTCCCCTATGTCAAAACTAACCCTCTACTACCAACCCCATAGAACGAGCAGTACCAGAAATAATAGACATTGCGGCTTCAATGCTTGCAGCGTTAAGGTCAGGCATTTTAAGCTCTGCAATCTCTTTTACTTGAGCAGATGTAACCGTGCCAACCTTTGTTTTATGCGGTTCGCCACTTGCCGTTTCAATACCTGCCGCCTTTTTCAACAAAATAGCCGCCGGTGGTGTCTTTGTGATAAAAGTAAAACTCTTATCAGCATAAACAGTAATAACTACAGGGATAATAAGCCCCACTTGTTTTGCGGTTCTGTCGTTAAATTCTTTGCAAAAGCCCATTAGGTTTACGCCGTGCTGACCAAGTGCAGGACCAACAGGTGGCGCAGGTGTTGCCTTGCCCGCAGGGATTTGAAATTTAACAATACCTGTTACTTTTTTTGCCATTTTTTCTTCCTCCTATTGTGGTAATGGCGGGATAATTCCCTCCCACATTATTAAATGCATAATGCAAAGTGCATAATGCAGAATTACATACGTTCAATTTGCAGATAATCCAGCTCAACAGGCGTTTCTCTGCCAAAAATAGACAGCGTTACAACAACCATTTGACGAGCCGAATTAACTTCGGCAATAGTACCTGTAGAATCCTCAAAAGGTCCTGTTGTAATGCGTACAACATCGCCAACGGCAAAATGCAACATTTCCGTTTCGCTCTCAATAAGCCCCATTTTGAAGATTTCTTCATCAGACAACGGAACAGGTTTAGAGCCAGGACCAACAAAACTGGTAACGCCGCGTGTATTACGCACAACATACCACGTTTCGTCGTTCATATGCATATTAACCAGCACATAACCAGGAAAAACCTTGCGGTTTACGGTTTTGCGCACGCCGTTTTTAATCTCAACCACATTTTGCGTGGGTACAGAAACCTCAACAATCTGCTCTTGCATATTGCGATTTTCTATAATTTTTTCAAGATTTGCTTTAACCTTGTTTTCATATCCAGAATAGGTATGCACAACATACCATTGCGGAACTTCAGACATTTTTCACCTCTCGCTTCTTAATTAAACAAGCCAGATAGCAGGCTGTAGCCGTTGGATAATGAAAAGTCAAAAGCAAAAATAATTGCACCAACCAAGCCGCTAGTAACAATGGCGGCAATAGTCATTTTCGCAAGCTGAGCCTTCGTCGGCCAAGTAACACGTTTAAATTCGCCAACCAAACCGCTCCACCAGCCCTGCGCACCTTCCATTACACTAACATCATCTGCTTTTTTGTTATCACTCATAAATACACCTCATTATCTGGTTTCTCTGTGCGGAGTATGCTTGTTGCAAAACTTGCAATGCTTTTTAAACTCCATACGGTCTGGGTGGTTCTTTTTGTTCTTTTTGCTTTCATAATTGCGTTGTTTGCACTCTGTGCAAGCCAATGTAATCTTTGCTCTCATATCTTCACCTCAATGTATATTTGGCATTAACAACTTACGTAAATCTTTTTTCGTCAAAAGCAACGAAAAAACCACTTCGCTTCGTTGATTACACCACAAAAAATACGCCTTTTAGGCACTTACACATTCTACCACATCATATATGTATCTGTCAAGCATTTTTTTCAAAAATTTTATTTGGGTAAACAAGCAACCAAAAAGCGGAAAGAACCTAATCTCTCCGCTTTTATATTACAACGCCTTCCCCACAGCCTCCCTACACTCTTCACACAAATACGTCTTATGTACTCTTTTGATATTTGTATCATCATCACAAGCCATACACTTATCAAAATGCCTTACTAGCATAATGACATCGCCGTCCATAACAAATTCAAACTTATCACTGGGACGTATTTGCTTTTGTTCTCTTATTACTCTTGGGATAATAATGCGCCCTAGCTCATCCACTTTTTTTACTGCACCTGTGTACTTTGCGTTTTGATTAGACATATTAATGTCCTCCTTTAATAAATTATTTTGCCTTTTGGCATTTGTTTTTTGCTATACCCATATAATACCAGTAAAAAATTGGATTGTCCACACAAATTTTTACAGTTTCGACAAATCATTCCTTTTAAACGTATTATATGACTGGATAAAATGTCAAAAAATGGTCAAAGGCGAAACCTGCCAAAATAAGGGGAAAAATAGCCCTTGCGATATTTTTTGCAATATCGCAAGGGCAAATAAAAATGGAAAGACCTGTTAATCTTCCCATTTATTAGGTATTTACTTTATTGTCTTATTTTGAATTTTTTTACAACTTTGCCTTTTTCTTTGTATAACTTTATTAAATTATTCTGTTAAACTAGGCGGCGGGATTATGATGCGTGTTGGCAATATTGGAGGGCTGGTATCAAGAGGTCCTGCATAAATGGTTGCGCTTAATGAAAATAATGCAATCATAACCAAAAATATTGCTAATAGTCTTTTTTTCATAATACATTACCACCTTTTTGATTATTAAACATATGCTTATAAATATCATTTATAATAGCTTTGGCTTCTAACGACTTACCTGTTCTTTTACTTTTTACACCGTATTCTGAAAGAAGTTCGCAACAGGCTATTGCTTCGAGCCTTATACTATTATCTATAAAATATTTTATTGCCGTTTTTTCTATATATTCGACAGACATAACATCATAACTGCTCATACGTTTGCTTACAGCTAAAATATGTGTTAGTATTTCAAAAATAATTAAATCGGGGCTTTTGCTATATTTTGCTTTAGCATTAATAATAATCTTTTTGGCTTCTGTAAAACTTTTTAGCTCTATTAGGCAACGTGCTTTATAATACAAAGCTCCCATATAATGCTCGGAAGTTTCTTCAAGAAACATCATTGCTTGGTCAAAATAATCTATTGATTTTTCCCAATCCTTTGAAAATCTATATAATACACCTAGGTTACGCAATACCAAGCCGATTAATGACTTATTTAATGTTCCTTTTGCACGCAAAAGGCAATTGTTTAATAATTCTTTAGCAAAATCAAATTCACCAATTTTAATATAGTTTAATGAAAGCATAACATCTGAATTTATTCTATGAAGTGACGTTCTGCTTCCGCTGTTTGCTCTGGGTATTTTATTTAAGAACATAATAGTGCGAAATGGATTTTCAATATAATTATAGCATAAAGCAATATGATAATGGACTTTCTCTAAATCTTCAGATGAAAAATCTTCATTATCTTTCACTAAATCTAGGGTTTTTGTGAAAGATTTTATGGCTTCTGTATATTGTTCATTTAGGATTTTGATAAAACCAATATTGGAATGATAGTAATATAAATGTTCGACGCTCATAATTTCTTGTTTATCTTCAAGATAACTCATTTTTTCATTAGCGATGTCGGCGTAATTATCGCCAGCTTCGTAAAAAATATGTATAACTTCAAACAAACGATAAAGCATAGATAAATCGGTGTCAACAGGCTCTAAATTAACAGCAGGTGATAGCACTTTATGCATATCCTCTGCTTCTTTCGTCCTACCAACCCTAAGCAAATCACGCCAGTAATAAAGGCTTTCTCTAAAAGCAGCCCTTTCATCTTCTGTTAATGGCATACCTTCTATTTTTAAAAACTTTTTAACTCTTTCAAGCTCGTCTTGGTTATATTCTTCAGCACTGGTACTGGTTTCTATGCGTGAAATTTGAGCTTGGCTTGTTAAAGCAACCTCGGCAATTTTATCTTGGCTTATTTTCTTATCTTTACGCAAAGCCGTTATTTTTTGGGAGATAGATAGTGTGTTGGTGTCGAATTTTTCATTAGCATACATTTTGCAAAAATCACCCCATATTCACATATAATAAAGTTATTATCTATTATTATACAATATGTGGCAGGGTTTGTCAAGGGATTTTTGAAAAAAATATTACAAATATTAAATTTTTTAAACCGCAACAAAAGGGGTTGAATTTTGCCGAAAAAAGAGTATAATGATATTAGGTCGTTATTGAGGGAGAATATAGATGAAGAAAATTTTTGTTGCGGCGGTTTTTTTGGCGGGGTTGATGTTGGTTTTTGCGGGTTGCAACCGCAATGGCGGCGGTGCGGCGGTTTTGCCCGATTGGCAAACAGGCAACGCACACAATGTTTTAGACATTTTTCACGGCGGCGATGGCTATACTTCCAATGAAGACGAGGAAGATGCACCTTGCCCCGAATTTACACGCTTTTTAGACGAAGCGTCTTTGTTACGGGCAAATCCGCCTGTGGCTGGCGTTTCGTCCGCAAACGGACTTGCTTTTGAAAGCAACCGTACAGAACAGTCCAATTTTGTTATAGATGTTATGCACGCAATAACCGAAAGCCCTGCGCTTAACCAGCTTTCTACCGAAAAGATAGACGCTTTTGTACGTGATTTTAAATTACAAAACCAAAGCGGCAGTATTTATGCCAGACCGCAAACTTTTGCATACAACGGACACGTTTTGGGCGTTGTTATCAATTTTGTAAGCTATGGCGATATGGCAGGCTTTGAAACATCGCAATCCGTTACCAATTTCGATTTATCGCAAAACATCGAAATTCCCTCACAGTCGCTTTTTACTAACAATGCCGATTTTCGCAGTGTTTTCGCAGAACTTGCAGAAGGTTACGAACTAACAGGCAACGAAAATTTCACTTTTGATGACGAAAATATTTATCTCCATATACGCAATAATGATGTCGAATTAGGCGGTTACACGATTTTTGCTATGTCTTTGTCGCATTTTGATGGTATGTGGCAAAGTCCGTCTGTCGTGCGCCCTCGTATGGCAATTACATTTGATGATGGCCCGCATTATAGACTAACAGCAAATTTACTGGATGCGTTAGCCACACGCAACATCAAAGGTACGTTTTTTGTGCTAGGCGCAAATGTGGCAGATAATGCCGATTTAATAATGCGGATGTACAACGAAGGACACGAAATTGGCAATCATTCTTTTGCTCATCCAAGTTTTACCAATCTACCACGTGAGCGAATTATGAACGAAATAACCGCTACAAACGATGCAATCTACGCTATAACAGGCGAAACGCCGACGCTTTTACGTCCGCCTTTTGGTAATTTTGAAAGCAGAGAGCGCACAACAATCAACATCGCAACAGAACTGGGTATGACAATACAATTATGGAGCATAGACCCAAGAGATTGGGAAATTCGCAACGCAACAACCGTACGTGATAATATACTTGCCCTTGCAAAAGACGGCAGTGTTATTTTACTGCACGACATACACGAAACATCAATACAGGGTGCAATTATGGCAATCGACATACTTATGGCACGTGGTTATGATTTTGTTACGGTTAGCGAACTTTATCGCACAAGCGAAATAGACCACATCCCAGGCAGTGTACATCGTGGCGTATATTGGGATATTTCCCGCCGTGATAGAGGAATTTTTGACTAAACACGAGGTATATATGGATTCTTTTTCAACAAAATTGTCAATTTTGGCAGATATTTTAGTTAAGAAAAAAACAGCATTGTTAACTATCTTAAATATCTGCGAAAACCAAGAAAATCTTTATGATACGCCAACTACAGCCGAGCGGCGGGATTTTTTGGTTGCAATGGGTATAGAAAAACAAACACAAATTGACAATGTGTTAGAATGTGACCAAATATTTCAACAAATTTTTGATGCTTTTGGTGATGAATTTGAAAATATGGGGCAAATTTATCCCGAAAAAGTACGCATTTTGCAAGACGGCATAAAAGAGATTTTGGAAATAGATATACAAATCCGTGCGCAAGAGGAAAAAACAAAAGCGGCGGCAAATGCCGCTTGGGGAAAGTTTTCACAAGACGCACTAAAAGCTCCAAACCCCACAAACACAAACGACATTTTAAACAAATACCGCAGTAACAACCGAGGAGGACGAAGATGATAACAGGCGTAGAAATTTGCAAAGTAGTGTCAAATTCAATCGAAGCCTTAGAGCTTTACGAGCGCATTTTTGAAGTAGAGCGTGTGGAAGTAAGCGATTTCGGCATTGGCAAGTCAGAACTAATTTTCACAATCTATGGCACACGCATACATCTGCTTGACGAAAACCCAGAGCATATGCTAACCGCCCCAAAAGAAGGCAACCCAATAACAATGTGGCTTAACATCGCCGTGCCAGATATTCAAAAAACCTTTAATGCCGCAATATTGGCAGGTTGCACACCAATATCGCCCATAAACGATATGCCCGCAATGGGCGTAAAAAATGCTATATTTTCCGACAAATTCGGCTATGTGTGGATGTTGCACCAAATCGACCGCATCGTCAGCCACGAAGAACGTATGGAATTATTTAAAAATCAATAATAAATAAAATGCTAGGGCGTAGAAAATTACGCCCTATTTTTGTAACGAAAACCCATTTTTAAAGATATATGTATGAATACTTATCCTCATTTAAAATTTCGCATTTTAGACAGCCGCTTGCAACAACAGGTTTTAAAGTGGGATAAGCAAAAGGCGGTGATAATTTGGGCGAAGATATTGAAAAGGCATACATACTGCACGCCAAAGATGTTTACAAATACCTATTAAGCATAACGGGCGGCAACACACATCTATCAGAAGAGCTGACGCAAGAAACCTTTTTTCGTGCAATGCGCACCATTAACAGCTTTGACGGCTCTTGCAAGCTATCCGTATGGCTTTGCCAAATCGCAAAACATCTTTGGTATCAACATCTGCAAAAACAAGCCAAACGCCGACACGACGAGCTTTCACACGATTTACAAGGCGATAATTCTCCCGAAGATAACATTGTGCTACGCTCCGAAAAAACCGCACTATACAAAGCCATACGTACCTTGCCCGAAAATATGCGTGAAGTCGTACACCTGCGCCTAACAGGCGAATTTACTTTTGCCGAAATCGGCGAAATATTAGGCAAAACCGAAACGTGGGCAAGAACCACCTTCTATCTTGCAAAGCTAAAAATTATCGAAAAAATGGAGGAAAAACAATGAAATGCTATATTGTAAAAGATTTACTGCCAAGCTATATTGACGGCATAACCAGCGAAGAAACCACTGCAGAAATAACATTGCATATCGAAAACTGCACAGAATGTAAATCAATCTACGAAAAATTAACACAACCTATGCAAAATCATCAAACAAACCTTGATGAAGCCAATTTTTTAAAAGGCTTGCGCCGCAAAATCTCCAGCAGAAATACGCCGCTAGTAATTGTAACAACAACTATTGCTCTTTTCGTTATCGGTTATTTGTTCGCCTATATCTTTGTGATACACAGTTCAATTCCTTTTGATGCCGAGCGTATTCAAATAAGCACAATCGAAACCTACGTAGCATATGAAAAAAACGAATACGGCAACCTAACATTTTTTCACGAAAGCACTTCCCCAAACGAAATTTTTGGTGATAGAGAGTTTTTGTTCAGACAATTACAAATTTCCCACAAAGGCTTTGCATGGTGGGATGCCCATATAAGTGCTAGAAGTATTGTACGTGACGGACAAAATATTAGAGTAGTATTTTTTACAGTAACCCAAGCCCCAATCGCACGCTTGTTGCCAAGGGCAGGTAATTATGCCAGTTTTTGGGGTTACAAATTGCACGGCGATGTTTTTCACGAACCACAAATGATAGAGGTGTATTATCTACATCTAAGACCTTCTATTCGTGATAACCTAGCCATTCCACCTACTCCCAACACACCCACAGGCATACTTCGTATGTATAATAGAATTGATGAAATGTCAGACGAGAATTTTGATAACCTACGCCACAACGCAACCCTTGTATTTAGCGGTGTTGTAGACAACTAGCATAACACCCTTTCGTAAATCCTTTCATATTATATTGTATGAAAAATTGCGAGAGGGTTTTTATATGGAAAATATTTACGGTTTTGATTTGCTAACAAACGAGGTTGCCGAACATTTTGAAGAACAAGATGCAGTATCAGCATTTGCAGAATTTGCGGCGGCGGCAGAAATAGCGCAGCAGTTGCCTCAATTTGCACCAACACTTCCCCCGCTTCGACCACCACAAGTTCCCATAAGTCCACCAAATATGCGCCCGCCTTCACAACATCTACCTCCGAACCCAATACGCCCTATGCCACCACAATCTCCGGCTCATCCTATACCGCCGCAAGCTCCGATACGTCCATTACCGCCGCACAATATGCCGACAGTGCACCCAATAAGACCAATAAACCGTCCCATTATGCCACATCTACCACCACCAAGCACGATTCCACGCCACGTACCATCTCTGCGGGGCATAGGCCCATCAGGCATAGCTCGTTGCTTACACAACAACACCTATGTATGGCTACGAAACCGCCAAGAATTTTGGTTTTACCCCGTACACATAGGTCGACGCTCTGTCGCTGGTTACCGTCATTTGCGTGGCAGTTGGGTATATATGGGCTTTGACCTTAATATGATTGATAGCTTCTTTTGCGGCGGACGATAATTTAGCTTGTCGAAATTTTTATGAAAAAACTTGTTCTGCAATGACAGTTATTTCCAATTTATTCTAATTGCTTGTGGTACAATCCTCCTAAAAGGGCAAGTTGCCTAAATGAGGAGGATTTTTTTATGAAAGGGTTTGAGCTTCCCACAAATATCAAACAAATCGGCAGTGTTAGTGACGGTTTAAAAATATATGTGGAAGATTATGTATGTACATATCTGCGCCAATTTGCAGAAAGCGGCGGACATACAGAAAAAGTGGCGTTTTTAGTAGGTAAATATATGGTTATTGATGGTTCGCCATATGTTTTTGTAAGCGGTGCCATCCAAGGCAAACACAGCGAATTTGCCGATAATATGGAATCTTTCACAGACGCATCATACGATTATGCCGCCGAAGAACTGGACAAGCATTTTAATGGTTGCGAAATCGTGGGTTGGATGCAATCCCAACCCGGCTATGGCATTTATTTAAACCCAGCCTACGCCGATTATCATATGGGCAATTTTACACGCCCATATCACCTGCTTTTCGTAATGGACCCCGTAGAAAAACTGAATTTATTTTACACTTGGAACAAGCAGATGGACGGCATAGCCGAAGCTGGTGGATATTTTGTGTACTACGACCAAAACAAAGGTATGCAAGAATATATGGCGGCAAACCGTATAAATCGCGCAAAATCCCCTATTGTGAAGGACTTGCCAAAGGAAACACCGCCAGCCCCAAAAGAAGTCGTCGAACCGCCACAACCCACAACCCGCCTAAAACTATTTGACGAACCAAAAAATCCCGCAAATACAACAAAAATCGGTAGAGGCACGCAGCCAATGGGCGGTTTAAAAACAACAACACCCATTACAACAGAACGCAAAGAAGGTCGCAGTATTGAAGATATGCGCCGCCTATCTAACCTGCTCGTCGGGCTTTGCGCCGTACTTTTTGTTGTGTCCTTCATAATGGGTGCAGGGCTTTTGCAAAGCGACGGGCGCATTAACGCACTAGAATCCGCCATTGTTACAATGGATAATAACAATATACTAATCGCCGACCAAATACGTCAATTATCCGCTGTTGCCGCCTTTGCGCCACAAGACCTTGCAGACAATATCTCGCCAACCGATGAACACACATCGCCTACGCAAACCATACCAACAACAAACCTTACTCCGCCACTGCAACCACCTGCAGAACCTGACACAACACCCATAACCGAACCCATAACAGACCCGCAAACCCAGCCGCCAACCGAAGCACCAACCACCACAACAGCAATAGCAAATGTACCCCAAACCTATATCATACAACCCGGCGATTCTCTACTGCAAATAAGTCGTATGTTCTTCGGCGACAGCACAATGGTAAACGCAATTATGGAAATTAACGGCATAACCGACCCCAATACGATAGGCATAGGGCAAGAAATCCTTTTGCCGCAACAATAGTCATTCCAAGAAATAATCCAATATACCAAGATATATCGCCCAAGCTATCTTTTGCTGATATTCTTCATCAATTAGCTTTTTCGTTTCGGATGCATTGGTTAAAAAACCACATTCTACAATAACGGCAGGTGTTTCCGTTTGTTTTAGCAAAAAATATGCCGAATTAGCCTTGGCTCCCAATCTATTATCGGGGTCAAGGCTTTGTTTTATTTGGTTTTGTATTGCTTGTGCCAAGCGTTTACTTTCCTCCGAACCTTCATAATAAAAAGCCTGCGCACCCTTTACACTAGCTTTAGGATAAGCGTTTTGATGTATAGACACAAAAATCTCAGCTTGCAAATCCGTCGGCATAACCGCCCTAGCTCTTAAATCTGCCCGCTTTTTATCTGCCAATGCAACATCTTCTGCCCTAGTGGTAAACACTATATTTCCACTACTTTCCAAAAGCATCTGCAAATGCTTGGCAATAGCAAGGTTTATATCCTTTTCTTCGTGACCCTGTGCAGAAACTTTACCAGGGTCCCATCCGCCGTGTCCTGCATCAATAACAATAATACGTCCTGCACTGCCAAGCGCAACCACGCTTAATAAAGGCACTATCGCCCATTTTAAACTAATCATAACTTAACACTCCTAACTTCAAACTATAAATATTACTTGTAATATTTAGTGTATCTTGGTATAATATAAATATCCTTGCCAAAATAAGTATTGAGGTGAAAATTTATGACAAAAAAACAACTACAGACAGTAGCATTTATCATAATTTTAATTATCGGTATAGCCGGTATCGGCGGCATAATATATTATGCCGTATACAGCGATTCTTTAATCGAACGCCCTTTTGTGCCAGAACGCCGCCAAACTGCCGAGCGTATGTATCGCGAAACCGTAGGCATTGACCTTTCGCAAGACTATCCTGCAAATCCACGTGATTTAATGGAACTTTATGCCATAACCCACCAATTTTTATATGGCAATTTTATTGCATTGGATTGGATGTTTATGGAAGTAATCGAATTTCAACGACAATTGTTTTCACAAGAGTTGCGTTCAGCAAATTCTTCTGCGGAACAATTTAACAACCTAATGAAAGATATAGAGCTTATTTCAGAACAAGGCGGACGTGTATTACGTGCACAGATTTACGAATTTACAATAGGATACGGCGAAGACGACGAGGCCCTTATGCAAGTGCGCCATCGCTTTGCACAACACGACGATTTATTTCGTTTGTATCATTTAATATTGGATGATGACGGTTATTGGCGCATTAATTCGTGGATAGAAGCCGACGAGCATTTTAACCCAATAATTGGCGCAAATGTGCCCGAAACCGAGGATAACAATGGATAATATACAATGGTATCCTGGGCATATGACCAAAGCCTTGCGGATGATGCAAGAAAATTTAAAACTGGTTGATATTTTGATAGAGCTGCTGGATGCCCGTATTCCTTCATCCAGCAAAAATCCAGATATTGATAAATTGGCGCAAAATAAAAAACGTATTATTGTGCTAAACAAAGCCGACCTTGCAAACGAATCCTCAAATGTTGCTTGGCAAGCATATTATGAAGGTTTGGGATTTGCCGTAGTTGCAGCAAATTCCAATGCTGGTAAAGGTCTTGATGCCGTAGCAAAAATCGCCCGTCAGCTAATGAGCGAAAAAATAGAGCGTGCAAAATCCCGTGGTCGCATTAATGTACCAACCCGTGCAATGATTGTAGGTATACCAAATGTCGGCAAATCTACAATGATAAACCGCTATGCAGGCAAAAAAATGGCGCAGGTCGCCGACAGACCGGGCGTTACCAAAGGCAAGCAATGGATAACAATTTCAAATGATTTTGAACTTTTAGACACACCGGGCATATTATGGCCAAAATTTGAAGGTAGCGGCGGCACAAACCTAGCAATAACAGGCGCAATAAACGACAATATTTTAGACCGCGAAAAATTAGCACAATCGTTAATCATTCATTTACAGCAAAACAACCCACAAGCCATAACAAACCGCTATAAAATTAATTTTAACGAGAACAATACACCCGCTGAAATCTTGCATAAAATTGGCAATGCACGTGGTTTTAAAACCAAAGACGATGGTATCGACCTGCTAAAATCCGCCGTAATCCTACTAGACGAGTTTAGAGGAGGCAAACTAGGACGCATAACGCTGGAGGGTGTCAATGATGGGTGATGTTCTTAAAAAAGATTGGCTAAAAGGCTTAATTTTCGCTTGCGGTATTGTGTTTGGCATATCCCTATTTCAAACCACACCCGATGGCGAAACGCTTTTGCACGGGTTTTTGGGCATTTTTGGGATAGGTTCTGTTTTACATATCGGTGCAATAAGTTTCACAGTAGCAAATTTTTTGCTACTTTCCGCAATGGTTGTATGTTTTATTTATAATAGAAAATATTGGAAAAACTACAGTGAAAAATTCTCACAATTAAACAAATGGCTGTATAGCATACCATATTTTGCCGCCGCAATCATTATGATGTCTTTTCTTTGGTCTTTAAATCCATCTATTATCGACCGCATATACTTCGCCAACCTATCCCGCAACCAAGGCATAGAAGCAGTAACAAAAAATGGTCACGGCTTTCCGTTATACATCAACGACACAGGTATTGACAGGGAATATAGATACGCCTTTACACTAACCAACCACGGCAACAACGTACAAGAAGTGTATATTTATCTTGCATACAGTGATTTTTTCTCGTCAGACAGCAGGCTAATATATAACGAAACCCCTATTTTGGACGAAAACGGCGAGCCAAAGCGTTTTATGTTATTTGGGGCACATTCACAGTTTGCAGTAATGGGTGATTTTGTAACCCCATCCATCACCAACGCCATCCGTAGCAGTTCGCATCATCGCTACACAGTTATAATTGTCGATGTACAAACAGGTCAAAGACACGAACCAACAACGGTTTTTAGAGGTAGGCACGGACAAAGATTTTAACATAGGAGGACACAATTGTGGAAAACTTGAAAGAAATTGAAATTTTTGCGGCGAAAATTCGCCTTGAAACAACAAAAATGATAGGCACACGTGGCTTTGGGCATATTTCAGGCTCATTATCTGTCGCCGACGCTTTGGCGGTACTTTACGGCGGCGTGATGAATGTCCGCCCCAACGAACCAAATTGGGCAGAGCGTGATAAGCTCGTTATGTCAAAAGGACACGCAGGTCCTGCGGTATATTCTGCCCTTGCTTTGCGTGGCTTTTTTTCTATGGATTGGCTGGCAACCCTTAACCAACCCGAAACCCGACTTCCAAGCCATTGCGATATGAAGCTAACACCAGGTGTAGATATGACAACAGGCTCGCTGGGGCAAGGTGCGTCCGCCGCTGTTGGTTTGGCACTTGCACAAAAACTGGACGAACTATCATCCCGCACATATCTATTTGTAGGCGACGGCGAATGTAACGAAGGTCAAGTGTGGGAAGCCATAATGTTTGCCGCACAGCACAAACTAAACAACCTCGTAACCTTTGTAGATTATAATAAAAAACAACTAGACGGCACAACTGCAGAAGTTATAGATATGGGCGACATCGCCGTAAAATTCGCAAATTTTGGCTGGCATACACAAAATATTAACGGACAAAGCGTTGCCGAAATTGTACAGGCTCTGCAAAACCTCTCATCAAATATGCCAAATGCTATAATCCTTAACACCACCAAAGGCGCAGGAGTATCAGCAATATCTGATGTGACATTAAACCATCATATGGTTGTGGATGGCGATTTGCTCGCCACGGCAATTGCGGAATGTGAAGCAAAACTTGCAGAACTGGGGGTTAAATAATAATGAGCATAATTTATGACGGAAGTATAGATAAAATTGTATACAAAACAGTGTTTGGCGAAACTATGGAAGCCATTGCAAATGCCGATAGCAACGTGGTTTATTTGGATGCAGATTTAATGGGGTCGATAGGCACAACAGGTTTTTGGAAGCGTAACCCAAAACAGGCAATAAATGTAGGTATTGCCGAAGCAAATATGGCAGGCATTGCCGCAGGTCTATCCGCCGCTGGCAAAAAGCCTTATTTGCACACTTTCGGGCCATTTGCATCCCGCCGCATTTACGACCAAGTTTTCTTGTCGATAGCATATGCAGGCAATAACGCACGCATTTTTGGTAGCGACCCTGGCGTTGCAGCCGCATTTAACGGCGGCACACATATGCCTTTTGAAGATTTGGCATTATACCGTGCAATCCCCCATTCTACCGTAATAGAAATTTCCGACGGCGCAATGTTAGAAGCCCTTATGTGGCAGGTTAAAGACCGTAGCGGTTTAACCTACACCCGCCTAACCCGCAAAGCATACCCAACCATATACTCAAAAGACCATAAATTTACCATCGGTAAAGGCGAAATTATTCGCAAAGGCACCGACGCAACCATCATCGCCTGCGGTCTAATGGTTGGCGAAGCTCTTGCCGCCGCCGAAAAACTAGCCACAGACGACATTAATGTACAAGTTATAGATATGTTCACAATAAAGCCGCTGGATGTAGATTTGGTGTTGGAAGCCGCAAAAACAGGCATTATAATCACCGCCGAAAATCATAATGTAATAGGTGGACTAGGTGACGCTGTAGCCTCAACCTTACTAGAAGCAGGCGTTGCGCCAAAATTCAAGCGCATTGGCATTGAAGAATCTTTCGGACAAGTAGGTCCACAAGATTTCCTGCAAAAACACTATGGTCTAACCGCCGAAAACATAGAAAAAACCCTGCGAGATATACTATAAACGCTTAAGATGCTATCCGTGAAGAGAGTATATAACACAATTCGGATAATATCATCACAAACACCAGAAATATGATAGAATAGCTTTACTGACTGGATTGCTAAAAACCGAAGAGTGCACTTATGCACCACTACGGTGGTACGTTCGTAAAGCTTATACTAGGCAAAGTTCGTAGGGACAACACCCTTTGTTGCGTTTGGATGTAGATAAAAGGATAGGTGTAACAAAAGCTCCGCAAGGTGTTCTTGCGTTAACATAGATATTCTAATATTCTGAAAGGGGATGATATATTATGAGAAACAAAACTGCTACTATCTCAATATGGAGAGTGATTTCAACATAACTCTCCACAATAATTTAAGGAGAGTGTTTATGATAAAACAGCCGAATGTGGTAATAAGACCGTATTCTGATTCAACAGATTTTGACGCTTTTGCACAGATGGTCGGGGTGTATTTCATTGAAGATTTGAAAGAACCCCTCAATAACAACCCGCCTATTGGGATGTGCAAAGCAATGACACAAAGTGTCAAAGATGCCATCACCTATCTTGACATCTTGCACATAGATGACTCCCCAATAGGTTTCATTATGTATCAGGTAGATAGTCCCAAAAGTAATTGGTGTGAAAAAGAGGGTTATGGTTTTATAAGAGAGATGTATATTCGCAAAGACTATCGTAAACAAGGTTATGGCAAAACCCTTGTTGCTTATGCCGAAAGCGAACTAAAAAGGCTGTCTGTTCCATATATTTACCTAACTTCTTCCAACGATGCCTTTTGGTTAAGTGTCGGATATGCCAGCACTGGCGAAATTTGCGAAAAAAACAATAACCATATTTTAATCAAGCAATCGTAGCTTACAACAAAGTCGGATGCCATAAAAAGCATCCGTCTTTACGTTCGCTACTGTTATTAGGAATCTGTAGCATTATTTTACCCTTTACAGTATGCATTTTAAAGAACGTAGGAGCGAACATCACTCGCTCGACACTGGCATTTTTCATCAATTTATCACTTTATCTTTAATTTAAAACAATCCCTTATAGCGAGGGATTGTTTTATTGTCCAATGTTAACGCCCAACAGGATGAACCATTCCTGAATATGTTACAGTCCAAAATGTTTCTCCAGGTCTAATGCCAGGGGACGAACCACTGGTTGAGTAATTTAGCACACCAAAATGCGGTATTCCATTGATATGACCATTCCACGTCAAAGTTCTCGGGGGGTTAGTTCCGTGTGGTAGCAAAATTGATATTGTTTCTTGAACTTGATGAGAGGAAAATGAAATAGCATCACTTGACGAAACGTGCTGTAAATCTTGTCCAACTTCAAAAGAACGACCAGCCAAATGCACCCATCCCGAATAGTATACAACCCAAATAAAAAGATTTGGGTCGTTTGGAGATTGCCCTCTATTTTCACTGCTAGTAAGCGTTAGAGTGCCCACGTGCCAACCTCCGCTAAGATGTCCCTGAAAGTTAAGAGTTCTTGATGGTGTCGTGCCTGTCGGTAAAGCCATAACCACTTGTTGCGAGTACCAAACGCTCGACAGAGGATTAACGGAATTGGTGTTATTATTTTCGTAGGACGCCCTAACCATTTCTTGCTGAAGCCCAAACATAAATTCACTATCTTCTGCAACACCTATCATATATTGCTGAAGGTCATAAAATTCAATGTTTGCTTCACTTTGAATTTCTGCCGACATTGGTACGATAGTCGCAAATACCATCACGAAAGTCAAAAGACCCGCAAACAATGTTCGTTTAGTTTTTAACATAAACTTTCCTCCTTTGGAATAAATCACATTTGCCACACTATTATCCACGGCGGCGGTGTGGCATCTCGCCGCTTTAAACTGACATTCAATTTCCGCCTTCATAGGCATTCCCCCTTTGTGTTTATGATATGTAAAAATTGGTACTTTCTAATTATAACACACACACACACGTCAAGCACTTTTTAAAATTTTGTCTAAAAAAATTATTGCGGTTTTACTTGGCTTTATATAAACTTATCAAACATCGCTTAATTTAATATTGTAAGGACACAATATATTGTGTCCTTACACCTCTATCACCTTATCACATAGCGAGATAGAGCTTTTTCTATGCGCCACAACAATAATAGTCTTATCTTTGGCAATACTTTCAATAGCATCTTGTATTATATTTTCGCTATATTGGTCTAATGCGCTGGTTGCCTCATCAAAAACATAAACATCAACATCCCGTAAAAACTGCTTGGCAAGCGTTATCCTTTGCCTTTGCCCGCCAGATAACTTTACACCACGCTCACCAATCACCGTATCTAGCCCATTATCCAAACCATCAATAAAATCCAAAATAAAGGCTTTTTCGCAAGCGAACCGTAATTCATCATCTGTAGCATTCGGCTTGGCATAAAGAAGGTTTTCCTTTATCGAAGCATTAAATAAAGTATTTTCCTGCATAGCAAACCCAAAATGCCTGTGAAGCGTTTCGGTTTTTATTTTTTTGGTAGATACGCCAGAAAATATCACCTCACCATACGTAGGTTGCAACATACCCAATATCAACTTTAAAATGGTGGTTTTTCCAGCTCCACTTTTGCCCACTATCGCCACACGTTCGCCTTTTGATATATAAAAACTTAGGTTATTGACAACAGCTTTATCCGATGAAGGATATGAAAAACTTACATCTCTAAACTCTATACCACCATCCCCGCTTGGTATTTTATATTCCATTTGTTTTCTCGAGCTCGCAAAAAGCTCCTCCAACATCCTCTCACTTTTTGGCTTTGCAGAAATAAGCTCGGCATCCGTTCGAGAAACCGTTTCCAAAGCACCCGACAACAAAGCATAATATTGCATAAAAATCAACAACGAACCAATGCTAAAATACCCGCCAATAATCAACATCCCACCAAAAAAATACAACCCAAAGCGCATTAAAAATTCTTCTTTTATCTTCGGAATAATAATGGCTCGAGCAACCCAATAATTTATCCAAGTGCCAAAGTAAACCGCAAACTTACGTATGTGCTGTATAAATTTCTTTTCTTCGTGCTTTTGCAAATTTAACGCCTTAATCTCACGCCATCCCTGCACAGACGAATGTAACCAACTAGACATTTTTTGGGCATTTTCTCTTTGCCAATCAAGCACTTTTGCCTCACGCTTCGCTATGCTATTATCCAACCAAAGCGTTAAAGGTATGCCGATTATAGCAAAAATAGCAAGCCGCCATTCAATAAAAAGCAACAATACCGTTGAAATCACCAATGTCAAAAAGGCAGTAACATAACCCGTTGTCTGAGCTTCGGCATAATCCGCAATACAGCTTGTATCATCCTCCACTCGCATTTTCATATCGCCAACGCTTTGGTTGTCGTAATCCAAAAAATCACGTTTAAAAACCCCTCGTATAATCTTCATTTTAACCCTATATGTAACACGATTAACCCAACGGTTTGTGCTGTAATTCTTTACATAAGCAAAAACCGATTTTAAAAGAAAAATACCAAAATATCCTATAATAACAATAAACATAAGCGAAAACTGACCGCCCAGTATAACCTCATCAATAAAAAGCCCATAAAACAGCGGTTGTACAAAACTCAAGCCCATTATAGTCACACTTACCACGCCATTAAGCACCATAAAACGATTAACGCCAAATGAAAAAGGACGAAAGGCTTTTAGCATTGTGGCACGGTATTTTAATTTTGCGAACATTGCCCTACCTCCTTAACAGCAAACAACTCTTTAAAACGGCTGTTGTTTTTCGCCATATCCTGCGGGTTTCCCAACTCTACAACCCTGCCACCTTCCACAATTGCCGCTCGCCCACAAAGCATAACAGAGCTTTGCCTGTGTGCAATTATAATTGATGTCCTGCCAGCCAAAACCGCCTCCCAAGCATCGTGTATATTTGCCTCGGTTTCATCATCAAGCGCGCTTGTCGCTTCATCAAAAATAATTATTTTTGGGTCTTTTAAATAAATCCTCGCAATCGCAATTCGCTGTTTTTGCCCGCCCGACAACATCGTACCACCCGTGCCAATTATTGTATCAATACCATTCGGCAATGCTTTAACATATTCCCAAATCCCCGCCTGCATAAGAACCTTACAAACTTCCTCATCACTTGCCTTTGGCTTACCCAAAAGCACATTATCCTTTATGCTACCATCAAACAGCAAAACATCCTGCGACACCATACCAATATTTTTGCGTATAGAAAGTAACGAGCAGTCCATCAGGCTCTGCCCGTCAATAAATATTTCACCTGCGCCAGCCTTGTAAAACCCAATCAACATATAAGCAAGCGTCGTCTTGCCGCAACCAGATTTTCCACACATAGCAAAACGCTCGCCCGCATTAATATGCAAATTAAACCCACGCAAAACATCCCTGCCGTCTTTGTATGCAAAATTAACATCCCTAAACTCTATCTCGCCATTTGTGATAACAAGCTCGTTTTTGCCCTGCCAGTAATCCTCGGTCGGCATATGTAAAAAATCATAAATACGTTGTATAAAACCAACACGGTTTTGTGCATCAAGATAAGACCCACTAAGCCGCTCTACAAGCCTTGTCAACGACGCAAAATATGCCAAAACAACGGTCAAAAGCCCAATTGTTATCTCGTTACGTCCAACCAACCACGCCGCCAATGTAAAAATAGACAATTGTAATGCAAGGTTTGTAAAACTAATAATATTTTGTGCAGCGATGGTGGACACCTTCGATTTATTGCCAACCCTAAACATCTGCCTATGCCAACCCACCACATCACGCCCAACCTTCTGCCTCGCCCCCAAAAGCCTAATATCCCGTATGGCTGTAAAAACCTCGTAAACAAAGCTAACATAAACACCGTAAATCTCACGCTGTTCATTAGAATATTCCCTTATCTTCTTACCAAATCTAGCACTAACAAAAACAGATACTGGTGCGGCAATAAGCACCAAAAGCCCAATTTGTGGACTTATAATAAAAAGAAACACCGTAATAATCACCATCTCTAAAATGCCATTTGCAAGATGTATAATATTGCGTATAACAAAATACATACATTCACGGCAATATTGCTGTATCAAAGTAATAATATCGCCGCTTTTAGCATCCGATAGATGCTCCGGCGAAGATTTTTGCAAATGCCTAAAAACATCACGCTGTATACTAAGGCAATACATCGTCATCAAATATTGATGCTGTGCATATATCAGAAAAAATAATATACAAGAAAAAACCGACATAATAACAAAAACAAGGCTTATACGCAAAAACGACTCTATATTTTGATGATAGACAATTTCATCAATCATCACCCCAAACAAAATAGGCATTACAACCGTCAATATCATACTAAAAAAGAAACCTATGTAAAACCTAATAAAATTACCTTTATACTGCGCCATATATTTTGACAAAAACTTTATCGCACCAAAATATCCAAGTTTTCTCCCGCTCATAATCCACGCCCCGCCTGTGTAAATATTATGTTAAAAAGCGACCGCATCCCGTCTAGCGTTTCTATATGCGTTGTCATTGTAAGCCAGACAAACAGCCCAACACCCACAATCAAAAAACCATAAAAAAACAATGGTTTTTTAGTAACAAAATGCATATATTTTTCGCCGAATGTCCTCTTTTTCATATTCCCACCTCCAAAAGCATTACCTTATTGTACAATTATGTCGTTTGTGATACAATAAACAAAAGAAAGTTTATAACTATACTATCTGCAAAGGAGTTTTTTAAAATGCCGCAAAACTGCCGCCATAGACCACCAAGGGTCGTCAATATAGAATTTGAAGCTCACGAAGAATTTGCAAACCTACCAATACCAAATCGGGCTACGCTCGTGCTAATAACATACGGCAGGTCAAGCCTTATGTTAAACAAAAAAGCCGTAACACTTACGGCTCCGTCAATGCTTTTATTATCACAATATGACGAGGTCAAAATGGAAGAATCCCACCGCCTAGCCGCAAAATCTTTCAGTTTTATCCCTAATTTCCTAAACTCTAGCCTAACCTTTGAAAATCTAGCAAAAAATGACTTTACCGAAATAGACGACGAACACGACCGTAACCTAATGAACCTATTTTTAAAGCGCGATGAATATTATGACGGTGCAATAGACCTGCCGCCGCAAACATATCTGCGCATTTCAGAATGGCTCGCCATAATCGGCACAGAAACCAACGCACAAAGCGACGGTATGTGGACCTGCCGTATACGCCGCTATCTTTTGCAAACACTATATTTGCTGGAAGATATTTACCTAAACCGCAAAAGCCTGCCAAATACCACAAGAAGGGAAAAATCGCAGATAGATTTGGTTTTAGAATACATCCACACCAATTATCCAAACGAAATAAATTTAGACTTAATTTGCAAAATAGCTAATCTTAACCGTACATCCCTTAATCGAAAATTTAAAGAACAGGCAGGCCGAACAGTAATGGACTATCTGTTGCATCACCGCCTAAAAATGGCTTGCGAAATGCTAACACATACCAACCTAAACCTACGTGAAATAGCAGAATCCATCGGCTTTATCCACGACACCTATTTTATCCGCCAATTTACATCAAAAATGGGATTAGCCCCAACACAATACAGACAAATCCATTGGAACAGATAATCATTTACACATCTTTTCGGTCGATATTTCCTCTATCGCCCCTATCTTTCAAAGCCTTCAAAATATCTTGCAGTCTTTTCGGCACGGGCAAACCCATCAAACTCCAATTTTCAAGCATACTAAGTGCTTCGTTCGCAATAAAATACGATATGGTAATAGTACGCAAAACTCCGCCAAGCTCTAAAACACTGTCAACCAAATTGCCCACCGCAACAATAAAAAACATACCAATCTTACGTGCTGCACCAACAAACATTTTATACGAGCTTATATCGCGCATAACGCCCGCCTTAATTATGCCTGTAACAAAATCAATACCCATCATAGCGAAAAGCGCAAGCAATAATGCGTCAGTACCGCCTATTAAATATGTGAATAAACTAATAACACCACCAATAAACCCACGTATATAAATATTTTCAAACATATCAAACACCTCCATAATATTATATGCCGCACTATATTGTACGGCTCATCATCTTTAAAACACCAAACCAACGGTTTACATCATTATAATCCAACCACGACATATCTCGATTTTCTCCCTGCCAAACCTTATCGCTACCAATCCTACGCTCGATTCCATTAATAAATTCTGCAGTAGGAATAAGCCGCTCGTCCGCCGACAAATCCAATTCATCAATCCCAAGCCTGCGAAACTCCTCATTCAACCCCTCGAAAACTTCAATGCTCATAAAATCATCCCTCGTATAACTCATAATCCCTCCTAAATAACTGCTGTTTCACTTTAAGGCGGCTAAAAATTCCGCCTGACCTGACAGGCATTCACGACATAGAGCAACTTTAGCTTCTGTTGTCCCGCCGCAAGTTAAACACGACGGGTTTCAGCGGCGTGTTTGACGTAGTCGGGGGGGACTACAGAAGGTTAAGTTGCTATAACAACCGCCTTGGTCGCCCCCGTAAAAACCCCGCCGTCAAACCCTATCTCTTGATAAAACGCTCTGCACCTTACCATCCTGCCATCCTTATCCACCTGTAACATAAAATTATCCCCAAGCTCGCAATCCACATCGCCCCGCCAATGCACCTTTGCAAACACCAAAGCCCGTAAAAGCCTAAATTTACGCTCTAAAAACCAATCCCGCACGCTTTGTATATGTACCGCATTGCTAATAAACATAGGCAAATCTACCATATACGGCTTTTCTGCTTCGCCCTCCTTCTTCCACGGTGCAAAATAAAAATGTTGCGTGGATAATATCGAACACCGCCAACCCCGCACCTCTACCGTACAACGCCCATTGCCAACGACCCTAGCTGTCATATACATCGTATGCCTTTGCAGATTTTGCAAGCCAAACCCGCCTGTAACACTTACATTAGCCTCGCCCCAAATAGGTGCGTCATAAGGTATCATCACATCAAGCGACCCTGCCACATCCAATTGCACATTAGCCAGCCACCCTTGGTCAAGCGAAATCATACGCTCTGTCAACATAATCCCATTATAATAATGGCTTTGCGAAATCTGCGGTTTTGCATACGCCACCCCATAGTCCAAATCTGCCTTTAGCTCGCCTTGATGTATAGAAAATAAATCAACAAAATGTATTCTACCCTGCCTATCCTCATAAATTCCGCAGCTTGCCAGCTTTGCCAAATCTGCCAAAGCCCTTCTATGGCTTACATTCCCTGTAAAACCGGGGAAACGTGGGTAAGTATTCATAATATGCGGTACAACAACCTCAACACCCGCCTCGGCGGCAATCCTTCTTGCCAAATCACCCATATGCTCCAACCCAAAATGACCACCGTAAAACACCGCATTATCAAGCATTTTCGCCCCGCTATGCGCAACCATCTCTACATTATCATTGCTAACAACCCACCTATCCAAATAATATTGCGAAAAATTTGTGTAAATCATCCCGCCATCACTGCCATAGCCTACACCTTGCGCATATTCCAGCCTACTGCCTTCCTCTAACATAGAAAACAAGCCATCACCCACATCAAGCAAGTTAAAACGCCCATTGCTATTAGCCACCTTAACCCGAAGTTCGTTATAAGGCAAATTTTTACCCTCCACATCTCCCTGATGTATTGCATTAACTTCAAGCAAATCCCCACCATCAAACACCACAACGGGCGCAAAATGCACTTCGGTTACCCTAGCCCGCCTATGCGGTTGCACCATATTGTAAACTGTTATAACAATCTGCGAAACACCATTTGCCCCATCTGTGCCGATAATATGCGGAAAAACTCCACTCTCATCAGGTGCAGAGCTAATAAATACATTCCTAATAACAGACCCAGACCGACTCCTAAAAACAGCCTGTGCAAAACGTATGGGCGCATTGTTCCTATCACAAACAATATTAACAACAGGGACATCTCTAGGAGTATCAAAATCAATTACAATCTCGGGACGATTTGCAAAAGCACCATTTTCATTAGCAATTTCATCTGAAACAAAGCCCACCTCGATTTGCGAATTTTCTGCCTCCACAGGCAACATAAAACTACCATCCAACCGCCACAAACCACGCTCCATCGTCGCAATTTTTCCCGCATTATGGCTTATCCCATTTAAAACCTGCCCAACCCGCGAGTGTTTAGCTCCGCTTGCCGAGCTAACCACAACATCGTCCTTTAAATTCCCATCATTGCCCGAAAGTGTAATCAAAGCCTTGTTCCTACGCAACGCTTTATTTTTCAACAAACTCACAACCCACATCCTTCCACCACAATTCCCCATTAACAACCACAATGCGCCCCGCTTTCGGTTGCGCATACATCATCTTCTCCACCGCCTTTTGCTCTTTGGGGCAAAAATACCGCACATTCACAAATAAAGGCGAAGCACCCCGCACCAACCTACCATAATCATCCCCGCTTATCATACGCCAACCACAGCTAACCACAGCCTTAACTGCCACCAAATCGCCAACCAAATCTCCATTGGCATTACGGTTAAATTCGCCAATATCCTCAAAGCCCACGCCATAAACATCAGGGCTAACCAAGCCCATACCATCAATCACTATCTCAACCAAAAAATCCCCCCAATCAATATCCCCGTCTTGCTTTAACCTCATCCAAACCGTCAACCAAAACCTCTGCCAACTTCCTGCCGTCAAGCTCTAGCACAACCTTCTGCACGCCACCCCTTGGCGAACCATCACCCGCTACGGCATCCGCAAGCATATTAGCCAAATTAACCATCCAGCCTGTATTATTTTCAAGCGGAAGCACGGCTTCCCTGCCTTGCTCGCCAACAAGCGCAAGCGTAGGAGCCGACACAATGCCGCCTTTAGCAAGCGCAGGCACATTAGGAATAGCAGGCACATTAAACCCCAAACTACCTCCGCCAAGCCATCTAGGAATATCAATTTTAATACGGTTAATCCCACCAATCATCGTATTTAGTCCGTCAATTATGCGATTAACCACACCGCTAAAATTTCTGCCAATGCCCGTCCAAGTGTTATCCCAGCCCGCACCCATTCCCGCAAGCATACCATCCCAGCTACCCGCAATGCCGCCACTAACCCGCTCTACAGCATTGCCCAAACCACCAACATCCCTTTGTGCGCCGCCAAAAGCCGCCCTAAAGCCACCCGCAAAACCCCTTGCACTACTGGTCAAATTATTAATATTAGAAAGTAATCCCCTAGTGCCTTCCGTAACTGCCGCAAAAGACATCTCTGCCAAATCCCGCCCCATACGTACGGCGCTTTCACCAAATGCCTGAGCTCTGTCCGAAAGTGTCGATAACATACTCGCCGCCCGCTCTTGCGCATTAATATTGCTTAAAAAATTCCTTGTCAATATTGGCATATCACTAATCAAATCACCCAAAACGCCCGAAAGTCCACCAACAGCTTCTCTTGCAGGCAAACTGCCTTGCGCAAAAGCCGCAAAATCGTTTTCCATACCATTAAGCAACCTACCCGCATTTGCCAAGCCCTTCTCTAATTCCTTCATATCAAGCCGCAAATCCAAATATACCGAACCAACATTAGTCCCTGCCATAAAAACCTCCTATCCAAACATAGCCATCAATTCCTTCTGCAACTCCTCGTAGCGGCAACTCTCGTTCGCTCGGCAGCCTTGTCGTTTTTTCGTGTTACAAAATTCAAACCAATCCGCACGCAACTTACGCTCCATCACACTCAATCCCTTCAAAACTTCGCTTCTTTTTTCGCTACGTAATATGACGAGCCGCCCAAGCGGTGTGTCGGGCATTATACCCGACAACAACCGCAAAAACTCCCCAAGCGGCAAATCTTCTTTGCTTAACCTAATCCCATACTGCATAGCAAAGCTGGCTTCAATAGCGTCTTTGTCAAATTCTAAATCGTAATATGTATCATTCTGTTTTGCCACGAAATCGACGCTTTGCTTCCTCCACATTTAAATCTTGAATAGCCGCAAGCACAATAACCACCAAATCTTGCATTACAGCAAAAGGCAAATCCATCCCCAAAATTTCCTGGTAGCTATCCAGCCCTAAAGCCTGTCCTATAACAATTTCAAATTCATCGCTCGAAGCAGTTTCGCCGCCTTCCAACGCCTTTAACATACCATTGATTCCCCTAAAGGTCGAAAGTCTGTTATCAATAGAATAAATCTTGTCGCCAAGCCTTATTTCTGGGCGTTTGTTCAATTTCTCGTTATCAATTTGATACATTAACATCACCCCCAAACAACGTAGGCGAAGGTGTCAAAACATCCCCACTATTGCGCATATAAAGCGGTATGCCGTCGCTTAAACATTCAAACTCTAGCACAGCAATATCGGTAGAGCTACCGCCGCCGCAAGCCGTTACGTTAATAACGCAATCCATAGTCATTTGGTCACCGTTAGGAAAAATAACCCATAAATTGCTCTCTGCCAAATTACCGTTTTGATACGCCAAGCCCGCAATATAATCATTGCCTGGGCAATTAACAACACGCTTTCCTGACAAGCCAACTGTCATAGATTTTGCCGTCATCATCCTGCGACTCCATCCCATAGCATCCAGCGGCTTCCATTCCTCAATCCCATTATCAAAGCTAATAGAAAAATTCTCCATTCCTCTAATTGTCTGATGGTCGTCCTCATTGACGGCAAGCCTGCCAACCGTCGAAACTTTAAATTGAACATCTTTTACAGGATAAACATTAACCATACCATTTCCTCCCTACGAAATAAAATCCACATCTATTACATATTCAAAAACCCCACGACTATCAGCCCCAAGCCAAATTGGGTTATCGTAAATCACCTTTACAAACCCGCTCTTGTCCTCAAGTGTGAAATTTTTACCTGCCATTGCTTCATAAAAATCTTTTGACATTTTTTCGGCAATAGCACCATCACGACCCAGCCGCAATAATACGCTAACTGCCGTTACATCGTAAGCCCGATTTTGCTTGCCTCCGACATTCTCTTGCCTGTTACGGCTACCACGGCGTGGGTAAATACCGCCAGCGATTTCACGATTTTTGGCGATTTCGTGTAGGTCGAATTGTACAGCGTGCAAGCAATGCTCGCCCCTACAAATAATTTCTTTAACCTCGTTTAAGCTCATTTTTCATCACCTCTGCAAATGTCTTCTGAGCAAGACCGTTGTTGATATATGGGTCAAACCACCTTGCTCCTGCGTTGTTGTTTATGGTTTGGTTAAAACTAAACTCAGGATGAAAATATTTGCGCCTTGCATATACCGTGTCGTTGACAATTGATACCTTTTCATCGTCCAAGCCGCCAACATCAACATAGGTTGCCGCATTTTGCAAATGACCTGTGTCAAAAGGCATTGTTCCGTTATTGACCAAATCCTGCCTTATTGCCTGTGCCGCCGCAACAAGCGCATTTTTCAACCCAAAGCAGATATGATTAAAACTTCCGTCGGGATTATTAACGACCTTCATTTCCACCACGTCGTATCGAATGTCGTTGCACAAAAACTCTAAATCCTGCAAATCACAACAGCGAGCAACCCTCAAAACCTTTTCGCAATCCGTCGTAGCAATTGCCGTAACATCCTGCAAAACGCCGTCATTTTCACGTTTAACATTAACACACTCGCCAAAATAGCACCATCCACGCCAAACTTCCTCACCACTTAAAAAAATCCCAAAATCCCAATTTTGCAAAAATTTAGGATAAGGCAATTTGCCCCAGTTTTTAAGCATCATACAACACTCCTCATCAACCCTGTTGACATTAACATCTGCCAAGCCCAAAAGCCGCAACCCGCCACTTCCCACGGTTTTTCCTTGCGTACTTGGTTTTGAACCTTCATACCGTAGGCACTATATCCCGCCAAATTAACCGCAGGTGTACCATCCACATTAGCAAAACTATCAATCATCAAGCAAATAGCCTTTTTAATTATCCCCTGCTGATACTTTGTTAAATTGCCAAAACCCAAAGCATTAATTCTACCGTGTGTTAAAATATCCACCAAGTCGCACGCTCTATCAAGCAATTTCCTCAAATCTTCCCCGCAATACCGTCCTTTGTATGTCCTGCGATAATATCCTTCAGTAATATAACTCACAAATATACCCCTCCCTAGAAAAACGCAGGGGCGACCTCTAGTCGCCCGCTCCGCAATTCTCTACTTCTAATTAGCATTAATGGCAATACCGCCAATCCTAGTATCAATAACAAATAAATCGCCATATTGGCGGTTTTGATAAAGATATCCATCACCAACCGTATGGCTACCCGGTGCCCATAGCTTAATATAACTATGTTTATTAACCGCAATAACCGATGATGGATGTATCAACATCATATTAATTTGCCTTGCGCTTGCCACTGGCACAAACCCATCGCTAAAATCATAAGCCGTCTTCATACGGCTGGTTGGTACAACAACCACCTGCACCTCGTCCAGCATACGCACATTGCGCTTTATGTTGCCGTCGCCTTCAATAACATTCATAACACGGTTAAGCTCGGCAGATTGTGCAAGCATTTTGTTTACAGCAGGCGTAACGTACAAAATTCTACCTTCCTGCGGAACTTCTTCTTCGTCCATACGTTGCATATACTCATCAAAAACCTCAAGCACATTTTCACGGTTAAGGCTACGATTATCTGCATTTGCACCCGATGCAATAAAATCTTGATGAACTTTGCTTAAACGATATGCGTCGGTTTCTGGAATGGCGTGTTCGGTTTCAAAAACATTTGTCAAATTAACCGCCGCCAATACCTGATTGGTTTCGTCAACATCCATAGCATCCACAAAAAATTCTACATCACGGTCGTGAGCCAATACTTTTGTTAAATTGCCATTTGCCACCGTTTGGCGATTAAACCCGCCATCACGACTATGATTCTTGTAACCTCTTAACGCTAAAAATGGAATTTTCACCGTGTTGCCGCCCAAAAAATTGACATTCTCTGTTGTTAAACCGCTTGTTAGTAGCTCACGGTTATATTTCTGTCTTAACTCTCCCTCAAAAACACTCGCATAATTAACAAAATTAGCCATTACACATTCCTCCTCATATTATATGCTATTCCGCCTGAAGGCGGCTGACAGATTACGGCCGACAGCCGCCTAAACATTCCCAAACCCCTTCGCAATCGCATTTTGCGATTTTTGCACAACACCCAAATCTGCACCAATTTTAAAACCCACAGGCGGCATATTAGCAAGGTTAGGGGCGGTTTCCATACCCTCTGCCAGCTTCGTCAAAGCCACCATCATCACCTCTAGTGTTTCGTTAATCATTTCCAGCTTATCCGCAAGCTCTTGCCCATCATAAGCCTTGTCATAATGGTTTTCGTACAAATCTTCATAACTTCTCATTTTAATTCCCTCCATTTTTCTGGCACAATCGCCTAATTTCATCATTTTTTTGTTGTGTTGTCCAAGTATCCCCATACAACTGCTCTAACGCTGTTTCTACAGAAATAATCCCCAACTGCACACCCTTGCCAACGCTTTCAATCTGGCTGTCAAAGCTGGGTGCGGCATATTCGCCAAATTCCGCTTGCACTTCATAATCCACTGGCACATTTGCATACAACGCATCATTTAATGCCATAACAACCCTTGTCAACTGCGCCAAAGCCACTCGCAAGCCGCCAATAATCTTGCCACGGGTATAAAGTGTAGCTTTTTCCTTCTCTCTTTGTGCCATCGCATTATCGCTTCGCTTTAAATCAATACCAAGCGTAGACGGCGACAATATGCCCTGTAACGCAATATTAAGAAAATTTGCATAGCTCGCCTCAAACGCCTCCGTATCAATATGCGGTTGCACCACCTTAATGCTGTTATCCGCCCCTTCTGCCAAATCCATTTCTGTTTGTACAAAGCGGCTTTCAAATGCATTCATAGCCTGCAATTTGCCATTATGCGGGTTTCTTGGCAACATCTGGGCTGGTATGTATTTTTGTACACGTCCATCACGTAAAGCGTCCACCCATTGGCTAATAATTTCGTCAATAGCGTCAAAAGCTCCGATTTTGCTGTCAAAAATAGACTTTCCTCTGCCCTCGAATTTAGGATTATCATCAAAAATAAGCGGCACTGCAAGGTTTATTCCCAAATTATGCTCCACATCCGCAGGCTTTTCACCAATCACCTCCTCTCCTTTGCCATTGACCAAGCGGTATCTAATTCCTTTGTTTGAATAAATTTCTTCCAGCACCAACTTGTCATTACGAGCCTGTCCCTCAAAATCCGACAAAAACACCACTTCATATACCCTACCCCGCCGATAATTAAACCTCACCCTATCCCCACCAAAAAACTCAATAATAGGATGTGGGCTAACCTCGCCATCAAAGCTGATTTTAAAAGCTCCATCGCCCAAAGCCAAAACCTGCCGCACCGCCTTTGATAGCAATTTGTTGAAGTCATTTCCATCTGCAATATCTTCCCAATCCGTACGGCCATCACCCTGCGAACACACTTTAACCCCCAAAAAATCCCCAACTGTTAAATCCGCCAGCGTATCCACAATTAAAGCAGGCAATCCGCTGTGAATTTTGCGTATCTTCGGGTTAGCCCCACCTTGCGACCAAAAAGACCCATTGCCCACATAATCGTCCATTTGCCCATAAAAACTAGCCAACTCCGAGCAGTTGCCACGATACCAAATACCATTTCTAATCACCTCCTTTCCAAAATCCATATCTGACAAAATTGTATCGTAAAACGGACGAATAATATTCGCCCCTACGATTGTGTTTCCCAACCAATCCCTCATTTTCTTAAACCACCTCACAAATTAAACCTCCATTTTCATAATTAATTGTTTAAACGGCACAACCCCATATTCCGCACTGTCCAAGCAATCCACGCTATAGCTACCATCATCAACCCTAACCCATTCGCCTTTTTCCCTCGCTTTCTCGCACCATCTAGCCGCATAAAATGCATCAACCCAAGCCGACAGCTCCTTAGCAACAAGCAGTTTTTTCTTGTTGATAAGGAAAGAAAAAAGACGTATTCTATCCAGAATCCCGTCTTTTTTATATGAAGGATAAACCGCCGTCCTTATACCACGCCTAGCAAGCTCTTGCGCCAAAGCCGCCCTAAACATCTTTTCGGCACTTTCGCAAAAAACCGCCCCGCCAAATTCAAACGCCGCAAAATCCTTCATCCACACCGCAATGCAATCCGCCAGCTCCTCAACATATTTGGCGTGCGTCATCTCGTTACGTTTGCCCTGCCTATGATAATATCCATCAACCAGCGCAAGCTCGCCATCCGCCGTAATCCCAACCAGCGTGGCAACCGTCGCATCACGCCCGCCAACGTCAACCCCAACAGCCATACGCACAAATTTCTTTTGCGAAAGCTCATCCCTTGGCACAATCAACCCCTCGTCAAATCCGCTATATATCACATCCGCCCCACCGCAACGCAAGCCCAATATATCCCGCCTATACCAAGCCGAAGCCTTGTCATAACTAGCAAGACGGGCACGCAAGTCATCCTGATTTAACGCTTTGTTGTCAAACACTGTAAAATGCCCGTAATTAACGCTTTTGTCGCCCTGCACATCAAACCTATCCAAAAACTCCCTGTAAAACCAATGTCCTTTTTCCTTAGCATTTAAATCCAAAAACACCCGCCGCGTGCGCGCCGCCAGCGTCCTATCAATCGCCTCAAAGAAAAACCCCTTGTTAAGCTCGTTCGCCTCGCTTAAATAAACACATCCAAAGCTCGCCCCTTTAATCCTCGCCGCATCGCTAGCCTTACCACCCCCTTCAATAATTACCACCTTATCATCAACAAAAATCGCTTCTTTACCCTCATACTTCCCTTCCCAGCACCGCCCACCAAAAAAATTCCGCAACCCAAACCCATTACAATCCACAATATTAAGCCTAGCACAAGCCCTTGTAACCCCCGCAACCAAATGTATCTTCTCTACACTTCGCTCAATCGCCATTGCAAAAGCAATTACATTAAGCACATTTTTACCAGCCCGCTTGCCGCCTTCTGCCACATTTAACCAGCAATCCAAACTCCTGCGCAAATATTTCCTCTGTCCCACAGAGAACCCTGCATATTCCAAATCATTCCCCCTTCTACGTAACAAAAAAAGGCTGAAGCATCAACCTTTTTAATTATTTACTATTTGGATTTACTCTTATAGCAAACAAATATCCAATAGTAGCAGACAAAACAAAACGCACCGGTTCAACAATCATCATTCTTAATTGTACATCAAAATTAACATCAAGACGACTTATTATAATTTCGCCTGCATAGAACAACACTAAAAATATACCGCAGGAACTAAGTATAAACTTACTTATTCTTAGCTTTTCTTTTTCGATTTCGTGACCTCGGTCGGCTTCTTTTTCCTTAGCTTCCCATCCTTTAACTTCTTCATAGCTCGGATGTATCATTTCATTAAACGGCTTGTCTTCCTTAATCGGTGCTGACATCCTCAAAAAACCTCTTTCCGTCTTCTCTAATCTCTGTATCCCCAATAATCCAAGAACTTATTTCTCTCATCTTCTTCCAAGCTGTACCCTCTCCGTGGGTCATATCCGAAAGCTCCCAAGCATCAACATTTCTATACTTAAGCCAAACTTCGTCAATCACATTTCTAAAAAAATCACTATCCTCATTTACAACAAGAAATTTACCGTCTATTTTTGCATAATTGTTGATAGGTCTCCATCTAAAGTTTTTAAAATACTCGTAAACTTCACGTTCTACAGGTCCATACTGCCAAACTTCAAATTTGTTCAAAAATAAAGGAGTTCCGCTTAAATAAAGGTATCTTGCATATACAAGATAAAGCAGTTTTTGCAATTTCATAGGGGTAATTTCTATTTCATCTCTTTCAGCTCTTTGCAATATATTATTCGACACCATTAAGGAATTAACCACACAAAACGCCTCCCCTCTCCTTTTGATTTTATTATACTTCAACTTCCAAAACTTTGCAAGAACTTTTTTCAAACATAATCACCACACATTTTTTAACTATTATTAGCACTATGCTAAAATATATGTTGAGATGAAGCTAATTTTGCACTTTACTAATCATCTCCGCCAACATCATATAATCCACCCCTTTTTCGCTTTTTTCTTCCTCATTACCCCTAGCCCTTTTCTTCATCCACATCTCGACCGCCTTTAGCTCTCCGCCAATAGCCTTGTCAAACAAAATCTCCTCTACCATAAAATCTGCCGCTACATAATCCACCTGCAAAGCCGCCGCAATATCTTCGTGTTCTTTTTCCCATCGCTTTAGCCTATTTACCGCAACCCGCATTTTCTTCGCCACTTGGGCATAATCGCAACCCCATCTGCGCCAACCTGCAATAAGTGCCAAACCATCACGCCGCAACCATCTGTTTAAATCTCTTTCCAAAATACCACTCCTTTTTATCAAAATAAAACAGACACCCCAAAGGATGCCTGATTTTTTCAAATAAAATTGCTTTTCTTCACTTCTCCACTATACCATTATACCACAGGTGCGACTAACAAACAATCTCATCTTTTTTAAAAAATAAACCCCCGTCATTGCGAGGGCGTAAGGGTATACGACAAGCGCAGATAAAGACTGTCAAGCAACTTGTTGTAGAGCAAACTAGATTGCTTCGGGGTTCACACCCCTCTTGTCGTAGGAACGTCCCTCGCAATGACGAAGCCCGCCCACTCGTCATTGCGAGGGCTACCAAATACATAAAGCAATACACATCAAGCCCGAAGCAATCCAGCAAAGGGATGTAGATGTGACAAGGGTATACGACGAATACAAATAAAAAATCAGCCCTTTAAGACTGAATGAATAAAGCGCTTGACAAATAGACCTGAAGTGTGTTAATCTACACTTAGGTCTTCGGACTGGGAATTGGGCTTGTCGTGGTGGGTGTTCTTTGTCGAGAGTTTTACCACCACGACAAGCTATTCTTAAATTCCCGTCCGTGTCTGCCAGGATGTATTACATAACCATCATATACCATTTAGCGAATTTTGTCAAGGTCTTTTTTTATTTGTTTCACAAAATCCCCCACACAAACAACGTATACACCAGCAAAAAAGGAAGTGCAACGCACTCCCTTTCACTTTTCCACTCTACCATTATACCATAGGTGCGACTAACAAACAATCTCATCTTTTTAAAATTTTAAAAAATTTTCAAAACTTATTTTGCCTTTTATCCTCTTAACCCACGTTTGCGATAAGCCACAACAAACAATGCAATAAACAGCAACGCATTAGCCGCAACCACCAACAACGCAAAATTCATACCGCTATACATAGGCAAAATTCCTTCAACCCATTCGCCATATTCATTATAACGCCCTTCAAAAGCCTCACTGCCAATAACAATCTCAATCAAGCTATAAAAAATCTGCCCTGTAAAAATAACAGTACCAACACGTGCAACCGTATCATTAAACATAGATAAAAACGGCACAAAAGACAACACCATCATAATCGGGCTATATATAGCCGCACATTGCTGCACATTTTTGCTAAATAAACCAATAACTGCTCCCAGTACGCTACTGGCAAGCACGCCAAGCATACCAAGCCCCATAAATTGCGCAAACTGCCCGCCACTAATGCCACCAATCCAAGCAAAAGCCAATAACGGCAACACACTCATTATAATAGTAAAGCTCATAAGCCCAACCAAATACTGCACAGGCTTAACACCAGCCGTTACCAAAAAGCGCAGACTCTTATACTCGTTATCTTCGGCAATACCGTTTGCCATCATAATAAGCGGTGTCATACCAACAAAAATCATAGCAAACTGCATAACAATCATATTGCCCGCCTCAGGGTCCTCTTGCCCCATAAAACTACTAACGACCCAAGCAATAACGGGATACATAATAAACATCAAAGCAATGCTCATATTTTTAGGAAAATCGTTTAATTGTTTAACAAAAATAGCTTTAACCGCATTCATTATAACTTCACCTCCGTCATAACATCACCCGTCAATTTCAAAAACACCGCTTCCAAATCCGGCACCGTCTTAAAGCTGTCGTGCCTTTCGCAAATCTCTGCGGGTTGCCCATATTCAACAATAGCACCCCTGTGCAACAATGCAACATTATTGCATAAATTTACAGCTTCATCCATATTATGTGTCGTTAAAAACACCGTACTGCCCCTATCCCGCAAATCCCTAATCAGCTTATGTATGCCAATAGCAGTGTTGGGGTCAAGATTAGCCGTCGGCTCGTCCAAAAACAGCACCTTTGGCTCGTGCAAAATAGCACGGGCAAGCGCCAGCCTTTGCCGCATACCTTTGCTTAGCTTATTAACAGGCTTCTTTGCAGCTTCTGTTAGACCAACGGCCTCTAAAGACTGCGACACCTTAGAAAGCGGCACGCCATATATCCTAGCAAACAAATTTAAATTCTCTGTACAGCTAAGCCTAGCATAAAGCCCGTCTTGCTCAAGCATAAGCCCAGTATGCATCAAATTTGTGCCAATGTCGTGGCTTCCGCCATCAGCTTGCAATTGCCCTGCCAAAATATTAATGATAGTAGTCTTACCAGCCCCAGATGGCCCTAAAAGCCCAAAAATCTCGCCATCCTTCGCCTCAAAACTAACATCATTTAAAACAACTTTCTCCCCAAAGCGTTTAACAACGCCCTTCATATAAATCATTTTCCCACCATCCTTTTTTAAACTTTTATCACTATACCACAAATACTACACCACATCAACTACTTTTTTTAAAAAAACCTCTTGACAAACCAAAACATATGATATATAATGACTTTCGTGCCATAATATATCTTTTGGAGAAGTACTCAAGTGGCCGAAGAGGCGTCCCTGCTAAGGATGTAGGTCGGGCAACCGGCGCGAGGGTTCAAATCCCTCCTTCTCCGTACTATATATAAAAAACTCCCCAACAAATTATGTTGGGGAGTTTTTATATACTAACCTAATTAAACATATTTAAAACATCATCAACAACTTGCACATCATCAAAATATGTAATTATGATATATCTAATAATATCATCTTGTATATTAATAAATTGTCTACCATATGCCACCGTGCCTGAAAAACTTAACTCTGTTCCGAAACTATGCCAATCGTACGAGCCAATCCTAGTTATCGGAAAATTAAGGTCTACAGTTCCGCCAATATCTTCAATGCCTTCAGACGCAAATTCTACAAAAACATCTGTTGGTATACCAGATAGCAACGGATGCAATCTTTCAAATATAATTTGCACATTATTGCCCGTGTTCGGGTCTTGTACATAAATATCTGTAAACAAATCTGCATCGCCTGGCAAGTTAAATTCAAAGAAATCAAGCCCCAAGCCCAACAAAGCTGCAACTTCTGCATCGCTTAAAACATTCCAGCCTTCAGGCAAAGTAAAACTCATATCCAAATATGCATTTGTGTAGACATCACCATTCCAAACACCACGTGAAACGCCTGCCACGGGACTATCATCGACATAATCACTAGACGACCCAATTGTGGTTACATCCTCAACATTAGGTGTAGTGACGTTGTTTTCGTTGTCATTATCATTACTGCGGTCATTGCAACCTGCAAAAACCATTACCCCGGCAACCAAAGCCGTTGCTACCAAAAAATTTCTTACCCTCATTTTAAATCTCCCTTTATTTTAATTTTTATTGCCAAATTTAACTTTCAGAACAAATTACATACGCTCAATGCTTCTGCTCATCTGCTCTGGATTTGTAGCGTGTGTAATAGCTGTTTCTTTTGTAATATCACCTTTTTTAAATAGGTTAAGGATGTAGGAATCCATACTAATCATCCCTGTGCCAGATGATGTTTGCAAGACATTGTCAATTTGGAAAGTTTTAGATTCTCTTATTAAATTGCGTATGGCACTGTTTACGTGCATAACTTCAAACGCAGGCACCACGCCGCCGCTGGCTTTTGGCAATAATTGCTGTGATATAACCGTCCTTAATAGCAATGGCAGTTGAAAACGCACTTGTGTTTGCTGTTGTGCGGGAAAAACGTCCACAATACGCTCTATTGTATTTGCCGCACCCAATGTATGTAGGGTAGATATAAGCAAATGTCCTGTTTCTGCGGCAGTCATCGCAGTTTTAATTGTTTCGTGGTCACGCATTTCACCTAGCAAAATAATATCGGGTGCTTGACGCAAACAGGCTCGCAAAGCTGTCAAATAAGACCTTGTGTCTGTAGAAATCTCCCGCTGACTTACAAGGCTTTTTTTATCTTTATGAAGATATTCAATAGGGTCTTCCAATGTTATTATATGCCCGTTTCTTGTGCTGTTAATAGCGTCGATAATGCAGGCAAGCGTTGTTGTTTTGCCGCTACCAGCGGGTCCCGTTACCAAAACCATACCGTTTTTTTCATTAGCCACCTTCATAACTTCTTCAGGAATATGAAGGTTTTGATAATTAGGCAAATCAAAAGAAACTACACGTATAACCGCCGCAAATGTGCCGCGCTGGTTATAGGCCGAAACCCTAAAACGAGCAACCCCAGCAAGAGTTATAGGAAAATCATCGTCGCCGTTTTTTTCATAGTTGCTAATATCCCTTTGGGCATATTCGTATAATTCTTTTACATATTTATTGGCTGTTGCAGGACTTACACGTTCTTCGCTTTGTTCTGCAATACTGCCATCTATCCTAAAAGACATATGCCGTCCTGCCCCAATAAAAATATCTGATGCATTTTTTTGCACCGCTTGTTCTAACCAGTGTCGCACAGATTCGTTCACAAAAAACCTCCCAATTATCGACAAAATGTCATCTATTCAAAAAACCCCTGCCAAACATTTATATCTATATCAGCAGTCCAATCATTTGTATTATACATCACCCATTCAAAAATTTCAAGAGAATTATCATCTGCCACGCCAATTTCTACACGCAAAACCTGCACCTCGTTTATAGGCACAGCAAAAACAATATGCCGCAAACCTTCATATTGGCTGGATAAAATACCGATGCCCATAATATTTTCAGGCGTTTGCGATGATGATAAAATTTCGTCCACAATCTGTTCTGCAATAACATCTGCTATAAAAAAATCCTGCACAAGCCCAACCTCTGAATTAACCAAATTTTGGCTGGTAAGCGCAGGCACCAGCGATATTATTGCAAAAATCGCAAGACACAAAACAACAAAAACAAGCATAATGGACGCACTGCCAATGCCGCCTCTTATCATCGTACACCCCTCCTTGCCGCCGCCGTAAGGGTTACAAGCTCCTCACCATCATCAACCCTTATAACCACAATATCAGCAAAAACAATATTACCACCGTCATCACGCACGGTCATATCCAAAGAAAAATTTTCGTCAATATCCCTGTTTATCATTTCAACAACCTTATCAGCATCGCCGCCAAAGGCTTTAAAACTTTCTGCAGCACTTTCTGCAACAGCCAGCGCATTACGTGCGTCCACAGAATTTTGCGTAATCAAATATGCCGAAGATATAATGCTAACACTAACTGCGGCACAAAAGGCAAAAATTGCTATTACAATAATTTGCTCTATTAACAAAAGGGTTGATTTTGAACGTTTCATTAATCCAATACCTCCCTTTGTGATATTGCAGAGCTTCGTGGCAAAATCAGTGTGCTACCATAATTTGTATTAACACGCAACAAACCTTCTTCAATTATTTCAAAGCTCAAATAATCAATGCCAATAATCCTTATACCATCTTGCGGCAAAAATTCAAGTCCGCTTTCGTAAAAAAGCTCGTAAACCCCGCCATTATAATAATAAATAAGCGTATAAAAATTACGCCCGTTAATATCTTCGTGCATACTTAATGCCGCTTGACCGTGAAAATCAGTAATTGTAATCGCATCGGCTCTATCGTTTTGCCTTATTTTTGTCCTGATATACGACAGGACAATACGTTCGTTTTGCCCTTCGCTTGCAATATCATTAATATTGCTGTATGTGCTTGCGCTTAAAATAAGCACCAAAAAAACCGATACCGCAAAAATGCAAAATACCATAAGCACAAAAACCGTGTCTATTTTATTATTAGTTTTATATTTTTTTAACATATTCACCGCCTATTAGTCATCAAGTGCAAAAACAATGATGTCGGGTAAGATATTTAAAGCAAAAACATCATAATGCACAACAAATCTTGTGTGGTCTATGTGTACATTAAAATTTTCTACAATATAATCCAAACTTTCAGGAAAATGCCCATTTACCGCATAACTATGTATGGCAACACGCAAAATGGTTTCTTCTAACAAACGCACACCTTCGGCACGACTTGAATCTTCCGCCTGATTAAAGCCGATAATAAGTGCGCCAATAATGGTAAGCGTAACAATAAAAGGTGCCACGCCTATAATCAGCGAATGAAGAAAACCTCTTTTAAAAACCCGTTTTTTCATAAAGCACCCCTAACCTATCCAATAGATGTCATTATACCAATAAGCGGCATCATAACCGAAAGCAGTATAATGCCTACAATAACCGATGTTGTAATGACAAGCGTGGGTTCAATACGTCCAACAACCTGCGCTATTTCATCCTGTACAGCTGTGTCGTTTCGGCGGGCTATCTCTTGCATTGTACTGTCTGCCATACCACTTTGGTCGCCTAACGATAACAACCTGCCGTCCCTTGCATTTAAAATGCCCGTTTCTTTTAACGCAACAGCAAGCCTTTCACCAGAATTAAGCATTTCTATGCATTTGTCATATTTTTTGTTTAATACTTCAGACTCGCCATTAACAGAAGCAGCTAAATTTATAGATTCTTCTGTACCAAGCCCACTTGATAGTGCAAGTGATAGCGAAGAAACAAATCTAAAGGTAGCAATACGTCCAAAAATACCTTTTGCACCCCATTTATTTCTTGCCCATTTTGCAATGCCGCTACGTATACCCTTAACAGCCCACATTAAAAATACAATAACAAAAACAGCAAAAACCACAATTGCAATAGTAACAGACGCACCCCTAAACCACATACCAAAATCCATTAGTTGCGAAGCAAAAGGCGACATTTGCGTACCCATACGTGCCATAACATCATTAAATATAGGCAAAACTTGTATAAGCAAAATAAGCACAACCACAATCATCATACCAAGCAAAATCGCAGGATACATCACTGCAGATTTTATAGCCGCCGCAAGCCTGTCCTGCCTTTCATAATGCTCTGATAACGCTTTTAAAGTTTGTGTCAGCCGCCCTGTCTTTTCGCCTATTTCAATCGTGCTAACCATATAAGGCGGAAAATGACCACAACCCGCCATAGCGGCAGAAAGCGGTATATTGTCTTGCAGTTTGTCCGAAAGCAGGTTTAATATTTTTTGAGCATCTTTGTCCGGCTCGTCTTCCATCATTATAGAAACGCCGTGGTCTATCGTTATGCCCGTATCCAATAGCATAGATATTTCCAAACATAATGTTGATAAATATGCATTTGTAAGGTTTTTGCTACCCATTGCAATCCTCCCATTTACATTACATTTGCCTTAGAGCTTCGCCAATTAAAAATGACAAAACCCTAAGGCATAATAATTCTTTTTAACATTATAGCAAATAAACTTGTAAAAATCAACAAGTTTATTTATTTTATATAATTCTAGTGTAGATGAGTTTGACGGTGATTGCCGCCAGTGCCAACAAATCTAGCCGCTTCAACAGAGCCGCCCGTTGCAGAAAATGTCGGGTCCATCAGCCTCCAGTCATTACCGTCAAATTGAATAAGGTCGTTTACCCAGCCGTGTTCACGTGTAAAAACGCTAATCCAAGCGTGGCGTACATCGCCAACATAACCAATTGCAAGCCTTGTTGGTATGCCTTGGCTACGAAGCATTGCCGTCATCAACGAAGCATAGTCAAAACAAATACCCCTTCTTCTTTCAAGCACTGCTTCTAAATCCGGAACATAACCCGATTGCACGTTTTGCGCAAGGTCAAAATCATATGTAATATTATCTACAACCCAATTATACACTCTGGAAACACTGTCCAAATCTGATGTAGCCACCGCAGTCAACATTCTTGCCAACGACACAGCAGTGCTTTGTGCGTTAAAATTAACAAATTGATTCGGACGTAAAAATGGCGCAAACTCGTTTCTTAACACTAGGTCGATATTGACATTATTTGTAACAGAAAACCTGCCGTCACCAACAGCTTCTGCAATTCTAACGGTATAACTGCCGTTGCCGCCTGTTAATGGAAAACTTTCCCAATCGCCTGCCGTGCTTAGACGATATTGGTATTGCGTACCGTTTGGTCCAATAATAACAACACGTATATCTGTGGCACTTGGTACAAGCCATCTAGCCATAACATAACCATCATTTGCATTAGAAAAATCAATTTCGCCCCTAGCATTTCTATTAACATCTCTGCCAGATGCCACATTTGTCAGCACTGTAGATTGTGCCGTAAGCGCACCACTGTTTTTAGCCGTGTTAAGAGGCACGTCAATGCCCGAAAATGCCGTAATTGTTTCTATGCTATTTAAATGAAAAACTAAGCCCATAGCAAAAACCGACAATGCCGCAACAATAGCAATGCGTATTTTTTTCATTTTCTTCATAATAGTCTCTCCCGTTAAAATGTCGTTTTTATAATAGACGTTTAATTCAGCTATTTAGTTTCATATTTAATCAAAATTATTCGGCGGCAATCAACCTACCTAAAATAACACGCCGCCAAGGACTTTCGTAGCCATATTGCTAGACAGAGGCAAAGAAATTTTGCCTCTGTCTAGTATTTAATACATCACTTTCATTAGTGATTATTTAATTGAGGTATTGTCTGGTTGGTTTTTAAATTTTCTGATGTAACGACCTGCAACAGCCGCTAGGAAAACAGAAATTAAAAGACCGAATGTAGCAACAATAGCAACAGAACCTACGCTGGTGTTAGGCATATAACTAAGTGGAACTTCAACCTCTGTAAGAGTTATATACTCATCTTGCTGTGGAGGTTTTTCTTCAACCACCAAATTAGCAAGAGGAGTTTCCAAATCTTCCAATTCAACAAGCTCTTCTTGTGGCTCGAAAGCAGTTAAAGGAGTTTCGATGTCAGCTAAATCAATGATTTCGAGTTGCTCGAAGTCTGCAACCTCTGCAATCGGCGGGTCTGCTTCATCCAAATCAACGATTTCCGTAGTTGGTTCTATAGGGGTTTCTTCAGGAGTAGCTTCGGGTGTTGGTTCAGGCGTTTGCTCTTCAAATGTTGGTTCTTCGGGTGTTGGTTCTGGGGTTGGTTCTATAGGAGTATTTTCTGGAGTAACTTCGGGGGTTTGCTCTTCAATTGCTGGTTCTTCGGGTGTTGGTTCTGGAATTGGTTCTTTAGGTGTTGGTTCTGGGGTTGGTTCTTCAATAGTTGGCGGCTCAACATTAGAGCTATTTCCAACGAACCAATTAATTTGATTAAAGTTATTATTTCCGCCAGGAACACTTGTCAAATGGAAAGTTCCAGTAGAATTGAGTTCAACCGTACCGTAAGTGCTACCACTTTGCACCCTCAAGAAGATAGAATATCCTTCGGCAATATCACGAATTTCAACTACGATAACATTATCGCGCGATGGATGAAAATTGTTAATTGTTACATCAATATTATCATCGGTTATAATTTGATTGCCATCGTTTGGTGTTATTTTATTATTGTCTGAGCCAAAATTTTCCCAGTCTCTTGAAAAATCATCTCCGCTAACAAGAGTGTATCCATCTTCATTAGGGTTTGAAATAATTAAATTTGTCGGGTCAAAACCAATATAATCGCCTATCATTTTTGTTACCTCCCAAAGAATAAATAATTCTGCCTTATTTGAGGTTAGTTTCCTCATTTTTAGCCTATTTATTCTAGGGTCGTCGTTTGCTAGCTAGTCGCCCGATACATTATTGTTTATAACAAACTCTGTGCTATGGCTGGCTTTTTCTTCAAAACCAAATATTGCATACGCACGTATGTTTATTACTGCTTTGTTTTCACCTTCTTTAAGGCTTTTAGAGTTTATATTTGCTTCTGTAGTTGTACCAGGGGCTATATATTCTGATATATAAAGCACTTCATCGGTGTCTTGCAGAGCAATTTCAAATATAAACCAATATTCGTTTTCTATTGGGTTGTGTAGAGTTATTATAACATCGTCGGCTGTCATCGTTATGTCGTTTATCATAGGAAAGAATATTTCATCATTATTATCTTGCCAAGCGGCAAGCGGTACTGTATCATCGGTAAGATTAATAAATTCTTGTCCACCGTTGTTTACAACAGCTATGCCTATAGCGGCGGCTGTTGCCGTTGCCGTTGTAGCGTATAACGCTTTATGCACTTTTTTGTTTTTAAAAAAACTTGGTTTTTGCTTTGTGTTTGCTGCAAAAGATATATTTTGCATATCTGTCGTTTCGCCTATTTTGTTAATATCATCTTGATTGTTGGCTGCCCAGCCACGACCCCATTGAACTTTAAAGCGGTAGCCAGTTTCTGCTACGTATTCTATCCACATAAAGCCCTGTCCTGCTTCACTAATCTTTTGAATTAATTGCTTTAGACTTGCTTTTACCGTTTGTCTGTCAAAGTTTCCGTCGTTCCAAGCTATTTGGTAGATAGACTCAAAATCCACTGTATCGTTTTGACGTTGAGCTAATGCTTGTAGTGTGTCAAATTCTTGTGAGCTAAGCGGGATTTTTGAACCCATTGCCGTGCTTGCCTGCTTGTTTGTAATATCAAGATTTAGCGGACCTGCGATGTAATAGTCTTTAATAATGCCGTCTTGTTTAAAATATTCAATTAATCCCATCGCTACACCGCCTTTCTACTTTGTTGTTAGTCTGTAGTCTGCTAACTGTAACTAATATATCATATAATTTTATTGAGAAAGATGAAAGTTTCTAATTCTTAACCGACAAACATTTATGTAACCGGCTACTCCCTTTCAAAACTGTATCCTTCGCCCCTAAAGGCTACTATAGTGTAGCCCGAATTGTTTAGTTTTGTGCGTAGTTTAGATATGGCTACCTTTAATGCAGTGTCTTGTTTTAGCATATTATGACCCCATACTTTTAGGTACAAAGATTCTGTATTTAATATTTCTTCGGGGTGTTGTACAAACTGTTGCAGCAGGGCTAGTTCTTTTTGGGTTAGGTTCATATCTTCATTATTTACAAATGCTTTGCCCGACGCTAGGTTTATCTTTATGTTTCCTACATTTAATACATCGGGTATTGTCATAGCGCGTCGCATTAACACAGTAAGGCGTACAAGAAATATTTCTACATCATATGGTTTTACCAAATAATCATCGGCACCTGCTTCAAGCCCGTTTATTATTTCATTAGGTGTACCTAGTGCCGATACCATCATAACGGGGGCATTGGATACCTTGCGAAAATCACGCAAAAAATCTATGCCCGAACCGTCCGGCAAGCGAACATCCAAAACAACGGCATTTGGCATTTCTTCAGATATTATTGCCTGTGCTTGTGCAATGTTAAACGCCTGTTTGATGTCATAACCACGCTGTTGCAATATTTCTTTATTTTTTGACTGTATGGTAGGCTCATCATCTACCAACAGCAAATATCCACCCCGATATGCATTGCTGCTCATTTTGAGCCCCCTTTTAACGATACTGGATACTGACAAAAAGATATGCAAAATCAGCTTCTTAGTTATTATAGCTTATAGCATATTTTTCTGTTTGTCAATATACCTTGCGAAAATCACACAAAAAAATTATATCTACCAACAGCAAAAAAACACGCAAAATCAGTTTCTTAGTCATTATAGCTTATAGCATATCTCTCTGTCTGTCAATATATCTTTTACAAAAATTTATTTAAATTACTGTCCAAAAATTTGCCAACAGTTGTTAAAATAACATCAAAATCGCTATGCAATAAAAGCTCGTCAATTTTACCAAAAAGCTCTTTGGTTGTTTTTGACCATTGTTTTTGTTTTAATTCTTCAAAAGCAACCTCGATGGCGACTTCGTCATAATCTTGGGCGGCGGCTTTAATTACGTTTAACTTTTCGTTTAGCAATACTATATCTTCGTCCGCAACATCAACGCCATTATCTGTTTCGTTAGGTTTAATGCTTTCTATAAAAGCTGTTAAATCAGTTAAAAATGCGGGGGTTTCGGCGGTTATTACTATGGTATCTTTTGCTCTGCCTGCGTCTTCCAGCTTTTTTGCTATTGCAGACAGTTCTTTGTTGCCTACATTAGCTAAAGCGGATTTCATACCGTGGGTGTTTATTTGGTATGTACGCAAATCTTCTTCGTTATAGGGTTCGCCTTTGTTTATAATATCGTTAAGCAATGCTAAAGATTTTGTCGCATCACGCACAAAAATCTCGGCAAAATGCGGGTCTATACTTGGGGTATCGTCGGGTGTGTTTTGTACATCCTGCACTATGCCCGCCTGTTTGCGCACATTGTCAAGAACGTCTTGCGGCTGTTTATCCCTTATCAATTTGTTTAAAATATTATTTAGCTGGCGCACGTCAATAGGTTTTGATAAGAAATTATCAAAGCCATTTGACAAAAACACATTAGCCTGCCCCGAAACGGCATTTGCTGTTAACGCCACAATAGGCTCGGTATAACCCATTTCACGCAAACGCTTTGTGGCTTCCATACCGTCCATTTCTGGCATCATATGGTCCATAAAAATTATGTCGTATTTTGCACCGGTCTTTACCTTTTCGATAGCTACAAGACCGCTTTCTGCGCTGTCTATATTTAGTTTATATGATGCCATAAGACCACGGGCAACGTATATATTTGTTTCTACATCATCCACAATAAGCACCTTGCCGTACGGCATTGGTTCACGGCTTATTTGTGCCCGTTTCATTTGTGCCACACGGCTTGTGCGGAAGTTATGCAGGTTTTGTGCCATTTCTGCACCCAACGGCGGGCTGTCTGCCACAATGCCCTGCGGTAAACTTACGGTAAAAGTAGAGCCAACACCAAGCTCACTTTCAATAAAAATTTCGCCGTTCATTAAATTAATCATATTACGGGTTATGCTCATGCCAAGCCCCGTGCCTTCGGTGTTTCTGTTTGCCGCCATATTAAAACGGCTGTATTCGTCAAACAACGCCGCCACTTGTTCCGGCGACATACCAAGCCCAGTGTCTTTTACGCTTACAATCAAATCAACCATATCCGCATTATCGCTGTTTGGCTGTGATAATACAGACAATGCAACCGTGCCGGATTTAGAATATTTAAACGCATTTGACAACAAATTGTTTAAAATTTGTTTTACACGTAGCTCGTCACCCATAACATAGGTCGGCACATTATCGTCTACATTAACCTCAAATTCGATAGGTTTCGAGCCAATGCGCATCATATTTAACTGTGCCGTATCGCTTACAAGGCTTGCAATTTCGTATTTTTCTACGCTTAGCTCCAATTTGCCTGCTTCTATTTTTGAAAGGTCTAGTATGTCGTTAATAATGCTAAGAAGCATATCCCCCGAAGCATAGATTTTTGCTAAACCTTCACGCACAGATGGGTCTAGGTCCTCGTTTTGTAATTGAATTTCTGTTATGCCCAAAATGGCGTTCATCGGCGTGCGAATTTCGTGGCTCATCGTGCTTAAAAAACTGGATTTTGCCTTGTTTGCCGCTTCTGCTTCTTCTTTTTGTTTTTCGGCTTCCAAAATAAGATTTTTAACATTTGTAATATCCATCAATGTGCCTGTTATACGCACAACATTGCCATCTTTATCCCTTGTTGCTTCTGCTTGTACGTGTACATAGATGGTGTCGCCGTTTTTCTTAATCATTCTATGCTCAACATCAAATGGCAGCGCACCCTCATTGCTTACTTGATATTCTTTCAGTTCGTTTAAAATCGCATCACGCTCGTCGGGATGAATAGCATTGGTCACGCTGTCAAATTCATTAGGAAAATCTGTTTCATTTGTATATCCAAGAATCTGTCTAAGCTGGGGTGTAAAGGTAAATTTGTTTTCAATCCCATTTGCTCCACTTATCACATCCATTTCCCAAAGCCCTATTTTAGAGGCTTTGACAGCAAGATCAAAACGTCTTAATTGATTTGCACTTGACCTTAATGCTTCTTTTGCTTCGGTAATATCCTGTGCGGCACCGCTACAGCGTGTCGCAATGCCACGTGGATTGCGGAAAGTGGTGCAGGTGCTGTGCAAATATGCAATACTGCCGTCTTTTTTAATTGCACGATATTCAATATCATAGGGTGTTTCGTCTGTTTTATCCGTAATATGTGCAGAAAAAGCGTCTAAAACCCTTTGGCTATCTTCGGGGTGAATTTTAGTACCAAAACCTTCCATTGTGTTGGGAAAATCGTCCAAATCGTCATAGCCTAGCATATTGCGCAATTCGTCGCTCCACGTATATACATTGTCTGTTAAATCTATGCCGCCACTTACAAATTCCACTTCCCACAAAGCCAGCTTTGCCGATTTTATAGCAAGATTAATTTTTGCCATTTGCATCTCGTTTTGCTCTTTAGATGATTGATATTCTTTTTCAATTTCTTGAAAGCCCGTTAAATCCATCATATCAAGCGCAATAACAAAATCGTCACCAAATGGGATTTTTTCAAGGTCTATGGCAACACTACGCTCGCCGCCAAACATTATAAATTCGGTTTCAAAACGAATATGCCCTTCGTGTACCACAGATTTTAACCGCTCTTTAAATGGCACACTGTGTTGACCGTTGGACAAAACCTTTGGAATACATTCGTCAATACGGGCAAAAAAGCCGTTTAACAGCGCCTCTCGGGTACGAAAATTAAAAAATTGGCACGCAGAAGGGTTGCAATCTACCGCAACAAGTTCGTGGTTAAATAGCATACTTGCGTTTGGATTAGATTCAAACAATGCTGTGCGCATATTTTCGTCATACTGTTTTCTGCCGCCAACCGAAGCCGCCGAAACACTGGCGGTATCAGAATTATTTTCCACAGTAATGCTTTTTCCGTCCTCGCCTACTCTAATAATAATTTCAACCATATGCCAATCTCCTTTGCATTTAAAAATTTTATCGTGACACTGCCTTAAATCTTTCTTGGCTTTCTTCTAAAACTTTTGCCATAACGGGGTCAAACTGTGTTCCTGCGTTTTCTACAATCATTGCAACCGCTTGTTCGCTTGTCATTCCCGTTTTGTATGGGCGGACAGAAACCAAAGCATCGTAAACATCCACAACAGCCATTGCACGGGCAAAAACGTGCGTGGCTTCGCCAGCGGTGCCGTTTGGGTATCCCCTGCCGTCCCAACGCTCGTGATGTGCGCCTGCAAAAATCTTTGCATTTTGCAAAAATTCTACATCGCCAACACGTTCAATCATTTGTTCTATAATCCTTGCGCCTTCTGCGCTATGGCTTTTCATAATAACAAATTCTTCGTCAGTTAGCTTGCCTTCTTTGTTAAGCACAAAGTCAGAAATAGTTATTTTACCCACATCGTGCAGTCTTGCGGACAAAATAAGCATATCCATATTTGTACTTTCGATAATTTCTTTATGTAAATCTCTTGCCAATAATTCTTCTAACAAAATGCTTAAATAAATGCTTGTACGTTGAATATGTCCGCCCGTAACATAATCACGGTTAGCTACCGTATCTGCCAAAACAGATACAACACCTGTTTGTATGCGTTGTAGCTCTATGGTTTTTTCTTGCAATTGTGCCGTGCGTTCACGTATCAGCCCGTCAATATCTAAATGCGATTTTATACGGTTGCGTAAAACTGGTTCTGAAAAAGGCTTGCCTACAAAATCGACAACGCCCATTTCAAAACCCTTAACTTCTATCGCAGTATCCGTCATACTTGTTAAAAATATGATGGGTATTCTTGCCGTATTCTCGTTAGCTTTTAAAAGCTGTAACGCTTCAAACCCATCCATCTCTGGCATTTCGATGTCAAGCAAAATTAAATCGGGTGTCATCTTTTCCATCATCGCAAACATTTTAGCCGCCGATGGCAATGTCATAACCCTATATTCGTCCTTTAAAGCCTCTTTTGCCATCGTTAAATTAATATCATTATCGTCCACTACAAAAATAATTTTTGACATCCTGACAATCTCCTTTTTAATTAAAAAAATAATCCGTAGCACACCCCAGTTGCACTACGGATTATTATATGGTATATTACCGCAAAAGTCAAGCAATTATGCTTTCCTTTTTATTATTGTTTCGTAACCCAAAACTGGGTGTTTTCGCCGTTAATGTCCCATTGTTTGTTAAAGCCTTCGCCAATGGTTTGCGTAATTGTGATGGCTTGCGTTTCGCCGCAAATATAATCTGCATTTTTAGCAATTATATCGTGCAATGTCTGCGAGCCTTTGTAAGATACTGTAATTTTATCCATCACCTCAAAACCTGCTTCTTTGCGCATTGTTTGGATTTTAGAGATAATTTCACGCACAAAGCCTTCTTCTACAAGCTCGTCGGTTAGCGTTGTGTCCAACACAACCAAAAAGCCGTCTTGCATTTGTGCCGACATACCTTCTTGTTGCACATCTTCAACCAACACATCATCCATTGTCAAATATACGGCACTTCCATCTATTGTCAGCGTAATACCGTCAGCCTGCAAAGCCGCCCAAAGCTCGTTGCCGTCACCGCTTGCAAGCTCTGCACCAATTTTTGGTAAAATTTTGCCATATTTTGGTCCCAGCACCTTCAAATTAGGTTTAATTTTACGCCCAACCATACCGCTTGCGTCGTCAATAGGCTCTACCGCTTTGATATTAAGTTCTTCTTTCACAATGTCAAGATATTCTAGCGAAATTGTTGTACCTGTTTTAGCTTGCACAAACATCTTTGCCAAAGGCTGGCGGTTTTTAATATTTGCGGCATTTCTGGCGGCACGCCCTGCTGTTACAATGCTAAGCACAGCACCCATATCTGCTTCCAATTTATCATCAACAAGCGAAGCGTCATAGCTTGGAAAATCGCATAAATGTACAGACCGTGGCATTTTTTGTGTCAAGTTTTGGTAAATTTCTTCCGCCATAAAAGGTATATAAGGCGCACATAGCTTGGACAATGTAACAAGTGCCGTATGCAATGTTAAATAAGCGTCAATTTTATCTTGTTCCATACCGCTTGCCCAAAAACGCTCACGGCTACGTCGCACATACCAATTGCTTAAATCATCCACAAATCGGGCTATTTCACGTGATGTTTCTGTAATCTTATATTCCGCAAGCCCTTCGTCCACATTTTTTATAAGCGTGTTAAGGCGGGATGTTAGCCATTTATCCATAGGATGCTGCGGCGGACGTGCTTCGTGCGTTGTTGGGTCAAAATTATCAATATTGGCATAAAGCACATAAAACGCATAGGTGTTATAAAGCGTGCCTAAAAACTTACGCCGCACTTCATCCAACAAATTTTTGTCAAAGCGGTTTGGAAGCCAAGGGGCAGAAGCAGAATAAAAATACCAACGCATAGTGTCTGCGCCATATTCATTAACAACATCCCAAGGCACTTTGTTTCCTTTAGATTTAGACATTTTAAAACCCTTGTCATCCAAAACAAGCCCTGCGACCATTACGTTTTTATACGCAGGCTTGTCAAACAACAATGTAGATATAGCCAAAAGAGTATAAAACCAACCACGTGTTTGGTCCATTCCTTCCGAAATGAAGTCGGCTGGGAAGTTTTTCTCAAATAATTCCTTATTTTCAAAAGGATAGTGATGTTGAGCAAAAGGCATAGAGCCTGCGTCAAACCAACAGTCTATCACCTCTGGCACACGGTGCATTGTGCCGCTGTTACATTTTTTGCAAGCAAAAGCAACCCTGTCAATTTCTGGTTTGTGAAATTCGGTAACTTTTTGCCCGCTTAATTCTTCCAACTCTGCAAAGCTACCTATTGCGTGAAAACCGCCGCAATCCTTACATTCCCAAACCGGCAAAGGTGTGCCCCAATAACGCTCGCGCGAAAGCGACCAGTCAATAACATTTTCTAAAAAATTGCCAAAACGCCCGTGTTTTACATTTTCGGGCATCCAATTAATTTGTTCGTTATTCGTCATCAATTTATCCCGCATTTTGCTCATTTCTATAAACCAAGCAGAGCGGGCATAATAAAGCAAAGGTGTATTACAACGCCAGCAATGCGGGTAGTTATGCGTTGTTTTTATTGTTTTATAAACCAAATCACGCTCTTGCATATAGTCAAGAATTTTTGGGTCGGCTTTTTTAGCAAATATTCCCTTCCAAGGCGTTTGCTCTGTCATTTCACCCTTGTCGTTTACTAGCTGAACAAACGGCAAGCCATATTTACGTGCGACACGGTTATCATCGTCACCAAAAGCAGGGGCTTGATGAACAACGCCCGTACCTTCCGTCAACAAAACATAAGGGTCGCAAACAATATAATGACTAGGCACGTCAAAGTCAACAAAATCAAACAGCGGTACATATTCCAACCGCTCTAAATCCTTTCCCTTCATTTCTTCTATAACACTATAATCTTCGCCCAAAACGCTTTGCACAAGCGATTTTGCAAGGATATATACTTTATCGTTTTGTTCGGCACGAACATAGGTTTCGTCCGCATTAACGCACAATGCCACATTCGACGGCAATGTCCACGGTGTTGTTGTCCACGCCAAGATGTATTCGTTTTCACGATTGCGTACTTTAAACTGCGCCACAACCGATTTTTCCGTTAACTCCTTATAACCCTGCGCCACTTCGTGCGAGCTTAGGCTTGTGCCGCAACGGCTACAATAAGGCAAAACCTTATGCCCTTTATACAACAAACCCTTATCCCATATTGTTTTTAAAGCCCACCAAACACTTTCGATATAATTATCGTCATAAGTTACATATGGGTTTTCCATATCTATCCAAAAACCTATACGCTCACTCATTTGCTCCCAAACATCCTTATATTTCCAAACAGATTCCTTGCACTGCGCAATAAACGGCGCAACACCATAATCTTCAATTTGCCCTTTGCCACTAATGCCCAATTTCTTCTCAATCTCAAGCTCTACAGGCAAGCCGTGCGTATCCCACCCCGCTTTGCGTGAAACATAAAAACCCTTCATCGTCTTGTATCGTGGTATAATATCCTTCAAAGCACGGGCAATAACGTGATGCACGCCGGGTTCGCCATTTGCTGTCGGCGGCCCTTCATAAAAAATAAACGGCTCTTTGCCTTGTGTATTTTTAATGGCCTGCTCAAAGACCTTATTTTCCCGCCAAAAATCAAGCACTTGCCTTTCACGCTCTGCAAAATTTAAATCTGCATTAACTTTTTTGTACATTGCGCTTCCTCGCTTTCGTGTCATTTTCAACATTATAACAAAAAAAATCTGCACTTGCAAGCATAAACAAAACGTGATAAGATTGAAAAAAACGAAAGCGAGAATTAAAATGACTATTTCACTAATAAAACGTCTTTTCATCTATAACCTAGGTATGTTAATATTAGCCTTCGGCACCGCCTTCACCATCAATTCTGACCTAGGCGTATCGCCCGTTTCATCATTACCATTTATTTTGTCCGAGGTATCAGGCTTTAACATCGGTCTAATGTCCGCCGCCTTTTTCGGCGTTTTAGTGCTTTTGCAAATAATCATATTAGGCAAAAATTTTAAATGGATAAATTTAATACAGCTTCCCTTCGCCTTCATCTTCGGCTATTTCCTAGACTTCGCCCGCTGGGTGCTGGGCACAATACAATTTCCTACATATTTCGGACGATTAGGAATGTTAATAATTGGTATTATTTTAATAGCAATGGGCATTGTTTTTCTAATACTTGCCCGTATAATAATTATGCCGCCAGAAGCCCTTTGTCAAGCTCTTTCGCAACGCTTTCCACGCATAAAATTCCACATAGCAAAAATTGTGATGGATTGCGCAATAGTCGCAATATCCATCACAATCTCTCTATCATTTTTAGGCAACCTTGAAGGCATCCGCGAAGGAACAGTAATCTCCGCCATAGCTATAGGTAAAATCATCCCCTACATCAAGAAAATTTTAGAACCCATAGCAAACAAAATCATCCCACATAGATTATCCGATTAACATTATATAGCTAACGTCCTCTCAATCAGTGAATGACTGCGCCGCAAAACTCAGTGAACCTTTGAGATTTTGCGGCTTGCATTCACTGTTTCGAGGTTCGTTCGCTATAGCGCATTGTTTAATCTGCTTTTAGCAGTTTTGCAACCCATAGCAGAGGCTTTTGTATACCAAAATGCAGCAAGTTCTTGGTCTTTTCTTATGCCCTTGCCTTTTTCATAATGCCAGCCAAGGTACGTTTGGGCAATCATATCGTCTTGGTCGGCGGCTTTTGCAAACCAATATGCGGCTTCTTCGTGGTCTTTTTCCACACCCTCGCCTTTGTGATAGCACAAACCAACGGCTCGTTGCGCAACGGCAACACCTTGCTCCGCCGCTTGTTCAAACCAATAGGCAGCCTTTGGCAAATCTTTTTTCACAGTATTTCCTGTATAATAGTAAAAACCCAGCTTGTTTTGTGCACTTGCAAGACCCGCTTCGGCGGCTTTTTTAAACCATTCAAAAGCCTTAAAGCTGTCTTTTTTTACGCCCTCGCCATTTTCATAACGCCAAGCAAGGTTGCTTTGTGCAAGACAATATCCCGCTTCGGCGGCTTTTCTAAACCATTCTACAGCTAGGCTAACATCTTTTTCTACACCCCTGCCGCTAAAATATAGCAAGCCTAGGGCACGTTGCGCTGGCGTATATCCTTGGTCAGCAGATTTTTGGTACAATTCCACAGCGTGTTCAATGTTTTTTTCGACACCACTTCCGTTTTCGTAATGCCATCCCAAATATGTTTGTGCAGAAGGGTCGCCTTGTTCTGCCGCCTTTGCAAACCACTCAATGGCTTGTGCGTGGTCTTTTTCCACACCATGCCCTTTGTGGTAACATAGCGCTATGCCGTGTTGGGCTGTTCTATACCCTTTTTCGGCGGCTTTTTTATACCAATATGCCGCTTTTTTGTAATCCTGCTGATTATCTTCAGAATTATAATAATGCAACCCCAAGTTAAACTGAGCTGGCAAATACCCTTGGTCGGCGGCCTCGGTAAACCAATAGACGGCTTGTTCAATATCCTTTTCAACACCATCACCCAACTTATAACGCCACGCTAAGTTGTTTTGGGCTATGGCAAATCCTTGGTTTGCAGATTTTTTAAACCAACGAGCGGAACGTACTGGATTTTTTGCAACACCCTCTCCATTTTTATAACACCATCCCAAATTGTTTTGTGCCGAAGCCACGCCCAAATCTGCCGCTTTTTTATACCAAAAAACAGCCTGGGTAAGGTCTTTTGTTGTACCATCGCCTGTGTAATAATGAAGCCCCAAATTGCTTAGGGCAGGCGCATAGCCTTGCTCTGCCGCCTTTTTAAACCAAAATTCGGCTTGGCTAAGGTCTTGCTCTACGCTGTCGCCCAGCTTATAACGCCACGCTAAGTTGTTTTGCGCTATGGCAAGCCCTTGGTCGGCGGCTTTTCTAAACCAAAATTCGGCTTGGCTAAGGTCTTTTTCCACGCCGATTCCGTTTTTATAACACCATCCCAAATTGTTTTGAGCAAGAGCAAGCCCAAGATGTGCCGCCTTTTTATACCAAGATACTGCTATAACAGAATCCTTTTCAACGCCTTCTCCGTTTTCGTAATACCATCCCAAATACGTCTGTGCAAGGGCATTGCTTTGCTCTGCCGCCTTTTTAAACCAATATATGGCTTGCTCAAAATCCTTTTCAACACCTTCGCCTTTGTGATAGCACAATCCCAAACCACGCTGTGCAAGGGCATAGCCTTGCTCGGCGGCTTTTCTAAACCAATTAACAGCCTGTTGTAAATCTTTTTCAACACCTTCACCACGTTGATAACGTAGCCCCAAGCCATGTTGTGCTGGGGTATAATCCTGCTCAACGGCCTTTTTGTACCAATAAACAGCCTGAACAAAGTCACGCTGTACGCCGTCACCAATGCAATAAAACCAACCTAGGTCGCTTTGTGCAGGTGCATACCCTTGTTTCGCCGCTTCTTTAAACCAATGTTCGGCCTTTTGGTCATCTTGCTCAATGCCTTCGCCGTTTCTGTAACGCCACGCCAAGTTGTTTTGACCAGCGGCAAGTCCTTGCTTTGCTGACTTTTCAAACCAATATGCCGCCTGTACAAAATCCTTCTTCGTACCTTCACCGTTTTTATAACACCATCCCAAATTGTTTTGGGCAATGGCAAGCCCCTGCATCGCCGCCTTTTTAAACCATCCAAAGGCAAGTTCAAAATTTTGCTCGGTTCCTTCTCCTTTATAATAGCATCCGCCAAGGTTGTTTTGGGTTTGTGCATGCCCCCTATCGGCAACCTTGCTCAGCCAAAGCACAATGTTCGTCAAATCCTTTTCGTCATCACTTTTTGTGTACTCTTCTTTAACGGCTTGGATAAGCTGCTGTATTTCCTCATCATCATCGTCTGGCAACAATGTATTTAACCACATGCCAAACTGTGAAGGGTCAGAAAACATCCCACTTTGGTTTGTAACATTGCTTTCAAGTTGGTTTAACTCGGTGCTAACAATCTCGTTCATACAAATCCTCCTAGGCGTTATTATTTTGGCAACTTTTTCACATTATAACATAAAATTGCCAAGGTTGCTATAGTTTTTTTGCATTTTGTCATAGAAAAAAATGCTTTTGCTATTTTGCGAAAAAGTTGTTGATTTTTTTCATTAAATATGCTATCATTATCATAGTCTTATAAACTATGCAACAACAAACTACATAAAAGCCAGTAGGTTTAGCCAAGAAGCAAAATAATTCATTCGCAACAATGTCTTTCGTAGCAAAAGTTATTTGTTTACGCTAGGTTTTTTCTTGGCTAATTCCGTAAGATTATGGCAGATGAACAACCAATCACAATAACCCTCGACTCAAACCGTTAGGTGGCTATGGGTTAGGTTTTTTTCGTGAAATATACAAAATTTCTAAATTAGCCCGTGTTTATTTCAACTGCCTTTAACGCTCCGAAACATCGTAAAGTCTGTGAATTATGAAGTTTTTGCTTGTGGAGTAAATAATGGTCGTCAGACGTTGCAAAGGTATTGTTCCGAAAGGAAATAAATGGCAATTTAAATTTAATTGTTAAGAATTAGAAACTTTCGCCCACTTATATTTTATTATGTTGTATAATGTGTTTAAGCTAAAGAGATGCAAATGAATATACTTTACATATGATTATAAAGGGTACGACAAAGCACAGTTTATACAGAATTACAGTTACCGCCGTCCACAAGCAATAGTAACAATGCAAACAACCTAGAAATACGCAACAACATCGTCTTAAACATACGTGTATGCAGTTTGCCAAGTTTATTATGGAGCAAACGGCAAGTACGTAGTTTAATATAAAAAATGCAATCATCGCAAAACGAAAGGGGGGATGATATGACTGCAAGCAAACCAAACACAAAGCTACTCATCGCACCCCATCCTTTGCAAGGCTTGCGATGATAAAACTATGTAGCCCAAACCTGCCAATGAAAGTCAGTTCCTAAATTTAATTTGCAGGCAGGAATTTTGAAGTCGGTTATGGTTGAAAATTGTTCCCAAGACGATTTTGCTTGCATAACCTATATACATCAAAGCACTCTTTGACACAAGCGTAGTAAATGCGAAAAATTATCCGTCTTAACTTTTAAAATGGATTGCAAATTGGAGACCACCCTCCCCAAAAATAAAGGCGTTTAACCACATTGTACGTCAACAATGAGGCTGAAAAACTTGCGATACCCCGCAGGAACGGGAACCCCAACCCGAGAATAAAAGAGGCTGAAAATAAGGTGCTGACCTTAAAATAAGCATGCGAATAATTCGAAAAGGGGATATTATTAATGGCAGATTATTACGAAAACGAATTAACTCTTGAGCAAGCCATAGCAGCAGCAGAAGCAGCAGCCAAAGCGGCAGAAGAAGCAGCAGCAGACTATGCCGAAGCGGCAGAAGAATTGCCTCAATTAGAGCAAAATGTTGCAGATGCAAAAGAAGCTGTTAAAGAAGCAGAAGGCAATGTTGAAGAGGCAGAAACCGCTTTAAGCGATGCGCAAGAAGCGGCTGAGGGAGCTGTTGACCACGCAAATGAGCTTGCAAAAGAAGCAGATGCAAAACGCGAAGCAGCCGATAAAGCACAGCAAGACGTAACAGACGCAGAAAATGCTCTTAACGAAGCAACAGAAAAAGCAAACGATGCCGCTAACAAAGCTAATGGGCTTTATGGTGATGCTCAAGAAGCACACGACAAAGCCAAAGAGCTTCGTGACTATGCAGAAGGTAAAGAAAAAGATGCTGGCATCGCTTTAGAAAAACGTGACGAACAAAGAGAAAAGGTTGATGGGCTTAAATATGAGCTAGACTCAGAAAACGGTCTTATGGCTCAACACGCCCAAAAAGAAGCTGATGTTTTAGAGGCGCAAAAAGCCGCAACTGATGCCCTTGACGCTATCAATAATTTTGTCGAAGGTGCAAAGCAAGATGCTATTGATGCCGCAGAAGCAGCTGCACAAATTCTTGCCGATTTTGACCTAGATGCTCTTAAAGACCTCGAAGATGCCGCCGCAGAAGCCATCGCTAATTTTAATAATTTTGATATGGATGCTCTTGCTAGTCTTCAAGGCACAGCTACTGATGCTCTTTTAGCTCGTGCACAAGCTAACTTCTTGGTAGAACAGTTGCGCGGAGAAGCAGACGTAAACGAGCAAGCTCTTTACGAAGCCGAGCAAGCCGCAGCTCTAGCTGTTAGAGTCGCAAACGCCGCAGAGCAAGCACGCTACGAAGCCGAGCGTGAAGTGTACGACCTTAGAAACGCAATGAACGCCGCTAACGAAGAGCTTTATGATGCAGAAACCGAGCTTTATAACCTAACCAACGCACTTAACGACGCAAACTACGCCGTACACAACGCTGAAACCGAACTACACAACCTAACCAACGCCGCTAACGAAGCAGAGCAAGCTCGTTTTGAAGCAGAGCAAGCATTATATGAGTTTACTAATGACTATGTTAATGAACACATTGAAAAAATTAACGACGCTTTAAAAGAATTGGAAATATTAACCAATGCCGCTAACGAAGCTGAATTGGCTCGTGTTGCAGCACAGCAAGAAGCTAACGAAGCCATCGAAGCCGCTAACGAAGCTGAAGCTAAATTTGAAGAAGCTCGCAATACGGCACAAGAACTATTTGATGACCTTGAGGCTCTTGAAGGAATTCTTGAAGACGCTATTGAAGCAGCAGAAGTTGCTATTGAAGCAGCAGAGCAAGCACAAAGCGACCACCACGATGCACACGTATTGGCACAACAGGCTTTAGATGCCGTAGTTGCGGCTGAAAAAGCTCTTGAAGAAGCTGTCAATGACGCAAACGAAGCTATTGAAGTAGCAAACGAAGCTATTGAAGCACTAAACAAAGCTGTTGAAGAAGTAAACGCCCTTGCACAAACTGCTAACGAACTTGAAGCCGCACGCTATGCAGCCGAAAACCTAGCGCGTGATTTGTCCCTTGCTGCTAACAATCAAACTGAAGGTGAATACAACCAAGCCGTAGAAGAATTTTTGCAAAGCATAAGAGATTATCTATATGAAAATCACGGCATAACTTTGGGCGAAGACGAAGACCCAGTAGCTCGCTTGAATGAAATAAGAGCAGAAAGAGAAGAAGAGTTTGAAGAAGCTATGCAAAAACTACGTGAAGACGTAGCCGCTGAACTTGGCGTTGATGTTTCAGAACTTGCTGGTTTAGACTTTGATGCATTGCAAGAATTAATTAACACTGCAAACACC